>Ga0181585_10000312_pt1 | contig 39836 bp, 31 predicted proteins | sample 071ome_29_FD_132469 | JGI IMG/M metagenome (GOLD analysis project Ga0181585, IMG submission 132469) | Coastal salt marsh microbial communities from the Groves Creek Marsh, Skidaway Island, Georgia - 071407BT metaG (megahit assembly) | ecosystem: Environmental > Aquatic > Marine > Intertidal...
AATTTCTGATTTAGGTACTTTTACAGGATCAGCCGCGTAAGTCCCATCGGTCTTAGTTACGGGTGCTTTTAACATCCAGGTCACTGAATCATTCTTATCTGGGTCTCCCAATTCAGACAGAGGGTGGAAATAATTTTCCAATTGATCGGTTACCACCTGCCTATGGTCTCTCCAGGCATTTTCCTCTTTACCATAGACTCCACCATCTGATCCAGGGATGACTCGATTCCCCTCATCATCAATGTAAATACCATCAGGCACCTCGATGTAATCTTGTACAAGACCGATGGGGTTCAGAATGGCTAGCTTATTATGCCATCCTTCATTACCACTCACTAACCAAGCCAGCTCCACCGCAGGATGATGATCAAAGCTGGTATCAACCGACCATGATTCTGTGATCGAATTACTTGGGTCGGAATTGTAAGGAAGGGCACGGGTTGCCAGTTTATCAAACTTTTCCAAGTCGAGGTAATTATCGGAACCTTGACCACGATGCTTCCAGACACCCGTCCACATTCTCTGACCTAGTGGAATGGTATCTACCAAGTTATCCTCATTCAAATCAACAGCATTAGAAATGGTGGTGGTTTGGGGATAAGGAGAGGAGATAAAGTCCATAGACGATTCAACCCGTTCATCATAAATATCCGCAGTAGCCGATACTCGTGTATCCGGACCCAAGTGTTTTTGAATCTCCCCAATGGCAATCATCATACCCATTCGGGCGTGGGCTTTTGCCAATATATGATTCTGGCGAGCATCGGAATAAGCGAGACCCTGTCGAACCTCACTCACCAAAGTGATGACCAATAAAAAAACAAAGCTGATCAAAGCTAACGAAAGGATCATGGCAAAGCCAGCAACCTTGCGGTTCTTTTTAATGGGTGGGCCTACATTATACATTTTGATACCTACGATAAAACTGACCGCAAATGGGCAGGTATCGCAAACTTTTTTCGTTCCTTACCTCTCAGGAAATTTGGCAGGGATGCTGAGAAAAACTTTCCCAAAAAACTGAAGGAGTGAAAGCAATGAACACCCCAATCCAAAGAGAAAATTACCTAGATGGGATCGCGAGGATCTCCTCCTCCGAAGGCCAGTATTTTTCAATATCTTCCAAAGATGGAATTTCCCGAGGGCGGACCACACGAAATCCAACAAATAAAGCATCGGTGTGATACCATACACTTTTGGGAATTTGGGGGTCCTGCTGCTTCCATGATTCTTCAGATGCCATACGAGCTGCTGACCGATGGTTTTGAACACCATCATCCCAGGAACCACCTTTTACTACACGGGGATACAGAGAGGTGGGAACCACCATGGGATTTATTCTTTTTTCGGAAACTTCCTGGGGTGGGGGGGCAAACTGATCAAGCGTCCATTCCCAAACATTTCCGTGCATATCAAAGAGGCCAAATGGATTGGCGGGTTTTTGCCCCACAGGTTGGTACTGAAATAAGCTATTATTTAAGAACCAGGAATGCTCCGGTAGTTGTTCGGGATCATCCCCAAAATGATAAGCGGTCTTTGTGCCTGCCTTACACGCATATTCCCACTCCGCCTCTGTGGGTAACCTGTAAAAACGACCTGTGCGGGCACTCAGCCACATACAGTACATCTTGGCAGAAAGCTGGGTCATACAAATGGCAGGGTAGCCACTTTTCCCCATACCGAATGTCATGTCGGTGTAAGGGGCGGTGGGCTTGGTTACGGCATCTGAGAGGGAGTCAGATTTAGTTTCTTCCAATTTTCTGTAGACCCGATTATCGCGGTCAATGTTGAGCATCCATAACTCATACAAATCCCAGGTAAGCTCGTGTTTCCCCATCCAAAAATCAGAAACTTGCACTTGGTGGGCAGGCCATTCATCGGGGCCACGATTGGTATCATCTGTAGGACTGCCCATTGTGAATTCTCCTCCCTTTACGGGTACCATGGAGAAGGTAACTTCAGAGGTAGAGATTTCCTGCTCATATTCTGCAAATTCATCCTGTACAGCTCCAGCCGAAAAACCAAGTTCCTGATAAAGGTCTTTAGGCATGGTTCCCAATATGGTCAGGGATTTCTTTTTAGGTGACAAAGTCACATCTACCGGCCACTCCGCTCCCTCATCTATCCATCGACGCAGAGTGTACAGGTCCCCCGAGGACAGGGGATCTGCAGGGGCAGGGGGCATAAACATTTCATCATCCACGGGCAGGGTGCAAAGAATGTAAAGATCACTGCCCAATGCATCGCCCGGGCTTATCACATAATCTGTGGCAAAAGCATATTCCCGAGTGTCCAAGCGTAGATCCGCCTTTACTTTTCCTTCGTAGTGACAGGCCACACAGTTGAGTTCTAAAATGGGTTGAACATGCTCAACAAAAGAAATGGTTTTGGGTAAACGCTTACGGGGTTCAAGAACCACCCCATCTGGCCACTCCGCACCGTCCACAATCCACTGTTTAAGAACTTCTTTTTCCGCATCGGTAAGGGGATAGTCCTTTTCCTCGTTCTTGATGGGAGGCATAATTAATTCGTCATCCAAGGGCAGGGTGGTTGTCCAATAAAGTGAACTGGCTTCTGGATCCCCGGGTACTAAGACTTCGTCACCTGCAAAGGTAGCCTCTTTTGTATCTAGGCGAATATCTCCCTTGTCATTATCTTCCCGGTGGCAACTTACACAATTGTGCTCCAGGATAGGTTTAACATCCCGCACAAATTCAATATCGGATTTACCCGAAAGAAAAGACGTGAGCAAAGAGACACTGAGTATGAATTGGCAAGCAGGTTTGAATAACATATCTATACTAAGGCTAATGTCTCATCTAATGGATATTTTCCTTTTATCTCAACCTTATTCACATTTTCTGTTCTAGTAAGAAACTAATTATGGCTTACCAGTCGCCACATCTCTTTTTCACTTTTTTACTCTGCTCCTTGGCAAACTCTTCCTGCACCAAGGAAGACCAACATCCTATTTTGAAATTCTCTCAAAATTTAATGGGAACAGATGTGCATATTCTCGTAAATGCTAAGGAGGGAAAAGATTTAGATAAGGCCATCGATGCCACATTCCTGGAGGGGAATCGCTTAAATATGATATTTAGCGACTACGAGGCGGAGAGTGAAGTGAGTAGATTTTCTAAAACTTCCGGGACAGGAAAGCCGTTCAAATTGTCTCCTGAACTCTTTGATGTTCTTTCCTACTCACAAGACCTGTCTAATAAAACAAGCGGGGCATTTGATGTAACGATTGGTCCCCTTTCGCGCCTTTGGCGCATGGCACGATTTCAAAAAAAACTTCCCCCAAAGCAAAAGCTATCCAAAGCGATCAGCAGGATGGGATATACAAATCTTACCCTCAATAAATTAGACAGATCAGGAAGCTTAAAATTGGAAGGAATGGTCCTTGATTTAGGTGGAATTGCGAAAGGATATATTGCCGATCGAATGCTTGAAAAAATGAAAAGTTTCGGATTCTCACGCTGTCTAATTGATGCAGGTGGGGACTTAACCCTAGGAGAGGCTCCACAAAATCGAAAAGGATGGCGGATTGAAATTGGGGGGCGAAAACATCCGGAATTACCAATCCTGGAGTTATCAAACTGTGCAGTTGCCACATCTGGAGATTTAGAACAATTCCTACAGATCGAAGAAAAGTTCTATTCCCACATCATTGATCCATTTACTGGGTTTGGGCTTTTAGAGAGGGCACAGGTAACTGTCGTTTCTCAAAATGGTATGCTGGCAGATTCACTTGCCTCTGCCTGCCTGGCACTCGGTTTTGAAAAAGCATCCAATTTGAGCAGACAAAGCGAAATCGACAGTTTTTATTATCTACAGAAAGCGGATACAGGGACTACTTTAAAGGCCCAAACAAATAAAAAATGAAACGCGGCTTCGGGCTTTAGTCTTGTCAGAATAGGTAATTATGCCATTTTGGATCATTTACCTCAATTATCGTTATGTCTAGAATTTGTGCAATCACTGGTAAGCGCCCTAAAGTAGGCGGTAGAATCATCCACAAAGGTGTCAGCAAAAAAGCTGGCGGCATTGGCTTACAGTTGGTCAAAAACAATAAGCGTACCTTCCGCCCAAACCTTCAGCGAGTACGGGTTAAGCTACCAAGCGGTCAGGTTAAACGCCTTTGGGTTTCGGTTAAAGCAATCAAAGCTGGGAAGATTCAAAAAGCTTAGCCTTGCCCCTTCTTCCCGTAATTTGTACGGGTATACTTTTTCCACTCCGTGACTTCGGACATCCAATATTGGGACCCGAAAAAAAATGCACTAGTGCATGAAAAGGTTTATGGAGAAAAATGGCTTCGCTTTACCTATGAAAACTGGATTGGGAAGATTGGTCTTTGGGCATTAGTCAAAAGGGCTTGGTTTTCCAAATGGTATGGCAAGCGAATGAGCCATCCAGATAGTGCTTCCAAGATTGCACCTTTTATTAAAAATTATGGTTTGGATACGAATGAATTTTTACATGATCCACACTCTTTTCATTCGTTTAATGAATTTTTCTACAGAAAGTTAGCTCCAAACGCTCGACCCATAGCTGAATCTGATTCCAGCCTGGTTTTTCCCGCTGATGGGAGACATCTCGTAATTCCAGACATATCCAAGGTTGGTTATATTTATGCAAAGGGACAATCCTTTGATCTAAAAAAACTGCTACAATCCCCTGAATATGCAGAAGAATACAAAGAGGGGAGTATGCTCATTAGCCGTTTATGTCCGGTGGATTATCATCGGTTTCATTTTCCTGCGTCCGGGAAACTGGAAAAAACTTCATTAATTAATGGGGATTTGCTCTCAGTTAACCCTATTGCCTTGAGCAAAAGAATTTCCATTTTTTGGGAAAACAAAAGATATCTTTCTTTTCTTGAGACCAAAACAATTGGGAAGATCGCCCAGTTACTCGTTGGGGCAACTTGCGTTGGCTCGGTACATTTGACTGCCAAAGAAGGCTCTAATGTACAAAAAGGCGAGGAGTACGGTTATTTCTCTTTTGGAGGATCTTGTGTAATTACTCTGTTCCCCCCCGGTAGTATTAGATTTGATAAGAGCTTACTCGAATGGTCTGAAAAGGGAGTTGAGACATACAGTCGAATGGGGGAAAAAATGGCGGATGTTATAACAGTTTGATTATTGTAAGTTTCCTCTGCTTAATTCATCCATATGCAATCAATCAGGAAAGCATGTAAAATAAAGGCTGGGTTTACCGTTCTAGAGCTTATGGTCGCTGTTGCAGTCACTGCGCTTTTGGCCGCGGTTTTACTCAATGTGTCCACCCAGGTTCTTGAGACCCAGCGTATTGCATCCGGTGATTTAGAGACTAATCAAATTGCCCAGTTTGCCCTGGATCGCATACAGGAAGACTTACAGTGTGCACTTTACAGAAATGACGGGAATGTTTGGATGGCCATTAGCATTTTGGAGACGAAAGATAATAGTGGTTCCTGGATCCCCGTAGATGAATCTGAAGAAGAAAGAGGAAAGCCGATCGAAGATTCCTTTCGCATCCTGAGCACGGATTGGCCAGATGACGAAAAATTGCCTGATGAAGAAATTGACTGGTTAGGCCAGAGCCCTTTCGAAAAATCACGCTTCGGCGTGGGAGGAACGTGGTTAAGATTTTTTACCCAAGGACCTGAACTCGATCAAAAAACAAAAAATACTGGAGCCGCCCGGGCGGTAGCCTACCAGATTATCAGACATGGCCTGACCCCATCTCCCACTTCTTCGGTTCGATATCAATTATTTAGATCGGATGTTTCTGCCAAAAATACTTTTGAGGCAGGATACAACCTCTACCCCAAAGAAAACGCCTATTCAATAGACGCAGCAGCCAATGACCCGAGCACCCCGAGAGTTCCCTCCACAATCACTAACCCCATTATTCCAGAAGGGTCTGATTATTCTTCAACTGCCTTCTCCCTTGCTGCGAATGTAATCGATTTTGGGGTTCGGGCTTATGTGCTCGAAAAAAATAGTTTTGGTACAGGAAATTTAGTACAAATCTTTCCTGCTGTCGAATCTGGCAATCTTTTGGCTACTGAATATCTAGCCACATCAAATTCAAACCCGGAATTGGGTTATCAAACCTTAGAGAATCCACCCTACCATCTGTTTCCTGATGTGATCGACTTATTTATTCGCGTTCTTACAAACGAGGGTGCACGCTTGTTGGAAAGCTTAGAAAACGGGCTAATCCCGACCAATGATCAACAAAACTGGTGGACGATAGCGGAGGAACATTCTGAAGTGTATGTCAGGCGTGTAAAAATATACGGACAAGGGCTCTAGAATTATACAAATCCCCTTTGCTTTCGATATTTCAACGGTGTGATTTTCATTTGCCTACGAAATAACTGGGTGAAGGAACTTTGATCATAAAACCCATTTTCTTTGGCGATAACTGAAAGCTTTTTTGAAGATGTTAGCAGATCATCACATGCTGCTTCTATTCTTGTTCGGGTAATAAATTGCATGGGGGCAACTCCAAATAATTCAATAAATCCACGATGCAATTTACGATGAGAAAGGCCAGATACCTTAACCAAGTCTCCAATAGAAATTTCAGCCCTAAAATGATTACGTACATGATTTACGGCCCGTCCAATTTCATCATCTCTTTCCCACTTCAATTCTTTCTTCTCACCGTCTCCATAGGGCCTAACTGTGCCCATTAAGCCGATCACATCTCCACGGTTATTAAAAAGGGGATACTTATTCGTGAGGTACCAATCAGGTAGGCCTTGGCTATTAAATACAAGCTCCAAGATATTAAGTTTAGGTAGTTTGCTGGTAAAGATTTCACGGTCCTCCCTACGAAAATGTTCCGCCAATCGGGCGGGAAATAGATCAAAGTCTGTTTTTCCAAATAATTCTGCCTGAGATAGCCCAAGTCTTGGTAAAAATCCATTATTTACCATGACAAGACGATGCTCTCGGTCCTTAATGAAGAAGCTCACACCCGGTAAATCATCAAAGAGTGCCGAAAGGTTTAATGGGTTGCATCGATTTCTCTCAAACCAATCAGTGACATGCTGTATGGATTTGGTAGGTTTAACAAAATTTGTAGAATCCATAAATTTTAGATAATTACCAAAATTATATCTAAGCAAGTTTATTATTTTTCGTGAACCCCCAAGGGTAAGTGACTTACAGCATGTTTTGTTTTATTATTATTTTAGCTTTTAACTTTAGCCACAAAACATAGGGGGCTCAAACCGAGCGTTTACTTTGATTATAGATCATGCCGTGATGCATGAGGAGGAGCGCCTTGCTCGCAATCATGTGAGCTAAGGATTGGAAAATGAACTATTCTAACCCTAATTTTTTGAGTTTTGGGCGAATCACAAAAGAGCAATAACCCTGATTCGGGTTTTTTTCATAATAATCCTGATGATATTCCTCGGCTCTGTAAAATTTAGGAGCAGGAACGATTTCTGTAACCACTGGATCAACAAGCTTTTCAGATAAGTTTTTTTTCCATTCCTCGGCATCCTTTTTTTGTGCCTCGGAAAGATACATGATTGTAGAGCGGTATTGTGTGCCTACATCTGCTCCCTGTCTATTTAGGGTAGTCGGGTCGTGGGCTTCTCCGAAAATTTCTAAAATCTTACCATAAGAAATTAACTTGGGATTAAATTTTATCTTTATGACTTCAGCATGACCGCTTTTACCCGTACAAATATCTTGGTAAGTAGGGTTTTGGGTTTGGCCACCAGCATATCCAGAAACTACTTCCGATATACCTTCAATTTTTTCGAACACTGCTTCCGTACACCAAAAACAACCCCCGCCAATAAGAGCAAATGCATAGTTTTCATAATGTTCTTCCACAGTATTCTGACTATCCCCCCAAGCATGGGAACCCAAACCCAAAAGACAAAGAAGGGCCAAGAGAAGCAGGAATTGGCGGTTTAGAAAGTTCATTTATTCGTGATCCATTCATGTCCGTGTTGAAGAAGCAATTTATCTGCAGCCAAAGGGCCCCAGGTACCTGCAGCATACTTCTCCAATCCATGACTGCCCGCGCCCTCCCATTCATCCAACACAGGAGAAAGCAGGCCCCAAGAATGTTCTGCTTCATCTCCTCTAATAAAGAGTGTACCATCCCCCGCTAAGGCATCGAGAATTAGTCGTTCATAAGCTTCCGGTGTATTGGAACCAAAGGTGGTATCATAACCGAATGAAAGGTTAACAGGTTGAAGTTTAGTTTCCAAACCAGGGGTTTTTGAGTTTAGGCTTAAGCTGACTCCTTCATTTGGCTGAACCCGTATGGTGAGCAAATTAGGGGAGAGGGGTTGCCGAGAGTCCTGGCCGAAAAGAATCGCGGGCGGACGGGTAAATTGTACAACAATTTCACTGACCTTGCGGGCAAGTCTTTTCCCAGATCTGATGTAGAAAGGTACACCTTTCCATCGCCAATTATCTAACTGAAGGCACAAGGCCGCATATGTTTCGGTATTTGAGGAGGACGGTACATCATTCTCCTCCTTATAACCAATCGCTTTTTCTCCGCCAACCAAGCCTTCTTCATAAACCCCTCTGACGACTTCATTGTTTGAATCAGCCAAGGATAAGGGCTTAATGGCTTGAAGAGCTTTTACCTTCTCATCCCGAATCGATTCAGCATTTAATGAGGAAGGTGGCTCCATGGTAGTAAGGGCTAAAAGTTGCATGACATGATTTTGGATCATATCACGCAAGGCTCCACTGCGATCGTAATAGCCTGCCCTCGAGCCGACACCCAAATCCTCGGATACTGTAATTTGAACGCATGAAACATAATTGCGATTCCAAACGGGCTCAAAAATGCTGTTAGCAAACCTCTGAACAAGCAAGCTCTGTACAGTTTCTTTACCAAGGTAATGATCAATGCGAAAGACCTGAGATTCAGAAAATCTTCGGTTGATCATTTGGTTCAATTCTCGAGCACTGGCTAAATCCCTACCAAATGGCTTTTCGATAATAACCTTGGAAGAGCATGGGGTCTTATGATGACGCCTAGCCAATCCGCTGTTACCGAGATTTTCTAAAATCGGTAGAAAACCAGACGGGGGCGTGGAGAGATAAAAAATACACTGAACCGGCTCTCCAACCTTGCTTTCAATCCTGTCAATTTTAGCCTTTAGTTGCTCAAAGCTTTCGGCATTGTCATATGCACCACTGTGAAAGGATACACCAGGGGCTAAACTTTTCCATACTTCCTCATCAATCGCTCGCCTCGAATGAGCAGAAAGCGAATCCTTTAGAGATGATTGAAATTCGTCGTCTGAAACTTCTTTCCTACCATAGCCAATCAGGAAAAATTGTTTAGGTAAAAGTCGATCAATGGACAGGTTAAAAAGTGCGGGTACGAGTTTTCGGGAGGTTAGATCTCCAGAAGCCCCAAAGATTACCATCACCGTAGGGGGAATGCTGCGTTTGCCTGAATTTGTCATTTAAAAGAATAATTATAAGTTCTCCAAGAAACTATGGAAAGAGGGAAACGTTTTCGTGGTGAAAAAGTCGAGAAAAGTGATCATCATAATCTACCTCAATTACATCAAATCGATATGATGGATATCTATCTCGATTTAACCTCAGGAAATCCTTGCATCCAGTAAGCAATGTTTTCTTTTTCTTTTTTGAAAGTGAATGGTAACCACCGTTCAAAGATCGAGAAGATCGAAAACGGACTTCCACAAACACCAAGCATTCTTGATCCAAGCAAATAAGGTCAATTTCCCTACGCCGATCCAAATGACTTCGCCAATTTCTTCTTATAACTGAATAGCTTTTGGCCTTCAAAAAAGAACGAGCAAGCCATTCGCCATACCAGCCTCTTGATCGATTATCTTTTAGTCGAGACTTGAGCCCAAATTGCCATTTGATTTCCAGAAGTCTTCTATGAATAGAAGGGATCGTAAGCTTCATCGCCACTCATGTTTAGGATAACGCCCCGCCAAGTCTTTTCGTACAAGAGAATAAGATCCTTCCCAAAAACTTGGTAAGTCTTGAGTTCTTTGAACTGGGCGTCGGTTTGGAGCAAGTATTTCAACAACTAGGGGGTATTTTCCAAAAACAATCTTTGGGTGGTTTTTGATATCGTATAAATCCTGCAACATTGCCTGCATTACGACTTCACCCTTATTTGAATATTCGAGAAGATAAGGGTGCTTCCCATTATCCAAATCGAATTTTTCTGGTGCGGCATCGTCCAACAAGATTTTTTCTTCCTTTGAAAAAATATCCTGTAAAGGACCGAACACATCGAGATTCTTAATTTCTTTCCATGTAGATACAGACTGACATAATTGTTCGAGGAATAAAAATTTTATTTCCTCATCAAGTCTGGTTATTCCAAGTTCAGGAAAATGCTTTGAAAGAAAATATCGCCGGTTTAATAGTTTTTCCACCCTGTGGTTCCAATTCTTCAGCTTTAGGTCGCCTTTCATTAAGGCAGATGCATAAGCCTTACTTTGATCACTCTTGTCAACTAAACCGATCTCAGCGGTAGAAAGCGTTAATCCTCGCCAAGTTTCAACTTTTTCTTTCACCACTTTTCTACTGTCCAAATCAAGATATACTTTGGTCTGATCCTGGATCTTATTTCCCAAAAAACTTCGGATCCAGCTTTCATCAATTCCTGTGACCCATTCCATTTGAAGAACCCAAGCATTATGAGCTTTTTTTTCGATAATACTTAAAGGTAAGACAAATTCTTCCTCTCCAAGGATAGATCTTTTACTCAAGTGTAATTTGCGACCCTGAGTATCTTGATAAATTCTTCGTCCACTACTTATCATGCGCGAGATAGCCCACGGGAAACAGTGAATAAGCAACTGGCCAAGTTCCTCAAAACTAGGGAGGATCAACTGATAGTCCTCATTGATCAAAGAACAGAGAGACTGAGCAACTTTTTCAGAGTCTTTGCATCTGCGTGCATGAATCCCTAACAATTTACAATCTGAGATGGAAAAATTCCTACGGGATGCTTCTTCAAAAGCCAGAAGTAAACAATAGGGATCAGATCGTGGATTTTTCATTGGATAAAAATCTGCTAAAGCTTCTGCCTCTACTGGAGGTCGTTCATCTAGCATCGCTAATAGCAAGGCAATCGCAGAGGGAAAACCTTCATCTTTGGCAACCAATAGGGCGTAGGCCCATGAGGGGTGAATAGGTAATCTTCCCATTTTTTCCCCAATCTCCGTCAAATCACCTTTTTCATTTAGTGCACCTAAATTCTTTAATTTATCGATTACCTCCTCCAAAAAAGAATTTGGTATAGGTTCGAATAAATCAAGTTCAGCCAAGTTTAAATCAAAGCTTAATAAATTTAAATAAATTTGACCAAGGTCAATACGGTGAATTTCCGGCTCATCAAACTTGGGCCTTTTTTGATGTTCACCCTTGGACCATAAACGGAAACAAAAGCCTGGCCCAAGACGTCCGGCTCGACCGGCACGCTGATCTGCTGAACTTTGACTGATTGGCTCAACAACCAAACTGTTTACTCCTCTATTTCGATCATAGTGCAATTTCTTGGCAGTCCCGGAGTCAATGACCACTTTGACCCCCTCAATCGTAAGAGAAGTTTCCGCTATATTTGTGCTAACAATAATTTTTCTATTTTTACTCGGATATAAAGCTTTATCCTGATGCTGAGCCGACAAATCTCCATACAAAGGACATACTTCAAGTCCCCTCGACCAGGAGTTAGCTAAAATCTCATCAATTGTTCTGGAAATTGCGTAGGCTCCATCTAAAAAAATAAGCACATCCCCATCTGCTTCCTCGAGTACTTTGGGTAAAAGATTTGCAATATCTTTCCAGATGGGGAGATGTTTAGAGACATTCCTATGCTCGGTGTGAACCGGATAACTTCGGTTACTAAGCTCAAGAGAGCCCGATTGAGGAACATATTTAGAGAGACTTTCTAAATCTAAAGTTGCCGAAGTAACAATAATCCTGAGATCGGAACGTTTTTCTCTCCATAATCTTAAAGCCAAGGCTAAACATAGATCAATTTGAGCACTTCTTTCATGAAATTCATCGAGGATTAAAACTTCGATCCCAGACATCTTCTCTTCGGAGGAAAGCATGGCTTGGGCAATGCCATCAGTCACATAAACCAATCTAGTATTTGGGTTATATTTCTTATCAAAGCGCACATGGTACCCAACTTCTTTTCCCAATGACCAATCGGCCATTCTGGCAACTTGCTTGGCTAGCATACGAGCGGCAATTCGGCGTGGCTGTACTATGAGTATCTTGTTGGAAGTCAGTCCCGATGTTTTAAGAAGATAGGGCAGAGCAAGTGACTTTCCTGATCCAGTAGGGGATTTTAAAAGGATGTGAGGATTCGATTCCCACAATATCTTCAATTTCTCAAACTCAAGAAAAACAGGTAAGTTTTTTAATCTTTCCACGGGGTAAAATTAAGCCTGTGCACCAAAACTCTTTAGAAAAAGGGTCAGCCGATCATGATTTCAAAAAAGGCTCTTATATTGATCGAGTAATCGCTGAGCCAAGCCGTCTCCATTGTTGGCAGCCTTTAAAAACCATTCTCTCGCTTCTTTCGAGTCTTTGGTAGTTCCTTTACCAGTTAATTTCATCATTCCGACAAGACGAGAAGCTTCAGGCGACCCTTCCCGGGCAAGGGGCAACAGCATAGTGAAAGCAATGCCGTAATCTCTTGGTCGGCCAATTCCAGTATAATATTTACGAGCCTCTAAGAGCGTCTCCTCTTTACTCGGTTTAGATTTATATTCAATGGATTGTTGTTGTTCAGGTTTTCGTGTCTCGCGAGAGACGGACAATTTCGAAGATTTCATCTTCTCTAGGTATTTCTGAGCTAGCTTATGTTCTTGCTCGGCTGCTTTTCGCAAAAGGGTTGAGGCTTTTGCTATGTTCTTGGGCACTCCATTGGTGCCCTCCGCTGTCATAACGCCAAGAATATATTGGGCTTCTGCAAAGTTTTGCCGCTCCGCGACTTGAAGCCACTGTACGGCTTTTTCCCCATCTTGTTGTACTCCATCACCATTATAATATGCCATACCAAGATTAAAACGGGCAGTTAATGATTTTGAGCGAACTGCCGAAGACAAAAGATTAACTCCTTTGCCTGGATCGCGATCGAGGAGCCCTGGCAAGCCCTTTAAATAAAGTGCACCAATTGTTGCCTGAGCTTGTGCATACCCTGCCTCCGCCGATTTTTGAAATAAATCCAAGGCCCGACTTACATTGGTTGGTATAACTTGAAAATCAATTTCTCCCATACAATACATAGCGACTGGATCGCCATCAGATGCTTGGCGTTGAAGCAAAAAAGCTGCATCCTGATACAGGGTAGTGGCTTCAGAAAAGTCACCTTTCAGCATGGCCAAATTTGCCAAGTTGTAAGAACCAAAAGGATGACCTTTTCGCAAAGCTGCTTCAGACCATTTTCGGGCAGCCTCCAGATTAACCGAACACCCAGCTTCGCCAGATCTTAAATAAATGCCCAATAGTCCCATGTGATAGGCTGACCCTTTCTTGGCAAGTGAAACAACTTGGTCAAATGTCATCTCGGATGTCCACTTTGTTTCTGCACGAGCTGTAAAAAATGAACTTAACCATAAAAGAAGAATCAAAATGGGATTTTTAAAAATATCCATGTTGACTAAGTTAAATAATCGTCTCTTTGTTCCAAGCTTGAAAGAGTACTGTAGCTAGAAAAGGTTATAAAATCGAATGAATAACTCCTTATGTCAGGCAATCATCTATTGCCTGTTGATTAATTTTTTTCAATGCCAAGCATGTAAGGCAGGAGATTTAACTGTAGCCAGCCTTGAGTTATCGAAAATTATTGATCAGCAGAATTTTGTTTTCTCCAAAGCAGGAATTTGGTCGGAAGATGAATTTAAGCAACAAGCTCAAAGAATCGTTAACCTTTATGAATCATTTCTTGTGGAAAATCCCAACGAAGTGTACGCACTTATATTGTACGGGAAATTTCTTAAAAAAACGGGTCATGACCATGAGGCTGCCGATTTATTCTTCAGGGCAGATAAAATTAATCCCGATATCGCGGTGGTTAAACAAGGTATCGGGAACTTTTTAGCTGAAAATAATAAATATACCGCCGCTTTTCCCTTTTTTCTTAAGGCAACTCAGCTATCAGATGAAGAACCGGAATATCACTACAACCTGGGAAGCTTCCTTTACTTCTCAAAAGACAAAATAAGATTACCTGAAAATGAACAAGATCTAGATGAGCTCATGCATGAAAGTTTCCGCAAAGCTGCCAATTTGGAACCTAATAATTTTGAATACCAGTTAAGGTTTGCCCAAAGTTTTTTTGACTACAAACAATCCGACAAGACTGATGGCTTGCTTCAATGGGAAAAGCTATTGAAAAGCTTTGGGGATAGATCCCTTACAGAAGTCGATTATCTTAAGATAGGCAAAGCACGAATGCTTATTGACCTAGAGCAAGATAAAGAGGCCAAACTTCTGTTAGAAGCTATCAAAACCAATTCACTTCAGATCAGCAAAGAGACTTTATTGAATAAATTGGAAGAAGATTTGAATAACTAATTCTCTGTCTCAAATTCGCAGATCATAGAATGTGCATTGGTGAAACCTAACAATTTAGCAAATGGCTCGTAATAATGCTGAAATACCCTAAGTTGTTGAAGTATGCGACGCGTAGCCGATTTTGATCATGAAAAACTAGCTCTTCGTTTTTGGGGCTATCTTAAAAAAGAGGGAGTGGAAGCCTCTCTAGAGCAAAATGAGTCTGAAGAAAAAAAGGGGTGGGAAATTTGGGTTACTGAAGAGGATCAAGTGAACTCGGCGATTTCTTTGCTCCATGAATTTCAGGCCAACCCCGAGGATGAAAAGTTCATATCCAATTATAAATCTGAAAAGAAACCTGAGACAAATAATGGTTCAAGCCCGAGAAGGTTTAAAGAGTTTAACCTTCGGGAAAAGTGGCAACGCCATGACCGTTCCACTGGCACCATTACATTATCCATTATCATTACCTGTGTGGCTGTGTTTTTGCTCTCTGGAATGGGACGGAATACAGAACTTGTGGGAAGTTTTTTCATGTCGGAAAAAATGGACGGTCATTTATCAGAGTTTCTTTCTGGAGAAGTTTGGCGTGTCTTCACTCCAATCTTCCTGCACTTCAATTTCATGCACATATTATTTAATATGTTTTGGCTTTATGATCTAGGTGGCCAAATCGAAAAAAGGAAGGGTGGAAAGTTTTTTATTTCTTTTGTTCTACTGATCGCTCTTATTTCCAACCTTACCCAATTTATCCTCACCGGCCCTGCTTTTGGTGGAATGTCAGGAGTGGTTTATGGCCTTTTTGGCTATGTCTGGGTAAAGACACGCCTTGACCCCGCAGATGGGTTTCGCTTAGACCCCACCGTTGCTATCATTATGTTTGGCTTCTTTCTGCTTTGCTTTACAGGTCTTTTCGGCGGGATTGCCAACTGGGCACATGCTGGAGGATTGGCTGTAGGATTGGCTTGGGGATATGGGTCCGCTTATCGTTGGAATCAGGGAAAAAGATGATGGAATTTAGCCTTGATGTACGATTTCATAAATAGCAAGTCCAGCGCGCAGGTTAGGTAAAAAAGAGCACGACTTGACCCAATCACCTCGGTAAAAGAGTTTCCTGCCCAAATTAACCTTCATTCCATCTGACTGGAGATGAAAGCAGAAAGCTTCAAATTCATCTACGGAAAAATGGTTACTCAAATGACTGCTTTCCCATTGGTGAGGATAAACTTCATTGCAGACTCTCTTGCCTCTGAAAAGAAAGTTTAATCGGTTTCTCCAGTATCCATGATTTACAAAGCTTACAGCTACTTTTTTTCCAACTCTTAAAGCTTGTTTTAAAATTTCTCCGGGCTCGGGTAGTGACTCAACCATTCGCGAAAAGATTACCCAATCAAATGACTCATCTTCACAGTTACCTAAGACTTGTAAGATTTCTTCTTGATAAATCGGTACTTTGCGGGCGACGCATGAAATCCCATTATTCAACTCCCAATCCACACCCAACCCTCGCACTTTCTTAACATCACTAAGATGCTCAAGAAGCAAACCCCTGCCGCAACCTAAATCTAAGACTTTATCTTCGGAACCAACCCAATCGTCAATTGCACGAAAATCAGCTTCTTTTTTAACATCATAGCGGTTTTTTAACTTACGAAAACCATCCGGCTTAAAGATTTCGGAATTTTCATTACGCTCAGGTTGGAGGAAAACATCCAAAGTCTGTAAAAACGGACCGGAGTCAATGAGGAATGAATCATGACCATGGGAATGGTCGATCTCTATGTAAGATGCATCTTTTCCCGCTTTAAGTAAGCCATCTACGATTTGCTTGTTTTGTGCCGGAGTGTAAAGCCAGTCGCTTGAAAAAGCTATTACGAGGGTTCTCGTATCCACATCCGCAACTGCATGAGAAAGTCCATGCTCACCAACCAAGTCAAAGCGGTCTAGGGCTTCTGTCAATTTGAGGTAGGAGTTAGCATCAAATCGATCAATGAACTTCCTTCCCTGATAGTCTAAGTAGCCCTGAACGCTGAATTCAAAATCACTGGTGTTATCCAATCTTCGGTCCCCCCCAAATTTTTCTTCCATCCCAACATCAGAAAGATAAGTGATATGAGCCATCATACGCGCCACAGATAAACCCTGCTCAGGTCCTAAGCTTTTTTCGTATTCCCCGCCATTCCATTCAACATCGCCCATAATGGAACGTCGCCCCGCTTCATTGAAAGCTATTGTTTGGACGCTATGTTGCGCAGTTGCGGCAATAATAATGGCATTTTTGGCAAAGCCTGGGTATTCAACAATCCATTGCAAGGCCTGCATTCCTCCCATGCTTCCTCCTACCACTGCATGTAACGAAGTAATATTAAAGTGGTCGATCAATGCCCTTTGGGCACGAATCATGTCCTTAATAGATAAATCAGGAAAAGAAGGCCCGTATTGCCTGCCCGAACCATCGGGCATCTCACTTGACGGGCCGGTTGATCCTCTGCAACCGCCAAGACAATTCGATGAAATAACAAAGAAAATATTAGTGTCTATCGGCTTCCCGGGGCCTACAACATGGTTCCACCATCCAGGCTTGGAGTCATTGGCGTCGTATACCCCAGCCACATGATGATCTCCCGTGAGGGCATGGCAGATATAGATTGCATTATCTTTAGTTTTATTGAGCTTTCCGTAACATTCATACCTTAACTGAAAGCCATCCAAAGTTCCACCGCCTGAAAGATTAAACGATTCGGCGTAAGTAAATGTTTTCTCCTCCACCAAGCCTACTTCACTGGAACCGTTCAAGAAATCAGTCATAGATTAATATTGCGTATTTTTAAAAATAATAATTGCCGCAAAGGCTGTACGACTATGGAAGGTTAAGAGGAAATCCTTTCAAGCAAAGCTTTGTTTATGTCATAGTTCCCAAAGACGGATTTCACATCCTCTAAATCTTCAAGAGCCTCGATTAAATTCATAAGCTTACGAGCGGTATCTTCTTCCTCAATTACAACGAGAGTGTTTGGTATATAAGCTAATTCTGAGGAATCAGGCTCGATCTCCTTACTCGCAAAAGCCTCCGCTAATTTATAAAAATCAGCAGTTTGGCATAAGACTTCGTAGTGCTCTTCTTCAACGAGAACATCTTCTGCTTCATTTTCTAAGGCCAAATTTGTTAGTTCGTCTTCTGACATTTTTTCGGCAGCCAATAGGAATTGCCCCATACGTTTAAAATTAAACGCCAATGCACCTACGCCGGCGAGCTTGCCTCCTCCCTTTGAGAATGTGCTTCTTACATCCGAAGCAGAACGGTTTTTGTTGTCAGTTGTAACTTCAACAATCAAGCCTACTCCACCAGGTCCGTAACCTTCATAAAGCAATTCCTCGATCGTTACACCACCTAGCTCACCTGCTCCTTTTTTAATTGCTCGATCAATATTATCAGCCGGCATATTCGCCTGCTTTGCTTTAATAATTAAGGTTCGTAGCCTGGGATTGAATTCAGGATCTTTTCCCCCATCACGAGTAGCAAGTGAAATTTCTTTACTTATAACACTGAAAATCTTGCCACGCTTTGCATCTACTGCAGCCTTATGCCGCTTAGTGGTAGCCCATTTGCTATGTCCAGACATAGATATTACCGAAAAAAAAGAAACCTAAAGTTGTCAAGTTTACTAGTTCAGTCTCTCTTTTAGAAGTTCATAGGCCTCAGTTAGCTTATCACGCTTATTTTCCGCAGAAATACGCTTTTGCTCGGACATCGCACTAAGGCGCTTAGGAGAATAATTTTTCATTCTCTCCAAGTATTTTGATTCCAAAACTTTCGCATCCAACTTACCTCTAACTTTTAAGCCGAGTAAATTTCTAGATTTTTTCTCATCATCATCAAGCTCATCTTGAACCGAAACCTGCTTGGTTGATCTGTTCTTGTTTGCGGTTCCATTTAGGCTGTCGCTAATCTCTTCGTTAGCTAATGTTGGAATCGTAACATTTTTGGTAAGCAGTGTTTGGAGAATGGTCATAATATTCTGAATCGTCCAATAGAGTACCAACGCGGATGAGAAGAAATAGAGGAAAATCAAAAACATAAATGGCATAAATCTCATCATTTTCGCATTTATCCTTTGTGCCTCACTCATTTCTGGTCCTAACTGCATCGGGTTCAATCTCATTTGATACCACTGAGTAAGTACCATAAAAAGGGGTAAAACATTAATGGAGAAACCCTGAATCATTGCCACACTATCCTGCTCTGAAAGATCTTTAGCCCATAAAAATTCTTGCCCATATAATTCAGCAGCTGATCGTAACATCCAAAACATACCCAAAAATATGGGAATCTGAATGAGAATAGGCCAACAACCCGCAAATGGATTAACTTTATGTTCCTTATAAAACTTCATCATCTCCTGATTAAGCTTTTGTGGACTGCCTTTATGCTTTTCTCTAAGTTTCGACAATGGACCCTGTAATGCCTGCATTTTCTTTTGCGAACGGGTAGCCTGTGCAGTAAGAGGCCAAAGGATCAATTTTACTAAAATTGTTAAAACTATAATACCCCAACCGTAACTACCCAAAAGTGAACTTAGTTTGTTTAAAGCCCAACTCAATGGTTCTGATATCCACCAAAATACTCCGAATTGCATAACTTTATTTTGCTCATCGGCTAGTTTCGACAGTTCAATGTAATCTTTTGGACCAGAATATAGTTGAAAAGAAAATTCTTTGGATTGCTGAGGCTTAAGAATACCTAATGGAAAAGAGACTGCACCGCTGATCCCAAGGATTTCATCGCCTGATTGATCAACTGTGGATTGGACCGATTCTCCCCAAACGCGAAAATCGCCAAGTTCGGTTTCAGGTCTTAAAAGATTAACAAAAAATTGGTTATTAACGCAGGCCCATTTCGCTTTGGATAATTTTCTGGGCTCTATCTTTCCATTAGGACCCATCTCGTTCAACTGAAAGAATTCTTCCTTTTCTCCATCAATTCTTCCACTACATGTTGCACAAGAACAACCCTCCGCCAAAGGTGCTCCATCATTGTAATACCCAACGCTTAAGTAAGTAGATTCCTGATCAAACGGATTGTACATTCTGGGGATTTGAAAACTTGAACCTAGATGCATTCTCACTCGGTCAACCACCATTGGTGTATCTCTCAGACTCTTAAAAACAGTCTTATGAATAAGTCCATACCCATCAATCTCGGAACGCTCGTAAATCCGGTCGATTTGTAAATTACCCTTGGATGTCCATCGATAGACAACTCGATTAGACGAGCTAGAAATTAATTCAAATTCTCTTGGGTTAGGCAAGGCTTTGGGTAATAACCGTCCAGATTCATCCTCAAAAGCAATTCCAAGCAATGGTTTACGAGAAAAAGTTAAGTCATATGCTTTACTCAATCGATTCGATCGGTGGAGCTGAATAGAACGGATAGCTCCCGTATGGTTTGAAAATGTGATTGAGGAAAGATCGGTATTAAGTGCACTGGTTAATTCCTCTTCACCCAGCTCAACCGTAGTCACAAAAGCATTATCAACCCCAATACTAGCTGAAATGGAGCTAGCACTGGTTACATTTCTGTCACTCGCATCAAAAATTTGGAGTTCTTCGGTCTCCTCCGGGTTTGATCTTTGGTCGTCATATTGGATATTATTGCTTCCCTGCTGCCAAATTAAATAAAAGGCGAGGACGAGGAAACCGAATCCAAGTATATAATTCTTCATATTCTAAAAGATGCACGACTTAGGGCATCGATGTAACATTTTTCCAACTGATGGAATGGGGTTTTTAAAATGGATTTTCGTGGCAAAACTACCAAGTGAACTGGAAATGAAATTTTTGATTTATGTTTGCGAAACAGTTCTCTAACCAACCGCTTTGATTTATTCCTAAAGACAGCATTGCCCAATCTTCTAGTCGCTATTACCCCTAGTTTACTATCACCTGAACGGACTTTCATTACTTGCATCCAAAAAGGATCGGTTTTCACCGAGAAACCTCGCGATTTTACTTCAAGAAATTCTTTGGTAGCAGATAGCCTTTCCGCCCGTGAAAGGAAAAAAGTCACACAGAGCAGGGGCAGGTAAATAAATTACCGGAAGCGAGGAAGAACAGAGGCAGTCAATTTAGCTCTGCCTTTGCGGCGACGGTTTTGCAGCACTTTACGACCAGAACTGGTTTGATTACGTTTGCGGAAGCCAAACTTACGAGCTCTTCGCAACTTAGATGGATTATAGGTAGGTTTCATGACAAAGGTTAAAAAGTAAAGTATGAGCAAATAATGTCAAACTTCTAGAGATAAGAATTCTTCAAGGTAAATTCGTCTTGCGAAATTTTAAGATTTAAACAGGATAGGGATATTGGTCCCGTTCGTCTAGCCAGGTCAGGACACCGGGTTTTCATCCCGGCAACAGGGGTTCGAATCCCCTACGGGACGCCATTTTAAATAGCGTCTTGTACCACATCTAATTTCCCTTAGGAATAATTGATGTCGAACAAACTACTACCCATCCAGCTTCGAGGTGCAAGGGAGAACAATCTTAAAAATATAGACTTAGATTTGTTTCCTGGGCAACTAACCGTGATCACTGGATTAAGTGGTTCCGGTAAGTCCACTCTACTCTTTGATGTTTTACATGCGGAGGGACAAAGGAGGTATGTGGAGACCTTTAGCCCATATGTTCGACAATTTATGGAATCCCTGCCTCGACCGAAAATAGATTCCATGACAAACGCCCGTCCATCCATTGCGGTTGAACAAAAAAATACCATCAAAAACTCAAGGTCAACTGTTGGAACAATGACTGAGTTGTGCGATTACTTTAAAGTTTGGTTTTCACAAGTTGCCCAACTTCATGACCCAGATGATAAAGGTAAAATTTTAAAGGAGCGGACACCTACAACTCAGGCTAAATCTTGCTTATCAAAATTTTCAGGGAAACAACTCTACATTGGATTTAATTTAAAGCGTGGCAGCCTTACCAAAAATGAATTTCTTAAATTTTTAATTTCTGCGGGCCATGCACGCATATTTTGGAAACAGGATTACCACAGAATCGAAGATATCCTCAAAGGTAATTGGGACGAAGAGGAAGCTTTTGTTGTGGTCGATCGGATTTTGGTAAAAGCAAAATCGAAGAATAGGCTTACAGAGGCAATCACCCTCGCCTTGAAGCACGGAAAGGGCCTGGCAGAAGCGAAGTCAGTAAGCGGAAAACACCAAATCTTTTTTTATGATGGTATCTTTTCAGTAGCCTCTGGTAAAAGTTACTTGAAATTAAGTCAGGGCTCATTCTCCTTCAACTCGCCTGTCGGTGCCTGCCCTGAATGTAAAGGGTTTGGGCGAATAATTGAAATAGACCCAAACTTAGTCGTTCCTGATAGCAATCTCTCCATTAAAAAAGGTGCAATCAAGCCCTTCGAAGGAAAAGTATACGGTCACTGTTTAGAAGATTTATTAAAAAGTTGTAAAAACTTTGGAATCGACCCAGACAAACCATGGAAAAAGCTCAGTGCAAAATTGAAATCTTTCATTTGGGATGGAGACCCCTCACACATTGATGGGGATGATCGTTGGTATGGAATACATTCCTTCTTCAAATGGTTGCAAAAAAAATCTTACAAAATGCATGTGCGGGTATTTCTATCAAAATACCGTGGTTACTTTGAATGCCCTGGATGTGCAGGGACACGCTTCAAAAGCGAGCCCCAACTCTGGAAATGGAAAGGTTACTCACTTCCACAATTGTACGCATTACCGATATCTGAACTTCTAGAATTAATAAACGGTCAACCTCTTTGCAATGACCCCAAGGCTGACCTCCCACTTGAGGCAATTCGGACTCGCCTAGGATATTTACAAGATGTGGGCTTAGACTATTTAAGTTTGGACCGATCTTCCCGAAGTCTTAGCGGTGGCGAAACTCAAAGGATTAATTTAACCGCCTGCCTCGGTGCAGGGCTTACGGACACCCTGTTTGCTTTAGATGAACCAACCATTGGGTTACATAATCAAGATGTGAATCGTCTTATCAAAATTTTAAGAGGTTTAGCATCTGGAGGTAATTGTGTATGCGTTGTCGAGCACGACGACCAAGTCATTAAAGCAGCTGATAAAGTAATCGAAATTGGCCCAGAACCTGGAGTTAAAGGAGGAGCAATTACATTCAGCGGTTCAGTCCCGCAACTTTTAAGAGCAAAAGATTCGAAGACAGGCTTGTGGCTATCAGGTAGAGCTAAAGAAGCTTCACCTCCCACCACCAAGTTAAATACAAAATCTGAAAAATTTATTAAGATTAGAAATGCAAACATCCATAATCTAAAAAATTTTCGAGCTGATCTACCCTTGGGTAAGTTTACTTCAATTGCGGGTCTATCTGGATCAGGCAAATCCACACTTCTGCATGACTTGATTTACCCCGAAATAAAAAATAACTCTCCAAGTGGATGGCTGAAAAGCGATTTATCATTCTCTGAGATTGTTATGATTGACCAAGGAACTATAGGTCGATCTTCCCGTTCTAACCCTGCTCTTTACAGCGATGCATGGAACCCAATCAAGGAGGCATTTGGAAGGACCGATACTGCAAGAATGGCCGGCTTTTCTGCTTCTGATTTTTCTTTTAATGCAGGGCAAGGCCGCTGTGACACTTGCCAAGGTTTAGGTTATGAGACCGTAGAAATGCAATTCCTGCCAGATTTGTCTGTACCCTGCAAACTCTGTGAAGGCAGGCGTTTTAAAGACGAATTGCTAAGCATCAAGCTAGACGGTCTAAATGTGGCTGATGTCTTGGAGCTTACAATAAACGAAGCACTCCCCCGATTCGCACATTTGCCCAAAACCAAGAAAAAGTTATCTCTCCTATGTGAGCTTGGATTAGGATATCTTAAAATGGGACAACCATTGAGCACTCTTTCTGGTGGAGAATCCCAAAGGCTGAAACTAGCCAAATACATGGGACCACTGGATAAGAAATCCTCTCCAGCTATTCTCTTATTAGACGAGCCCACCACCGGCCTTCACCTTTCTGATGTTCAGTGTTTAATCAATTGTCTGCGAAAATCTGTATCCAACGGGCATACCTTATTCGTGATCGAACATCACATTTCAGTTCTCAAACAATCTGACTGGGTCATTGAACTTGGGCCTGGTGCGGGTAAACTGGGAGGGAAAATTGTAGCAGAAGGCCCTCCACATTCCTTTTATTCTCTTAACACCCCTACGGGTCGCCTTTTTAATCAATCAAAAACAAAGGTAATAAAAGCTTCAGACTCCGTGCTTAGATCAAATTCTAAGGGCATAAAATATGGTGCTAAAAAAGACCTTCTTATTCAGGGAGCGCGAGAAAATAATCTCAAAGACATAGACTTAAAAATTCCTTCAAATCAATTTGTGGTGGTCTCTGGACCCTCAGGGTCTGGAAAGTCATCTCTTGCATTCGATGTAATATTTGCAGAAGGGCAACGAAGGTTTCTCGAGTCCATGTCCTCCTATGCTCGTCAATTCGTAGAACAAATCGGAAGACCCAAAGTGGATCAAATTTCAGGCATCTCACCAACGGTTGCTATCCAACAAAGAGTAAACCGAGGGTCAAAAAAATCTACTGTTGGCTCAATCACTGAAATCGCTCAATATCTTCGCCTTCTTTATGCACGTTTAGGAGTTCAGCATAGCCCGAAGTCCGGGAAGCCCTTAGTCTCTTCCACTCCCCAAGAAATTTCTCGCTTACTGGCTACAAGAATTCAGGGCAGTAAAAATTCTCGATTACTCGCACCCTTGGTCACAAACCGTAAAGGTCACCACAAACCGCTTGTTAATTGGGCAAATGAACAAGGATTTGAAGAAGTTCGCTGCGATGGTAAGATCATACCCACTCAATCTTTTCAAGGGCTAGACCGATATAGCTTACACGATGTGGAAGTAGTAGTTAATAAATGGAATCTCACACCCAAAAGACACATCCTTAGTGCTGCGGTAAATTACGCCCTAAAAATTGGTCAGGGCCGTTGTGCAATAGAACTTTCAAGTTCTGAAGTTATTTGGTTTTCTACTCGTAAATATGACCCTGCAACTGGAAAAGCTTATCCTGATCTGGAGCCTTCTCTACTTTCCTGGAACTCCCCTCGAGGGTGGTGCTCTTCATGTCGTGGATACGGGAAAATTTATGATTGGATGAAAGAAGACCTGCCTGCCAATGGAGATTGGTGGAGATTGGAAAATGGCCAGATCTGTCCTGCTTGCCAGGGAGACCGTCTGAGTAAATTGGGAAAGCATGTTTTTTTAAAAAATAAAGGGCGAAAATCATATTCGTTGCCTCAGTTACTCAGTCTGACCCCAAATGAGATTTCTTGCTTTCTCCAAAACTTGCTCATTTCAAAAGAGAAGCTACCTGTGCTTGAAGTACTATTGCCTGATATTCTTGATCGATTAAAATTCATGGAGAATGTTGGTTTAGAATATCTTTCTTTGAATCGCGAAACTGCTTCCTTATCGGGAGGCGAATCACAGAGGATAAGACTTGCTAGTCAACTCGGTTCAAACCTTTCAGGAGTGCTTTACATATTAGACGAACCCTCCATTGGTCTCCACCCATCTGACAATCAAAAATTAATTGATTCCTTAAGAAAACTCCAGGCTAAAGGTAACTCCCTAATAGTTGTTGAACATGATGTGGAAACAATCGGACAAGCTGATTATGTTATTGAAATAGGCCCGCTTGCCGGTGAAGCAGGTGGGCGAGTTATTAAAAGCGGAAAAAACCTAATGCTTAAAGAAGGTAGAAAGCCTGTTAAAAACAATTATTTAGCTGATGAAATTCCTCATCCAATAAGAGGTAACTGGCGTACCTTGCCATCGAAGAAAAATTCTTCTAGGCAAACTTTCCTTGAGCTCTCCAAAGTGAGATTCAGGAATCTACAAAACCTTGCCTTGAGTCTTCCAACTGGCCGTCTTGTGGTATGTTGTGGTGTTTCTGGTGCCGGGAAATCAAGCCTGATTAGGGGTGCTCTTTTTAAGGGTGTAAAGATTTCGATACAAGAAAATGAGTCACTGATCCAAACAGATGATTTTCAATTAAAAAATGGGAATATTTTTGCTAAAGCAATCGAAGTTACGCAAAAACCAATTGGGAAAACTTCCCGCTCCACTCCAGTCACATATCTGGGGGTTTGGACTCGTATTCGTGAATTAATTTCAAATCTACCTGAAGCGAAAGCACGTGGAATAAAATCCAGTGATTTTTCATTCAATGTAAAAGGAGGTAGATGCGAGGTATGTAAGGGAGCAGGAAAAATAAAATTAGAAATGAATTTTCTTCCCGATTCATATGTAGAATGCGACGAATGTAAGGGAAAAAGATATAAGGATGAGTTGTTGGACTTGAAATGGAGAGGTAAAGATATTTCTGAAATCCTTGATCTTACTTTTGAAGAAGCTCTAGATTTCTTTTCCTTTGATGAATTATTAAAAGAAACTTTTTCGATCATGCAGGAAACAGGACTGGGTTACTTACGCTTAGGCCAAACGTCGCCCACTCTTTCTGGGGGAGAGGCCCAAAGGTTAAAACTTTCCTCTGAACTCTCTTCTGGTATTGAGCTGAAAGGTAGAAAATCAGGTAATGGTAAAAAAAATTTTTATGTTTTAGAAGAACCGACAATTGGATTACATCCCAAAGATATCCTCAAACTCATTCAACTTTTACATAGACTTGTCGAAGAAGGGCACACCGTGGTTGTCATAGAACACGATGTTGAATTGATAGCCGAAGCTGACTACCTGATTGAACTTGGTCCTAAAGGAGGTCAAGGCGGAGGTAAAATTTTGCATCAAGGAACGGTCTTATCTCTGCTAAAGAAAAAAAGGAGTCCAACTGCTAAATTTGTAAAAAAAGTAATCAAAAAAGATGCATTAAGGAATAATGCGTAAGAAAATCTTCTTTCCTGCCTTAAGGATGCTCGAATCTTTGGAAAGAGAGGATGTATCAAGGTCAGGGTCTTCGACTTTCTCTCCATTCAACTTGATGGCTCCCTGTTTAAAGAGTCGCCGGATTTGCCCCTTCGATTCAAATTCTCCACTTGCGGCTAAAAGGTTGAGCAAAGATGAACATTCTTTCGAATTCTTAGATATCGAGATTTCAGGCATATTCTCAGGATCCTGCCCTTGAGAAAACACCTGAGAAAAAGAATTGAGCTCATGAACCCCAACATCCTTGCCATAGAAAACAGCTGTAAGTTCATTGGCTAGTTGTTTTTTACATTCCATAGGATGTAATTCTCTCAAATCTAAAATTTCTTTGTCTGTCTTGAGGAGTAAAAGCTTAAAATAGTCCCACATTACTTCATCGGAAATCGACATGATTTTGCCGAATATATTTTTAGCAGAATCATTGAATGCAATATAGTTATCATAACTTTTAGACATCTTTTTGGACCCATCGAGTCCCACTAATAATGGCAAAGTAATAACAGATTGCTGGGGCAAACCTTCCTCCTTTTGTAAATTCCTACCAACTAGCATGTTAAAGAGTTGATCACTGCCACCGATTTCTACATCAGCTCGCAATACAATGGAATCATATCCTTGAATTAAAGGATACATAAATTCCACCATGGATATGGGTTGGTTGGATTTAAAACGTTTTTCAAAATCATCACGCTCCAACATTCTCGCTACTGTCATACTGCGAGTAAGCGAAAGTGCATCACCAAAGTTCATTTTCCCAAACCACTCGCTATTCCTACGAACCACAGTTTTACTTTCATCCAAGATTTTGAATGCTTGCTCCAAATAAGTGGAGGCATTTTGAGCGACTTCTTCTTCAGATAATTCTGGCCGAACCTCGGACCTGCCGCTTGGGTCTCCGATGCGAGCAGTATAATCCCCAATTAATAAAATCGTCTCGTGACCTGCATCCTGAAACTGTCTGAGTTTATTAAAAACAACTAAATGACCAAAGGTTAAATCAGGACGTGTCGGATCTACTCCAAACTTTATTTTTAATTTACGACCATCTTGGAGATTATCAAGTAATTCATCTTTTCCAATAACCGTATCAGTATTTTGCAGAAGCTTATTTGCAATCATCTGAAAAATTTTTAAATAATTTGCGGATGCACTGCGAGCGAAGAATTACTACATTTGGGTGTTTTATATTATGATTCAGCTTGCAAGAAAGTCTCACAGCATTACGAATTTACCCTCACCCTCTAACCCTGATTGTAAAGATATTATGACCTTAGAAATTTGCTCCCGCGCTCCAGACTTCTCACTCAAAACGAAAACTGCCGACGGACTCAAAGATGTATCTCTTGGAGAACATCTCGGAAATTCTTCTGTCGTATTACTCTTTTTCCCATTTGCCTTTACTAGTGTCTGCATGGCGGAAGCTTGCTCTGTAAGAGATGATCTTAAAGCCTACGAAGAATTGAACGCGAAGGTTTTTGGGATCAGCGTTGACAGTCCTTTTGCACAAGAAGCCATGGCCCTTAAAGAAAATCTCAACTTTCCTTTGCTAAGTGATTTTAACAAGATGGTGTCGAAATCTTATGAAGTACTTTACGAAGATTTTATCGGCTTTGAAGGTGTAGCTAAGCGTTCTGCTTTTGTGGTTTCAATTGAAGGGAATATAACATTCGCTTGGTCATCGGATGACCCAAAACAATTACCTGATTTCAATCAAATAAAACAAGCCCTTTAAGCCGTTTGCTACTTTGCTAAATTGGATGGGTTTCCATGTTTAAAATTTGGTATAATTCATAAGTTTTACTTATTCATTGCCTAAGGGTTTAGGAAAGTCAGAATAGAATGAAAGGCTGAACTTTGCAAGGCGCAGACATTAATTACCGAGTTCATGTCACGCCAGACAGGGCATTCGTAAAGGTTTTTGAAAAAGCCTCTTACTTAAATTGCGAGCCTCTTCGTCTGTTCTTTGAAGACCAGCAAAAAAAGGGACAGAAGAGATATGTCATTGATTTTGAAGACTGTTCCAGCATGGACAGTACTTTTTTGGGTATTTTGGTCAGCGTAGCTCTCCAAATTAGAAAATCTCAAAACGGTGGCAACATTGCCTTACTTAATTTACGCGGGAGAAACCTAGAAACTGTGTGTAATCTTGGTATTCATCAAATAGCAGATATTAGCTCAGACGAAGTTAAGGATACAGTACAACTTGAAAACCTCAATGGCAGTCACACAAATTCAGATACAATTTATAAAGCACATAAAGCTCTCATGAGCTTAAATGAGAAAAACCTGAAGGTCTTTTCCGATGTCGTTGGATACCTTGAACAGAAAAAAGAGGAGTAGCAATCACCTGTTATTTTATGTTTTCTTTTATATGCTTTGGGGGTGGATTCATTATAGGTCTAAGTATCTTGGGTTTAGTCAGCAGATTTTGGAAAAAGACAAAAAAAATCTTAGAAGAGCAAAAAAATCAATTATCTGAGGAGAAAAAAATTGCCGTTGAATTTATGCATAATTTAGCGGAGGCCATTGGCGAAGGTGTACAAAAAGAGGTGCTATACCAAAGAGTAGTACATACCGCAGTCATAACCACTGGGGCAATGAGTGCCTGCATTTATGAGAGGCTTCCTAATGGAAGATTAAAAGGGGTTGCGGTTGAAGGCTTATTTCCTCCCCAGCGTGAAATCAAATTTCCAATAGAGGAAAAAGGGACGCCCCGAGCAAGGTTTATTGAGAAAGTATTGAATTCTGAAATTCTTGAAGCAGAAGAAGGCATTGTTGGACAAGTTGCAAAAACCGGAAAAGGTGCATTTGTGCCTAATGCCATAAATGATCCTAGAATTGTAAAGCACCTCGATAAATCCTTGTCTGTAAGATCAATGATTTTTTCTCCTCTAGTTCATGATGATCAGACTTTAGGAGTACTTGCAGTTGCCAACCCATCCAATGGACTGCCCTTTACCGAAATCGATTTCTCAATGGTGAACTCACTTGGAGAACAGGCTGCCTTGGCAATCAAGAACTCAGATGCCATGAACCTTCGATTTGAAAAGACGCGCATGGATGCTGACTTAAGACTAGCCCACGATGTTCAGGAATTATTTCTAACTCATGATTTTCCCCAAAGCAAAGGCCTGGAAATTGATGCTCGTTACATTCCCTCATCTCAAGTTGGGGGAGACTTTTACGATTTTTATAAACTATCTCAAAGCAAATACTGTGTCTGCGTGGCGGATGTTTCTGGCAAAGGAGTACCTGCCTCCTTGCTCATGGCTCTATGTCAGACCCATTTAAAGCATTTAGTACATAAAGCGAGCTCTCCTTCAGAAGTACTAGTTTTGCTGAATGAAGAACTTTTTCCAAGAATTCGCAAAGATATGTTTATCACGCTCTTTTTAGCTATCATTGATACGGATTCCAATAGCATTTACTATGCAAGATCGGGCCACGAGCCTGCTTTATTACTCAAAAATAATGGCGATATGACCGAACTAAGGGGTAACGGAATGGCTTTAGGTATGGTTGAGCCTGAATTGTTTTCCAGTCTGATTGAGGACAAACAGGTAGATTTTATGAACGGTGATTTACTTTATCTTTTTACAGATGGGGTCACAGAAACCTCAAACATTGAAAAAGAGGAATATGGGCTTTCAAGACTTAAAAACCAACTTACTGAGAATTCAAAGGCTACTCCCAAGGAAATTAATCAAAAAGTCATTAATAGTTTAAATAAATACAGCCCAGATAGCATAGACCGGGATGACTTGACTTTGCTATGTGTTAAACGAGTTTAAAGTTAAGAGATTTTTTGTTCATCATAGTCAATTACATCCGCAAATGATTTCAAATCATCGCGGTCAGATGCTCCCAAATCGTTTTTGATTTCCTGTAATTTTTCGAGTGCCATATCGCTCATTCCAATTTGCACTAGACGGCGGTTCCATTCGTACACATTCAAGTCTTCAGGAAATAATTTTTGCAATTCCTGATTCAATTCTTCCTCACTTTTCGTATGTTTTACACAATCGATTATCTGGCCAGGCTCTAATCCAATGTGGAGGCATAGGAAACCATCAAAACCTTTAGTAAAATTTCTTTGATAACTTTTAGGCAAGCTTCCATCAATGAATTTTCTGATTTTTGCAAGGAATCTGGGAAGGTGCAAAAGCCCTGAAGAATGAGCCTCATACGGCGAAGGAAGATCCAATAAAGTGGCTCCTGTTGGTCCGTTTATAATTTTTGAGTCCAAGTTTGTAATAAGGTTAAATTGAGTAATACTTAATCGATTCAGAATATGTTCATGCAGAAAACCAAAAAGACAAGAGTGATTTCCAGAGTGAACACCTATATTTTCTCACATAAACTTCTTTTTGCGGGAACCCTGGGGCTGGCTTTCCTGATGACAATACTTTCTGTACTGGCACCAAGTGTTATTCAACAGGTATTGGACAGGGTGTTCACTCAAGGCATTGGAGATGGAAATTTTCTTTTATTTGGAATTATACTTATTGGTTCAATTTTCTTTTTTAGAGAGTTGTTAAATTGCTTCCGCATTCGAATAAATAATAAGCTTGAGCAGAGAGTAATCTTTCGGCTTAGGCAAGACTTACACACGAAATTGCTTCGCCTACCCATTAGTTTTTATGACCGTAGAAAAAGTGGTGATATTTCATCTCGCGTTCTAGAAGATGTCCAGAGTGTCGAAAGAGCGATATTGGATGGCACTGAACAGGGTCTTGTCGCACTACTCACATTGTTAGGCGTAACCACAATGATGTTTTTACAAGAGCCCAGGCTTGCTATTATCGTTTTTCTGCCGCTCCCAATCTTAGGATGGATGGCTTATGAATACGCGAAAGTTTCAAAGAAAAATTGGCGGGAAGTTCGAGATAAATCTGGTGAGCTTAACTCCATACTAGTCGAAGATATTCAGGGAAATCGCTTAATTCAATCCTTTGCGTTAATGGCAATAGAGCAGAAACGATTTGCTAAGAAAGCTTATGAGCTACAAGCGGTTTCACTTAAAGCCATGTATAGGTGGTCCATTCAGGGGCCTGGGGCCGGCTTCACATCATCTTTAGGAACTCTTGGGGTAGTAGGTATGGGTGCCTACTTACTTCAAACTGACCCAAGTTTTTCAACTGGGCAATTTTTTGCCTTTCTCCTCTACACAAACATGTTCTATGAACCCATTCGTCAGCTGGTTGGAATAAATAATTTAATTGCCGCCGGAAAGGCATCTGGAGATCGAGTTTTTGAGATTTTAGATGCTCCGATTGAAGTTGAAAATTCAAATTGCCCCACTACTTTCCCTATAGAGAATCACACAATTATATTTTCTAATGTTGGGTTTTCCTATTCTGAAAGGAGTCCTGTTGTGAAAAGTTTATCTTTCACACTTCGCCACGGTTCTACCACTGCTCTCGTGGGGCCAACTGGTGCAGGCAAAAGCACCATAGCGAATTTATTACTCCGGTATTATGATGTAGAACAGGGGAGCATAACGATAGGTGGAACTAATATTGACCAATTTCGCCTTGAAGAACTAAGACAAAAAATAGGCGTTGTTTCTCAAGATCCATTTTTATTCGATACCTCGATCAAGGAAAATCTCTTATTGGCATCTGGTTCTGCGAGTGAACTCGATTTAAAAACTGCACTTATATCAGCTAACGCATGGGATTTTGTAAGTTCCCTTCCTGACGGCATGGATACTCTAATTGGAGAAAGGGGAATAAGGCTAAGTATGGGAGAAAAGCAAAGGCTTACTCTTGCTCGGGCCATGTTAAAATCTTCCCCCATACTTATTCTAGATGAAGCAACATCCAGCGTAGATGTAAAAACGGAAAAGCAAATCCAAGATGCTTTGCATGATTTAATAAAAAATAAAACCACCCTTATTATAGCTCATCGACTAAGCACGATCCGAGAAGCCGATGAAATTATTTTTCTAGAAAATGGGGGTATAGTAGAAAAGGGATCACACGAGGAATTGATTGATCACAATGGAGCATATGCGAATTTTTGCAACCTGCAGGCAAATTTAGTGAACAACTAGTTCCTGGAATTACTTTTCACGGAGGATAGTCGTATGAGCAATCTAAGAACATTGAATAGCAAATAAGGAAGTAAAAGGATGAGCAAACTACGAAAAAAATGTAGACTCATACCAGACAAGGGGCCGTAAATAATTTGTTCTGCCCATACTCGTAAAGTTGTAATCGTAAAAAACTCTAACCCGAGAGCTAAACCTACATAGTATATCATTAAGGGCCAAACTGTAAATCCTACTGTTAAGAACAGTAATGCAAACCAAAGTTCTTTAGACCAATTTACCATATAATAGATATCATACAGTATGGGTTTAATTGTGCAAACGCGCTTTGCCCAAATTCCGCAGGTCAATCAGTAAAATATCTTAATTATTTGCTTCGAAATATTTCATTTCATTTGTTAATAAAAATAAATGAATTCAACGGACCAAGAAGTGATTTCTATTTTTGAAGAGACTGAAGCTTTGCTTAAGGGGCATTTTATTTTGCGTTCGGGATTGAGAAGTGAATTCTTTTTTCAGTGTGCTCAAGTTTGCCAATATTTGGATAAAGTAGAAAGATTGGCGAAACTTCTTATAAGCAAGCTTCCTTCTCAGGAAGTAGACTTGGTGATCGCACCTGCAATGGGGGGTTTAGTAATAGGTCAAGAAGTTGCTAGGCAACTTGGCTCACGTTTCATTTTCTTAGAAAAAGTTGAGGACAAACTGGCCTTAAGGAGAAATTTTAAAATTAAAACTAATGATCGTGTTCTCTTGGTTGAAGATGTCGTAACCAAAGGTGGCCGGGTTAAGGAAGCTATTGAAATTATCAAGCTCTATCCATGTAAATCTTTAGCTGCTGTAAGCTTGGTTGACCGTAGTGTAGAGCAAGTCCATTTTGGCGTGCCTTTTACTTCGCTATTAAAAATGAATTTTCCGACTTATTCAGCGGACCAATTACCAGAAAGCTTGCAAAACATTCCTGCCACGAAACCCGGTAGTTAAGTTAGGTTGAGAATGTAGAAGCTGGTTATCTAGAAAATCAGGGTATTCGATAGGCTAAAAACCTGTATTTACCTCGGTACCATACATAAAAACGGTTAATTCCTGAGTAGAGATTCTGAGCCACATCATCAACACTGAGGATTTGAGATCCATTGACTTCAACCAGTACAACTCCTTTTTTAAAAGTCTCAGTTTCACCAGTTGAATCTGAAACAACAACACCACGAACGCCATCAGGTATATTGAATTCCTTACGTTTTACCGGTGTCAACGGTGACAACTGAATGCCTGGAATTGGAGCATTTTCTTCAGACATTGAACCTAAAACTACTTCCAATTTTTTTAGTAAGCCTTGCCTGAAAACTTCGATGGTTATGTTGGAACCAGGCAAAGACTGAGAAATTAACACCCTTGCTTGATTGACTGAAGATACGCCTTTTTCTCCGATTTTGACTATTTTATCACCTGGCATCAAACCCGCCTTTGCCGCTGCACTTCCAGAAACGACTGACCCAACTATTGCAGCTCCTCCATCAGGACCTCGTTCTAGGGAAACCCCTAAAAAGCCTCTACGAATTTTACCTTCTTCTAGGTAATCTGTTAGGGCTCTTTTAACCATATTAACAGGAATAGCTAACCCAATCCCAATATTGGCACCTGTTTGTGAAATTATGGCAGTATTAATCCCAACCAATCTTCCTTTTGCATCTAAAAGTGCACCCCCGGAATTTCCTCGGTTAATCGAAGCATCAGTCTGAATAAAGTTTTCGTATGCACCTTCTTCACGAAGTATTCCAAGCTCAGACCTTCTAGTTGCCGAAACAATGCCCATGGTAACCGTCATACCAATGCCCAATGGGTTTCCCACAGCAAAAACAATGTCTCCAACTTGGAGTTGATCGCTATTCGTCAATATTGCATGAGGTAATTCTTCTTCTGCCTCAACTTTGAGGACGGCGATATCTGTAGCGTGGTCATAACCTATAATTTCAGCGGAGTATTTGGTCTGCCCCCCTACCTGAACTACCACTTCCTCCATCAATTCTCCAGTCCTAGGGTCCGTAATTACATGTGCATTTGTCACCACATGGCCTTGAGGCGAAACTATTACACCTGATCCAACTCCAGAGGGGACTTTTTCCTCTTCAATACGAGGCTGATTTATCCCAGGCAATCCGTAATAACGTCTGAGCCAATCTTCTATAGGATTGCTGACTCCACCTGGATACATCCTTCTTACTACCTGTTGTGTAGTTACAGCAACTACAGCAGGAGTGGATTTGTTCAAAATCAAAGAATAGCTGTGTATATTGCTTTGGGAGGAACGATCTAATTCCGAGTCGTCAACTTGTAATGAAAAGCTATTTCCTGGACAAAAATCTCCAAGTACTAAGAAGCAGGTTATAATTATGCTAAACTTTGGGTACATCATACTCTATCATATTCACAACAATCAATGAAGCGAATTTAGCCAAAGTAATTGTTTGGAAATACTCCTAGTTTTCAATCTTTAGAAGCCTTTTACCTCAAATAAACTAGAAATGCTACTATCTGTATGAGTTCTTTGGATTGCTTCTCCAAGTAGGGGAGCAACGCTTAATTGCTTAATGGGTAAATCATTCACTTTCATATTTACTGAGTTAGTTGTAACCAGCTCATCTAAATAGCCTTGCTGTAATCGCTCGCGACCCGTGTCATTTAGCACACAATGGCTTATTACAGCAGAGACCCTTTTAGCCCCACGCTCCTTTAAAAGTTTAGCTGCCGCAGTTAATGTTCCAGCAGTTTCTGTCATATCGTCTATGATTAAAATCTCCCGACCTTCTACCTCACCGACCAAGTTCGTGGCCTCCACTGTACTTGCTCCTGTCCTTCTTTTAGCAACAAATCCGAGAGGGCAGCCTAATACCTCCGCATACGCATTTGCCATTTTCATCCCGCCAACATCAGGAGTAAATATAGTCATATTCTCTGTATTTCGATTTCGCATGTAATCAAAAAATACTGGAGAAGCATAAAGGTGATCAACGGGTATATCAAAGAAGCCTTGAATCTGCTGTGCGTGCAAATCCATGGTCAAGACACGGTTAGCACCTGCTGCAACTAAGAGGTTCGCAATCAATTTTGAAGTAATAGGAACTCGCGGCTGATCCTTACGATCTTGCCTCGCATAGCCGAAAAAAGGAATAACAACTGAAATTCTGGCAGCTGATGCACGTCGTGCTGCATCGACCATAATCAATAACTCCATTATATTATGATTCGCGGGGGAGTTAGTTGATTGAAGAATAAAAACATCCATACCCCGAATGTTTTCATTATACCTTACAAAACTTTCACTATCAGGAAATGAAGTAACCAATGCATCTCCGATTTCCATGTCCAAATAAGCACAAATCTCCTTTGCTAAGGGCAAATTTGAGTTTCCGCTAAAAATTTTAAGATTAGTTCCGTTATGCATCTCTTTCCTTACTCTTTAGATTTTTCTTGGGCAAACCTATTGAAAAGTTCAGGTAATTTTCTTTGTAATACTGAAATCCTTTGAGCCAAGTGAAAGGGGAGGGCAGGGTTACCTTTAAGAAATGCCCCCGGCTCGACGCTTTTTGTTATTCCTGCTTGGCCCGCAATTTTCGCTCCTCTCCCGACTTTTAAATGCCCAGCAAACCCGGCTTGTCCACCAGCAATGACATCATCCTCCATAACGACACTGCCGCTCACACCAACTTGAGCGACCAATAGGCATCTTTTGCCTAACTGTACATTATGGCCAATTTGAACCAAATTATCAATTTTGGTACCTTCCCCAATTCTCGTTTCCTCAAACCGTGCTCGGTCGATGCAAGTATTAGCCCCTATCTCTACATTGTCTTCTACAACCACCCTGCCTAGGTGTGGAACCTTTTGATGAATTCCTTCATTTTGATCAAAGCCAAAGCCTTCAGATCCTATGACCACTCCAGCATTGATAATAACTCCTGTACCAATGTAACATCTATTAAGTAGTTTTACCCCTGGATGAAGTACGCTATTACTTCCGACCACTGCCTGGGCTCCCACATGACAATGAGTGCCAATCTTACAAGATTCACCCACAATGGCATCTTTTCCAATGTAGGTGAAGGCACCTACAGAAGCAGATTCACTAACATTGGCAGATGGTTCAATATATGCCGCAGGATGAATACCTGGAGGATCGGAGGGATGTAATTTTTCCTCAAGCACTTTGCACACTTCTGCCAATGCCCGAGAAGGATTATCTAATCGAATAAACAGCTGGTCCTGAGAGGGTACTCCGACATATTCATCGGGAAGAAGCACCACGCTCGCTTTCGTAGCAGAAACCTGACTTCGGTATTTCGGGTTTCCTAAAAAAGACAGGTCTCCAGCTTTAGCATCATTGAGGTTGGCAATGCCGGTTAATTCAACTACAGATGTTACACCTGAGCAAGTTGACTCAGGCCACAACTTTTGTAGGTCAGAAATTTTAATGCTAAGACTCACTTTTCTCGCTTAGCTTGAAAGGTAAAAAGGGGTTACTTTTTCTCTGCGTTTAAAGTAACAATCACTTCCTCAGTATAATCCGTTTTATCCGAAGAATAAAAAACGCCGAGTTGAGTTTCGGATGAATTAAGCACTATGTCCAAGCCTTTTGCCGAAGATACTTTTTTTATCGCTCCTCTTATATCTTCCAGATGTTCCACCAACAAGTTTCGCTGCCTTTGTGCAATCGTTGCTTTTGCCCTTTTATCGTAGGCAACCATATCGTCCTGCTTCTCTTTGGCTACTTTTACCTTTTCTTGGTATACTGATTTCAAAGAAGAAGTATCAATGTTTGGATTTTTCAATTTTTCTTCCATTTCTCGAAGCTCCTCAACAATTGTTTCCAATTCATCTCTGAAAATTTCCAGTTCTTCCATGGCTACTTTCTTTGATTTATCAAGCCTAGTCCTCGCGTCTTTGACTTTATGGTAGCCATCGAAAACTTTTTGGACATCAACGACTCCAATTTTTTGTGCATAAACTATGGGCGTTGATGCAAGTAGCGTAATCAAGAATAGGGAAAAGAAAGTTTTCATAATATATAGTATACTGAAGAATAAATGAGCTTATTGGCAACAATAGTTTAGATAAACTAAGTTAAAATTTTGTACCTCCAGAAAAATGAAACTGAGAAGAGGAACCTGTTTCGCTGGGGTCACTCATAGGAAAGCCTAAATCCAACCGCAAAGGCATCCCCATTACCATAATTCGAATACCTAAGCCCCAGTTGTCATGCCACCCCTCATCGCCATTACCAGGCGTAAACCTAAAATCGTTACGCCTAAGAAAGCCACCATCGTAAAAAAATGCAAATCTCAGAGGATCAGCTATCTTCAATGTATATTCTAAGCTAGCATAAGAAAATGAATTACCACCAATTGGCTCATTTCCTACGAGATCATTAGGGCCGGCATCACGATAATCCCAACCCCTAAGATTATAAGGTCCTCCCAAAAAGAACTTCTCGAAAAAAGGAACATTTGCGTCTCCACCATCAAATTTACCCAAAGTTCCTGTGCTGCCAGACAAGGACAGTACCTGCTCCATAACATCAAATGTACTGAAAAACCTGGCACCCTTAAATTCAAATCTTCCGTAATCAGCATCTCCACCAAAAATTCCACCTGCAAACTCTTTCCGAATCGATACAATACTACCTTCCGTAGGAAAGAGTAACACATCGCGCGTATCACGGCTTAAAGTTAAACCAACTTTGGATATAGTGCGTTGGATTTCGTTGTTTTGTGCGTTATAAGCAGGATCTCCACCATCACCGCCGGCACCCGTTATCCAGTTAGTTTTGCTGCCTTTCTCGATATCTTCGATTAGAACATCCTCAAAGCTGTAAAATAATCTACCCTCCACAAGCTCGAATAATCTTCTTCGAAAATAAACTTCGAATCCTGCACGAAGCTCATCGTAATAGGAGCTTTGGTAGTCCGATTTTTCTCGAAAAATCTCAAATCCAGCCGCGAGTCTCCTATTTAAAAACCATGGTTCTTCTATCGCTAATCTAGCTTCATTGCTTCTAGAACCCAGCTTGAGCCGCAGCCTAAATTTCTGCCCATCTCCCTGTAATCTGTGAGGAGCCCTCCACCTCATTATATCAAAGTTGCCCTGTCTAATTTCAGCAAACATCATAACATTCTCAAGAGTGCTAAAACCAACACCGAATCCAAGGTGCCCTGTCTTGCCTTCCTCAACATCAACAACCATATTTCTTCTTGAACTTCTTAGTTCGGGATCCAACGAATCAATGGGTTCATCTGAAACACTCACCTTTTCGAATAGTCGAGTATTCAGTAATCTGCCTTCGTCAATATCCATACGCGTAAGGTCAAAGGTTTCTCCAGGTGCCAAAGCTAATTCCCGAAGGAGTACAACCGTTTTAGTTTTTTCATTTCCACGTACTTTAATTGTATTAACCGAGAACTTATTATTCTCAGTAATATCGAAGACTAAATCTATCTGGCCAGTTTCTAGGTTTGGTTTTCGAATAACTTTAACTATTGCGTCTAAATATCCCTTCTCCCCATAAATTCTTCGGATTCGATTCCTCTCTTTCGATAACAGATCAGGTGAATAAGGGCTACCCAGAGAGATTAAAGGTTTATTTAACAATTCAGATTTTTTTAAAACAACATTACCAATAATTTCACTCTCCCCAAAAAATGACCGATTTCCTTCATAAATCTCTATCTCAAGCATGAGTTTATTTGAAGCAACTGGCATAACCCTAACATTTCTCTGTTCAAGTCTAACTCCCAGAAACCCTTCGTTTCTGTAAAAATTGATTATTTTTTCTAAATCTTCTTCAAGAATTCGGGGGCGGTATTTGGACCTAACAGACCAAAAGCGCCAAAAGCGCCATGGAGCAGTTTCCATTTCATCAAGTAATAATTTGGATCGGATATTCTTGTTGCCAGTAAAATTAATTTTGGAAATTTTCCGCTTATCGTTTTCGACAATATTAAAGACCAGACTCGAATCTTTATTCTGAGATTGTTGAATTACTTCACTGCGAATGCGAATATCCCAGAATCCTTTTTCCAAGTAAAAATCATTGAGTGCACGAAGGTCGGAATGAATGCTAGATCTGTCAAGCATTTGACCGGGCTTGGATGAAACAATTTTTGATAGCTTCTTATCCGAATATTTTTTGTTACCTTTGAACAAAATATTCCCCAGACGGGCCTTTGTGATAACCTTAAAAACTAGGCCAATTCGATCTTCTTTCTCTTTGCTTGGATCCAAATAT
>Ga0181585_10000313_pt1 | contig 39813 bp, 37 predicted proteins | sample 071ome_29_FD_132469 | JGI IMG/M metagenome (GOLD analysis project Ga0181585, IMG submission 132469) | Coastal salt marsh microbial communities from the Groves Creek Marsh, Skidaway Island, Georgia - 071407BT metaG (megahit assembly) | ecosystem: Environmental > Aquatic > Marine > Intertidal...
ATCGAAATGTCCATCACGTTTTTCATGATGATGTTCGCTGCGTTCTTTGCCCTGGTGGCACCGGCCTCGAGCATGGCGAATCCGGCCTGCATGAGGAATACGAGTACTGTTGCTAGCAGTACCCACACGATGTCCAGGTAGATGGGGTTAAATTCCATCGCCCGCGCTTCCTTTCAAAAAACATCCGGAAGTTTTGCCGCCAACCTGGACGACATACTTCCGGTTTAGCTCACGTCCGCTGACGCCCAATAGCTGATTTCAGCGGTTCGTAAAACTCACGCAATTGAAGCTAAGAGCGTTTTGTTTCACGACAGTTGCAGAGTTGTTGCATGAATAAATCGGGGATGTAACGGCAATGTTTCCGAACGGTGTCAGGTGGAGTTAGCCGCGATCGTGACAGAGTCACTCAGCTCCGCGCCGCATTGATCCCCCTCTCTAACTCTCCCCGTTCCGCGGGGAGAGAACTTCCCCTTCCTTGAGGGAAGGGGTTAGGGGTAGGTGAAATGCGACGCTGCGACCAAGGGCGTATGCCCGCCCGGAGCTAAACGAAACAACGAGCGCGGTCTACAAAAAAACTCTGTACTATCCGCCGGACGACCAACAACAACTACACTCACACAGCACATGGCAAACAGAATCAACCGCGCAATCGAACTACTCGAGCAGGACCAGCCCATCTATTACGACGGAGGGCACACCGGACACGTTCTTACATACGAACAGGGATTAAAAGACGCACACACGTGGGCCGACTACATCAACGTTGGTATGGAACATGGCGCGTTCGATATGACAGGACTCGACAACTATATGAAGGGTCTGGTTGATGGTGGTCCAACGAACAGCGGCCATCGAACTCCGCCCGTAATCGTCGAAACTCCTGTTGAGGGTTCATCTGAAGATATTGTGCGATTCAACGCGTGGCAGTTCCGAATGATCCTTGCACGAGGAGTTCATGGAATTCTGCTCTGCCAGGCAGAAACGCCAGATGCAGTGAGAGCTTTCGTTGAATCGTGTCGTTACCCAATCAACATGGAAGGTGTTGGATACGGTCTTGAACGCGGAACTCGCGGTGTTGGCTCACAGCCATCATCTGCACCAATTTGGGGAGTCGATGCAGATACTTACGTCGACAAAGCTGATCCGTGGCCTCTCAACCCACAGGGTGAACTATTGCTAGGTGTGAAAATCGAAACTGTTCGAGCTCTAACCAACTGCGAGCAAACGTTGTCGGTACCGGGCTTAGGTTTCGCTGAATGGGGTCCGGGAGATTTGCATATGTCCTTCGGCATCAAGCGGGACCCTGACAAGCCGTTGGATCCACGACTGCAAGAGGCAAGAGAGCGCGTGAAGGAAGCCTGCAAGGCAAACAACCTTGCTTTCCTTGACGGATGCACACCTGAAAACATCGCTGCGAAGATCGATGAAGGTGTTCGAGTGGTCGCAGGTCATCGAACCGATACAGCAGAAGTTGGACGTGCTTACAGCAAACGAACAATGCCGGTTTAGTTAATACCGCACCAACTGCGGGACATTCAAATGATCGACCGCGGTGACTAGTGCCGCTGGGAATTGGATCCTCGAAAATGGAGGGATACCGTTTGCGACAGCTGCCGCCTGGAACGTGCCGTCAGGCAAAAGCTTGAGAAAAGTTGGTATGAAGTACACCTACTCGGCAATGCTTGGTTGGGTTGGTGATTTCATTGTTCCACCGCAGCCGCTCGGTGCACCGATACCCGGATATCCGATGTACAACCGGTATCCGAATTGGGCAATGAACCCAGACATTCTTGAAAAGCCGAATTAACCGAACCTGACTGAGTCAGCTTTCGAGATATCAGTCTCGGATTCGCCTGGAACGACCAGTCTGTTTTCGTAGGCGTACACAACAACCTGGGTACGGTCGCGAATTTCCATCTTTGCCAGAACACGTTTCACGTGGGTTTTTACAGTTCCTTCTGAAATGTAGAACCCCTATGCAATGTCGGCATTGGTGTAGCCGTGTGCCATGAGCATGAATACCTCACGCTCCCTCACAGTGAGTTCTTTCAGTAATTCCGATTCGGCCGCAGGAGTATCGGCTTCTACTTCGTGAGGGTTTGGAACCGGTTTAAGGAACGGCTCTGCCCGGGCTATGTACTCTTGTGCGAGTTTGTCTTCTTCACTGGTATTCGGCTCTTCGAGTTGTGTCGATTCGTTGGTCGCAACAGTCGGTTCGTCTGCTTGAGCGCTGGTGCCAGGTCCGGGAGGGGGTGGAGTGTCACCTGACTCAGGAGTGACACTGCGTGACACTCTCTTCGAGCGGGAACCTAGCATGAGCCTTGCCCACGCAGCGTGAGCAGCCGACAACGTTGAGATCACGTGCGCAGCGATGACGAATCCAATGACACCAAGCGGAACCAATGGGAGTGCTTCGACTGGTGAATCGATGACCCATTTTTGTCCCGTCTCCCACACAACGTTGATCGAATCATCCGACAAAAGAACAATCAAAGGTGAAACGACCATCGCACCAACTATCGAATAGATGGTTATCACGATGACAAATGCAGCAATTCCGATCGGGAACTGTGCGATCAGATAGAAGAGTCCAGTCCATGTGGTTGGGTCGATTAACCGAACCCAAATTTGCTGCCTGAAGCCTCTGACTTCCTCTAGCTCATAGGGTGGTCTGCGAATCTCAACATCACTGACGAACGCCACTGATTTAGTCTCAAAATCTCCGAGCCAACGCGAAATAAACAGCGTCGCAAGCAGAATTACTGGTCCGACGAACGTCCAGATCAACGATCCACCAACGGACATCGTTGTCACGAAGAACACGAAATACGCGATCCCCAGAGGGAACATGAGCAGCATGTGAACGCCGCGAAGATAAGTCCGGAGATCCCACAGCGGTGTGAATATCTTCTCGACAAGACTCCGGTCGGACGGATAAACGTTTCGGAAAGTATCTGTCAGGTAACTCATACTTCGATCATCGAGCCTGATTTGGGAGGAGACATCCCCCGTCAGGGGTATTTTGCCCGCCTATTCGAATACGTTCGCGATCGCTTCGAGCGATGCCTCTATTGCTAGATCGGCTGAACCCGGAGCGAAGACCGAAACACCAACTTCGTAACCGCCTTCTTCAAATGCAATGTCGGTTGGCAGGTAATTTATGTGCCCGTTACTGAATCCAGAGAACACAGTGTTCGCGGATGGTGATCGCTTTTTGACTCCTTCAGCCAGTTCAGCGAATGGTTCGACCGGAATTGACACAAGCACCGCTTCGCCGATACGCATTGACTGAGCGGTGATCGGGATGCTTCCATCTTGTTGGTGCTTTGCCGCAAGTCGCGCAACGCTAAGTTGAATGTTTGCTCGCATTACTTTTGAAACTGCCGCTCTGACTTCTTGTTCCGAAGCCCCAGAGTCCCTTGTCGCAGCGAGCTCACCAGCGTGCTTGTCAAAGATTTGCTGAGCTGCTTCGAGAGTCAGAACTTCTCTCGCTGGAAGATTTACCGTGACATTGCTAACAGCGACAGTTTCGTCTGACTCTGAGACAGGTACATCAGCATATATTCCTAGATCGGCGCCTGAAGTCAGAATTTGATCGAGTTTCTCACGTCGTTCTCTGGGATCGATACCCAGGCGAACGCGAGCGGCCTCGGCTCCAAGTGTTGAGCCTGCCTTGCGATAAACACGCAAGTCTCCAGTAAATCCATCGACCGGTCCCTGATTGCCACTTGCACCTTGCAAAAACAGGCACAGTCCACCAACAGCATGTTCAACGACCGACCGCATTGGACCCGGAAAGTCGGGAGTGACCCAGTCGTTATCGTGCCCCATGATGGTCGGATGCATGGCGTAGTTGACGATTGTGGCGATCGGATTTTCGTCAGCGTCATCGATTGCGACCACATCTACATCGTGGTCGACAAATCCGTCCCAATTGCGTCCAGTGAACAGTTCTCCGTTGTCGCGAGCGGGGCGACGGTTGATGTTGATGTTGCAAGTGCCTCGCCCGAACCCAGCACGGGCAGGCACTGAATTCTTCTTGGCGTCCACGACAGCGGTTACACAGGCGTCCGGGATCGTGCCCCACCACTCGTTCGCCAGATCAATGCCCTCTTTGATCCATTGACCGAAGGTAATCGGACCTGAGTGCGTATGCGAGTAAGCAAGCCGGATGTTTTCAAACGGGATCCCCGACCGATCGGCGATCTTCCCGCGAATCATTTCGTCCTGGTCGCTTGTAAAGATCCCTATGTCCACGTCGACTATTGCCAACTCGACATCGTCGTTAGAGACAACCACAGCCGTCACATACAACGGCATATCATTGCCAACTGAAACTTGGTGAGTTTGAGCACCCCAACCGGCGTGAGCGACACCAATCTTCGGACTAATGTCTACTCGGGCTGCTCCAGCGTTTAGCAATTACGTATTCCGTTCGAATTGGTGGGTTAAATGGAAACGTCGGCAAGTCTATCTCTCTTGCCGTCGCTGCTGTGATTCGAATTTTCTAGGCCCGAACTTTGCTCTCGAAGTTAGTTTTGATGTGGGTGTTGTCACAATACGGTTTTCGGTCCGATTGACCGCATCTACAAAGCCTTACACGACCTCCTTCTCGAAGTACGTTACCGTCTTCGTCTTTTAGCTCGAAATCACCCTGCACGGTAAGCGCATCATCGTCACCAATACGTATCTCGACTGACATATCTAACCCCTCACCGTATTCGTGAATTCGCAATCTCTATGTGATCCAGTGCAAAACGGTTTATCCGTTGACTGCCCACACCTGCACAACCAGGTTTCTGAATCGGTCAGCTCGAGCTTATTCCCAGCACCATCGATCAGCACGAAATCACCGGAGACGTGGTACGGACCGTCATCTCCGGGAACGATTGTTGCTTCAGACAACTCTCTTCCCCTCCTCGAATAATTTACCCATCAGAAATATGACGCATTTACCTGATAAACGGTGCGAGTCAGTTTCTATCGAAGATCGCAGAGGATACCAGCTTCAGCGCAGTAAGACTCGAACCAATCGACAACTTCGCGGTGGTACGGAATACCGTCTTTCTTACGCTTCTTCTCATCTTCGTCTTCCATCAAACCTGAGTAGATAACGCGTTCGAAATCGGTCGTTGGCGGAACATCCACGACGTACTTGAGCAAGTCGTCCATGTCATCGAGGAACTTATCTTTGTCAGTGAATGCCTCAATATCGTAAGCCTGGAAGAAGTGACCACCTGACTTGCCGTGAATTGGTCCGGGACCAAAGCCTGAAAGCTCGTTGCAAATGATTTCGTTCATCAGGGCAAGACCAAAACCCTTGTGCGAACCATTCTCGCGAGTGCCACCGATGTGCAGCGAGTAAAAATCTCCTTGTTCCGGCGGATCGACGTATTCCATGATTGGTTCGCCATCAAGACCCGCTATCCAACCCGGCTCGATCTGTGCTCCAGTTCGCCTGGCAAGACCAATCTTGTTGTTCGCCACCTGTGTGGTCGCGACGTCAAAGAGGAACGGCGGCATTGTTCGGGCAGGAGCTGCCCATGCAATTGGGTTTGTCCCCATTACAGGTTTCGAGCCGAACGGTGGGACAGTCTGGCGTGCTCCGCCAGCCGTCATACAGTGACCGATCATCCCCTGCTCGGCTGCCATTGCGGCGTAATAACCACAACCTGCGAGGTGACCCGAGTTGTAGGCAACAACGGCACCCATGCCAAATTCCTTGGCCTTGTCGATCGCCTGCTGCATTGCCCACGGTCCAATATGGATACCCAGCGCTCCATCGGCATCGATGGTCATAGTGGTCTTTGACTCTCGAACCACTTTGAAATCAGGTGTCGGATTTAGTGTCTGAGCACCGTACTCGGCAACATATCGGCGCAGTCCGTTCGATACACCGTGAGACTCAACACCTCGAAGATCGTTCACGATCAGAACGTCGGTAGCATCGGCAGCTTCATCAGCGGGGACTCCGTTGTGTCTAAATATCGCCTCGGTGACTTCCCTGACTTTTTGTTCCTGTACGTAAATTCGATCCTGTTCAGGAACCTTAAAGCGTTCGAGCATGTGCGCATTTCTCCTGCGGGTTGTTGGGCTGTTTCGAGGTATCTCGGAACTGTTTTAGCTTTGCGGAAACACTTTACTCAAGAATTGAATGAGTTGAACAATACGGCGCCATCAAACTCAGACATTGATTTATTTAAGGTTGTTATTAATTATTTCAATATTTTACTTGACATTATTGATTTATGGCGCGAATAATCTAAACAACAAGGAGGTTGTCATTGGGACATGACTGGCAAGAACTGACAAGGTTGACCCAGGGTGAATTCATCCGGGTAGAGCGTGTGCGGATGGTGGAGTCAGATATCGCAATAGAAGGCGAGTTCGAGCTGCCACCACTGGCCCAAATAACTGCGGAAGACCAGGTGTTTGTTATGGCTTTCGTACGCGCCGACGGGTCGATCAAGGAAATGGAAAAGGTGTTCGGTATTAGCTACCCAACGGTTAAGAACCGTTTGAAGCGAATTGCCGATCAGTTACCACTTACCGAGCCAGTGCAACCCCAACCCGACAACACCGAAGTTCTGTCCAAACTAGCGAAGGGTGAAATCTCAGCTGACGAAGCGATCAAGCAAATGTCTTGATCGCCAGGCAGAACAGGGAGAATTGAGATGTCTTACGTACCAACGACATTCATATGGATCCGCATCGGATGGTTTCCGATTTTGTTCCATGTACTGATGTTGTGGCTTCTAGCGTTCGTCGTATGGGTTGCGATCATCCCCATTACCGTTGCCATTTCTATCGTTACGGGCTCACCGAGGAAAACGGGCACGGTTCTCAAGTTTGGATGGGCGTTGTACTTGATCATTTGCGCCATTCGCGGTTTTGAACTGGAGATTGGCAACGAGAAGAGAACTGTCCAGGTTCGCCTGGTTTGAAGTGAGGTGAGTTGAAAATGATGGTTTTAGCGGAGAAAGAAATGACTTCAGATCGAAAACAAATATTGGAAATGCTTTCAGAAGGTAAAGTCACCGTTGAAGAAGCGGAAAGGCTCATCCAGGCAGGTGAAAAATCACAGGCATCTCGCACCTCTGATCTGCGCACCACAAACGTGAAACCTGTTGATCCAAGATTCATTCGGATAGTGGTCGAACCGATCGACAATCCGGCGCCTGGAAGCGACGTTCATCATGTGAACATTCGCATCCCGTTGAAGATCATTCGGGCAGGAGTGAATCTTGCAACTTTGATCCCCGGAGATGCCGGCAAGATGGTCCAGACGAGTCTCAAAGACAAGGGCTATCACGATGACATCTCGAAGCTGAGCTCATCGGCACTGGATGACCTAATCGAGGCTCTGCAGGAGTTGAGTATTGACGCAACCGCAGATAATCACAGCATCAAAGTTTTCGTGGAATAAGCTCTGTCGAAACACCCGTAGTTAGCACCGGAGGCAATCAGTTGGAATCAGTGGGGAAGCAGGTTTTTGCGGTGGTTCTGATTGCCTTCGGTGCGTTGCTTTTAATCGGCACTCTTGGACTCGTGAATCTCAGCTTCATGAGCTACTTCTGGCCGTTGTTGTTCATCCTCATAGGAGGCACACCGTTTCTCACGGGGCGCAAGGCGAGTGTGATGAACAGCGTGACACTGGCGCTGGGGCTAGTACTTCTTTACGGGAATATCTCCGACGAACACGATTTCGGGGACCTTTGGCCCTTACTAATAATCGTCGCTGGAGCGCACTCGTTTTTGAGTGCTTCACGAAAGAGGAAACAGTAAGTCTTCGTCGCCTACGTGATCGTTAGTCCACCATCGATCACAAAGTTCGCTCCGCTCGCGTACGACGCATCATCCGTTGCCAGGAATGTGATGAACGGCGCGATATCTTCCGGAGTCCCGAGCCTACCCAGAGGAACTTTGGAATTTACATTTCGCTCTCGTCCTTCAGGATCGGGATGATCGTCATGGTCAGGGGTTCGCTCAAGAGCACCTGGGCAGATCGAATTGGCACGAATCCCCTTGTCACCATAGTGCGCAGCAATATGCCTCGCCAGATTCACGATTCCGGCCTTGCCCGTTGAATACGACACATTCGGTGTGGTGCCTCGCAGTGCTGTGACAGAAGCAACTAGCACAACAACTCCGCCTTCACCTTGCTTCACCATTTGCGCTAGCGCATGTTTGCATGCGAAGTACTGACCCTTGTAATTCACATCGTGGGTTCGGTCCCACACTTCTTCCGGAAGCTCGTGCAGATCACGGTCCTCTTTGTGCATCTGGATACCGGCGTTAGGGACAACGATGTCGAGCCTTCCGAATTCAGAAACGGTTTGTGCCACAGCGGATTCAACCTGCGACTCACTTGAAACGTCAGTTGGAATGGCGATCGCCCGCCCACCGGACTGGACGATCTCGCCTGCAACGGCAATCACGCCGTCATCCGGTAACCCGGTTACTGCAATTGCCGCTCCCTCAGCTGCCATCAATCGAGCAGTGGCTGCCCCTATTCCCGATCCTGCACCAGTTATCAGTGCAACGCGACCCTCAAGTTTTCCTGTCATTTATGTTCGTTTCCTGTAATCAATAACCCGCTGCGTGGGTTGGTTTAGTTTGGGGCGTGAGTCCGCTTACTAGAGTGTCATTATTTCTAACGATTCCGTTCGGCTCAGAGAATGGCCACAGCACGAATTCTTCGGGTGGCAATGAGACACGATGACCGAGCAACTCCAGGTGGTTGATCACTTCACCGAATCTAGGATCCACGACGGGGTCGTCAGACTCCACGTGTACTCGTGGGTATTCAAAGGCTTCCTGCGGATCCATTCCGAAGTCGACGATATTCAAAATTGTCTGAACAACGGCAGGCCATATCCGACGTCCACCCGATCCACCTACTGCCATTACTGCCCGTCCATCTCGGCTCAAAATGAGAGGGGTCATGTTGTTCAGTGCTCTGGCATGGGGAGCAATTGAATTCACGGTACCTGGCATTGGGGCTGACCAACCCATTGCGTTGTTCATCATGATGCCCAAACCAGGATTAATAACGCCACTGAACCCAAGATTGGTTTGAGTTAGCGAAACCATGTTTCCAGCCGAGTCGGCTGATGTGATGTGTGTTGTTCCATCGTCAGGGGCGGACCCTGCTTGCCCTGGAAAATCTGCTGGTCGGGGTTGGCCCGAATATCGCCACGGATCACCGGCTGCAAATTCGGTAGCTTTTGATCGATCAATTACCGACGCCCGTTCGGAAGCGTATTCAGTATTTGCAAGTGCATCGATTGGGAAGCCGTATATGTCTGGATCGCCCATGAAACTGAACCGATCAACGCCAGCAAGTTTCACCGCTTCGATCAGTGTGTGAACGAACTCGACTGAATCTCGCTTCATCGATCCGATATCGAATGTGTTAAGAATGTTCAGGATTTCGATGGCCGTTGTGCAACCGCAGGGTCCCGGCACACCCGACACGTTGAGACCTCTGTATTCAGAACTCAAAGCACGTTCGTGAACGATAGGTTCATACTGCTGAAGGTCTTCTAACCGGAGGAAACCTCCATTTCTCTCGATGTCATCGCAAATCAGTGATCCGGTTTCACCGCCATAGAGTTCAGAAATTCCGTTACGTGCAATACGGCGAAGCGTCTCGGCATGTTCTTTTTGAACGAAATGCGCACCCGGGCTCAGAGGTGCTCCGTTTCCGAGATAAACCTTTGAAGTCGCTTCGAATCGAGATAGCAGATCAAATCGATCTGCCATTGCCAGTGCTTCCGTTTTCGGAAGCGGAAACCCTTCTTCAGCCAGCTTGATGGCAGGAGCTAAGGCCTGGGCTAGATCGATCGTGCCCCACTTCTCCAACGCTTTTGACATTCCGGCAAGAGTTCCCGGAATTGCGATGCTTGTGTATCCCTCTACGTTGGCATTATTTTTGACTTTCGACCATGAAAAACGACGCGAAGGTCCCTGAACGTCGAGCGAATCTTCCAATTCATACATTTCAGCTTGGGCGAGTCCAGGTGCTTGCATGCCGAAATCGACCGCTCCACCTGATCCGTCGTCCATATGGACGACCATTACGCCACCACCGCCTAGCCCGTTCCAAATGGGCAGGACAACTCCGGTAGCGAACGCAGTGGTCACCGCAGCATCGACGGCGTTCCCACCACGCTTAAGTACTTCCAATCCGACTTCCGCGGCAAGCTTGTGCTGGGCGACAACCATGCCGTTTTTGGCCTCTACCTGGGAGTGAGAAATCTGGGGATTACTGAGCATCGGGGTCGTTCGCCTCAAAGTTGAATGTTGCTTGAGAGTGCGCATATTACATAGCGAAGTGAAAGAACTGATCGAGTTCTACCTCTGTCATACTGTGCCCTGGTCAATTTACAAGTACCCATCGAGATGAAATGGAATACAGAGAACGATCTCAAATAGTCCACCGAGCAAAGCAAATCGCACCAGTAAGCGACGACGACATAGAGCAGCTGATTCCGTTGTTGAACGGTGTCCGTGGATCTGCTGACTTACTGGAAAGTCTCATTCAACCGTTCGACGGTGAAGTAGAGATTGAGCAGCTTTCTTCAACAGTGGAAGGTGACCGGTAGATGGCAATAAATCCGATCACGTTGACGCTCGCAGAGCAGGTCAAGCTCGTAAAGTCCGGTCAAATATCCGTTCGAGAACTTGTTCAAAAGCACCTCACACGAATTTCTGAGCTGAACTCAAGCTTAAATTCGTTCATCACCGTCGATGAGCAAGATGCTCTCGGTCAAGCTGAGGCGCTCGATTCCAGGCTCGCTGCAGGCGAGGATCCTGGTCCGCTGACTGGAGCAACGGTTGGAGTTAAAGACTCAATTCCTACCAAGGGTTTGAGAACAACAGACAACTCTCGACTGCTCGAGAACTGGATACCAGAAGACGACGCGAAAACCGTCGCCAGGCTCAGGCGAGCTGGTGCAGTAATCATCGGCAAGACCAACTTGAACGAGTTCGGCTGGTCTCGCCCATCCGAGGCAGATTTAAGTCCACCACCGTGGAATCCGTGGAACTCTGATCGAATGTCGGTCGGCTCATCCAGCGGATCCGGTGCTGCAAGTTCAGCAGCAATGGCTTCGGCAACAATAGGTACCGACGGTGGCGGTAGTGCCCGGCTTCCAGCGGGCGCACACAACTTATATGGAATCAAGCCAACACATGGACTGGTTAGTCGACTTGGGATGGACCACAACGGCCACAGCGAGATTTCTCCTCTCGGACGAACCGCGCTCGACACCGCGCTAATGCTCGAATCGATGGCTGGATTCGAACCTGAAGACGATATGAGCTGGCCGGGTGACGTACCCGCTTACTCCGAAAATCTTGCAGTGGATGTGATCGGATGGCGAATTGGCGTCCCGAGAAATTTCATTGAATCGGCGCCTAACGAGCCAGAAATACTGTCTGGCTTCGAAAGCTTTTTGACCACGCTTGAATCGCTGGGAGCCGAGTTGGTAGATGTGGATCTTCGTGGAATGGCTGAAGCGAGAGCAGCGAATTTCATCGTCCTGAACTCTGAGGCATACCAGCGACACCAGAAATCGTTGAAAACCGACTGGAACAAGTACGGACCAATCACACGTGTGTATTTGCTTCAGGGTGCCTTCCTGTCCGCTAATGACATGCTGAACGCATCAGAAGTTGGCAGATCATTCAGGACTTACTTCAGTCGTTTGCTCGCGACACAAAACTTGAAAGCGCTGGCGATGCCCACCTCGCCATTCGCGACAGCAGAACGTTCGCGCAGACCAGGCGAACACTCACGAGGTATCAACGCTTGCTACACAGCACCGTTCAACATCAGCGGCCATCCATCAATTAGTGTGCCCGCAGGCTTCGGCGATGCCGGTATTCCAGTTGGAGCGATGCTAACCGGAGAACTGCACGACGACTTAACTCTTCTGCAGCTTGCCCATGCGTATGATTTAAGTACCGACTGGAGCACCAAATCACCACCTGTGTAGCGTGCTAAACCGGGGGCAACATGATCGAAACCGCACAGGATGTCCGAGATACCGTCATCGAGATGCTGACAGCGGAGCTGTCATGCAGTGAGACTGATTTAACCGACGGAAAAGTTCACGTACGATTGCGCGACCCCCAAGCTCGACACAAGCTCGCTCACCGTGCATTTTCACCGCACCCCGGCAGGATCGGGATTGCAACCCTGGGCACAGGTGGTGTCGTATGCGTTGATGAGGACCATCTTGAGTGGGCAAAGACAACGTTCTCAGGTGTAACCAGGGACGAACTGTTTATGCCAGGTACTCTCGGCAAACTTTCAGATCGATTACTTCCTGAAAACCTGACTACCTACGGTCCGTTTCCGCGATTCGCAGCGTCTCATTCAGGGATAGAGCCAATCGAGGCACCACTCGTCTACAACATTCGAGTTGTCGACAGGACGGGTTCCGAGACGATCGAACAACGAGAACAATGGCCGAACGCGCTGTTTCCTGATCCGGCAAAAACTGGTCGTCCAACAATGATCGCTGGGATAGCCGAACACGCTGGTGAAATTGCTGCTGTGTGTGGAGCGTCAGCCGACTCTCCGACAATGTGGCAACTTGGAATTGATGTTTCACCCAACCACCAAGGACAAGGAATCGCGTCTGCATTAGTATCCGCGGTGACCCAGGCGGTACTCGATGCCGGCAATTTGCCCTACTACGGCACGTCGAGTTCAAACGTGCCATCAATGCGATCTGCGCTTTCTGTTGGCTATAAACCTACGTGGATCGAGGTATTATCGCGGCCAACAATTTCATAGTTGGTTGAGCGACCAACGCAGCGCCAAATCCAATCGTTTATCCGGAGATCCTGATGAGATTCGCCATTCTCGGCATTTCGCACGAAACAAACACGTTTTCCATAGTCCCCGCAACGTACGAAGAGTTCGAAGCTCACGACATCGTCCGAGGCGATGAAATCGTTGAAAAATACGCTGAGTCTGAGTACACCATCTCGGGCTACCTGCAGGGAGCCGATGAACTCGGGTTCGAAGCTGTACCGCTGATGTATGCGAACACCGGACCGATCGGCACCATCACTAAGGATGCCTACGATCGACTTACCGGCGAAATGTTTGGGATGCTGCGAGACCAGGGACCTTGGGATGCAGTTCTTATCAGCAACCACGGCGCTGCTGTTTCTGAAGAATTCCCTGACATGGATGGCGAGTTCACCCGAGCCGTCCGCGAAATTGTTGGTGACGATGTCCCGGTTGGAGTGACTCTTGATATGCACGCCAACGTATCGAAAGCGGTAGTTGCGAACACTGACGTTTGCATCGTCTGGAGGACATGTCCGCACCTCGACACCAAAGTGCGAGGACGAAAAACCGCTGAACTTATTTACCGAACCGTCAAGGGCGAAATCAAGCCAACGCAGTTCATCGAAATGCCACCAATGCTGGTGAACATCGTCAAACAGTTCACCGGACAAGAACCCATGAAGGGACTCGTCGACGATTGCGTTGCTTCAAACGAGATCGAAGGCGTTCTCGACACATCAATCGCGGAGGGCTACCCGTACTCGGACGTGAACGAAATGGGTATGTCATGGGTTGCCATTACGGACAACGATCCTGAGCTTGCAAAAAAGGTTGCTCAGGACATGGCCGAGCGAGCGTGGGAACATCGGGTGGAACTGAACCGGCCTGTAGCCAGTATTGAAGAAGCGTTGACCCAAGCGCAGGAACGATACGTCGGTCCGAAACCTGAGGGAGTGGAAAACTTCGTTCCAGATGACGGTTCAGCGCTGGCTGAAGTAGAAGAATCCGAACATTCGCATCTTGGACCAATTGTTTTGATGGACGTCGGCGACAACATTGGAGGTGGTTCTTCTGCCGATTCAACTCACATCATGAAAGTCGCCCAGGAGATGGGTGTCGACGGATATTTGCAAAGTCTCTACGACCCTGAAGCAGTTGAAGCTTGTGTCGCAGCGGGTGTTGGTGCAGAAATTACTCTTGATGTTGGCGGTAAGACCGACGACATGCACGGAGAACCGATTCGAGTGGTCGGAACCGTTCGGAACATCGACGATGGTCCATACGAGGAGACTCGGCCCACTCACGGTGGCTACCGCTTCTACGACGATGGTAAGCGAGTCAGGTTCGACACCACTGACGGAATGACCCTCTTGCTCACTTCACTTCGAGGTGGAAACACGGCTCGGGCGCAAATGTACTCAATGGGGATCCAACCCGAGGATTACAAGATCGTTGTCGCCAAAGGTGTCAGTTCACCTCGTCCGGCGTACCAACCGATCGCTGCTGAGATCATCATTGTGAACACTCCAGGTGTGACAACGGCTGACCTCGATACGTTCGAATACCACCGACGTCGCACACCGCTCTACCCATTTGAAGAGTTCGACTACAGCCCTGACCGAGGCTAAAGTCCCAAACATTCGTCACGGCTTATTCACCGGCATGCACCTGCCTGTGGGTTAGCCTTGATTGAGTAGCAGGAGAGATTTTCGCGAAGTGACATCAAGGCGAGAACGAAGACAAAACAGAAAGAACAACCAGTCGACGGCCAAGAAGCCAAACTGGCTTATGTGGGGTGGAGTCGGAGTCGTTGTATTAGCTGTAATTGCTGTTGTAGCGATTGTTTCGACGTCGGGTGGTGATTCGAGCGAGTCAGACACTGACCTTCTCGTCAACGGCGGGCAACTGATCGGAGATCCCGCAGCCCCTGTCACAATTGTCGAGTTCGCAGACTTCCAGTGACCGGCCTGCGCAGAATTTGCCCTCGGGCCAGGGCAACAAATCATTCGTGAATACGTGAACACCGGACGCGTGAAGATTATTTACCGACACTTCCCTTTCCTGGGACCTGAATCGTGGCGGGTAGCGGAAGCTTCGGAGTGTGCAGCCGAGCAAGGTGGTTTTCATGCTTACGAGGAAACTGCATACGTGAACCAGGGTTCATTCACTGACGAAAATCTCGCCATATTCGCGCAAATGACCGGACTCGATGTCGACCAGTTCAACTCGTGTCTGACCAGCAACAAATATGCAGCGCGGGTTCGCCATGATCACGACGCCGGTGAGGAACTTGGCGTCAATTCCACCCCGACGATTTTTATCGACGGATTCAAAATCCGAGGCGTCAAACCTTACGGTGAATACCGGGTAAAGATCGAACAGGCAATAGCCGCGGCGGGCGAGTAGCCATGAACGGCTCAAGCGATCAGTCGACCAAACTGTGGTTGCTGATCGCGGCGATTGGTCTGGCTGGACTTGCCGTAACGACATACCTGACCGCCAACACCCTATCGAACACGGATGTAGCGTGCAGTGTTGGTGGTTGCAACAAAGTCCTGACGAGCAAGTGGGCGAAGATATTCGGTATACCCGTCTCCGCGTTCGGGATGATCAGCTATTCGGCAATCATGCTCGGAGCATTGCATGCCTACCAATCGTCAACTGCCGACATCCGTGGGCGAATGGTTTCAGGTGTGACGATAGGAATTGGTGTGATTGGGTCGGTTTACCTGACTTTGATTGAAATATTCGTAATCAAAGCCGCGTGTCAGTACTGCATCACCTCGGCGATATTAGTTTTCGTTGCAGCAGTTGTCCTCTGGCAAATTACTCGACGCGAGCCAGCCCTGCTGGACTCGATTCGGCAAGTTCTGAAGCGCTAGGACAACCTTCGAAAACGCTCGAGACGCTCTACTTCATCGCTCCGCTAGGAGATGCTCGGTGCTGCGAGATATGTGCGTGATCGCCCAATAGTCGTTTCGCAAGCACCTTCGGGTCAACCGGCCAATCGAGAACACCTGCTCGTGCTGTCTATTCGACATAGAGTTTTTCGAGTTCTTTCGCCCGGTCAGCTTCACCTTCAATCAGGTTATTGGCTTCAGTCCGATCTTCGGTGATGTTGTACAACTCCCACGGACCATCCCACTCAGCAACTAGCTTCCAGTCGTCAATTCGGATTCCTCGGTTGCCTTCGTGCTCAACTGTGATTGGTTGCTCACGGATCCAATCTCGTCCTTGCAATGCAGGCAGGAAACTTTCGCCTTCAAGAGGTTGTACAGCTGTGTCGTTGAACTCCGATGGGTACTGTGCTCCAGCTATTGCGTAGCAAGTGGCCGAAATGTCGATGATGTGCATTGGGTCGGTACGAATATCCGAATCCTGAATCTGGTCAGGCCAGTGAACGATGAACGGTGTTGATATTCCACCTTCGTGTACCCATCGCTTGAACAGGCGGAACGGCGCATTTGAAACATTCGCCCATGGCAGTTCAACTGCCTGGAACGTAGTGTCAGGTCCCGGTCGAAGTTCGGGAATGTCGCCAACTCGTACATCCTGACCGTCGAGTGTCTTTGCGGTCTCCCACTGCGAAGGATCAGGCCAATCTGTGTCTTCTTGGAACAATTCAGCACATCCACCGTTGTCGGACAGGAACATGATCACCGTGTTCTCGAACTCGCCGTTCTTCTTCAGCGTATTGATCAGTCGACCAACGTTGCGGTCAACCTGTTCGACCATCGCCGAGTACACCGCCATCCGGATATCTTCGTACTCTTTGTTTTGCACGTCATCCCAGGCAGGAACGTCGGTATCGCGAGGCGAAATCTCCCACTTGCTATCGACTACTCCAAGACCTTTCATCTCTTCGTGACGAGATGTCCTAATTGCGTCGTAGCCAGCCATGTACTTGCCTTCGTACTTGGCAATGTCGTCCTCCCACGCGTGCAGCGGCCAGTGCGGTGCTGTGAAAGCCCGATACTGGAAGAACGGCTGATCCATCGAAATCGCTTCTTCAACCTGGTTGATCGCCTGGTCAACAATCGCATCGGTCAGGTGGAAATCATTCGACTCGACGTCGATCAACTGGTCTTCGAGGATTAGCGACTTAGGATTCCAGTAAGAATCTGCCGCGTTCATGAGTCCGAACGACCGATCAAACCCACGCTGCTTTGGCATCGGGTGACGTTCATCACCGAGGATCCATGTGTCGCGCTGACGGTTGTCCCAACTACCCGCGACGTGCCATTTACCAGAAAGAAGCGTCCTGTAACCGGACGTTTTGAGGACCTCGGCAATCGTGACACAGTTGTCTCGAAGGAATCCCTGGTACTCAGGAACCCCAATATCAGCGGTCATTTGGCCTATCCCGGCCTGGTGAGGGTGAAGTCCTGTCAGCAAGGCAGCTCGTGACGGGCAGCACCGAGCGCCGTTGTACATCTGTGTGAAACGAAGCCCGCCGTATGCGAGCGAATCGATGTTCGGAGTACTGATGCCCCCGCCATAACAACCGAGATCGGAATATCCGAGGTCATCGACCATGATGACGATGATGTTCGGTTTCTTGGTGGAGTTGGCTTGTACCGCCATTTCAGGACTCCTTGTTTACATCTATTTCGTCGAAACAAAGTAAGCGTTCTGGAAATCATGATCCAGACGCTTTACATCAGTGCTCTTGAACCCCGCATCACCCAACATTTTCAGCGCAAGCTCTTCACCCCACATTGTTCCAAGTCCCATGCCATCCGACGCCAACGACACTGTCATGCAGTGCATTGTCGAGATCGTATATAGAAACGGACCAACAGGATGATCGACGTTCTTGTGAACTTCGCTAGAGGCACTAATGTCTTGCATTAGGTATACGCCACCAGGCTTCAAGGACTGTGCAATTTCTGAAAGCACCTTGTCGGGTGAAGGTTGGTCGTGAACAGAGTCGAATGTAGTGATTAGATCGAATTCGGAGTTGTAACCCATGCTCGTGGCATCTTTGATCACGAACTCCAGGTTGTTCAGACCACGCTGAGCAGCTTCGTTTTTGCCAGACTTAACCGCCTGCTCAGAAATATCTACACCGATGAACTGAGAGTTTGGATACTCCGCAGCCATGATGTTCAGAGCCCTGCCAGAACCACAACCGACGTCCAGAACTTTGATTCCAGCCTGGAGTTTCTCAGGTACGCCCTGAGCAAGCGGAAGAATGTGGCTGAGGATTGCCGGTACAACCGTCTGACCGGAGTCTTCTGCCATCACCTCGTGGAAACGGGGATAGGCCGAATACGGGACGCCACCGCCATTCTTAAAACAGTCGACTATTTGATCTTCAACTGATCCAAGAAGCGGAATGTACTGAGCAAAAGCAGCAATGTTGTCAGGTGCTGAGTCCCTGGTTAGCAGGGCGGCATGTTCGGCAGGTAATGAATACTTCTTAGTCGACGAATCGTGCTCGACGAATCCACCAACCAACATCGCGCCGAGCCATTCGCGTACGTAGCGTTCGTCCAGGCTCGCCGCTGCCGCAATTTCGTTACTGGTCGAAGCCGGCAGATCACTCATCGCATCGAACAGGCCGGTTCTGTGTCCGATTGAAATCATCAAAGCGAGTGAACCGTCGTTCAGGATGCCGAGGAGTCGATCTCCGAATGCCTCGACTTTATGCGAATCAATATCCGCCATGTAGTTCTCCATCCAGCCCTATTGAATGGTTATTTCTACTTAGGTCGTTCGTACGTCGGTGGTGCGGTTCGAGGCGGACTCGGCCAAGGTCGGACCCAACTTTCCAGACCGAACGTTGGATCCTGTGACATGTCGCCGTTCTGAGCCAGGCGATCGTCCATGCTCGACTCAATCGATGCCATTAACTCCTGCGTAAGTTCTGTTTCCAAACGGCGAGTGATGTCAGAGAACTCAGAGTTTTCATAGAGATTCACCTGCTCGTCAGGATCATTGAGCATGTCGAATAGCAGAGTTTCGCCAGTGCGGTACTTGTGCAACTTGTAACGACCATCGAAGTTCATCCAGCCGTCGCCAAGCAGTCCAAAGATATTGTCACGCCCTGAACTACCCGGCATGCCGTCCCCAGGCAATGGTCGGGCGTCGTACCACTCGGGTTGATCGACTCCAGCCCAGGCGAGCATTGTCGCTGTCACATCGCGAAGCTCAACAAGACCTTCCTGCGTTTGGCCGGCTTCGATTCCTGGTCCCATCGCTGCCATCGGCACGCGAATAGCGGATTCGTAGAACGATGCTTTGCCGATCAGGTTGTGATCGCCAAGGTAATCACCATGATCCGAAGAAAGAATCACATAGGTGTTTTCGAGCAATCCCTTCTTCTTGAGGGCGTCAATGATTGCGCCGACCTCGAAGTCGATCTGTTGAACGAGTCCCGAGTAATGAGTGCGAATCTTATGTTTTGATTCGTCTGGGAACTCTGAGTAGTCGACACCGTTCCACGGTCGCCGGTTTCCTTCAACGTTTCCTTCTCGCAGTTGGGGAGTATGCCCCGGAACTTCAGGAACTGCTTCGGGAATTTTCGACTCATCGACATCTTCCAGGAATCGTTCGTCCGGGTCGTACGGACAGTGCGGTCCAGGGAATCCCACCATGAGAGCAAATGGCTGATCCGAACCGTAGTCATCGATGAACTTCACGGCTTCTGAGCCGACGAACCTGTCCCAGGAGTGCTCCCACGGCACATCGTGAATAACGGCACCCTTGTTCTCGTGATAACCGTCCATTTCATTGCCGTGCATTTTGTGTAGATCGTGACGCTTCAAGTAGTGGTAGTAGTCGTCACGAACTTCAAGCCAGCGCTTATCTTCACAAATGACCCGGTACTGGAAGCCTCGACGCTCGTCCCAAGGGTAGAAGTGCATCTTGCCAATTCCGGCAGTGTAATAACCGTTCTCCCCAAGAATTTCGGGCCAAGTTCGTAATCCAGCGTCGCGCCAGTCAGCACGAAGGTTGTGAAGGTTACCCATCACACCGTTTCGCATGGCATTCATGCCAGTCAACAAGGCAGTTCGCGCCGGAACACAAATTGGTGACGCTGAGAATGAGTTGGTAAACCTGACACCGTTCTCGGCAATCGAGTCAATGTTCGGTGTTTTCAACCAATCTGCGCCGTTGAATCCGGCGAAGTCTGAGCGGAATTGGTCTGGAAACAGGAAAACGATATTCGGTCGGTCTGACAAAGGTTATCTCCAGCATAAACTCAGATGACGCTTTGCCATCCGTAAAAGTCTTGGCGCAGATTAGACCAGCGAAACGACCGTTTCAATCGCGAACGATATTTGGGTCCGCAAGTTGGCTACAAAGTAACCCCAGAACCATCGTCCGAATCGGCACTGATGGAACCCAGCGCCTGAAGAAAGGCCTCGGGATCTTTTGAAGCCACGAAAGTCGTTGTCGCGCCAGGTTCTGAAGACGTTGTAAGTTCAACACCGCTGTTCACGCCCAGAACACTCCACATTTGTATGTTGCCTTGCTTGGACGCCACCCGTGTCATTCGCGATTTAGGTTGTGCGACCGCGGCAGACGCGATTGAGTCCAGCGCAATAGTCTTCGATTTCATCCCTAGAGTGATCTTCAGGTTGGCGTCATCAACTCGGATATTTAGCGTGGTGTAGTTCAGCATTACAAACAGCGTTATGACACTGCTCGCCGCAAATGCGAGGTAGAAGACCACGGCATTGGTACCTGTGACAAGAGGCTCGTCAACAAGTCCTTTTACCGCAACGCCCGTCAGGATTCCGCCGGAAGCTCCAAGCATCAGCCCAAGGAAACCCAGGGCTCGCCCTGAAGCTCGGACACTTTCGAAATAGTCTTTTGGATTCGTCATCGTTAGTTTTATGAAATCGGAATTACCGGCAACACGAGGTGCGAAGGGTGTTCTGCATCATGGTAAATCGTCTGATGTGCGACACGCAGTTCTGCATCCGACCAGTAATCCTTACCCGTGTTGTGGTTGCGGTCGAAGTTCGGAAAGTCTGAACTTGATACTGAAAGCCTGAGTTTCTGCCCGGGCTTCAACCTGCAACCGATCGGATTCAATTTGATTTCGTATTCGTATATCTCGTTTGGGGTAACTAATTCCGGGTTCTCATATCCATTGCGGTACTGCGCACGCATGATTCCGTAGGTCAGGTTAACGGCGAGACCGTCTTCATAAACAACGGAAAGTTTTGCGGTCCAGTCGGTGTCGGGTCCGTCGGTTTTCGCCCAGAGCTTCAGTCGAACCGGCCCAACAACTTCAAGTTCTTCGTCTGCAATCTGTAGATCGTAAACAAGAATGTCCTGTCGGTGATCATGAGGTGATTGATCGACGGGAGCAGCCTGAGAGTCTGATCGCATCAAGCTCATCACGGGATCGCGAGGGTCGAACTCATACTCATCCGTGCTGGATTCATTTGCAGTGGACTCGGCGGTCGAAAGCGATCCATCGCCTTTCGGTGTATTCGCGTTTCCACCTGAGTGGAGGTAGTAGTTCGTGTACTCGGTGCGAGCCAGTGGCCATTCGTTTTCACCGCGCCACTTGTCTTCGCCAAGCACCCACATTTGGACAGGCGCTTCGTCACCAAGCCCGTTGTCGACACCCTTGAGGTCGAAATCGTACCAGCGGGCAATCAAACCGGCATAAGTCGCCTCGGCATTGGATCCGTAATCGACAGGTCCAATATTTCCTGTGAAGTCGGTAGCGTCATGCCCCCACGGACCAATGATCAAACGGTGTTTGTCCTTGAGGTGTTCTGGACCGTTTTTGGTCAGCCCTTCGTAATGATCGATAGTTCCAATTAGACGATCCCACCACCCCGTGATCTGATAGATCGGTGTTTGGACCTTGTGGTGGATGTCTCCGAAATGTTGAAACTCCTTGTTCTGGTTTCGGTGGTATTCCTGAACCTGCGGATTCAGATCCGAGAACACCTGCGACGGAATGCCTCCCAGCGGCAACCACCAGATGTACTTGCCGCGTTCAACTTCATTCCAGCGCTTGGTCGCTTCGCCAGGTGTAGTAGGCCCATCAGTTCCTTCAGTTCGTCGGCGCATGTCAGCAGCCATCATGTATGACCATTCGAGCCTTCGACCTGTTTCGAAAATTCCGAAGTTGATATCGAGTATGTTTTGCGAAATTCCACTCGCCAGGGTTGATGCGAGGCTCGGTGGTTGCGAGTCGAGCATCATCCAGATCGCCCACGAGGCGTTTGAATGACCCCAGGTTCCCACTCGACCGTCGCACCATGCGAGTTTGGCTGCCCACTCGATTGTGTCGTATCCGTCTTCGGTGTCGTGAGTTTCAGTGCGCTCCCGCCACATCCACTCGTACTCACCATCTGAGGCATAGCGACCTCGGAAATCTTGCATCACTACGCAGTAACCGCGTGAAGCCAGGTCCGTCGCCGTTTCAACGTACCGTGGCGTTAGCTTTTGGTAAGGCGTTCTGCAAACCAGTGCCGGGTACTTGTTGCCATCGGTAGGGTGATAGACATCTGCACGGAGTATGACACCGTCCCGGGTTGTCATTTCTACATTGCTCTCGACCGTTACTTTGAGAGGATTTGTTGCCGGATATTTTTTGTTCGTGGTCATTCGGAATTTTCGGTTGATCAGTGATGAAGGCTGATAACTAGTCGGCAGGCCATGGAACTTTCATTCCCTCATCACCCCAGATGAGAGTTCCATTCCACGCTTTTGCAGCTTCAATTTCGCGTGGCCCTTTCATTTCCGCCGTGGTCAATCTAGCACCAATGTGGACCATCACAAGTTGCTTGACTCCAGCTTCAGCGGCCGTTTCAGCAGCTCCAAGAACCGAAGATGACGCGTCACCGTGTGGATTTCCGTCCATCTTGTCGTGAGTCTCCCAGCACATCATCATCAGAACGTCCGCACCTTTGGCAAGTTCGGTAACTGAATCACAAGGTGCAGTGTCACCGGTGAGAACGACGGAACCATCTGAAGTGTCGATTCTGTAAGCGAGCGAGTCGAGGTACGGCTGGACGTGATCTGCCGGTGCTGCAGTGACTTCCCAGTTCGCACCTGATTTGATCAACCCCGGCCCCATATTGTGAGGGTCGACGTCAGGCTTACTTCGGGGCAGGATCCCACCTCTGTCAGCGAACGTAATTTGCGACGCTGGATGATGAACCCTCGCCTTCCAATCGTGAGCAAATAACCCGGTATCTTCGTCGAGAATTCCCTTGGTGAACTCTTCGGTGAGTTTGGGTCCGTATACCTCAAGCGTTTTGTCGGTCGGCACCATTTGGTCCCAGCGAGTCAAGATAAATGTTGGAAAATCCGCGTCGTGATCGAAGTGGTGGTGAGTAAAGAAAACTTTGTCGATATCAGTAGGCGAGATACCGTTCTGAACCAATTTCCAGGTCGTCGCTGGACCACAGTCAAAAAGCAGCTTTTCATCGCCGATCTGAACGACATACGACGATCCGAATCGATCCGGCAACGGGGTCGGTGTCCCGCAGCCAATTATGGTGACGTCTGGTGTAAGTGGTTTCTTTGCGCCCATGAATGCTCCAGCAGCACGACTAGTTTGAACGGGCGCAGATTACACCAACCCATAGCTGGAATAGGTTTCAGCGGGCGTGATTACCTTCGGAACATTTGCTTGGTTGGAGCAGTTTCAGCTTCGGCTCCTGCCATTGCCATCTCCATCATTTGGATCATTCGTTCACGGAACATGACCACTTGATCCATGACAGCCATGACCTCGTCAACCCACTCAGGATCGTCACGGTCAATGTCGATTCGAATCTGCATGTGGCCGACATCAACGCCAACACCAAGCTGTTTCTGAAGCGGAGCCCTGGCTCCACCAGTTGGCTCTTGCAATGTCAGTGTTGCTCGACTTTCACGAGCGGATACAAGTTCAATACCGGCCTTCTCTGCCATGACACGCATACGAGTCGACTTCATCAACAGTTTGACGTGAGTAGGCATTGGGCCAAATCGATCACGAAGCTCTTCGTCAATGTCGTTGATTTCCTCTTCGGAACGCATTCGAGCGAGCCGCTGGTAGATGGAAAGTCGCTGGGCAAGATCTTCGACGTAGCTATCAGGAATTCGGGCATCAACGCCAATATCGACTCGGACAGTTGAGAATTCAGGCTCGATGGAATCAGCCGCTTCTGCATCGCCTTGATCGGCTTTGAGTTGACGTACAGCGTCAGCGAGCAACTTCGAATACAAATCGAACCCAATTGCGGAAATTTGTCCAGACTGCTCGGCTCCAAGAAGGTTTCCGATACCTCTGATCTCAAGGTCACGCAATGCAATTTGGAATCCAGCGCCAAGCTCGGTAGCCGCAAGGATTGTGTTCAGACGCTGTTCAGCTTGCTCGGTCAACTGCTTCGAGCGAGGAACCATCAAGTAGGCGTACGCCCTGTTAGTGCCACGTCCAATTCGACCACGAAGCTGGTAGAGCTGCGAGAGACCGAACATGTCTGCGCGATCAACTATCAACGTGTTTGCGTTTGGAAGGTCAATTCCAGACTCGATGATGGTCGTGCACAGCAAAACGTTGAACTCCTGGCGATCAAATGCAGCCATCACCTGTTCAAGCTCATCCTCGGCCATTTGGCCATGACCGATTTGGACCTGCGCCTCGGGAACCAGTTTCTGAATCCTATTCCCGATCAGTTCAATGTCTTTGACCCGGTTGTGAAGGTAGAAAACCTGACCACCGCGATCCAGCTCCCTGAGGATCGCTTCGCGGATCAGATCATCGCTCTCTTCTGAGACGTAGGTCTTGATCGGTAGACGTTCCTCAGGCGGAGTTTCGATCGTGCTCATGTCCCGTACACCTGAGAGGGACATGTGAAGCGTTCTCGGAATCGGGGTCGCGCTCAGTGTCATCACGTCGACCTGGGTTCGCAAACGCTTCAGGCGTTCCTTATGACCAACACCGAACTTGTGTTCCTCGTCGATGATTACAAGACCGAGGTCTTTGAAGCGCACGTCTTTCTGGAGAAGTCGGTGAGTTCCAATAACGATGTCGGCGCTACCGTTTGCGATGTTCGCAACGATTTCTTTTTGCTGCTTATCGGTCCGGAACCTTGAAAGAACTTCGACTTTTGCGGGGAACGGTCCTAAGCGCTCTGAGAATGTCTCGAAATGTTGTTGAGCCAGAACCGTAGTTGGAACAAGTAGCCCTACCTGCCTTCCGGATTGAACCGCTTTGAACGCAGCTCGAAGCGCGATTTCAGTCTTTCCGTACCCAACGTCACCGCACACCAGTCGATCCATCGGACTGGAAGACTCCATGTCTTCTTTTACCGCGGCAATTGTCGTTAGCTGGTCAGGCGTTTCTTCGAACGGGAAGCTAGCTTCCAGTGCATCCTGCCATGGAGTATCTGGAGTAGCCGCAAATCCGGTGGCTACCTGTCGAGAAGCGTAAAGAGCTATTAACTCGCCAGCAAGTTGTTCCGCTGCCTTCTTCGCTCTCGCCCTTGCCTTACTCCATTCCTGGGTCCCAAGACGTGTGAGTCGTGGCGCCGTGTCGACAGTGCCGTGATAAAGCTGAATTCGGTCTAAATGATCGGTCGGGACGTAAAGCTTGTCTTCTTCGGCGTACTCGAGGACCAAGTACTCCTGACCCTCGTCACCCATTACTTCGGTGCCATTGAATTTGGCAATGCCGTGCTCAACGTGAACGACGTAAGAGCCGGGCTTCAACTGTTCGAGAGCTGGCCCCTGGCGCAGCGGACGCTTCCGTACCCGCCGTCGTTCTTTCTGGAACCCAAAAACCTCAGCATCGCTGTAAATAGCAACCTGTGAACCATCTGCCGTTTCGACTCCGAATCCGGTCAGCAAATGACCGGGAATGATCGATACTTCACCGGGATCCGGAGATTCATCGATCGATTCCATGAGCGACGATTCGAGTCCGTTTTCCTCGGCAAGTTCGTGGAATCGTTGGGCATGGTTCGTGATGACGATCGTTCGTTTTTTCTCAACAACGCCTTTTTTGATCGATTCGATCGCATTTTCAACTCCGCCGGATACAAGCGGCGAAGGTGTGAATGGTAATGCCAGTGACCCGCCCGGCAATTCGGAAGCGTCGATGCCCCAGGGCGACAGAGTGATACTCCGAGGCCGAGCGTTGATGGCATCTGCAAGGAAACCCCACTCGATGTGCGGTTGAGCGAATCCAACCGGAACCTCGCCTCGCTTCTCTTTTACTTCTCGAAGTTGGATCATTCGACGGTCCTGAGAGTGCGAAGCTTCCTCAATCGCTCCCGGGCGTAGCTGAACCAGGAGTGACTCGGTCGGCAGGTAGTCAAAGATGTGTCCGAAGTTAAAGAAGCCGGCATAGAAAGAAATCTCGTCTACCGTTTCGCCTGCCAGAGCTTGTCCTAACTCGGAAGGAATTCTGCGTTGTGCTTCTTCGGAAGTGCCAAGTAGATCCATTTTTCCGAGGATTTCCTGCACTCGGTCCTGGTCGGCCAAAAGTGGCAACGTCTCTCGCGCTGGCGGGATCGTGATGTTCCGCATCTTTCGAGAAGATCGCTGAGTTGCCGGGTTGAAGCTGCGGATGCTTTCGATCTCGTCATCGAAGAGTTCGATTCGAGCCGGGAAGTCACGCGAAACGGGGAAGATGTCGAGAATGCCGCCGCGCCGGGACATCGTTCCCGGTACTTCAACTGTTGGCTCGTGCGAGTAACCCATCGCGAGCCAGGTCTTGATTTGCTCGTCGAGATTGATGCGGTCACGTACACTCAAGCTGTGTGTTGAGCCGTCGAAGGCTGCACGTTCAAGAGTAGCTTGAGATGCAGCACTCACAGATGAAATTACCAGTGGCTGCCTTGCGTTCTTGATTTCACCTCGTAGTGCAGCGAGTGTTCTGATTCGTTGATGGCTTGCTCCGAGATCAGGAACGTATCGCTCGAATGGAATGTCTTCAGACTCAGCGAAATGAAAAATTGGTGCCGAGTCGCCGAGCCATGTGAAAAGCCTGTCGTGCAACTTACGGGCAGACTCAGGATTCGGTGTCAAAACGAAAACGGGCGCGTCGATCTCTCGCCACAAGGTAGCGATGGTCGCCTCAGTCGCAGGATCTGGAGCGATTGCTGCTGCCTGCCCCCGGGGGGATTTCAGACTGTTGATCAATCCAGAGAATTGTGCAGTTCGACCGAGTAGAGGTAGTAGCCCCGAAAGGCTCATTTATGTTTCCGTTCCTGATTTCACTTTTACCAGCTATCAAACTGGTACATTGCCGTCGCTCTGTGTTTTTAAACACAGGTATAGGACCATCGAACGAATTCGGTGGCCCTCAAACTATGTACATTTCATGCTAGCACCGCCTAGCAGGTGGAGTTAGGGACAATACAAAATAATCACTGTCGTTTTGTTTAAACTCCGATTATTGGTCAACAATCAATAGATGGCTGCTACCAGAGCAAATAACCACGAGAACTCGAACGGGTCATCTCCGACTCAGCGAGTTGTCGTGAAACTCGGCACCAACCTACTCACAGGTGGACAGGACGAACTCGACCTAGAAACAATCGGTGAACTGTTTCGCCAGATAGCAGATGTCAAGAAGACCGGAGTTGAAGTACTCGTAGTCACGTCCGGAGCTGTTGCCGCCGGGCGTGAGTCCCTTTCGAGAACACCGGGAAAGGGTCTCCTTCAGAGCGGAACTGTGGCATACAGGCAGGCCTTGGCCGCTTTGGGTCAACCGCAGTTGATGAAGACCTTCGAGGCGTTGTTTGCCAAACACAACGTAGAGATTGCGCAAGCTCTTATTTCTCGTGGCGACCTCCAAAGCCGAGCACGCTATCTAAACGTCCGCAACACTCTGGATGCTCTCCTTGCGATAGGAGCCGTACCTGTCCTCAACGAGAACGATGTAGTCGCAGTCGAGGAACTCGCTGGAGAAGTCTACGGCGACAACGACCGCCTCTCGGCGATGGTTGCCAACACGGTCGATGCAGATCTGCTGATTTTGCTCGGAGACATGGACGGGCTTCACACTGCAGATCCACACTTGGACCCCAACGCCGAGCTCATATCTGAGGTCGAGTCGATTACACCTGAGATAGAAAGAGTAGCGCTCGGGCCCCACGACGGCAGAGGAAGTGGCGGAATGGCAAGCAAGTTGGAAGCAGCGAATATTGCCATGGACTCGGGCATACCAATGGTCATCGCATCCGGTCGACTAAGTGATGTGCTTGTACGAATTTGCGAAGGTGAGCACATCGGTACCCGTTTTGCCCCATCAGTGACTAGACGCGAAAGTCGGAAGCGGTGGATTCTCACAGGTCGAACCGAGCACAGGGGTAGAGTGACCGTGGATGATGGTGCATCGAATGCTCTGCGAAAGCGTGGCAATTCTTTGTTACCAGCAGGAATAACTTCAGTCGAAGGTTCATTCACCAGAGGCGATATCATTGAGGTAGTCGATCAAGATGGTTCAACTATCGGCTGGGGTCTCGCAGCCTATCCAGCATCAGAAGTAGAGCTAATCAAAGGAAAAAACTCCCGCTCGTTGCCTGAGCTACTCGGGCATTACTATGGTGCCGAAGTGATCCACAGAAACAATTTTGTTATCCCCTAAATACATCAGATTTCTCTAAATACATGACGACCACAGCATCTTCACTCCATGAACAGGCTCTCGCAGCCAGCGTAGCCTCGCGCCAACTTGCGGTCGCAACTACCGAGCAGAAAAATGCAGCGCTCAACGCTATTGCGTCAGCGATTGAATCTGAGAAGAACACGATCCTCAGGGCCAACGAACAAGACCTCGAGGCAGCAAAACGTGATGGCCTTGAGTTCAAAATGCTTGAGCGGATGACCCTGAACAATGAGAGGGTCAAGGATCTCGCGGCTGCCGCACGCAACATTGCCGCACTCGACGACCCAATCGGTGAGATTCTTGAAGAGCGCACTTTGCAGAACGGCTTAGATCTGCAACGGGTACGAGTCCCGCTCGGAGTCATAGGTGTAATCTACGAGAGTCGCCCGAACGTAACTATCGATATTGCGACGTTGTGTCTAAAGTCCGGTAACGGCGTTGTCCTGAGAGGCGGTAAAGAGTGCATTCTTACGAACACTGTTCTCGCCCGGATCGTGAAGGATGCTATTGAGAGTACCGGCTTGCCCGGTGACCTTGTTCAGTTCGTCGAATCGACTGACCGAGCTCTGGTTCGCGAATTACTCGACATGGACGATGCAATTGATCTGATGATTCCTCGTGGATCTGCCGACCTGGTTAATTTCGTTGGTCAACACGCGAAGATGCCTGCAGTTACAGGTGGTGTCGGTGTTTGCCATACGTACGTCGACTCGACCGCCGACCTGAACGACGCCCTGAACATTGTTGTGAACGCTAAGGTTCAAAGACCTACCGTTTGCAACGCTCTAGATACTGTTCTTGTTCACCAGAACGTCGCTCGTGAATTCCTGCCAAAACTCGCAGAACAGTTCGGAGAGAACGGAGTTGAACTTCGAGCTGACGGACGAGCAATGAGCGTTCTTGACGCAATAGCTACCGGCGGTTCGGTAACTCCTGCCGCATCTGGTGACTTCGGGACCGAATTCCTATCTTTGATTGCATCGGTGAAAGTCGTTGATTCGATGGATGAGGCACTCGAACACATTGGCACCTACGGCTCAGGCCACTCCGAGGCAATCGTGTCGAACGATGCAGAAAACCTTGAACGGTTCCTGAACGAAGTCGATGCAGGTGCCGTGTTTGCGAACACTTCCACAAGATTCAACGATGGTGCTGAATTCGGACTGGGCGCCGAAGTTGCTATATCGACCAACAAACTGCACGCTCGTGGACCAATGGGGCTGAAAGAAATTACCAGCTACAAGTGGAAGGTCCGAGGTAAGGGCCAGATCCGAGGGTAACCGGGTGTCACAGTTTTATTTCGAGCGCGAAGTTCGAACTGCCTCAAGTGAGTGCTACACAATCCTTGAGGATGGGAAGCCGGTCGGCAGGCTTGATTTGCACTATGCGCCAGGGATGGTTCACGGCACGATGGTTATCGCCGAATCACTAACCCAGGACTCGATTCAAGATCTCATGTCGATGGTCGACGAAGAACTGACCGACTCGATTGGCATCGAGAAAGACGACCTGGTAGTTCACGTTCACCAGGGTCGCGATCTCGGTGTGTACTCGCGTGATGACTCGACGATGCAAGGTGGACGAACCGACGGTGGCAGTCATCCACCGACTGGTGCTTGATCGTCTAGTCGTCGAAAACATCGAGCAGAGCCTGAATATAACCATTCGCATAGGCTCGACCTCGGTGTCCCCAGCCAGTGTCGCCAATTGTGATCGGGACATGGTCGTTCACCAATACGCCTTCGAAGCCTACTTCTTTGTAGAGCTTGAGCGCACGGATCATATCCACGTGGCCTGTGTTGATGAACTCCTCGACGAACGGCTCTCCGGCGTTAGACACATTTCTGAAGTGAACGTAGAGGATCTTATTGCGTTCGCCGAAGTACCGAATCATGTCGTAAATACCTTCACCTTCGGCATCTGCCATTTCGGAGAAAGTTCCCTGGCAGAATTCGATTGCATTCGAAGGAGAGTCGACAATTTCGGTCAGCCGCTTGTAGGCAGCGAAGCTGTTTAAAAGTCTCGGGATTCCACCAACTGAAGCAACGGGCGGATCGGCAGGGTGAATTCCAATACGAATCCCCTCCTCCTCAGCGACTGGAGTAATGATCCTGATCCAGTATTCGAGGTTCTCCCACAGTTCTTCCTCGGTGTACTCACGTCCATGGGTAAGAGGTTCATTGATGTGTTGAGAGTGATCGTATGCCGTGACCGTTGAACCTGCCCTGTGCGGAGAGTTCTCAGCATTCCGCCAAACGCCCGACGGCATCCAGTTGTAACCAAAGATTGGGATTCCAGCACGAGCAATGTTCCTGATCGTGTAGATCATGTTTTCGATCTGCTGATCCCGCTTCGGACCACCCAGGACAATGTTGTCGTAGAACGCACTCGGTACGTTCTCTAGAGCTTCCAGGTGCAGTCCGTACGACTCGACCTGCTTACGCAAGGCGACGAGATCGTCGAGTTCCCACTTCGCTTCGCCGGGAGCAACCGTATATCGCTCATGGGAAGCTTTTCCGGTGTACGACTGTAGAACAACGTCCGTCGCCGCATACTGGGCTGAAAACGTAAGGAGGTCTTCGAACGACGTGTCATCGACACCTCGTATGAAATTGAATCCGAGCCGCATTGATTAGTTCTCCAGAATCTCCAAACACCGAACAACGACATCGTTGACTGATTCGAACTCGATGACGTCAACAGATTCGAGACCATATTCGTCGATCGACTCAAGCATCAACCTGTTGTACTCGATGTTTCGGGGTAAATAACGCTGAATCAGCAATTCTTCGTCCGAAGCCCCTCGGTAGAAGCGTTCAGTTGAGCGAATTCTCTCTTCTAGAAAGTCGCTGGACGCTGTTAGCCAGACTGCCCCAATACTTTCGAACTCGCCCAGCAACCGAGCAACATTCGGCGGCCACATTGCCCAGCCTTCGTAAACAACCGGGAAGCTCCAGTCTGCGTGTGCTCGGATCGACGCCTCAATACCGGGCCACATCTCATCGTGCATTCCCATCCCATCAGCAAGCAATTTGTTGACCGTGCGCTGTTGGTAATACTCTCGATAATCGACACCGTCCATCGAATGTGATCGGGGATGCGTGTCGGTAGTCGTAACAGTCTTGATTGCCAGGCCTATGTCATCTGTAGAGATGCAGCCGTACTCGAGACGAGACGCGATCTTTCTCGCTACGGTCGACTTTCCAACCATAGGCGGACCGCCGATTATGATTACTTTTGGCAGAGACATATATTCGGAACTCTAAAGGTGTTCGGACAACTCGGCCCATTGCTCGTATAAATCGTCTAGCAAGTTGCTCGCACGATCCAGGTTTCGAGCAAATTTCTTTCCCTCGTCAAGATTGTTCTGCTCGAACGCCTCCGCCACCTGCTGCTCCAGCAGTGACTTGCTCTCCTCAGCTTCTTCAATTCGACGCTCGAGGTTTGAAATTTTCGGATCATCCTGGCTTGAGATGGAAGCAGAGGAATTGCTTTTGCGTTTGCGATCACGACCGCGAGTTTTTACCGTCCCAGTTTCCGCGGAAAAGGCACGTTTCGTTTGCTGCCAATACTCTGAAAAACTTCCTCCGAACGATTTCAGCTGCCGATTTTCAACCTCAACTACCCGGTTTATAACTTTGTCGAGAAAATAACGGTCGTGACTCACGACGAGTATTGTGCCTTCATAGTCCAACAGTGCTTCTTCGATTGCCTCGCGAGCCGGAATGTCCATGTGGTTGGTGGGTTCGTCGAGTACCAGGAAGTTCGGCTTCAGTTTCATCAGGTTCGCTAGTTGAAGCCGGTTTCGTTCACCTCCGGAAAGCTGGGACACCTTCTTCGATAGGTCTTCTTTGGTGAACAAGAAGCTTCTAAGCAGAGCGAAAGCGGCCGACTCATTGCTTTCTGGCGGTGCTGCCATGGTTTGCTCAAGAATCGTGACGTCGGAGTCAAGAATTTCTTGCTGCTGCGCCGCGTAGCCCAAACGAATGCTCGGCCCAATTCTCAAATTTGTACTCGCCCATTCAGCATTTTCTACGACATCGTTCAACAGAGTTGTTTTACCGGTTCCGTTCCCGCCAATGATCGCCACTCGTTCACCACTTGTTACTTCAAGGTTGGCGTTTTCGAACAGTGACAACGCGCCAAACGCTTTGGAGTAGTCGTTAATTTGGAGAACTATATTGGCCTGAGTTCGGCTATCTCCGAAATCGGCAGCAATTGCCGAAATTGCGGATTCAGGTTTCTCTACCGCCTGCTCTCGTTCTCGATCCAGTTGGGAACGCCGAGCTCGAAGCCGTTTTCCTGCCTTGGTATCTGCACGGGCAGTAGCGGTGAGTTGCAGTCGTTTCACCAGAGCCTCAAGCTGAGCCAGACGTTTTTGATTGGCTGCGTAGTCGGCTTGCTGTGCAATCAAATTGCGAAGTTTCGTCGCACGGTAGTCTGAATATCCTCCGCTGTAGCCCTCAAGTTGACCGCCGATAAGTTCGTAGATGCTGGTAGCAACGCGGTCCAGCGTGTGGCGGTTGTGAGAAACGATTAGAACAGCACCTTCGAATTTGATCAAAAACTCCTCAAGCCAAGCCAAGCCTGCGAAATCGAGATGATTTCCAGGCTCGTCGAGAACGAGGAGGTTCGGTTCGGGTAGCAGTGCCTTTGCAAGAGAAAGAACGTTCTTCTCTCCACCTGAAAGCGTTCCGAGCATTTCGTGCGATCTCTCACCAATTCCCAACGAGTCGAGTAGTCCACTAACCCGATCCTGTGCTGAATCGACATCAAGAAAATCGTAGAGATCACGAGCACGTTGGTATTCATCGAGATTCCGAGGCATGGCGTCATCCTCAGTGTTTCCGAGCATGAGCTCTGCAGCTCTCAGGTTTTCGGCCGCAGCAAGATGGTCACTGAGCACCCAGTCGATGGCTTTCGTGCTGTCATCGCCGTCGATGTATTGAGGTACGTAGCCAATTCGCAGATCCGTTGATCGCGCAACATTGCCGGAATCTGGAGACTCGATCCCGAGCAACATTTTCAGCAAAGTTGTTTTGCCGGTACCGTTCGCGCCGATCAAACCGATTCGGTCACCGCTGTTGATGTCTACAGAGGCGCCTCTTAGAACCGGTTGAGCACCGTAAGAAGCGTGGATATCGATGAGGCGTGCGAGTTGCATTTCGACGCCAGTCTAAAGCGTCGGAGAACTTAGCGAATAGTCGAATTTAGTAGTTCTCGAAGAGCTTGCCCCATGGAGTTTTCATGGCTTCATTGACTCGTTTGCGGCCGACCATCGGGAGCCAGAACTTGTTGTGGTAAACGTTCGAAGCCCAGTACGCCCATGGAGCAATTGGAGACCTTAGCAGCATCTTCTCAAGCGGCTTAAGCGGACCGTGGTAGATCAGTTTCTGACCGCGTGATGCAAAGGTGTTTTCGTTATCTGCGAAATTCCAGTTCACGTCGGCAACGTCATCTCCGACCAACTCGATTTCTTCTGGTTTGCCAACTCCGAGTCCCATCTCGTGACCAATCCTGATCATAGGGATAGACATTGGGTCAAAGCCCATCATCTTCGCCGCAACAGCATCAATCGCTACCTGATCGGCAGAAGCGAGGATGATGTTCTTGTTGTGAATCCGCATTGCGCGTGGTCCCGGTCCGTCACCAGCAAATGTCCCGTCCATCACTGCGAACAACCCGCTGTGTATTTCCTTCTGGATTTGAAGCAGATCAACGAGAGTTTCGTGAATCACAGCGTGCGTCCAGTGGCGGTACCTGTGAAGCAATCCACCGAACGCATTCTTCAGAGCGCCAGTCATAGTGGTGAACACGTGAGTTTTGACCGTTGGTAATTGAACGATATTCGTACCAGGGAACACTTCAGGAATGTAAAGACCGTCTGGATACACCTCGTCGAGCACAAGCATCTTCGCTGAAGGCTTGTATGGAACCCACTTTACGGGTGGGACATCAAGCGTCACGTGATCGAGACCTAGCCTGTCTTCAACAAGCTTGTGCTTGTTCTTCTCTCGACCTTCAACAGGGTTCACAACAACCGTTCCGTTGTGCGCTGCTGTCAGATTTTCGAACCCATCAGCATTTAGCTTCTGAGCGACACCGTCTATTTGCCAAGGAGCGGTCGAACATGCCGGGTAGTAGTGCTGCCATGAAATGTTCACCTTGAGGAAGGTGTCGATGTCAGGAGTTAGCGCAGTCTGGTAGTCCGCAAGATCAAGGAGACGGGCGTAATCATCGATCACGGTCTCAGGAGACGTATAAAGAACCGCCACCTTTCCGAGTTTAGGTTCAGCGTGCGGAATATCGGGCTTGGTTAGTACCTGGCCGTCGTCTCGGTTCATCGACACCATTTGAGAACACGTTCCTTACGAGTTGATACGGTGAGATCAGTTCTTACGGTATAACCTGAAGCATATTCGCCGGTTATGCACATTTGTTAGTACTAAAGTGTATCTTCGGTCGGAATTTGTGCACATATCAGCCTGGAACGTAATTTAGCCGAATTGGAAACCCAACTAAAAATAGATTCATGCGTACACGTCATGCCACCTGACGTGAATTTCTCGAAAGATCAATTCTTGAGATCGGACAGGACATTCCACGAGCTTTTATCTGATCCGAAAGCGAAGATCGTTCAAGTTGAACGGCTGATCGAATCCATGGACGCGTCCGGGATCGATGTTTCTGTGTGTGCCGGATTTGGATGGACTGATCCTGAGCTGGCTGTCTTGTCAAACGACTACAACCTGCAAATAGCCAATGAACATCCTGATCGCCTGATTCCACTTTGCAGTGTGAATCCACTATGGGGTCAGCAAGCCGTTGACGAGATCGGGCGTTGCGTTGAACTCGGAGCAAAGGGCGTTGGAGAACTCCACCCAAACACTCAAGGTATTCTCGATGCCGACCTGGCCTCACTGGCTCCGGTACTGGATCTAACGCGTAATCTAGACATTCCAGTCTTGGTCCACGCATCAGAACCCGTTGGACACGGCTATCCGGGCAAGGGAACTGTCACCCCTGAACTTCTGATGGCTCTCGTGAATGCCTACCCGAACAACAAATTCGTATTCAGTCATTTCGGCGGGGGACTGCCGTTCTATGGTCTAATGCCCGAGGTTGGCGCCGCACTTAAGAATGTCTATTTCGACTCTGCGGCTTTTCCGTTCCTGTACCGGTCGGAAGTATTTGAAATATCTGCGAAAGCAGTCGGATTCGAGAAGATACTGTTCGCAAGTGACTACCCCGTTGTCAGTCAAAAGCGAGCGGTTGCCGAGTTCGCAGAAGCCGATCTATCGAACGAATATAGACCAGCTATTGCTGGTGGAAATGCGCAATCGCTGTTCACCGTTCGTCCATAGTCGGCGTGGTGCTCTCACAGCAATCTCACTTTGGTACCACCGATTAATTTGCGCACACCCCGCAATCGGCGGTATTCTGGTGGGTACGAACATGATTAGCTCGAAGCGCAACCACAACTCAACCACTACATGTCTTTGTATGTGTCTCTGTACGACCGCAGAGGTTGTCGGTGTCGCACGTTGTTGTTCCTGTTGAAATCGAAGCAATAACCTGAAGTTCCGAGCCACAACCTCTGCAAACGCAGGGGTTTTTTATTGCTCGAAAAATCCCACCGTTCATAAGCATTTTCAATACAGATCAACAATGTTCAATCTCATAAAAATAACCCTCACGGGAATTCGCAAGGCAGTCGAATCGGCACAGGGTTTCGGCGTTGAGACAGATTCACTCAACGCTCGACCTAAAACGCGATAACTCGTTCAACGAATCCAGCCCCACGGAACTGCTGACGCAACTTCCGGTGAGGTGTAACATCCGCCCCTAAATCAGCGCGAAATATTTCGCTGCGTTAGGGGTTTTGTTTTGCCTGCGCTCACATCGGAACAAAAAGAGCATTTTGAAGAATATGGATTTCTTCACGTCGAAGATGTATTCGACCCTGAAGAAACCATCGATCCGGTCATCGACGAATACGCTGGTGTTCTCGATCAGCTGGCAGAAGATCTTCTTGCTGAAGGCAAAATCTCTTCAACTTACGGCGAGCTCGAATTCTCTGATCGTGTAACGAAGATTTATGGCGAGTCTGGCGAAGTTCACAATCAATACTTCGATTTCTCGCTTCCTCAAAACGGCATTAAACCTGACACTCCATTTTGGGCGGGACCTGCCGTATTTCGTGCGTTGACGGCTCCCGGTGTACTTGATGTTGCCGAATCACTGATTGGTTCCGAGGTTTACTCGAATCCAGTGCAACACGTGCGTATCAAAGTTCCCGAAGATCAGTCACCTCGAGATAAAGATGGCAACGTAATGTTCGGCGCCACACCGTGGCATCAGGATGCAGGTGTAATCAACGCCGAAGCTGATGACACCAACTTGCTGACTGTGTGGTTTCCTTTGATGGACGCCAGTGTTGAAAACGGCTGTTTGACGGTTGTCCCAGGCTCTCACCGCGGCGAACTCCTTACGCACTGCCCTGGCTACAATGATCGTCCTGGTCTGCAAATTCCTGAAACTCTATTCGATGTAGGCGATTCAATGCCCGTACCCGTAAAAAAAGGTGGGGCATTGCTTTTGACAAAGAAGACTGTTCACGCAGCTCTTCCGAACGTAAGTGATCGAATCAGGTGGAGTTTCGACCTTCGATACCAACCAACTGGCGAGGCAACGGGTCGTGAAGTATTTCCAGGTTTCGTTGCCAGGAGTTCATCCAGCCCGGAGTCGGAATTGCATGACCCTCAAGTTTGGTTCGAGATGTGGGAACACACCCGAGACTCTCTAGCGGTAGGCGAACAACCCACCTTCAACAGGTGGAATCTCGACGATCCGGCCTGCGCGTGATTCCTACACCTGAAGAACTCGAAATTTTCCGCAAGGCTGGGAATATCGCTGCCGATGCACGAAACTGGGCGGCACAAAATATCGCACCAGGGATTCTTCTGCGCGAGTTGCAGGAAGGCATGGAAGAGCGAATTCGGAATGCAGGTGCACTACCGTCATTTCCGGCACAAACCAGTCGAAATCATGTAGCTGCTCATTACTGCTCATCTCCAACTGACAACACCAGGTTCGAAGAAAACGACCTAGTGAAGATCGATGTGGGTGCTCATATTGACGGATACGTTACAGACACCGGAGTTTCCGTTGATTTATCTAGCGATGGTCGATGGAGTTCAATGATTGCCGCCGCATCGGACGCACTCGACGCGGCGATTGCCATGTGCGAACCCGATGTGCAAGTGGACGACATTGGTGAGCGCGTAGGTGAGGTGATCGAAGGTGCTGGTTTCAACCCTATTCTGAATTTGACTGGTCACGGGCTCGGTCACTGGACACTGCACGACCGTCCACAAATTCCTAACGCCCGAATAAGAGCACCAGGAAAGCTGGAGGCTGGTTTCATATTCGCCATCGAACCTTTCGCCACTTCTGGAATGGGTCGAGTTCAGGATGATGGAAAGCCTGAAGTTTTTCGATTGACCAGACAGCCGAAAGTTTCAAACAAGATCGACAGCGAAATTCTCGATTCGATCAATGAATGGAACGGGTTGCCGATCGCTCGACGCTATTTTTCTCACTTACCTCGCAAGCCGTTTGAGCGAACGTTGAGAGAGTTGATCAAGCAAGGCGTGTTGGATGAGTATCCGCCCCTCGTTGAAGGCAAGAACGAGCACGTTGGCTGGAAAGAGCACACCATCTACATTGGCCCTGACGGTCCTGAGGTCATAACCCGTTAGCTCCGGGCGTGACTTCGTCACTTGGTCGCGGGAAGCGCATTTCACCTACCCCGAACCCCTTCCATCAAGGAAGGGGAAGTTTTCTCCCCGCGGAACGGGGAGAGTTAGAGAGGGGGGATAAATGCGACGCCGAGCTGAGTTCCGGCTCCGCCGTGGACGATCGCGGTTTACGAAGTCACGCCCGGAGCTAACGGCTCCTCCCCCGGATTGGGGGAGTTAGAGGGGGAGACTGCGACTTTGTAACCCAAGGACGAATGTCCGCTCGGTCACCAACGAGTAACGATCGCGTAACCCAACTCCCCTTCCTTGATGGAAGGGGTTCGGGGTAGGTGAAATGCGCTTCCCGCGACCAAGGACGTATGTCCGCCCGGAGCTTAAAAAGAAAGAGCCCTCCTTGCCGGGAAGTGGAGGGCTTCTTGGTCTTCGGGCCACCCGCTCAGCACAAACTGAGGGGGGAAAGCCTTTTATTTACTTTGCGCTAGACGGCTGGCCTGAAGTTGGCCTGCGTTTCTGAGTTCATTCGGCCGGTGAAGTCACCCAGATGCACTACATAAGGTTGGTTTTCCGAATGTTCTTGACTAGCGCTAGTTCAAGTTCATTACGTTCCGAAGGCCAGGCGGAATAGACCGCTGAACTGTAAGTGGTGCGCCAAGCTGTGGTGTCAGTTCGATCACGAACCGTGTGCTCTTGACTACCAGGCTGTCAGACGAGGTAAGTCCAGATGCGCTACCACCGTTAGCTGAGTTTCCGTCCGTGTATGCAATTGAGTCGTTTGCAGTAATTGCAGTACCCGTGATTCGGTCCATCAACCACACAGTAATTTCAGCTTTTTCACCATCTTCGAGCAGATCGTCACCGTTGTTTGTACCAATGAAGGTTTGTGACCATGCGACGTCTGAGAGACGCTGCTTCTCATCTGCGTACGAGATGATTGTTGCTGTGTTCGCACCAGGAACGATGTCCGGGTCTGTTGCTGCTCCGTTCTCTGAGTAAGGCGCAGTCAGGTCGACTGGCTCACCAGCGAGAGAGTTCGAGACGATGAAGACGATCTTGTATACAGCGTCGGTTGATCCCTGCTTACCTGCGAATGCGAAAGCAGAACCTTGCTGGCTAAGTCGAGTTCGAGTCTCTTTCAGACCGGCGTGAATCGTTTGCTTGTTCGCTTCCGAAGAGAAGACACCTGCGGACAGGATAGTGAAAGCGAAGACTGAAGCTACAACCACGAATGCGATAAGCACGATGGCTGTTTCGAGACCGGTAATACCCTTCTGGGTACCGGCGTTTGGTGCGTACTTGCTCCTAAACATTTCTATATTTCCCCTTTACGCACTAGCTGCCGTTTTCCCGTGACGCCCCCACCAACGTGGTGGTATTCCCTCTAAGCGTCTGCCTGACTTGCTGTTCGGATTCGGGGCCGGAAGTGAATCCTGTTTCGCTCGTCAGACCGGCTGTCAGTGCTGATAACCACTACGATGCCGTGCTCACACCACCGAAACATCGTTGGGTTTACGGACTGCAATCCGTGTTTCTACCTAAAGATCAACACTCATTTGGGGTCCGTCGGGGTACCAACCGGTGGCGAGAGGTCGCTCCTACCTTGAGTTCAATTTGTATTGGAGCGACTTAGGCGGTATTACGTTCACGCAACCGCGCACAAA
>Ga0181585_10000314_pt1 | contig 39774 bp, 27 predicted proteins | sample 071ome_29_FD_132469 | JGI IMG/M metagenome (GOLD analysis project Ga0181585, IMG submission 132469) | Coastal salt marsh microbial communities from the Groves Creek Marsh, Skidaway Island, Georgia - 071407BT metaG (megahit assembly) | ecosystem: Environmental > Aquatic > Marine > Intertidal...
GACGGCGGCGGCGGCGACGGGTCGTCGTCGTCGCTCGCTCGGCGTCGTGCGGGGGACACGGACACAGTCACGGAGGCACGCGGGCGAGGGACCCGGGGAGCCGGCGGAGCGCGCTGGACGGGGCGGCGGTGAGCTCGGACGAGGACGAGTTCGTGTCGCAGGCGGGGATGATGGCGAGCGGGTCGGTGGACGGCGTCGGTTTCGGTGGGTCCGCGGCGGAAGGGGTGCGGGGGGAGATCGTGCGGGCGTTGGATGCGGTGTTTAGCGCGACGGGTATCGGACGGGTGGCGGATTTCTTGAGGGGGAACGCGGCGGTAGCGGCGGTGGCGTGGGCGTTGTTTCTCGTCGCCGGGGTGTCGCACGTGGCGACGCACGTGGCTGCCGGTGGTGGTGGCGCCGTGGGCGGGGTGGAGACGGCGACGGCGGCGTTGGTGAGTAAGGTTTGTACGGTTTTGGTGTATGCGCTGGCGGGGACGCCAGAATTCGTTGACGTGACGTACGAGCTCGCCGTGGGTAACGTGAATATTCACGTGTTGACGACGCTCGCCGTCTTTGGAACCGTGATGCTTGGATGCGCGATGGAAGGGGCGCTCTTGCTCGTCTTGTTTGCGTCGGCGCACTTTGTCGAGGATCGGCTCACGCTGCACGCGAGAGGAGATTTGAAGGCGCTCTGGGGCACGGTGCCGACGACAGCGGAGGTTGTGACGCTCAACGCGGATGGAACGCCAGATATGAGCAGTATTCAAGAGGTTGCCGCGGCAGACGTTCTCGTCGGCACGACGGTGTTCATCAAGGCCGGGCAGCAAGTACCGCTCGACGGTGTCGTCGTTCACGGAAGCGCCTTTGTGAGCATTCAGCACATCACCGGCGAGGCTTTGCCAGTGATGAAGCGATACGGCGATGAGATTCCGGCTGGAGCGATGAACACGGATGGCGTGCTCGTCGTGCGAAGCCTGCGATCGAGCGAAGAGAGCACTCCGGCGCGCATCGCGCGGCTAACCGAAGCGGCGCAGCGGCGCCGGCCCAAGGTTTCGCGCATGTTGGATAGCATTGGCGATCGCTACAGCAAGGCTATTCTCGCCATCACATTTATTACCATGGCCATCGCGCCGATGGCGCTCGGCATTCCCTTTCTCGGCAGAGGTGGAGCGATGTACCGAAGCTTTGCATTCTTATCGGCTGCGGCACCGTGCGCACTACTCATGTCGCCGTTGGTGTACGTCGCCGCCATCGGCGCCATGGCGCGCAGAGGCGTGCTCATCAGAGGTGGTTTGACCCTCGATGCGCTCGCCGAAGTGGGCGCGGTCGCGTTGGACAAGACGGGCACCATTACCACTGGACAAATGAGCTGCACGAACATCACGCGGTTTGAAAACGGTGCGACTATTCAATCCGATCCGAGCGGATCATCCAAGGCGCTCGCGTACGCCTTGAGCCTTGAGCGAGGTTCTTCGCATCCCATCGCCGCCGCCGTGACGCAAGCCGCGCGAGGTATCAATCTTCCCGATGTTGGAAGCGTGACCAACTATAAGGTGGTCGCTGGAAGTGGCGTTGAGGGAACATTTAATGGCAGACGTGCGAGATTTGGCAGCGCCGAATTCGCCCTTGAGGTGTGCGACAACAGCACTTCTGAGTGCTCCGCCGCGGTGAATGAGCAAGAGGGTGAGGTGATTGCGGTGCTCGCCGTGGAGGGTGAAGACCCGGCGCTTTTCACGTTTACCGATACCCTCAACCCGAAGGCTCCAGAAGCTATCTCGCTGTTGCGGTCGGGTAAGTGCAGACAAAACTGGTGGGAGCCGGCGAATGCATCAAACGGCATGGAGTTGGTGATGCTCACAGGAGATAACGCCACGAGCGCGATAACCATGGCAGAAGCCATCAATCTCAAGCAAGAGGATGTGCATGCGGGATTGACCCCGTCGCAAAAACTCGAACTCGTCGAAAAGCTCAGAGAGCGGGTCAAGGAGAACAAAAACCCGCGCGTTGCCATGGTTGGCGACGGCATTAATGACGCGCCAGCGTTGGCGGCGGCGGACGTTGGCGTCGCGATTGCTTCCACCCCGAGCGATGCCGCAGCGAGCGCTGCGGACGTCCTCTTGCTCACCAAGGATGAAGGCGGTATCGCCGAGCTTCCGCAGTTGTTTTCCATCGCCGAGCGCACGCGACGCGTCTTGCGCCAAAACATTGCGCTCGCTGTTGTCTCGATTCTCGGCTCAGCCATCCCGGCGCTCTTTGGCGCTTTCCCGCTGTGGTTGGCTGTCTTGTTGCACGAAGGTGCGACATTAATGGTTGCCATGAACTCAGTTCGTTTGCTCGTCACCTTTGGTCGCCAACCATTGTCAAAGAGCACGACTCTCGCCCTCACAGCGTTCACCGTGTTTTGCTGCCTCGGCGCCGCGTACACGGTGTGCAGCGAAGCAATTGCCATCTGGATTAGTCACTTGCACGTCGCGCACTGGATCAGTGTTGCCGCTGCGTTCAAGTCTGCGTGGGCAGGCCTTTTAGCTGGCTGCTTGCACACTTTGACTGGGCCCGATCACTTGGCTGCGCTCACGCCGCTGACCGTCGGCCCGAGCAGAGCTCAAAACGCCCTCATGGGCGCTCTGTGGGGCTTTGGCCACAACACGGGTCAAATCCTGTTTGGATGCATCTTCATCTTGTTGAGAGACAAGTTGCCGCTCAACATGGAAATTATTGGACAATTCGGTCAAGGTATCGTCGGTTTGACGCTCATTATTATCGGGGCAATGGGTTTCTGGGAGAGCGTCTCCGGTCACTCACATTCACATTCACATTCGCATTCTCACTCGCATTCACATTCGCATGGCGGGGACTCGGGCATGCCGATGAAACGCGATAGTAGTTTTATCTCCTGGACGTACATCACCGGTACGATCCACGGTTTGCAGCCCGATGCGCTGTTTTTACTGCTGCCTGCCCTTGCACTTCCGCGAGTCGAGGCTATTTCCTTCTTGGCGACGTTCTTTGTCGGAACCATCATTGCCATGGGAACGTACACGTACTGCATTGGTGCGGGTACTGCCGCACTTGAAAAGAACAATCCAAAGTTTGTCAGCTACATTGCTCGCGGCTCGAGCGCCGTAGCTCTCGCCTTTGGTGTTTTGTTCGTTATCAGTGCGGTGTTCGGTCTCGATTTGATTTGATTTCTCAGCACGTAGCTTATCTAGTAGGAGTGTAAACACACATTTAGTCAAGGATGATTTGATTGTTTTAGGCATAGAAGCTACACGTCGAATTATTAACAATGATTGCCTCTCGGCGGAGAGGTTAGTCTAAACACGCTTCGGCTTGTAAGGAGCAAACAAGACGGCAGAGTTGTGACCTCCAAAGCCGAACGAGTTGCTCAACGCCACCTTGACCTCGTGCTTTTCGCGAGCGCTGCCCACCAACATGGAGACATCGACGCCTTCATCAGGGGTATCAAGGTTGATGTTCGGGTGAAGTTCACCAGTGGTGATAGCCTTGATGCACACGACAGCCTCAACAGCAGAGGCGGCGCCGAGCAAGTGACCCAACATGCTCTTGGTGCTGTTGATCTTGGCTCCCGAGTTCTTGAATTTCTTTTGCAACACGCGGAGTTCGGCCATGTCGCCCGCCGGAGTGGACGTGGCGTGGGCATTGATGTAGTTGACGTCCTCTGCCTTGACACCTGTGACCTCAAGAGCCTTGTCAATAGCAAAGTTGACACCCGCGCCGTCTGGGCGAGGTTCAGTCATGTGATGCGCGTCGCAAGTCGCGAAACCACCTAAGACTTCGGCGACGATCGGGGCGCCACGCGCAAGAGCGCTCTCCAGAGATTCAAGTACGAGCACGCCGGCACCTTCACCCATCACGAAACCGTCTCTGTTGGCATCCCACGGCCTAGACGCCGCCTTGGGATCGTCGTTGCGCGTACTGAGCGCGCGCGCCGCAGAGAAACCCCCCATACCGCTCGGAATGATCGCCGCATCGCTAGCGCCGGCGAGCATCATGTCAGCCTCACCATTTTGAATGTGCATGATGCTGTTCAAGATGCAAAAGTTACCCGTCGCGCACGCGGACGCGATCGAGTAGTTTGGCCCCATGAAACCGATATCCATCGCCGTGAGCGCGCTACCCATGTTCGTAATCGCAAACGGAATACAGAACGGGTTCATCTTCTTGTGTCCCTGAGTGAAAAGGTTCTCCGTCGCCGTGGCGAACGTTTGCATACCACCCATCGCACTACCTATGAGGCATCCACTCAGCGCCTTGTTCACGTAGTTTGCACCCTCCTCGTCATTCCAGTTAACCTTTGCGTCCTCCAACGCCCTCTTCGCCGCAACAATCATGTACGCAATATACGGATCCACACGACGCGCCATCTTCTTGTTCATGTATTCACCACACTGAAAGTCCTTAATCTCCCCGGCAAACGTCGTTCCAATCTCACCGACGTCCCACTTTTCAATCGGAGATATCGCGCTCTCTCCGTTGCACAGCTTTTCATACATCGCGTGCACATCATCGCCGTGCGCCGTCACCGCACCCATCCCCGTGATCACCACGCGCTTCTTACCGCGTGCGTTCAAGAGATCCACATCACCCCCCGCCGACGCTCGCGTCGTCGTCGTCGTCGTCGCGCGTCGCGGTGCGACCGTCGTCGTCGTTCTCCTCTTGCTCGTTTTCAAACGCGCTCCGCTGATGACCGCGCTCGTGCTTTGTGTCGTCGTCGCCCGCATGTCTCTCGCTTCACAAACCTCCGCGCTCGATCCTACGAAGAAACGAAAGCTTTTCCCGTTCGTTCCGACGCGCGCGCGATTCCCCTCGTCGCGTCGTCCGGCTCTGACGCACCGAACGCGAGCGAGGTCGTGTGGATAACGATCGGACGCGATGTCGATCGGGGCTTCGCTATTCTGGTGGCATCCCTCCCATGCATTGGCGGTTCATTACTCGTGGATTTACATGACTAAATGCCTCAATGTCGACACTGTAAATTTATTGAAACCCGGCTGGTTCCAGTCTTTCATGGTTTACGACTCGTCGATTGTGGGTGCGGTCGATTGGTTTTGGACAAAATGCGTCGACTGGTGAACGCGAGCGAGAGAATGGAAGAGCGCTCGGAAACGGCGAACGGGTTGCGGAGTGAGGATGAATAAAGATTGATTGATTGATTCGTGTGCGTAGTACCGGTACGAGTATCATTAATAATGATCTAACGTTCATCGTCGCTGTCAAACGCGTCGCCGTATTCCCAAGCGCCGAGCCGCGCGCGTCGCGCGGATTCCTGAGACTCAAGAAGCGCGTCCGTCTCAGCCGAATCGAGACGGCGAGCGGCGGCACGACGGTCGAGACGGGCAAAACCGGCGGCGAGGATGTCGCGCGAGACGGAGGCGGAAGAGAGATCCGGGTCGGGGAAGAGGGTGAGAGAGAAGGCTGGGATGGCTTCGGCTTCCCAGGGCTTGGCAGAAGGTCGGCGCTCTCTGTGGTCGACGCGCGCGTGAAAGGCGCGTCCAGAGATGAGCGAGCCGATGTGCGACGCGGCTTGATAGCCGTAATCAGAGTCTATGTGAGGCACCTTGAGAAAGGAGAGGTTGCAGTGGAGCGCCATGGCGGGAATCGCCGCGATGGTGATGCTGGAGTCCTTGAGCGGTCGGAGCCGATTAAATGGCAAATCCTCAGAGTTGCCAAAATCGCAGTAAAAGACGCTCACTGGGTTATCCCCGACGCGCTTGTGCATCACGATGGCTCTGGACCACTTGTCGTCGCCGGTAAACTTGGCGGCGACGACGTCTCCAGCCTTTGGCTCGAAGATTCCGTCGAACGGCTTGCTCGTGTCGACGCCTCCGTAGAGTTCAGCCAACTTGTCTGTCACCTCTCCAATCTTACATCCTTCGAGCTTTTGCACGAAGAACTGACCGCCAGCGAGGCATTCAGTGACGCCCACGTGCACCAGGGTATTATCGGGCGCGTTCTCGACCGGCTCCTCCGCCTCGACGGCGGGTGGCTTCCAATCCTTCCAGAGTCCCGCCTTGATCTCCTTTGCCGCGGCTTCAATCTCGGCGAGTGCTCTGCCGCCTTGAACTCGGTCCACGGGGAACATTGGGTGCAGGCTTCCCAATCCCACGCGAAGAAGCTCTTCGCCGAGGTTGACCTTCCCGTTATCTGCGAGCAAGGTTCCGAGGAAGACGCCAGTTTTATCCACCGAGTCGACGACGATTTCAACCTCGCGTTGAAGAATCATGTTGCGCGTGTACGCCAACGCTTCTGCGGCGTAGGGTTCGTCACGTTGCGGACAGCGAACGCCGGCGAGGCAGAATGCAATAACTGCGCCCTCTTTCGGAATCGAAACACGAATTTTATGTCCAGCAGCAACGTAATCCACGATGGCGGTACACTTTCCAGCGCGCTGCAAAAACGGCAAGAAAGTCTTCGCCTTGTGCGCGTTCAAACTAAAGTCATTTTTCCTATGAACAGGAGCCTCTCGACCCTTGTTATGCATCCCCTTCTTGGTATCTATACCCTTCTTTTCTGCCACAATGAGCTCGTCGTAATCTGCGGCGCGCTCTTCATCGCCGCGGTGACGGTTGCACGACGCCAATCCGCGCACAAGGAGCAATTCGGCAACGTTGAGATGCTTTGAGTTATCCGACGTCGGCACCTTGACGGTGGCGAAATAAAGGGTGCGCTCGTTTGCGCCCTCTCCAATCTTCCTCGCATAATCCATGCTGATGGACACCGTCTGACCAATCAAGCGGGAGACGAGGAACTCTTTCGCTTCCACGGCCCAAGGTTCGTGACGTGCGTTTTCGTCTCGCCCGTTTGACATTCTCGGCGCTCGAATCGAGCTCAAGTTGATCCGACGCTCTGACGTGTCACCGTCCGAGATTGGCGCGACAGAGATGCAATCGCCAGAGATTACTTCGATGACCCGCGCCTGGTAGTTGGTCAAAGCTACCGCGTTGATTGACGAAACGGGAGGCACGTAATTGCGCCAGAGTCTCAACTTTTGCGTCTTGGCGACGGCTTCGGCGGCGCGAAGCTTACCAGCGCCGCCGATTAAAGCAGCCGCGCTCGCGTCGTGCACGCTCGCCAACCCCAACCTGCAGAGACCCTCACCAACGTTGACAAAATCGGTATCGTTGACGTCAGCCGGAAGAATGGACCCGATAAAGTTGTTTCTCCGATCTAAACCTTCCAAGATTACCCGAACGTCGCGATGCAAGAGAGACATCTCTGTGAAATGTTTCGCCTCAACGGCGAACGGTTCCGGACCCTGATCCGTCCCATCCTCGTTCTTCGCACCTCTTCTACCCATAGAGGGGACAGAAACTCCTCCGATGGAGACGGTGATCACCTGATTATTCACGACACCGTCCCCAGTGAGGGCGAGCTTCACCATGCCTCCGTTGAGCACGTGCTCCACGACGGCGGGCGTCGGCGTCATCTTGACCGCAGATAAAATATCCTCCGCGCTCACCGGTTCCGCCTGCGGTCGATTCGCCGCCGCCAAAACTGCCGGATCTTTACTCCACATCCCCACCTCCTTCGTCTGCGCCGTTCTCTCTGCCTCTTCCAATTCATCCACGTTGCTCGCTCGGTCGCTTCCTCCTCTGCGCACCTTACAAAACCCGTTGGATACTTGCATCAGGCTTACATTCTCCCCTTTACCCGTGAACACCACCCCAAACTCTCTATTGATAGACTCCACCTTGTATTCAACCCTAAACGTCACCTCTTTCCCCGCGCACGCCCGTCGAAGGCTTTCCCTCGACGCGTTCGCGAACGCTTCCGCGACCACGCCTCCGTCGCGGCGGCCCATTCGCGGTGCCACGAGCGACGCCAAAGTCAATGTTTTTTCCGGTCCAGGACCCGCCTACGATTCGCACAGGAAATGAACAATAAAACTCCATCGTCAGTCTCTTTTTGCCGTCGTCATCCATCGCCGTGGACGTCACGCGTCGCGATAGATCTCAATCTGATGGATTACTATTCCAGCCAACGAACGCCTCGAAAACGACGACGACGCGCGCGTGACGACGACGACGACGTACCCCTGGTGCGCCCGGTGCGACGATCACCACTTGATCCCCGCTCGGGACCGCCTTGACCACGCCTCGAAGCCATCCGGTGGACATGACGACGGCGTACGCAAGTCGAGGTTTAAGGATCAACTAGGCGAGTAAGTCAGGTGTGTTTGCTTGGCGCGTTTGACGCGACTTTAATTTGTGTTCGTGATGGACGCGCACCGAGGGGTGGAAGAGGAAAAAGGCCGCGGTGATGATGATGATGATGATGATGATAATGATGATGATAAACCAAACCGCGGGCGTGGGTGAACAAGCGTCGTCGTTGCGTGATGATTGTTTTTACTGTATATGAACCTTTCTTCAATGTGTTATTGAGGGAAACCAAACGCGTTGGACGAGACTAGGTACCGTGAAGACGGTATTTTTCGTTGCGTTTGCGACGACGATCGATCGCCTTGGCCATTGCGGACTTGTGTTCGGTGTCGATGTACAGATTTTCTAAGTCTGTCATGTTGAGGTGGTTGAGAGTGCGACGGGTGACGCCGTAGTGGGCGAAATTTCCAGCGTATTGACCCCAGCCGTGGGTGTCGAGCCAACGCAAAACCACCTTGTCTCCGCCGTATTCGACGTTGACCACCTTGTTGAGCGCGATGCGACGCTGGTCTCCGAGCGTACCTGCGGTTGTGGCTTCCGGAGCGATGCGTTTCGCGTCTTGATCTTCTTCATCGTCGATGCCTTCGTCCTCTCTGCCTCTCTTCACCTTGACGACAAGCTTATTCTTGCCTTCGGCGTCGCCAGCCTGTGAAATGTCCACGGTACCCTGCGCGCGGATGCGCATCTGCTCCAATTCCTTCTTCACATCCTCTTCGCTGGGAACGTTCTCATCCTTTGGCCAAGGGGCGTCGTGTTCACGAACGCGTTGCGGTTCTTCCACCGCGTCCTCCTCGACGTCTTCTAAGTCGCTCTCCGCGTCCGCCTCGTATGTACCATCGACGACAGCCGTGTGCAAATCGTCCTTCGTCACGAGATCGCGCATCGGATCCCCTTCCGGGAACGCTCGAGCGAGCATCGTCTGCATGATTTCCACCGCTTTATTCGCCGCTCTACGAACTCCCATCATGTACCCCAGCCGAAACGTCTCTTGAGGTTCGTGAGGTTCCGCGCACAGCTCGTACAAGCCTCGCGCAGCTTCTCGGCGATTCATGGCTTCAAGAACCTCCTCCATAGATATTGGTTGACGGATCTGTTCGTGCTCGTGACCTCCTTGGTATTCCAAGGCGAGTTGTCCCGGTTGGCTCATTCCAGACCGTCTAGCGCTAGGCCTCGGACGATACACCAAGCCGTCGTCGTCAACATCCAAACATTCACAAATCTCGTTCGCCAGGTTGAGAACCTCCTCGTCTCCGTCGTCGTAGTCAATTTTACTATACACAACCCCTTCTGGCGTGGTCTCTTGCATGACAACCATGCCAGAGTACCACGCCGCGTCACTCGGCCAGTACACGCGCAAACGATTGCCCACGGAAAAATTGAAATTATTCCCGCCTCGCGGCGGTAACGATCTCGGCCCGGCTGACGATCTCGGTCGGCCTCTCCCACCGGGGGGTCTACCCCGTCCCCTACCTCTACCACCTTCGCCGCCTTCACTCGGAGTTCGTCGCCGTCTCGACCCAGAACCCGCACTTGGCATCCTCACCCGCACCTGCCGCTCGCCGCGAGGAATCTCCGCCGGCACCTCGCCGCTCTTATTCACATCCTCTGGGTGCGCCAGCTCGTACGAGAGCAAGTACTTCCTATAGCTCTGAATCAAATCGTGACCCACCGACGTACACCGGTGCGTATCCGTGTAGTTGGCCATGCCCTTGAAGATCTCTTTGCTCCAACTCCACGGAACCTTAGCCGCGGAACCATTCGTCTCGACGGGAAACCCGCCTCTGGCGCACACGTTGTGATACAACCCAAAGAGGTCGAGCTTGAACCCATTCACGGTACGCTGCGGAAACTGCGCTAAATCTGTGTACATCATCGCGTTCAAACCAACGGACGAGCGCGCGCGAGTGCACCGTCAGTACGAGAAATCCGGGATACCGAGACGACGAAGCGCGCGCGGACTCCTAGGAGCGTTCCGAGCGCTCGAGAACGCCGACGCTCAAATTTGTACGCACCTATACCATCCGGAACCTCCTTGGCCACAACCTCATCCGTCTTCAAGTGTTTAATCTACGCGATATAAACGACGCGATGCGACAGTCAGTCAACCGTTCCAACCCACGCGCACGACGAATCCATCCGCCCGCGTCCTCTTCGCGCGCGCGCCGAAACAAACGCCCTCGGACATCCCCGCGCGCGGGGCGATCGCTCTAATATCGTCCAATTCGCCCTCTCCCGTCGCCCTCTCCCGCGATCACGCACCAAATCCACCAAAAACTCGCGCTCGGCCATGTTTCCCAGCGACTTCCGCGCCCCGTCGTCCGTTTCCGTCGTCATATTCCGTCGTATTCCGTCCACTTCTCGGACGTCGCAAACAAACCAATGAATTCCAAACCCGCGCGCGTTGCCTCTCCAATACCGCCGATTTTTCCGTCGACGTCGCCCTCGACGTCACCCGCGTCCCACCGTCGAGCGAAACGCCCCCGACGCGCGCGCGTTCCGTCCTCACCCGGCCTCAACCGGCGACGCGCGATGGCGCTCGCGTCGCCGGCGTCCCGTCCCCTTCGAAAACAACACGCACGCGCGCACCACGTCTCACTCGCTCGACGTATTCCGATCGATCGATCGATCGACACCCACCCGGTCACGCGAGTTCAATCCGTTATGGATTTTGGTCGTCCGATCGTCCGATTGTCCGATTGTCCGATTGTCCGATCGTCGCCTTTTTCACCTCGTCGTCGTGTCCGTCTCGTGTCCGTCTCGTGTCCGTCATTTTGAAGGTTCACGACTCGCGTGACGTGCGCACACCAATCGAAACACCCGGGTGACGCCATCGGACGGATGATCGGACGAACGGCGCGATCGGACGGACGGGATTGACGAGTGAGGACCCGTGATTCCACGCCTAGGTGGGTGGGGCCGCGGGTGCCGAGCGACTCTACTTCGACGACGACGACGGGTGCCGAGCGCATTACGACCGGGACACCGAACCTCGGACGGGATCGGCGCGCGCGGCGGCGACGACGTCCCGGGATGGACCACCGCGCGAAACGGTTGGCGGCGAACAGAGAAGCGAGCGCGGCGTCGAGGGCGAGGAAGCGACAGCTGGAGCTGGAGACGCGCGCGCGGTGCGAGGCGCTGGAACGACGGGTCGAGGAACTGCTGGAACACTCGAGGGCGCTGGCGTGCGAGAACGCCGGGTTGAAGAACGCGTTGTTGGAGGTGACGTACGGCGTGCGGTCGCCGGTGTCGATGGTGATGGTGCCCGGGGATGCGATGGGAGCGGTGCCGGTGGCCAAGCTGCCGCTGCCGCGGTGGGACGGCGGGGCGTTGGCGAACGCGAACGCGGAACGCGCGGGCGGAGGAGGAACGGAGACGAACGGCGGCGACGCGAAGAGGCAAAAGACGACGACGATGGATGTTCGAACGTCGTCGACTTCTTCGGGGGAATCGTGTCGCGGGAGTGAAGCCTTGACGCCGGCGAGCGAGGTTGTTTTGGGAGACTTGACGCCTTTGCCTTTTGGCTTTGACGCGTTCGACTATACACGGGATGCGTTTCGGACTAAGCGCTCTTTCTCACGCGGCGCGAGGGCAACGGACGATGCGACGACGCGCCAAGGAGCGCGACAACGCGTCGACGGATGCTCGCTCGTAGCGCCGCGCGGGAGAGGGCCACGCGCCGAGACTAGTTACGCACTCCAAAATATGCGAACGAACGCGACGAGACAAAGGATGAACGGCGCGAAGAGAATCTTACCGAAACGACGACGCCAACTCCGGTCGTCGACGACTTGTTCCTCGATGAAGACGCACTCGATGCAATCTTCGATGCGATTCCTTCCGATGAAGGCGACGATATCGAATTCAAATCCCTCATTTCGTGCCTCGCGGCGTAAATCGGCAGACGTAGACGCGTTCTCGCGACAGCAGAAACTAATAAAACAGATTGTTCGTAGGCTTTATCCGAACTCGTGACGCCGAACGAGATTTGAAGAGAGACGTCTAGCAACAATGTAAAACTCAACTACCGTATTTGTGACTACTCACGTTTCGTTTCCTCCTTGAAGAGCAACGCTATAGAGAAAAGAAAGTTTGTCGTTATCGCAGCGCGAGACGGCGGACGTCGGTTTGACTGACATTCTTCTGCGCGCAGATTCGCGCACCGATGCGCTCTTCGGGGCGTGCGTTCTCGACGAAGGCGATGTGCAAGCAATTTTCAGCTTGCGTTTGGCGATTTCATCGTCTTCTCGATGACGTTTCAGCACGCCGCTCGCGTCGACGACATCTCTCCACAACATCATGGGATCCATCGCCGTGGATGTCACCGTCGGATGCTTCGCCCGAGACTCGGCGTCGTAGAGTGATCCGAAAGATTGACCACCCATGAATGATATCGGGTCGAGACTTCCCGCGATTTGGCTCTCTGATCCACCTAAAATTTGTTGAAAGGGTTGTTCCATCGCAGACAGATGCGTCGACGAGAGCGCGACGCGAGTCGTCTCGCGTCGTTGTTCTTGGTGACCCGTCGAAGTCTGGGAGTTGTGACTGTGATCTTGTGGCGCAGTCTTACCTTCCGTCTGAAACCACCGCGCGCGACACTGTTGAGCCGTTCTTCCAGGTATGCTTTGACAAATCAACGACCACTTTGGTCCGAGCTCCCCGTGAAGCGTGGCGAGAGATTTATCTTCATCAGTCGTCCACGCGCTCCGCGTGACGTTCGGATCTAAATGACGGCGCCAACGTCCCATACATTGTTGATCAGTCCTTCCACCCATCTCGCGCGCGATCGTGGCCCATCTAGAACCGTGTCTCTCTTTTAACACTCTCAACTGTCAAATCGCAGACGTCGGTTCATGAAAGAGCGCGTCTCGTCAGTCCATCATCGCCCATCACGCCGTCCAAAGCACCACAGATACGCGAAACGACAAACGAACGCGTTTCGCGTTACTTTTCCTCGCCTGCGCGCAGACAAACACATACCTTTTCATCCTCTTCCCGCGTCCATCTCTCCCTCCGAATATTCGGGTTGACTTTATGCCTCCAACGCTGCGCGCACTGCTGTCCATTCCGCGTACCCATCTCCCTCGCGATATCGCTCCATCGGTTCCCATACTTTCCCTGTAATCTCAACAACGCCGCGTCTTCCTCCAAACTCCACGGCGTCGCGTCGCGCGCGAAATCCCGCGGCATCCTTTCCCGCTAATCTACCGATCGAACGACCCGACCAAAAAAACGCCGATTCGTGTCCGCGCGACGTTTCACGTGACGCTTCCAATGACGCGCGTCGACGCCCGGCGCGCGCGCGATTTAAAACTTTTTTCCTCACGCGTTTTTCGCGTCGTGCGCGTTCCGTCGCGCGCGTTCCGTCGCGCGCGTCGTCGTGTGGAACGCGATGGAGGGTCGGTGTAACGCTCGGGCGCGTCGAGCGTTGACTTTTTTTTCACAAAAATTTCAGTTTGGTTTGGTTTGGTTCGCGCGAATGGATGGATGGGATGGATGGATGGAAATTACAAGGAATGAATGTGTGCTGCATCGCTCAATCGATGACTCAGTGAGCGTTGAAAAAGTCGAGGGATAAGGTGATGTCACGAGCTAAAGCGCCGTTGGTCACCGTCGTGGCGAGGTGACGAAGAATCGGAGCGAGATCGAGGAGCGGAACGATTTCCGCGGGAGCGGCGGTTTCGCCGAACGGTAAATCAGACTTGGCTCGGCGGAGAAGCGTCGCGGCGATGCCGAGCGCCGGTTCGACGAATGGATCGACGTTGTTGTGATGGGTGTAGGAAAGAACGGCGGCAACCTTTTCTGGGGCGTTGTAATCCCAGAGCGTGGATGTGCTCAGAGCGCTACATCTCGCCAGGGCGAGGCAGAGACGAACGTTGTGGACGTTATTGTTTGTGCACTCGAGAGACAAAAACTCAAAGAAACGAGGCGCCAAACCGAGGGCGATAACCTCTCGGCAGAGCGCGGGCTCGATCTCAAGCGTACCGCTGAGAAGCTTCAGGGCGTAGAGTGGGATCGGGGCCTCGCTCTCAATCAAAGAAGGGCACATCGGTAAAAGATCGTGCATCAAGAGAGCGTCCAATCGATGGGCGACTTCTCTTCTCAACCCGTTCTCCGACGCAATGTCGAGATCCGAACGCAGCGGAAGCAAAGTTTCGCATATGAGCTTTAGCGCCAAAAATCGCGTGTCAGGGCTCGAACTACTGCCAAGCAAGTCACACAATGCTGGCAAAAAGTCCTTTGTGAGCGCGTCGACATTCATCAGCATTTCATCAGAGTACGGCGAGCATGTCTCCAGGAGCGAGAAGACACCCGTGCGCAGATCGTCTCGCCCGGGGAAGGTGTCTGCTTCGGCAGCCCTCAGATAGCAAGCAATGTCCGACAGGAAGCTATTGTTCAATATCTTCGGTCTCAGGAGAGATGAGCCCAGAAGATGAACCAAGACTGGGAAGAGCGCCATGGCACCGTTTTCTTGCATCGGCACGCCCTCACTCGACTGCGCTCGTTCAATCTCGCTCAAGATGGCTTGATTCACGCGCGGTACGAGAGATACAACGGTGATTATGAATGCATCAAAGCATTCCGACAAGTAAGGTTCCATTTCTGTAGCCTGACGATCCAAAATTGGAAGCACGCGCACGGCTGCGAGCAACCACTTTGGATGCAATCGAATGAGCAACGCCAGAGCGAGCAAAGATTTCGCCTTGACGACGGAAGTCTGACTCTTCTCGTAGAGCGCCGTGAGAACCGGTAACACGGTTCGCTCGTCCATGATTGTCGCTAGGTGTGCCTTTTGACTTATCAACGCGCGGCAAAACAAGTTGAGCGCAGCCTGTTGCACTTTTGGCTCCGGATCGCGAAGCATGTTCACCAAACCTTTGCGAGCGTCTACGCACTGCGCGTCAGCTTCGCCGACGAGCGGCTTGATGATGTCCGCTTGTACCCGGACACTTCTAGCGAGCGCACTCGCCGCCGTACCTCGAAGTTGATCACCGTTGGCACCGTCCGTGGCAATCGTAAACAGCAGCTTGGCCACTCGACAAGACGTCAAGGAGACTTGCAATTTGGACGTGCCTTCGTGAGAGACAATGTTCTCTATAGTCTTGCACGCGTAGTGTTTGGTGATTTCATCCGTCTCCGTGTCGAGCGTGCGAATGAATACCTCAATAACACTCTCGTTCACGCCCCAGATCGCTACCGCGTCCGGTCTCGGTTGCGTTGCAACGTAAAAGGAGAGCTCGCCGAGAGTCGCCATGGCGCGCCGCCGCACGCGAACATTCTCATCATTCATCGCTTCTGCCAGAACCTTTGCAGCCTCGCTTTTTGCCAACTCATCCCCGATGTGAGTCGCGTGACGCATCAACAGTCCCATGATGCTACAAAGTCGAATCCTGAGTTGTGGAGCCTTGCTGCTGCTCAACACGCGAACAAACATTGACATGAGCGACGAGTTCACCAGCACATTGGCGCTCGACGTGTCAGTGCAAAGCGTCTCAAAGTAAGCCAGCGTGTTCACCTTTTCTTGAGTCGAAGATGGATGGGCTACTGAGCGGTACACGCGCGTGAGGAAGGCTTCCAACTCGCTCTGCGACGTCGCCAGCATGTCACTGACGCTCAGTTCTTGAAACGGCAAGAGGCTGGCGTCGTGCGGTGCTTCTTGCACAACTTCGATTCTTCTGTTCAGAATGATTGGACGCACAACCAAATCGGATGAGTGAGTGCACAGTTGCTCAAATCTGCTGTAATCGATGCTTTTGTACACTTGCTTTCTCGAATCGGCATCTGATATCGCTGGACGCCTGCCCTCAGTCCTACCAATCACAGCGGGAGTCTCAGCCGGCGGCGGCACAGAGTCACGCAACGAAGAAGAAACATCATCCTCAAAATCTTCATCAGCCGTCTGAAGCGATCTCGAAGCCGACGTGGCAGCCGCGGGCGATCGTGAATCTACCATCATGGCGCCTCTATCCGGTGGTGTCAGAACGACGCGAGTATCACTGTCAGACGACGCGCCGTCGTTTCCAAAGGATTCAGGCGGTTCGACGTAGTTGTCCGATTGATTCTCGTCGCCGTAGCCGTCTCCACCGCTACGATTTCTTGGAGGCGTCTTTGGCATTTCTGGAATGATAACATCGTCTGCGTCGTGCATTTCGACATCTGATTGATCGTCGTCACCAGTCGGCGAGGTAAAGTTGAGCTCTGCGTCTGGATTCTCCAACTCAACATCCTCAATGACGGGTAAATTCGCGTCACCTTCCGTGGCGCCATGTGGTCCGTACGTTCCAGCCTCTTCTCGCTCTAAGTTTGATCTAGCTATTCTCGATATTCTCATCACGTTGACGCTGTCTCGAAGACTTCTCGTTAGTGTCGGAGTGAACGACTGGCGCAACTCGGCTGAACCAGAGTTGCGCGCGCCGAGCATTCTCAATCTCGTCGCCGTATCCTCAGCTCTCAATCTGGCTGCGAGAGCTTCGTAAGCGGGCTGCGGAGGAAGTCGAAGCATTGCCAAATCTTTGAGATCGTTTTCACACGCCCCTCCTCGTTCCGTCCAGAATTCGTGATGAATCACCTCCTCCCACGTGAGCCGAGCGTGCGGGCGCTTGTTGAGTAAACCACTCACCAACTTTTGGAACGACGTGCTGCAACTCTTTGGAAGCGGAGCGGGTTCGTGCTCCAAAATTTGCTCAATCAGTGAAGTGAGCGAGGTACTTGTAAAGGGAGGTCGCCCCGTGGCGCACTCGTAAAGCACGCAGCCCAGCGCCCACAAATCTGTGGCGTACGAGTGCACGCCTTCCGAAGACCACATCTCTGGCGCCATGTACGAAGGCGATCCACGCCTCGAGAGCGGCGCCGGCATTCCCTTTGACGTACCTACGGCGGAGACTTTACGACTCAAGCCAAACCCACGAATTTTGATTCGCCCTTCCTCATCGAGCAGCATGTTACTCGGCTTGAGATCGCAATGAATCCAACCTTTGGCGTGAATCTGACGCGCGGCGACAAACATGTCTCGAGCAAAGGTAGTGATCGACGGCTCCGGAAGCTTCAAGTCTTGCTGCAACAAAGTGTACAAATCACCACCGACGCAATACTCCAATATGAGCCACACATGATTCTGCGTCTTGTACCAAGCCACAAACTTGAGCACGTTGACGTGCGACAGCTCCCGCAACACTTGGACCTCCTGCAGCACCCGCTGCTGCTGTCCCTTCTCCACGCTCTTCACCGCGTAATACTGAATCGACTTTTTCCTTCGACCCTTGTACACCGTACTGTGTTTGCCCTTGCCGATGGCTTCATAAATATGATACCTATCGAGCGTCATCTTATTTTACTCTGCGTCTATCGAGCGTCGAAACGTTCCACCGTACGCACGCTCACCGCCAGCAAATCGTAATAACTCGAAACCGCGCTTCTCAACGCCTTCAACTCGCTCGCCGCAAAACTCGCGACGACTTCCCAACTCTTCTCGTCCGCCGACCGCTCGCAAGATACTTCCTTACGCACAACGTCAGGCTGAAGCTCCCGGTCCACTCCGAGCGCCAAAGCCACCGCGCGCGCGTGTCTTTCCTCTTCAAACGGTACGACGATCCGACTGTTTCCATTCGCGCGAACGATAATCGACACAAAGTAGAGTGTCGCGCGCCATCGTCAGTCTCTATTCCACGTCGCGTAACCCACCCACGTCGTCGTCGACGACGAAACGAAGGAAAGCTGTCACAAAATCTCAAAAATCTTTAAAACGAATCGCATCGCGCTTCCTTCCTTCGTTCCGTCGCGGCGGAAGAGACCGCGCGCGCGTTTCGTTCCTTCGTGCCGTCGCGTCGAGAAAAACGTAGAGTCCGAGTCGTCGCGTCGCGTCGCGTCGCGTCGCGCGTGGGTACGCACGTCGTAAACGTCTTCTCGGCGCTCATCCAGCGGGTGCGAGAAGTGCCGTCTGCGTCCCCCTATTGGTCGTTATTAAGACGACATCTTAAGTCACTCCGTCACACGCGGACGCGCGCATCGGGCGCGCGCGGACGAACGAACGAGAAGAGAGAGAAGACGCGCGAGCATCGAATCGAACGATCGGGGACGTCGAATCGAGTCGACGAAGGAGCGCGTCGAGTTGGTTTTTGATTTTTCGAGAGGAATCAACAACGACGATAACGTCGACGACGACGACGACGAAAGAGATGAACGGGACGAGAGGAGAACCGAGAGGAACGAGCGATGGGGCGGGAATGACTACGATGATGTCGCTGTGGGAATCCCTCGTGGCGATGCTTCGACGGTTGTTTTTCGGGATGGAGATGGAGATTGTGGTGATTGGTTTGCAAAACGCGGGTAAGACGTCGTTTGTCAACGCGCTCGGTGGGGGTGGTTTTCAAGAGGATATGATTCCCACGGTCGGGTTTAACATGAGGAAACTGAAGAGGGATGGAGTGAGCGTGAAGACGTGGGATTTAGGTGGACAGGAGCGATTTAGAGGTACTTGGGAAAGGTACTGTCGCGGCGTGAACTGCGTCGTGTACGTGGTGGATTCCGCAGCGCCAGAGCAGTTTGAGACGGCGAGAAACGAGTTGCACGGATTGCTCAAGAGAAATACGCTTCAAGGCATTCCTCTTTTGGTGCTCGGAAACAAGTGTGACTTGGAAAAGGCGGTCACGGTTCAAGAATTTATAGAGGCGATGGAGTTGAAGCGCGCCACGGGACGAGAGGTGTGCTGTTACAGCGTCAGCTGTAAAAACTCTACAAACATTGACGTTTGCTTGAAATGGCTGACTGCGCACGCGAATTGAGAGGACTAATTTTAATATCACATTTGATCGAGCACTGTTGAATGCTGTCGCTATTATCTATGTTGTTTGATGCGTGCGTCGCAAGTACTCCACCTCAACTCGGAAGAGGGACCATTGAAATCGACGCGTGATCTCAGCCGCGGTGACGAGCCAGAGCACGGCGCTGTGATGCCGCAGATGTGAGGCGAGCTTGTACGTCCAACTGATTCGAAGTACGAAATTCACCAATATGGCTCGATAGTACACGCTAGGCGATCCATAAATTCGACACTCTCGCAAACCAAGAGGAGCTTTATCCCCGTGTGTACGCGTCGGCGAGTCGAATAAGGAAAGCGCCCAGTCGTGCTTGATGTCCCAGTAGAAGCTAAAGCCCGTGTTGAACACGCAGAATCCAATCCAGAGCGGACGCCAAAAGAATATCCAATCGTCGTGATCGATGGAGTGACGAACGCCCGAGATGACGATGACTGGAAAAGCACTCATGTACTTCAATGCGTTGTACAAACACTTTACTTCGCGCGTATCGCTGAACTGACGCAGACACTGTAAAAGTCGTATGATGGACGGAATCAGCAGAACTGCGGGAATTTTCCAATTTCTATCCCCACATTTGCCCGTGCTAGTATGAATGAGGGCGATGCCGTGTCCAAAGCTACAGACGACGCGTTCCAAGTCGCTCATCGACTTCGCAAGCGAACACAAAATGTCCGCAAAGAAGAAATCCGCAAACGCGACAGGTCTGAAAATCGGCGTGAAGCAATTGTAGACTAACCGTCTCAAGTACATTCGCAACTGTCCCAAGCCTTTTCTTCTGTTTGGCCACATTGCGACGACTGTCGGAACGGCGTACGTCGCCAGCAAGATTGAAGTCGCGACGAGCGGTTCATCCACGTCGTAAGTGTACAAGAAGAACACCATCGATGTCAACAGCGACAAAGCGCACGCATAACTCAGGCGGTATACGTGTTCCGAGGTGACTGACTCGTTTTGTTCAATGCCAAAGCAAACGAGCGGCGACGGGCTTAAACGCAACTTGTGCCATGTGCGCAAATTTCTCGCCCACAACAAGCAAGCGAGCGTCGCAACTACCGGAGCTTGGTAGTACACATTCAGCATGTGCACTCGACGTTCATCGAGCCCAAACGTCACCATCATCGCTAAAACTGTCGCGCAACCCAACCCCCAGAGAAACGCAAGCTCGCGCGCGAAACCTTTTGCGGTGCGTCCTCTGCTCGCATTCGTGCCCGTCGTCGCGCCTTTCGCTCCGGAATGCAAATCCCCGTCGGCATCCATCGACATCGACGATTGCGCCGGCGACCTGTTACCCACGACGACGTTTGCCATTCTGCAGAACGTCCAACGACTGAGAGAAAACCAACGAGAGGTTCACAAAACAACAAATAAGATGCCCTTCTCGACTTACTTCTTCCCCTTGAGCTGCTCCTCGCGCATATCCTTGATTGCTTTACCCACGGGAGTTTCCCCCAAAGTCTTTTCCGCCGATTTCGAAGCCTCCTTGACGCCCGACGCCGTGCCGTCTTCGACCCACTTTCTGATCTGTTTCATGTTTCTTCTCAACATTGCGCTCGAATGTCGCACGTCGGTGCGCATAAGAGACGCCACGGCTAAGATCCCACCCACGGTGACGATGAAGTTACTCCACGCCATCGCTCTTGCGGAAGAGCGAGCGCTTTCGGGGCGGTCGTTACGTTGGGTTCACGCGCCCTGCGTGGGCGTCTTTGACGTCACGCCTCGAACGGGGGACCGATGTAGACCCCCGACGCAACAGAATACGACGCGTACGCGTCGCTGAACGCCGCGCTTGCGTCGCTCACACGCGCGCCTTAGTCATGTCCGCGGTTGGATGCGCGTCGTCCGTCGGTCGGGCGTCGCTCGTGACGTCGTCGTCGTCGTCGTCGTCGTCGTCGTCGGGTGTGCATAAGAAGAATAAGATGACGTCTTCCAGAGTCGTCATCCGACCTCGGATGCGGATCGATCGAACGGTCTCCGCGGCGCAATCGCGCTCGGTACCGAACGTTGGTGCGCCGACGTTCGACGCGCGCGATGCGTTGAAGCGCGCGGATGACGCGAGGGTATTGGTGAGCGAAATCACAGCCATCGCTGCTGGCGCCGGAGCGACTGGAGTGGCTCGGACGCTCAACGCAGTCGAATCCTTGACGCGATTGGCGTTGAAGAACGTGCAAACGCTGGATGTGAACGACCCGCCGAGTCCTCCAAAGTTGGTTCGGCAGACGTTTGAGGCGTTGGGTGCGACGTACGTCAAGCTGGGACAGTTTATCGCGAGTGCGCCCAGCGTGTTTCCGGCGGAGTACGTCGAGGAGTTCCAAAAGTGCCTGGATGAAACGGAACCGACAGAGTTTGCGATAATCAGGAGGACGATCGAAAAGGACTTGGGGAAGAACATTGATGATGTTTTCGCGTCCATCGATCCGGTGCCGATCGCCAGTGCGAGTGTCGCACAGGTGCACAGAGCGACGCTTCTCGCCGGGAACAAGGAGGTTGTCGTCAAGGTTTTAAAACCGGGAGTGGAGGATACGCTGCAGGCGGATTTGAGCTTTGTTTTGATTGTGAGCAAAGTGCTGCAATTCTTAAATCCAGAACTCTCGAGAACGTCGCTTGTGGACATTGTCGGTGACATTAGAGAGTCGATGCTTGAGGAGACTGATTTCCGCAAGGAGTCCGCCAACATCGACGCCTTCAAACGTTACTTGGAAGATGCTGGTTTAAATTCCATCGCCAAGGCACCTTACGTGTACAAACAGTTTAGCAACAAGCGCGTCATGGTGATGGAATATTTCAAAGGTGTGGCGCTGACAGATTTGGAGGCAATTCGCGGAGTGAGCAACGACCCGGAAACGACGCTCATCAACGCTCTCAACGTTTGGTTTGGCAGTGTCTTGGCGTGTGAAAGCTTCCACGCCGACGTACACGCTGGTAACCTCATCGTGTGCGAAGACGGCAAAGTTGGTTTCATTGATTTCGGCATCGTCGGTAGGATCTCACCGTCCATCTGGGGTGCGGTGCAAGCTTTCTTTCAATCCACGGCGAGCCGCGATTACAAGCGCATGGCTCTCGCACTCGTCACCATGGGCGCGACTGAAGGCGAAGTCGACGTCGAAAAGTTTGCCAAAGACTTACGCGCCGTATACGAAGCTCTCGATGCGATCGAACCATCGGTCGTCATGCAAGAAGACGCCTACGATGGCACTGTGAACGCCGCGGTGAGCGTCGATCAGCAGCAAGTCACTCAACTCGCCACCGACCTCATCCGCGCCGCCGAGGAGAACAAAATTCGTCTACCCAAAGCCTTTGGCATTCTCATCAAGCAACTCATTTACTTTGACAGATATGTTCAATTGCTCGCACCAGATTTAGAAGTCATAGACGACGACCGTGTCGCTTTCGTCGACGCCGTCGCTGTGGACGTCAAGCCGAGACGCATAGAACCATAGAACACACTTTGTAACTTTTTACTTTACTGCGAGCCTCTTCACCATGAAGAACGCGCGATGACGGATCCGACGCGCGACGACAACAACTATCCCAAGCCAACCGACCGTCCCGGACGCCCGAGCGACGCCGCGCGCGCGCTCGAGCGGGAGCGAGCGGACGCCTCGACGAGGTCTCAACCGACAACTGTGCGCTGTTTGTACGCAGACGATGACGTCTTCGTCGTCGATAAGCCGGCGCAGGCGTACGTCGACGACGTATTAGACGCCGTGCGACGCGGCCTCGCGGTCGTGGACGCGGACACGGTGGATGCGAGAGAGGAGACGCGAGAAAAGCGGCTGGAAGAGGTGGAGCTGTCCATGATGCACAGACTCGACAGAGACACGTCAGGCTGCTTGGTGTTCGCTCGAAGTCAGAGAGCGCGCTCGAGCCTGGCGGAACAGTTTTCGAGTGGGACAGTGAAAAAGTTTTACGTCGCTCTGTGCGCTGCGGAGCGAGGTGAGCGTTTCGAAATGGGTGGAGAGTTTCGCGTAGTAAGCGGCCACGGTCGAGCTAAATATGGGTTGTTCCGATTGTATGAACTCGGCGACGTCGATAGAAGCCTTCCCGGTTCGACCGGTAACAAGGTTAAGCGATGCGAAACCGTGGTTTCGATCGATGAGACTATTGACGAGGTTTCGGTGCGGTACTGCGAGGATGACGACGACTCCAAGACGCAGCTCGTCGTCGCTACATGCTCGCCGATAACCGGTCGAACACACCAGATTCGACTGCATTGCGCTTCTCTCGGAATCCCGCTCGTCGGTGACGTGCGTTACGGAGGACCTGCGACTTTAGTTTCGTCCGACATGCCCGTGCGCGGTGCGTTGCTTCACGCGAAATCCATCACATTTAGACATCCGACTCATCGCGAATTCATCACGGCGGCTGCGCCAAATCCGTCTTGGCGGTAAAATCGCACCAGCTTCACCACCGCTACGCAAGTCCATGCGAGACATTACGTGTGTGTCCATTATAGTTTAGAAAACGCTTGTTCCTATCAGCGGCTAGGGTAGATTGTAGTCCACTACGAAAATGCTTCGTAAAACAAGCCGACGCGTTCCTTCGCCTCTCCAGACCTCGCCTCTCCAAACGACCGACGATGGTCTCCGCCGTCCACGGCGTCATGATCACCGCCGACGTCCCGATCAAGCAATACATTCTTCACCTCAACGACGTCGCCCCGGCGGAGCGAAAGTTTGTCATCACCGATCTCGACGATACGCACGTGCTCGTGCAGCCCGAACACGTCGAACACGTCAGAGCAGAGATTGAACGGTACCAACAGAGCACGCAATACGTCGCCCCGAGCACCGTAACCAAGCAATAGATGAAAGATGTAACACCAGTGTCGTAGTCCATAGCCTTGAGCGCTCCCCATCGCGCGCGTCGCGCGTTTCGTCGTCGAAAACGACCGTCAAGTCGGTGGAGTGCAATTCGATTGCCCCCCTGTCTGAACACACGGCGCGTCAGTTCGAGACGCATCGCCGCCTCTAAAATGTCATCCACCGTCGGTCAACCGATCACGTGCAAGGCTGCGGTTGCCTTTGAGCCGTGTAAACCCCTCGAGCTCGTCGACGTCGTCGTCGCGCCGCCGGGACCGGGCGAAGTCCGCGTGAAGATTACCCACGCTGCGCTCTGTCACACCGATGCGTACACGCTCGGTGGCTTTGATAGCGAAGGGAAGTTCCCTTGCATCCTCGGACACGAAGCCGCGGGTGTGGTTGAATCCGTCGGTGAGGGTGTGACCTCGGTCGCGGTCGGAGAGCGGGTCATTCCGTGCTACCAAGCCTACTGCGCGGACATCAGCCCGAATCCGTGCGCGCACTGCGTGCATCCCAAGTCAAACTTGTGCCAAGCGGTGCGGGCGTACACGGGTAACGGTATCATGAAGTCTGATGGAAAGACGCGTTTTACGTTGGCGAGCGACGGGACGCCGATCTACCACTTTATGGGGACGTCGACGTTTTCGGAATACACCGTGTTGCACGAAGTGTCCGTCGCAAAGGTTGGTAACGACGCCGCTCCATTGGACAAGGTGTGTCTCCTCGGATGTGGGGTGTCCACAGGATGGGGTGCGGTGCACAACACCGCGCAAGTTGAGGCGGGAAGTACCGTTGCCGTGTTTGGTTTGGGTGCGGTTGGATTGGCGTGCGTCGAGGCCGCGGTTGAGGCAGGAGCCAAGCGTATCATCGCTGTCGATACCAATGACGACAAGGAAGATGTCGCTCGCGAGTTCGGAGCTACCGACTTTGTCAACCCGAAGAAGAATCCGGAAGGTAAGAACACGCAGACTGTCATTGTTGACATGACGGATGGTGGCGTGGATTTCTCTTTTGAATGCGTTGGCAATGTTGACGTTATGCGCTCCGCGCTCGAATGCTGCCACAAGGGCTGGGGTACCTCTGTCATCGTCGGCGTCGCCGCCGCCGGCACTGAAATCTCTACTCGTCCGTTCCAGCTTGTCACTGGCCGCACGTGGAAGGGTACTGCTTTCGGAGGCTACAAGTCTCGCATCGCCGTGCCAAAGTTGGTAGAGAAGTACATGTCTGGATCCACCAAGCTCGACAAGTACATCACGCACCAGATGAAATTTGATGAGATCAACGAGGCATTCGAGTTGCTGCATCAAGGCAAGTGCCTCAGATGCGTGTTGTCTTATGAGTAAACGTTTACTTAGTTTCAATGTCAATACCTCGTTATAAATTACCAACTAACTGTTCATTTGCCGTGGAGCGCCTTTGCGTGAAATTCTATGTGATCGCGCATGAAAGTCGACACGAAAAAGTAGCTGTGATCGTAACCATCGTGCAGACGAAAAGTCACGTTACATCCATTCGCCTTGGCAGCTTCAACAAAACGCTCTGGGTGAAGCTGCGTCTTGTAGAATCCATCCGCCGCGCCTTGATCGATCAAAATGTCGAGCGGAAACTTGCCCACGTAAGCCTTCATCAATTCCGTCGCGTCGTGCGCCTTGGCTACATCGTCGGTAGCGCTACCGAGATACGTAGTGAAAGCTTTCTGGCCCCACGGACAGTCTAAGGCGGTTGGATTCGAGATCGGCGCAAACGCGGAAACACTCTTGTACGCCGATGGATTATTCAACGCCAAAGTCAAAGCGCCGTGACCTCCCATGCTATGACCCGTTATCGACGTTCTCGACCCATCGAGCGCGGTGAGTTCACTGATCGACGCCACCACGCCAGGCAGCTCCTCCGTCACGAACGTTCGCATGTGAAAGTGCTCCTTCCAAGGCGCCTGCATCGCGTCCAGATAGAAGCCAGCCCCCTGGCCGAGGTCCCAACCATCGTCGTTCGCCACGTCTAATCCGCGAGGGGAGGTATCCGGCATGACCATCGCGATGCGCGCTTTCGCTGCGTGCTCGAAAGCGCCACCTTTTTGCGACACATTCTCGTCGGTGCACGTCAAGCCGGAGAGATAGTAGAGCACGGGGAACTTTTCATCTGCATCGATCGGTCCCGGCACGAACACGGCGAACACAGTCTTGCTCCGAAGAGACGCAGAGTCGAGTTCGAATCTGTGCAAGTTACCACCGTGGACGCGCGTGACGCTGAGAGACTTGACAGCCGTCATCGGTACGAGGAGCGAGGCTGATTATGGGGGGCCGTCTAGAGTAACTGTCCACCAGACTGGTATGGGCATGTAAGCTTTTACTACAACAACAAGGCGCGTGTGCGCGCGCGCTCTAACCACGCATTCAATCGATTCTAACTGATCCCTCCGCCGCGGCGCGATCGTTTTGGTAACGAATGGATGCTGACTGCAAATCCTTTTGCAGCGTCAACGATGAAGCGACGAGGAGGATGGCGCACGGTATCCAGAACAACACAGAGATGAAGAAGGCAGTTTCGCGGCCAAACATGGACACGAACATCGCAACAACGACGGGGCCTAGTCCTCTTCCGAGATCATCAGTGAGCATGAAGAGAGAGAACGCCGTGCCGCGATTAATGGGATGTAAAACATTGAGTAAAAGCGCACGGATATTGACGCCCACGCAACACGCAATGCCCCCAGTGATAAAAGCGAGCGTACACTTGAATGCAACGTCCAATGTGGACGTGCTATAATCCGCTAAAACCAGATAACTCGTTGGGATACATCCAAGGAAAGCGGTTGTTCCCATGAAGAAAGAAACGCGGACAGGATTGTCGTTGTAAAGTATCTGACCGTACCATCCTGCGAAAATCGTACCCACCATACCACCGATGGCGAACGCAATGAGCAATGTCGTGCTCGTCTGGACGCCCAGCCCTTTGTCTTGGGCGAGGTAGTCGTTGAAGAATGTGTTTATCATACTCCATGGGACGCAACCCGCAATGCCTTGGATTAAGAAAAACTGGACGGTTCGCACGCTCACAATCCCATTCACCTTCTTTGCAAAGGCCCTAAGGGTGCCGAGCTTGGCGTGCAGCATTCCTCGTCGGATGGGTGGGGTGGACGGACGTGAACGAACGAGAGACTCTGTCTCTTCGTTTTCTTCGTTGTCCAACGAAGTCGCGTCTGGATGCTCTTCCATTCCGCCTCGCACAGGTTCCTCTACAAAGAACATCAGCACCATGGCGACGCACATCCCTGGAACAGCCACGACCGCAAACGGGAGACGCCAACCATATCTTTCTCCCAGAAACCCAGCGATAGCCTGACCACCGACGACCCCAAAAGTCATGGACAATCCCGTGACTGCGCTCATCTTTGTTCGCTCACTCGGTGGAAACAAGTCACTAGACAACGAGTAAGTCAACGGAGCCGCTCCACCGACCGCGATACCAGTCAGAGCGCGCAGCCAATATAGTTGCCCGAACGTCGTCACCCCCGGATACCACGCCAAGACGTTCGGACACGATCCCAATAACAGCGTCCATGCGAACAGTTTGGTTCGTGAGTAATAATCCGCAAGCGAACCGATGAGAATCGCCGCGGGTGCCCCCAACAAGAAGAACGCGAACGCAATCTGTCCACCCAGCTTATAATCTCTCTCCTCCGGGCTGAGATCTAAATCGTTCGCGATCGCCGTGAGATTCGGTGCGAGCAAGTTTTGATCTGCGAACACCAATGCGAGACCGAGGCACATGACCACGAACGCGAACTGCATGCTCGCCGGTAATCTGACCCTCGTGGCGTCCGAACCTCTTAAACGTTTATAAATTCGTGCGATGAACTCTCGCGCGCGACCACTCGGCATACACAACCGCGATGGGAGGCGTTGAACACACGGCTTCTCCCACACGACGGTTAAAAACGTTCGTCGCGCTCTTCGCGTCGCGCGCTCTTCGCGGCAGTGACGACGCGCGAGCGCGTCTCGGTGCGCGCGGGTAAAATCAGGCGATTCGCGCTCTTCGCGGCAGTGACGACGACGGTGACGACGACGCGGGCGTCGAGCGTCGTCTTCTAAAGAACGAGTTCGTCTCTGAGCACTTTGAAATGAAAACAGTTCCTCAGGGCGAAGACGAGACGAAAGACGAAGAAGTGAGAGGTACTAGGATGTTCAATTACACGCGCGCGCGGCGCGGAAAGAATGTTATCACTCGCGCGTTCACATCGAGCGCTTGAGGTTTTGTCGGAAGGACTCGGAAAGGATCGCGAGGACCGGCCACAACCCAACCATCGCGATTTTTGGCACCCCGGTGCCAAAAGTCGTTCGGTCGTACCCGAGCCACATTCGGATGGCGACGAAGACGTAGATGATGGTCATGACGGGCGTGCTAAAGGCCCAGCCCACGAGCGGGAGACTAGACAGCACCGGGACGCCTCTGGCGACGACGGAACGCTGAGAGCGGGAAGAGGGCGAGCTAGACAGCGAGGAAGACTTGGCAACGGCTGGCAAACGAGGGAAGGCGTCCCGGTGAACGTGCGCAGGAAGCGCGATTTGTCTGTTTTGCGCTTTGCGTGCGTTCGCGCGCGTCGCGGTGGCGCGAACGGGAATAGTTACGGACCTCGCGAGCATGGTGAGGTGCGAGGTGTAAAGTGCGGGGAGCTGCGAGGTGAGACGAAGAGTGGCAAACGTCACGGAATGTGGGATATTATTACGGTATGTATTGATGACTTATTTCACATGAACGGCGCTAAAACTCGAGTTAGCGGTGTCGATCGAGACTGGAGTTCGCTAGCTAACGAGAAGGACGTCGCAAAATTTGGGATTGACGTGTGTGCACTTAAGACTCGAGCTTGCAGTCTTGCACAACTTGTTGGTGAACCTTTTGCGCCAACAAAAAGGAGGCACACCAGAGAGTGATCTCGCGGCCAGAGTTGAGGAGCAAGTTGACGAAGCCCGGACCCGGGCAGATGCCCGCGAGACCCCATCCAGCGCCGAAGAGGGCGCCACCGATGAGAAGCTCATTATCGATGTACTTTGGCGTCGATGTGAATTCGCGCGCCATCGAAGGTCGGTTGATGCCAAAGACGTTCTTCGCGGCGTACATGGAAACAGTGACGAGAGTCAACGCGCCACCCATGACAAAGGCGAGAGACGGATCGAAGGCTTGCGAAGTGACAGCCAAGAAGCCGGCAACCTTGGCCGGGTTGGTCATGCCGCTCACGACCAAGCCGAGACCAAAGAACAAACCAGCGACGTGTTCGCTGACCAATTCGAGCCTTTTCACGACATCCGTGATTCCACCACCCTCGCGCTTGGCGAGAGTGTACAGCGCGCCTTGGATGGCGACGCCCGCGGCGAACAATTTAGCGTACAGAGCAGCCTTGACTGGTGGCGCGCGAGCCACCATATCAATCGTCTTCGTCGCCGTCGACACGTGAAGTTCAGCCATGGTTCCGGTGAGCGCCACGGTAATGGCACCAACAACCATGAATACGGCTGTGAAGGCTACCGAACGCATGTTAAATCGTCCAATGCCAGAAATACCGTGTCCGCTCGTGCAACCGCAGCCAACCGAGCTACCGACGCCGACCAAAGCGCCGGCGATGATCGCACGCGTCGCGTCCACCATAGGCACCGACGCCTGTGGGCCCAAAATCATCGGTGCGAGGTATCCAGCGCCCGCGATACCGAGCAAGAAGGCAGCGCTCGTCGCTGTGCCCGCGCCTCGCGTAATCGCCTTGGTCTCCCCCGACACTCCGAGGTTCTTTCCTGCGTTCAGACGTTTCGCGACAACCATCGATCCGAGGATCAATCCACCGGCGAGCGCGCTATCGGGCGTAAACTGAAGGTTCACGAGCGGTCCGTGGTGCGCGCGGACCGTCGCTCGGCGGTTGCATCTCGCGGACACTGCGGGGCACCGATTATTATTAAATGCCCTCTTGTCCGTGCGCACGCGCGAGCTCAGGCTCGTCGCGCGCGCCGCAGAGACACCGTTGAGCATCATTTCGACCGGTAGTGTTTACGTTTTACGTTTGAACGCGCGCGGGGACTCGCGACGGAGATCGCGAGCACGTCGTCGGCGTGCGACAATGCAGTTCCTCGGAGGGGTAGGTAACTGTAAAAGCGAGAAGAGCTGAGTCATCCGGGCTTGGATGGATGGATAAGCGGATGGGATGGATTGACTGGATGCATTCTCGGTTTGTGTTTCGATGTAGCAATACAGAAGACTAGAAGAAATTCAAACGCATCAAGTCGGAATGAGGAAAACATCCTTGAGCTCCCGAAGGGCGGCTTCGAGAGCGCGAAAGGCGCTGCGATTCGCCACAGCGACGGGTCGGAGCGAATCCGAGACGCGCTCTATGCACGCGTTGAGGACGGATGCTGAAGCTCCGTGATCGGCGCACGCCTTTATGGTGAGCGTGGCTTGGACAATAGCGGTGATGAGCTGAGTAACCTTGAGTTTCTCGGGATCTGCTTCGGTTTGGGCGAGGTTTTGGGATTCTTGTAGCGTCGGATTGAGCGTTAGCGTGCTCTCAGATCCTGCCTTGGTGGTGGTTTGCACATGGTACACAATGCGCCGCGCTCCCATGGCTGCGGTGGCGACGATATCTTCAGCCGTTGCGGTAGATAATTCTTCCGAGCTCGGCGCCGCTGAGGGTGCAAATCTGGAAAGGTTACGTTGGCCGTCACTGACACTTTGGTTGCGAATCTTACGCCAAAGAGCCAACGGTTTATCGTGGTACCCTTGCTGCTGACGAAGTCGCACGAGAACCGATTCCAGTTCAGTGTTGGCATCGCGCAAGCTGAGAACGATCGCCGCATATTCACGTTGGAATTTAAGAGCTTCGCCGTTACTTTTTGCGGCAAGTCTGACTCTTTCTGGCTTCTGCTTGAACTCCTCCGCCTCGTCATTCTTTTTACGAAGAGCCACGACAAGCTCACGTTTCTTCTCGAGCACTTGCTGAGCCTCGTTCAGCAAACGCACATCAACTTCACGCATTTGCGCTGCAACGGCGACGCCAGCACCGTAAGCTTGCCCGCTCCCAAGAACCGGAGTGGGATCCATCGTGCCTCTAAAGCCAGCGGTAAAGGCTTCATTCTCAACTTGTTCCGCCGTACTGGACGCGATGAGTTCCATTTCTTCCGGCGTGACTTCAACTGGCATGATATCTACGTCGCGTACAAGTTCAACACCTAGCTCTGGTCGCGCAAACTGAACTCTACACGTCGACTTTTCAACCACCAAAATATTGCCAATGTACGGCGAGCGGAATCGAGGATGCACGGCAAGGACGGTTTGTCCCACGGCGAGCGGACGAGCCACTTCCACGCCAGCGGCCCACTCATCCAACTTGGCCTGAAGCTCGGGGGTGGCTTCTTTGCCTTGAAGCGCGAGATTGGTCATCTCTCGGGCAGCCTGACGGCAGTATTCGAGATCCACTCGTTCATCCTTGAGAAAGTTGAGGGACAACCTTCTCGGCTTTGGAAGCTTACGGCGAATTTTTTGCCACTCCTTGCGCGACGCGAAGCGCATGTCCCCTTTACCGATACTTTCTAACCAGCGCGTGAATCCGCTATCTTCGAACCATCCCTTATCGGTACCAGCGGTGAAAAAATTAGCATTAGCCCAGCGCCTCGTCAACGGATTGTGAGCTCCAATAAGTAGACGCGCTCGATTCGTGATTTTCATCTCGTCATCCTTCTCCTCCTTCACCGAAGACCCGCTCAAACGATGATCGCCGAAGAGAGATGAAGCTGCGCCGAGACCGACGGACTCAAGCTCTCGCGAAACGTGACGTCTCGGTTGATTAATCTTAAGCAACTTTTTACCCACCGGCATCGGCGCCGGCTTGAGCAAGTACCTATCGAACGGCAACGGAGGGAGCTGCCGCTGAGGAACTCCGTTGCGATACGGAGACGAGTACGAACCTTTTGGTCTTCCACCCTTGCCCTTCTTCTTCGGTTCTTTCTCCGTGGACGTAACGTCTGCCAACGTCATCAACCCATCTAAAGCGCCAAAGAGCGCGTCCTCATCTGTCGCCTTTCTCTTTCGCCCCGGCGACGCTTTCGGCGCCGGAACATCCTCATCTGGAAACAACGCTCGCGCACGATTCCGTCTCGGAGTCCCATTGCCATTTCCGGCTAGTTTAGCTATGGAATCCTTGGCATAGTTTCTTCCAGGACTCTGCGCCGCACGCGCCGCTGCGTGATTAATCTGAGGAGAAAGCGACACTAAAACCTCTGCCGCCTTTTCAAAGGTATCATACTTGGCCGCCGGTCGCCTCGGTGTGCGTTTTCCCACGACTCTCGGTCCAGGAACTCCCAAAACGTTCACACCGCCTCTCCCCTCTGCGCCCGTACCATTTTCCCTGCGGTTCGGCGTCGACGAACCCGCGCGCCTCGAACTCCCATTTCTCTCGCTTCCGCCTTCCCCGACCGGCGTCGATTCTCGTCCCAAACGAGACGCGCCGTTTTCCTATCAAACGCGAGACGCGCGCGACACAGAGTCGTTCGTTCGTCGTCAGTCTCCAGTCTCCAAGAGAGTCCCACAAACTGTTCTACACAACAAAAAAAGTCATACAACTTTACCGGTTCACGAACCGTCAAATTCGAACACCCCAACGAGAGTGGAAAATTCAAAAAAAAAACTCGAAGACCTCGCACGACGACCCTCGCACGAATTCGAGGTTCAGGACTCGTCATCTGTGCCTCCAGACTCGGTTCCACCTGTTGAAGCGCTCGCACCTTGGACCGTCCCGGTGACGCCGTCACCGCGTCGTCGGCGTACCGACCGGGCCGACCCGCCGATCGCGCGGCGTTTCGTCGTCCCGGTGATGCCGTGCCGTCCTCCACCGCCATGACGCGCGCGATAATTTACCAAAACGTTCGACAAACCGAACGAATTAATGAACGACGCTCAAAAAAGCAAAAGTCTTCCTCTTCGAGAAACAGGCGAGAGAGAGAGACGACTCGTTCTCCGCTGGAACGAGCGTGAACCGCGCGTAAAAAATAAATCACGCGAGGCCAACCGAACGAACGGTGAACGCCTGCGTTTCGCCCCCGCGCGCTCCGGTGTGATGACGTCGCCGTCGTCGTCGTCGTCGTGCAGTCGCACGCGAAACGAACGAAATTCTCGCTTTGAAAAAACAGCCAGTTTGTTCTTGATAGGAAAACGTGTGTGTCTTTTAGACCTTATTCACTTCTTTTTCTCATCTCAATACGCACCAAACGTCCATATTTAATGACATCAATTCTAACATTTGTTAGCTTTCAAAACATTTGTATACGAATAAAAAGACGTATGGGGGGTACACAAACTCCTAACATTTGCGGCGAAACCGCTGTGGCGCGTGTCGCTCGCGTGTGGCCCGCCCGCCGGGAGACGCCGACGCCCGACGCGACGGGGGAGCGCGACGTCGTCGACATGGATGCCGAGGACGACCGCGCGCCCGTGTTCGAGCGGTTCGACGTCGAACGAAGCGATGGCACGAGTGGTGGTGGAGGTCGAGGACCATCGCGGTCGTTTCTGGGCGACAGCGGTGAGAGTCTCGCGGGCGGGCGTGGGAAAACGGGCGCGGCGGCGATCGGGATCGCGAGCGGCGGCGCGGGCGTCGGAGAGGATGTGGAGAGGAAGAATGCGGCGGCGGATGTGCAGATTTTAGGATTGGACGATGAAGATCACCGGTTCAACTTGAAGACGTTGTGGAGGTTCATGGGACCGGGATTTTTAATGTGCATCGCGTACGTGGACCCAGGAAATTTTGAATCGGATCTGCAGGCTGGGACGCTGTTTGGGTACAAGTTATTGTGGGTGTTGTTGTGGGCGACGCTCGGGGGGTGGTACATTCAAGGTTTGACTATTCGTTTGGCGTTGGCGACGGGATGGGATTTGGCGCGTTGCTTCAGGGATGAGTACCCCAATCCGGTGCGCATATCGTTGTGGCTCGTAACTGAGCTCGCCATCATCGCGAGCGATGTGCCGGAGGTGATTGGTACCGCTTTGGCGCTGAAGTTGATCTTCAACATTCCGACGTGGGTCGGCGTGGTGCTCACGTCGATGTCCACCATGGTTTTCCTCGGTTTGCAGTCGTTTGGCGTGCGAAAGTTGGAAGCCTTCATGGCGTCTCTCGTGGGCGTCATGTCGCTGTGTTTCTTGGCTGAGTTGTGCTACGCCGACGGTGATGCTGGAGAGATTATAGCGGGCATCACGCTGCCGCGATTGCCAAACAGCCAGGCGCTTTACATTGCTATTTCTTTGGTCGGCGCAGTGGTGATGCCGCACAATTTGTTTTTGCATAGCGCGTTGGTGCTCAGCCGAGGATTTAGCCTCGGTGAGCGAAGCCTGAGGATGGCGTACAAGTACAACGTTGTTGAGTCTGGTTTGGCGTTGTCGGTGAGTCTATTTATCAACTTTGCCGTCGTCATTGTCGCCGCGTCAAACTTTGCCAAATTGGATGATCCAGAGGAGATGCAAGCGGTGCGCGATCGTCCGTTGCAGTACGCACCGCAAATGCTCAAGGAAGTACTCGGACCGGCTGCGAAAGGGTTTTTCGCCGCTGCGCTCCTCGCCTCAGGTCAAAGTTCTACGATCACAGGCACGTATGCAGGTCAGTTTGTCATGGACGGTTTCCTCGAGCTTCGAGTCAATCCAGTGCTTCGGGCTTTCGTCACTCGAATGTGCGCAATCACTCCCTCTCTCATGGTGGTCTTGATTGCCGGAGACAAATATTCCGAGTCGCTAATCGTTATTTCATCCACCATTTTGGCCATCCAATTACCCTACGCATTGATTCCTCTCATCAAATTCACGGCAAGTCCAAACATGATGGGTCCAATGGCGGTACCGCTGAAGAGAATGAGATACACCACCGCATTGGCTGGATGCGTGATATTCGCAAACGTCGTCTTACTCATTATCGTTGTCGCCGAGTCTGGGTACATCATCCCTTCCATCACCGGCGTGTTCCTCGGTCTCATGTTTACCCTCTTCCTCGTCGCGTACGTCGGTTCGCTCTTGTACCTCATCCGGCGACCGGTGCAGCAAAACTTGCTCAGCAGAACGAACCGGCGCATGGCGCGACCGACGGGCGGAGGAAACGAAGAAGAAGACGCAGTGTGGAACAACGACGAACTCCTTCCGGATCCGGATCAACCTGCGGTATATTCGCTGTGAAGAAAATATTTTTTAGCATAGGCAACTTTTGTAGTCTCGACGCGCAGTTAGCAAACTTCAGTGTGGAACGCCTCGCATGCGCGCTGCGGTCGCGCGGTCGACGCCCCCGTCATCCTGGTCATCGTCGTCGAAGAGCGACCGCGCGCTCGTGGAACTCACGCCACGACGCAGCGCTCATCGACGGACTCTTTGGACGACGATGAGCGCTGCGGCTGGTAAAGTGGTCGACGTCAGGCGCAACGGAAACGAAATCGTACTGAGCGTACCGCTCCCCGACGGATCCGTCAAGCGCATTCAAAGGAACTCAAACGAGTCCATCGGCAAGGGGTTCGAGCGCTTGAAGAAGAATCTCGCGAAAGGATTGCCCGTCGGCTCAAACTTGCTCGGAGGCGTCGAGTTACTGAGAAACGACGGCGAAAGAGTGGACGAAGACACGACGCACGATGAGGCGTGGAAGCTTCTCGTGGAGCTGAAAATTGGCGACGAAACGTTTGCCGTCAGACTAGATGCGCCAGAGTTTACCGGGGTGGTGAGCGTAGATTGTCCCATGGTGGGTTATCCGCTGCCGGCGACGGCGCAGAATTTGCAGTTTGCGCAACAAGACGATTTGGCTTGGACCTGGTTCTCCGTTGACGACGCCGATGTGGAGACAGAAGTTGGTCGCGGAAGGATTTATGAACCTTCACTCGAAGACGTTGGGAAAAAGCTCGTCGTGGAAGCGCGCGCGTGTGACGAGGCGCATCGATATGCGTTTACGAGGCCTGTGCATTGTCAGGCTCACGAAAGAATAGAGGCGTTGGAGCGATTGAAGCCCCAAGCGGGATGTTCTAGCGATCTCGTCGTGATGACGTATAACGTTTTAGCGGATGCTTACTCTCACACGTGGGGTACAATGTTTCCTTACTTTGATGCCGCACTCGCGGTGCCAGAAAGAAGACTTCAGCTCGTCGGCGAAGACATTCGGTGCGCCGACCCAGACATTGTCACGCTGCAGGAAGTCGATAAGAAGTGGTATGAGGTGTACTTTGAGCCACTTTTGAGCTCTTTAGGCTACGTCGCGACGAGTTGGTGCGGAAAAAGCGGTCAAACGAACGAAGGTTGCACTATGTTCTTCAAGGAGTCAAAGATTAGAAAGCTCGAGGAGAACAACATCAAATTGACCGAGATGGGAGATGCAAGAATCAACGAGTGGCTCGAAACCGATGAGAACGCGGAACTCTCCAAGGCTCTCGATAAGATTACGTCTGTCGCTCAATTAGCTCGAGTGCAAACGATCGATGGAGAGAGAGATTTCTGCGTCGGCAACACTCATTTGTTTTTCCATCCCGGAGCAGCGCACATTCGCATTTTGCAAGCCCACGCCCTGGTGTCCAAAGCGAACGCATTCTCTAAAGGGACACCATTAATATTATGCGGTGACTTCAACGGTGAACCGCAAGATGGTATCATCAGATACTTGAGAGATGGGAGAATCGATGCTGACGACGACGATTGGGTACATGGAAGTCTCTTTCGATGGGGTGGAACGAGTTCTCGCGACAAGGCGCGCGATTTATTCTACATCTTGGACGACGGGCGCGGTTACGAAATCAATCACTCTCTCGAAGTCGCCAACGCCGCAGATTTACGGCATCTACACGAGCGAGGCGTATGCATGAGTCTCTGCGCGAGGACGCTCGACGAACCTTACGGCGCCGAGTGCAAATGCAAAGACGAACCAGACGAGACGAACCCAATCATCGCCGTCAAAGCGCACGTCAAGGCGGGCTGCACCTTCAAAAACTGCCACAAAGTTGCCGCGTTCACTCTCCGACGAGAGAGCGGACTTAATCCAGACATCTGCGCATCCGATGAAGACATCTCCGCTTGCAAGAACGCCTTTGCGCGCTGCAAATCTGCACAAACCATCGGTTTCCAAAAAATCAAGAGCAAGCAGTCAGCCCTCGCGCATCAATCACCACCTTTATCTTCAACCCTCGACGACAACGTCACGCCCGCCGGATGCGGTTTGACACTCAAAATCCCCATTCATCTATCCTCCGCCTCTGGGTATCCGGATTGGACAAACTACGTTGGGGGTTTCATCGGCGCCTTGGATTACGTCTGGTGTTCCTCCGACGCCTTTATCCCTCGCACTGTCGCACCGTTACCACCAATGTCGGCCGTCACGCAGTGCGTCGCCCTTCCCAACGCGCAGTTTCCGAGCGATCACGTCCCAGTGCTCGCGCGCGTCGATTTCGCTCCAGACAAGTTTTAGTCCATTGTAGGTATTTGTATGTGCTTTTAGTATGGAGTCGAAACAGATCAACTTTCACCCGCGCGCCGCGCGCGGCAGCGACACACACGACCCCTTCGCACGATGCCGGCGACGACGACGACTGCGATTCAAGCATCGTACCGATCCACGCGATCGACGACGAATGCCGGTCGACGACGCGCTGGAGGCGTCCAACGATGCGGTTTATCCACAACGCGAGCCGTCGTCAGTGGTGGCGTTTCGGGTTTTGATGCTGATTACGAACGCGTCGTCGACGTAAAGGATGAAGGACGACGACGAGGACGACGGGAGATGCTCGCGACGGCGGCGATCGCAACGTTGACCGTGGCAAAGCGCGCGGCGGCGGAGGAGGAGGCGGCGGCGGAAGAGACGATTGCGGTGGTGGAAGAGCGACAATCCAAAGTGGCGCGCGCGTTGGCGAAGAAGAGTGTAAAGTCGGACACGTTGGCGTACGAGTTTGAATACTCGATCGAGGCGGAGAGCGGGAAACCGATAAACTGGGCGGTGAGTCGTGAGCGGGATACGTACTCGAGCGCGGAGCCAATGTCGCCGAACGCGCGCCAACGCATCGTGTACGAGTTGTTGAGTTTTAAGGGTCCGTTGACCACCGTGGTGACGGTGAGCCCGCTTCCGCCCGCGCTCGAGGATAAGCCGGCGAAGGATTGGACGGCGAAGCAAGTTGCGAATGCAGTGTTGGCGGATAAGGCGACCGGTCGCGTTGCGAGCGGCCAGCGGGTGAGTTTGGCAGAGGTGGATAACGCGAAGAAGGAGGAATTCGATGGCGCCAACTACTTTTATTACGAGTACATCTCTCAGGGCTCGCCCAACTTGAGAGAACCGGAGGCGACGACATTTAGACACAGTTATGGTGTGACTGTCGAGCGCGATGGATACTTGTACACTCTGAGCTCAAGTGCTCCGGAAATTTACTGGGATGAACTCAACCGTGGTTTTGACGAATCCATCAAGAGTTTCCGTCTTGTCAAGCCGACGAAAAAGTATCGCGCACCGGGTAATGAGGGACTCGGGATTTCGCTTCCGTTTCAGTAATTGATTAAAAGTCGCGCCGCGCTCTACGCTCTTATTTCTAGTTTTGGAAAAATACAACAAATTGCTCTAAAAATTCTAACGAGGCGACCGCCCCTGTCTAATTAATTGATTTCGCGAAGAGCCTCACGGCTTTCCTTGATTACGGCTCGCGCACAATCGACGAGATTCGAAGCTACGCGCCAGCTGGTCGTTCGTAGCGCTTGATCCAAGCCCGCTGTCGATTTTCCAGTGCGCGAGAGAGACTTCATGACGGCGTCTTGCAGTCTATCGAAGCGAGTCGGCCCGAGCGTGGCAATTTTCGCCGGCGTCGTGAAGCCTGCCGAGTGCAAAGCGCGAGCGCGAGCGCCAGTCATTCCGTCTAAGCTCATGAGAGGTAAGAGTTCTCTTCTGGCTCCAGCCGCGAGCTCCTCAGAGACGTTCTGCAACAGACCGGCGAGCGAATGCCATCCAGACTCGACGCACAGAACGCTTGCCATCCCAGCCGTCGTCGCCGCCGCTTTTTGCAAGCTCTGAATCTTGCCGCGATCGAGTGGATTGTGAAGGTGATTATCAATCAGAGGCCCCCAGTTGCGGGCGATGTCGCCGCTCGTCGCATCGTTGGATAAGAGTTCGTTGAGCAAGCTCGCCGCGGCGAGACGCTCGTGCTTAGCCCGCACCCGTCTCGCTTCCTCTGAAGTCCCAGGTCTGTGCTGCGCTCTCTCCGCGAAAATGCGCGTGATTTCGAGGTGATTTTCGCCTAAATTGTACAGCTCCTCTCGATCGTTCAACCAGTCGCTCCACACGCGCCAATTCAAGTTGTTTGCGAAAAAGTTAACCTCCCTCGGGATGCAAAAGTACAACAAGTGTGTCTTAGCGGTGATGTCCAAGCCGTGGCGAAGCGCGTGTTCCAACTCGATTCGCAACGTTTGCGCGTGCGCGATCGGTAAAGAGCTCTTGTAAAAGGCGAATCCCTCTGAAGAAGAGCACCACTCGGCGATTTCCCCTGTCCGGCCTTCGCACCATCTCGTTTGCACGAGACCTTTGTCATAAATCTCCCTCAACGACTTGTCTTGACGCGCGAGAATCGATTTCGCGTCCGTTCCGGACGTCATCGCGAAAGTTCGATGCGCCAGCGCTCCCGCGTCTTGCTGAGACTTTAGCACGCCGCACGCTATGGACTCGAGATACAGACGCCGTTGTTCCGCCGTGCACGGCAAATCGTCATTTCCCTTCGACGGCGGGAACAATCGAGACTCGAGCGGCGGAAGATCACCGCAGACTAGATTCCGCGCCCAGTCGAAGGCATCGGGCTTTGCGATGACGAGAAATGCTTCCCCGAGATCGCTTTGACCTTTTCTACCGGCGCGTCCCGCCATTTGTTTATACTGCGCCATGGATGGCGTCGCCTGCCCGGCGATAAATCCTCTCAATATCACGCACCGTCTCGCGGGAAGATTCACCCCGGCAGCGAGCGTGGTGGTACACGTCAAGGCTAATATCGCGCC
>Ga0181585_10000322_pt1 | contig 39227 bp, 37 predicted proteins | sample 071ome_29_FD_132469 | JGI IMG/M metagenome (GOLD analysis project Ga0181585, IMG submission 132469) | Coastal salt marsh microbial communities from the Groves Creek Marsh, Skidaway Island, Georgia - 071407BT metaG (megahit assembly) | ecosystem: Environmental > Aquatic > Marine > Intertidal...
CTGATGGCCATGGGTTTTTGGGCGATGGCATCATCGATCTTGACGCGTTCGGAACGAAGGATGTAGTTTCATTCAATCAACTAAATAAGGTATCCCCATGAGTCATCTTTTCACCAGCGAGTCTGTTTCCGAAGGCCATCCTGATAAAGTCTGTGACCGTATATCCGATGAAGTGGTTGATTTGCTTCTCGGTAAATTTAACGAAAGTCGTGTGGCCTGCGAGACGCTGACGACGACCAACCGCACTGTTCTGGCAGGTGAGATACGGTGTCCTGAAGAAGTGACGCCGGAAGAAATCATTGAAACTGCACGCCAGGCAGTCAGATCCATCGGATATGAGCAGGACGGATTTCACTGGAAGAATATGGATGTGGCGTGCCATCTGCACGAACAGTCCGCCGATATTGCCCAGGGAGTTGACAGTTCAGGCAATAAGGATGAAGGGGCAGGAGACCAGGGGATCATGTTCGGGTTCGCCTGCCGTGAGACCGATGTGCTGATGCCGGCCCCGATACATTTCTCGCACCAGATCCTCAAATCCATGGCTGATGCGCGCCATGCCGGGACTGCGGATATCCTTGGCCCGGACAGCAAATCACAGATCACCTGTGTTTATGAAAACGGTAAGCCGGTCCGGGCTGAAAGCGTGGTTGTTTCCACCCAGCACCACAAGGATGCCAGCCAGGATCAGGTGCGTGAACTGGTTCGTGAGCACGTGCTTGCGATTCTGCCCGATGGCTGGATGTGTGATGAGGAGAAATTCTATGTCAACCCGACGGGAAATTTTGTCATCGGCGGACCTGATGGCGATGCCGGGCTGACAGGACGCAAGATCATCGTGGATACTTATGGCGGCGCGGCGCCCCATGGCGGCGGGGCGTTCAGCGGCAAGGATCCGACAAAGGTAGACCGTTCGGCCGCTTATGCCGCCCGTTACGTGGCCAAGAATATCGTTGCCGCAGGTCTGGCGGCGCGGTGCACGATACAGGTTTCCTATGCTATCGGCGTTGCCTATCCGTTGTCGGTCTATGTCAATACCGACGGGACCGGTGAGATTGAAGACACCCGGCTTGCGGAAATCATACCCAAGGTGATGGATCTCACCCCGCGTGGTATCCGCGAGACGCTCGGGCTGAGTGCGCCTATCTACAAGTCATCCGCAGCCTATGGCCATTTTGGCCGGACCGCGGGCGAGGCCGGGCCCGGGACGTTCTCATGGGAGGCGCTTGATCTGATGGATGCGCTGAAAAAAGCTGTCTGATACGGGAAGATGACACGTATTGATCCCCTCAAGGACCGGCTGATGTTCTATGGCCGGCGCCATGGGCGTCGGCTTCGCCCTGCCCAGGCGGAAAACCTGCAACGTGGTCTTGAAAAATGGCAGATCAGCGAGAAGCTTGCCGCGAAAGCTGCCAGCCTTGAGCCCCAATCTCTTTTTGACGGGGAAGTTGCGGATGTTTTCCTTGAAATCGGTTTCGGGGGTGGTGAGCATCTGGCGGCACGGGCTGAGGAAATGCCCGCCGCAGGCTTTATCGGCGCGGAGCCTTTCATCAACGGCGTTGCGTCCTTGTCGAAACATATTCTGGCAAGGGGGCTTCAGAATATCCGGATCTGGCCTGAAGATGTGCGTCTTCTGCTGCCGGCATTCACGCCTTCATCCCTTGCCGGTGTGTTCATTCTTTTTCCTGATCCCTGGCCGAAGAAGCGGCATCAGGACCGACGCATTGTTCAGCCGGAACTTCTTGCTGAACTGGCACGTCTCATCCGGCCGGGCGGCACTCTTCTGCTTGCCAGCGATGAGCCGACCGCCAAGACCTGGATGCTTGAACACATGTCTCACTGCCGGGATTTTGACTGGCTGGCCCAAACAGCCGAAGACTGGAGGACGCCGCCATCCGGCTGGCCCGGAACCCGGTATATGGCCAAAGCAGACAGGGCAGGCCGGGCCTCATCCTGGTTTGAATACAGGCGCAATCCTTAGCACTTGCCACGATAAGAAAAACTTCGTATAAAGACGGCACATACTGTCAATCGGCGGTGGGCTCAAAAGGCCCACTTTTTTATTGGGCGGATGAATGCTGCTTGAAGAAAAAATAGCGGCCATGATTGAGCCGGTGCTGGATGCGATGTCATTCCGCCTTGTGCGCGTGATGTTTTCCAGCGGCACCCTGCAGATCATGGCGGAACCTCTTGATGATAGTCTTGAGATGACGGTCGAAGACTGCGCCAAGATCTCCCGTGGTGTTTCGGCGGTGCTGGATGTCGAGGATCCGATCAAATCAGGCTACCAGCTGGAAGTATCTTCACCCGGCCTGTCCCGGCCGCTTGTCCGTCCTGAAGATTACACCCGTTTTGCCGGTGAACTGGCCAGGATCTCGATGAAATCGCTGATCGAAGGCCGCCGCCGGTTCAATGGACGGATCAATGGTATAACCGGCGATGGTCAGGTGGAACTTGAAACAGGCTACGGGCCGGTCAGTCTCCCTTTTGAGATGATTGATACCGCCAAGCTTGACCCAACAGAATGGTTTCTTCAACCCGTGAAGGCTAAAAAGAAAGGCTAGTATTATGGACACGTCAACGGTACCAGGCGCTGAACTTATTCAGGTCGCGGACATTGTTGCGCGCGAAAAATCAATTGACCGCGAGGAAGTGATCATTGCCATGGAGCAGGCGATCCAGAAAGCCGGGCGGTCCCGCTACGGACAGGATCGTGATATCCGGGCGCATATTGATCGCAAATCCGGCGCGATCAGTCTTGAGCGTGTGACCGAAGTGGTCGAAGAAGTTGAAGACGAGGCCTGTCAGATCCTGCTCGCCGAAGCGCAGAAACTGGATGCAAATCTCGGTCTCGGGGATTTTATCCGTGAGCCTCTGCCGCCGCTGGAATTCGGCCGTATCGCGGCCCAGACAGCAAAACAGGTCATCTCGCAGCGCGTGCGTGATGCTGAGCGTGCCCGGCAGTACGAAGAATATAAAGACAGGGTTGGTGAAATCGTTGTCGGCACGATCAAGCGGGCGGAAAGCTATTCCATTTCGGTTGATCTCGGTCGTGCGGAGGGTGTGATCCGGCGTGAGGAGATGATCCCGCGCGAATTGCTACGACAGGGTGATCGCGTCCGCGCCTATATCAAGGATGTGCGCGAAGAGGTTCGTGGCCCGCAGATCTTCCTGTCACGGGCGGACAACCAGTTTATGGCCCAGTTGTTTACACAGGAAGTGCCGGAAATCTATGACGGTATCATTGAGATCAAGAACGTTGTCCGTGAAGCGGGCAGCCGCGCCAAGATCGCGGTTTTCTCCAACGATCCCAGCATTGACCCTGTCGGCGCCTGTGTCGGTATGCGGGGGAGCCGCGTGCAGGCGGTCGTCAATGAGCTTCAGGGAGAAAAGATTGAGATTATCCCATGGTCGGAAGATACCGTGAGTTTTGCGGTGAATGCGCTGGCTCCGGCGGTGGTGTCAAAGGTTGTGATGGATGAGGATGCCGGCCGCATGGAAGTGGTCGTGCCCGACGATCAGCTCAGCCTTGCGATTGGCCGGCGCGGCCAGAATGTCCGTCTCGCCTCCCAACTGACCGGCTGGTATATCGATATCCTGACCGAAGCGCAGGAATCCGAACGCCGTCAGGAAGAAACACGGAACAGGTCAGAGCGTTTCATGGAAAGCCTGGATATCGATGATGTGATCGCGCATCTGCTGATAGCTGAAGGCTTTGTGATGGTCGAAGACATTGCGGAAACACCTGTCGAAGAACTGATGAACATTCAGGGTTTTGACGAAGCCATTGCCGCCGAACTTTCCCAGCGGGCGATTGATTTCGTCGAACGTGAAGCGGTCCGCATCGAAAGTGAGCTTAAGGACCTGAAAGTTGCTGATGATCTGAGGAATTTTGAACATCTGTCTCCGGCGATGATACTTACCCTAGCCCAAGCTGGCATCCTGACCCTTGATGATCTGGCTGATCTTGATTCAGATGAACTGGTCGAGCATCTCGGCAGTTTCGGTCTGACCAGTACAGAGCATGCCGGTGATATTATCATGGCGGCGCGGGCCCATTGGTTTGAAGACGAGGAACAGGCACCGGATGCTGATGCGGTGAATGAAGATGCCGGAACTGAAACGGGAGATGCAACCTGAGCCGACATGCTCAAGAGAGAAAATGTCTCGTAACCGGGGCGCGGCTGGAACCGGATCAGCTCATCCGGTTTGTCTCAGGGCCTGATGGCAGAATTGTTCCGGATGTGGCGGCAAAACTGCCGGGACGGGGTGCCTGGGTAACGGCGACGGCTTCAGCACTCAGAGTGGCTGAAGAGAAGGGATTGCTGGCGCGGGCGCTGGAGGCGAAAGCCGAAGACACGGATTTTTGTGTTCTGGTTGAACAGCTTCTTGTGCAGCGTTGCCTCGATCTTCTGTCGATAGGGCGGCGGAGCGGGCTTGTTGTTGGCGGGGGCGGCAAAATACGGGCCGCCGGTGCCGTCAGCGGGCTTTTGGTGGCAACCGATGCTTCGGTGCGTGAAGCCAGAGCACTGGCCGGAGATATTCCCCATGACTGGCGGGTTGATTTCTTTGCCGGTGAAGAACTGGGGTCGGTATTCGGGCGGGATTCGATCGCTTTTGTTGCGGTGGGAGACCAGCCGGGGGGGCAGGCCGAACGTATTGAGGTTGCCTGCCGCCGGCTTGCCGGATTCCGGCAGAATGAGAGTGAAGATTGAGGGCAAGATGGTGCAATGGGTTGCATTTACATGCCCGGGCATTGTAAACCATGGCTTGAGACTGATGATTTGAAGGAATTATCAATCCGAGCGACTTAGTACGGCCGAAAGGGTACGGGATGAGCAAAGAGGCTGACAAAAAGAAAACGCTGAGCCTGGGAAGTGGCAAGCTCACCCTTGGTGGGATTTCCGAAGGCAGTGCACCTGCCGCGCCACGTGGCACGTCAGGCCGGGCATCGTCCAGGCCCGTTCAGGTGGAAGTTGTCCGCAAGCGGCAGCCTGGTGTTCGTCCGGCACCGTCGCGCAAACCGGCTGCAGCGAGCCCGCCATCTTCTGCCGGAGCAGAGGCTGCCGATAATCTGACCGAAGCCGAACGCGCGGCCCGTAACCGCGCCCTGCAGGAAGGCATGAAGCGACAGGCAGAAGTACCAGCCACCCCGACGGTAAAGCCCAAAGATGTGGTGGTAGAGGATACAGGTTCTGAACCGGCTGAAACCCGCCGGGAGCGTGAACTTGCTGAAATGCGCCGAGTGGCGGCCGAAGAAGAATCACGCAACGAAGAAAACACCCGCCGTCACGCCGAAGAAATGGCAAGACGTAAAGAAACGTCCCCATCACCGGTTCAGCCGGCGTCCTTCCCGGATGCGGCGGCATCCCCCGGGCGTCCGTCCAGCCGTAAGCGTGAAGTTCCGGATCAGCCCAAGAAAACCAATGTCCGGCGTGGTGAGCAGGATCAGCGCCGACGCGGCAAGATTACCATCACCGAGGCCCTGGATGGCGGCGAAAGCACCCGCCAGCGTTCACTTGCATCGGTGCGACGGGCACGTGAGCGGGAAAAGGCCCGGATGCGTTCCATGGAAGCGCAACCCAAGGTAAAACAGGTCCGTGATGTCACTATTCCGGAAGCCATCACCGTGCAGGAATTGTCCAACCGGATGGCTGAACGTGCGGCTGATGTGATCAAGGAGCTTATGAAGCTCGGGATCATGGCAACCGTAACCCAGACAATAGACGCCGAAACAGCTGAGCTTATCGTGATCGAACTCGGCCATAAGCCGAACCGGGTTTCCGAAGCTGATGTCGATATCACCAGTGACGGGGAAGAAGATGATCCTGCCACATTGAAACCCCGGCCACCGGTAGTGACGGTCATGGGGCATGTTGATCACGGCAAGACATCTATTCTCGATGCCATCCGGCAGACCGATGTCGCGGCAGGCGAGTCCGGCGGCATTACCCAGCATATCGGTGCCTATCAGGTTCATACATCAAGTGGTAATACGATCACTTTCATCGATACGCCGGGTCACGAAGCCTTTACCGAAATGCGGATGCGCGGCGCCAATATCACGGATATCGTGGTGCTGGTTGTGGCAGCGGATGACGGCGTGATGCAGCAGACGATCGAGGCCATCAATCATGCCCGGGCCGCGGAGTGCCCGGTGATCATCGCTATCAACAAATGCGACAAGCCCGAAGCTGACCCGCAACGTGTGCGTAATGAGCTTCTCAGCCATGAGATTATCACCGAGGAATTCGGTGGTGATGTCCTCAGTGTTGAGGTTTCCGCCCATACAAAAATGGGCCTCGACAAACTCGAAGAAGCGATCATGCTTCAGGCAGAACTTCTCGAACTCAAGGCCAATCCTGACCGGGCGGCCGAAGGGGCGGTTATTGAAGCCAAGGTGGAACGCGGCCGGGGTTCGGTCGCATCCCTTCTGGTGACACGTGGTACGCTCAATGTCGGTGATATCTTTGTTGTCGGCGCGGAAACAGGTCGTGTCCGTGCCCTTAACGATGATCGGGGCCGACAGGTCAAGCAAGCCCGGCCCGGGGATGCTATTGAAGTGCTCGGCCTGAATGGCACGCCGATGGCCGGTGATATTCTGACCGTGGTTGAAAGCGAGGCACGTGCCCGTGAAGTGGCAGAATACCGCCAGCGCGTCATCCGGACCAAGGATGCGGCTGTTGGTGCCCGGGGATCGGTGGAACAGATGCTTTCGGCCATTGCCGCCGGCGAAGCCCAGGAGCTTCCTGTTGTCATCAAGACAGATGTGCATGGATCGCTTGAAGCGATACGTGTTGCGATAGACAAACTGGCCACCGAACAGGTCAAGGTACGGATGCTTTCCACAGGGGTTGGTGCTATCAGCGAATCGGATGTCAGTCTTGCGGCGGCATCATCGGCGCTGATTATTGCCTTTAATGTCCGTGCCAACCCGCAGGCACGTGATCAGGCCCGACGTGATGGGGTGGAAATCAGGTATCACTCCATCATTTATGAGCTCATTGACGAGATAAGGGCGGCGATGACAGGCCTGCTTGAGCCGGATACCAAGGAAGAGTTTATCGGATATGCCGAAATTCGTGAGGTCTTCAACATCACCAAGGTTGGTAAGATCGGCGGGTGTTTTGTCACCGAAGGTGTTATCAAACGTGGCTGTAGTGTTCGCCTCTTGCGCGATAATGTCGTCATCCATGAAGGGTCTCTCAAGACGCTGAAGCGCTTCAAGGATGAGGTCAAGGAAGTGCGTGAAGGTCAGGAATGTGGCATGGCCTTTGAAAATTACGGTGATCTGCAACAGGGCGACGTGGTCGAATGTTTTGAAGTTCACGAAATTGCGCGGACCCTGAACTAGGAACAGGAATACCCCGCTTTCGGATAGTGTTATGGGTGACCGGAAAAGCAGAAATGACCGCAAGGGCGGTGACAAATCCCAGCGCCAGCTGAAGGTGGGTGAAGAAATCCGGCATGTTATTTCGGATATTCTTCTGCGCCACCCTTTCTATGAGCCGGAGCTTGAAGGTGTGTCCGTGACGGTGTCCGAAGTCTCGATCAGCCCGGATTTTGCCAATGCCAGGGTTTACGTCATGCCTCTTGGCGGGGTTGACCCGGACGGGGTTCTGGAGGCTCTTGGCCGGATTTCGAAAACAATTCAGCACGAATTGTCACGTCGGCTGACGATCCGCCGTACCCCGAAGCTTCGCTTCCAGCTTGACAGCAGTTTTGATACAGCCAGCAGGATCAGTGCGTTGATTGGCGAGAATTCAAATGCCAACGAAAGAGAATGATACGCCGCGGCGTGGGTACCCGAAACAGGCTGTCCACGGCTGGGTTATTCTCAACAAAGGGCTGACGGTCCCGTCGACGAAAGCTGTCAATATTGTCCGACGTGCCTTTAATGCCGCCAAGGCAGGTCATGCCGGCACGCTTGATCCGCTGGCAACCGGTATTCTGCCCATTGCCCTTGGTGAGGCGACCAAGACCATCCCCTATGTCATGGACGCAAGCAAGGATTATCTTTTTACGGTGAAATGGGGGCAGGCCACCGATACCGATGACCGCGAAGGTGATGTGATTGCGCGTTCCGATATACGGCCGGATGAAGATCAGATCAGGGCGGCGCTACCACGGTTTACAGGCAGGATTGATCAGGTGCCGCCACGATATTCGGCGATCAAGAAAGACGGACGTCGGGCCTATGATCTGGCCCGCGCCGATGTCGAAGTGGAGCTCAGCCCACGCAAGGTGGATATCCACAGGCTGGAAATGGTCAGGGCATCGGCAGATGAAGCCAGTTTCCGGGTGACCACCGGCAAGGGGGCGTATATCCGGGCACTGGCCCGTGATCTGGCAAAGCATCTTGGCACCGAAGGCCATGTTATCGAGCTACGGCGAACCCGGGTGGGACCTTTTTCCGAAGACAAGTCGATTTCACTGGATTTTTTCGAACAAATCGACAATAGTGCCGATGCTTTTGAAGCTTTGCATCCGGTTCTGACAGCGCTGGCCGACATCCCGGCGCTTGCCATTACCGAAAATGATGCCCACCGGCTGCGTTGCGGCCAGAAGATTACGATCTCCGCCACATTGACGACGGAGACCGGTCCTGAAGGGGACGATGTCACGGCTCTTGCCCTTTTTAATGGCACGCTTGTTGCCATTATCCGTGTTACGGGCGGGACGGCATCACCCTTGAGGGTTTTTAATCTTCTCTGATTTTTGAAAGGAGACCGTGATGTCGATTACCAACGAGCGTAAAGCTGAACTTATTGCCGAATTTGGCGCCAATGACAAAGACAGCGGCAGTGCCGCCGTTCAGGTTGCTATTCTGACCGAACGGATCGTTAACCTGACCGAACACATGAAAACACACAAGAAGGATTTCGGCTCACGCCGGGGACTCCTGACCATGGTCGGCAAACGTCGCCATTTGCTTGACTATATCAAGCGTGGCGATGAGCAGGCCTATAAGGATCTTATCGCCAAGCTTGGCCTGCGTCGCTAACAGCGAAGACAGTAACCGAAAGCCGGTCTGAGGACCGGCTTTCTTTTTTAATGTCCGGTTTTCATCAATCTCAACTTTCTTGACATTTGGCGCTATGCCCCCTATTAGGAGCATAGTCTTGATGGGATTACTTTAAGGGATGCCGGATATGCCGGTATTGACCTGGGAATGACCCGGGGTTTTTTGAAGATCAGTTCGGCCTGAGGCCAATCTCTCCCCACAAGATGACGTAAACGCCCGGATGTTCGGGCCACCGCTCCGGCAATGGTGCTGTAGCGGTATGCAGGAGAAATGAGACATATGTTTCAGGTATTTAAAAAAGAAATCGACTGGGGCGGCAAAAAGCTAACCCTTGAAACCGGGCGCATTGCCCGCCAGGCCGATGGCGCCATTCTCGCGACCATGGGTGAGACCACGGTCTTGTGTACGGCGGTTGCCGCGGCTACAGCCAAGCCTGGTCAGGATTTCTTCCCGTTAACCGTGAATTATCAGGAAAAGACTTTTGCCGCCGGTAAGATTCCAGGCGGGTTTTTCAAGCGTGAAGGACGTCCGAGCGAGAACGAAACACTGGTATCCCGCCTTATTGACCGTCCGATACGCCCGCTTTTCCCTAAATCTTTCAAATGTGAAACCCAGGTCATCTGCACCGTGTTGTCGCATGATATGCAGAATGATCCGGGGATTGTCGCCCTGGTCGGGGCCTCTGCCGCGCTGACCATTTCCGGCATTCCTTTCTTCGGCCCGATCGGGGCTGCCCGCGTCGGGATGATCGATGGCGCTTATGTGCTCAACCCGACTTTTGAGGAAATGAAGGAAAGCCGGCTTGATCTGGTGGTTGCCGGTACACGTGAGGGTGTGCTGATGGTGGAATCCGAAGCGCAGGAACTGTCTGAGGCGGACATGCTCGGCGCCGTGAATTTCGGCCACGACAACATGCAGGCTGTGATCAATGGCATTATCGAACTGGCTGAAGCCGCCGCCAAGGACCCGCGGCCCCTGCCGGAAGAGCCTGCCGAAGCGGAGATGATCAGCAAGACACTTTCCGGGTTCAGCGCTGATCTCGAAAAAGCCTACAGCATTGCTGATAAGACCAGCCGTCAGGCAGCGGTTGCCGAAGTAAAAGCGGCGGCCATGGCCAAACTTGACGAAGAAACAGATCAGGTGCTTGCCGGCAGTATCTTCAAGTCACTTGAGGCGGATATCGTCCGCGGCGCTATCCTGAAAACAGGATCCCGCATTGACGGACGTGACACCAAGACCGTGCGTCCGATTGTGGCGGAAGTCGGTGTTCTTCCGCGCACGCACGGCTCGGCGCTCTTTACCCGTGGTGAAACTCAGGCGCTGGTTGTTGCCACCCTGGGCACAGGTCAGGATGAGCAGATTATCGATGCCCTTGAAGGTGAATACCGCAATCCGTTCATGCTGCATTACAACTTCCCGCCCTATTCGGTGGGGGAAGCGGGACGGGTGGGCTCCCCCGGCCGGCGTGAGATAGGCCATGGCAAACTTGCCTGGAGAGCAATCAACCCGATCCGCCCATCCAAGGATGAGTTTCCCTATACGGTGCGGGTGGTTTCCGAAATCACCGAATCGAACGGGTCTTCCTCAATGGCGACGGTCTGCGGCACATCTCTTGCGATGATGGATGCCGGTGTGCCGTTGTCCCGGCCCGTTGCCGGTATTGCCATGGGCCTGATCAAGGAAGGTGATGATTTCGCCGTTCTTTCAGATATCCTTGGTGATGAAGATCATCTCGGGGATATGGATTTCAAGGTCGCAGGTACATCGGAAGGGATCACGTCCCTGCAGATGGATATCAAGATCACGTCCATCACCCGTGAGATCATGGATCAGGCATTGGATCAGGCAAAACATGGCCGTATCCACATTCTTGGTGAAATGGAAAAGGCGCTCTCCACGGCACGTGAAGTGCTGGCCGACACCGCGCCGAAGATCACCACCATATCCATACCGGTAGACAAGATCCGTGACATCATCGGTCCCGGCGGTAAGATCATCCGCGAGATTTGTGAAACCACGGGCGCAAAAATCGATATCGAAGATGATGGTACCGTCAAGATCGCCGCTTCCGATACCGCAGCGGGGGAAGCTGCCTATAAACGGATCCACGATATCGTGGCCGAGCCTGAACTCCACCACATCTATACCGGCAAGGTTGTCAAGACAGTGGATTTCGGTGCTTTTGTGAATTTCATGGGTGCCCGCGACGGCCTCGTTCACATATCCGAGCTGCAGGAAGGCCGGACTGAAAAAACCACCGATATTGTCAAGGAAGGTGATGAAGTGAAAGTCAAAGTGATCGGCTTTGATGATCGCGGCAAGATCAAGCTTTCCATGAAGCGGGTGGATCAGGAAACCGGTGCTGATCTTGAGGCATAAGCCTTAACAATTTATCTGATACGGAAAACGGGGCTTCAGGGCCCCGTTTTTTTGTTTTATTCGTCTCTTGGCACGCCGATATGGTGATATCCGCCGTCGACAAAATGGATTTCGCCCGTCACCCCGGATGAAAGAGGTGAGACGAGATAAACCCCGGCACGGCCGACTTCATTCATATCCGGGTTCCGGCCAAGGGGGGCGTGATGTTCGGCGTGACGGAAGACATGACGGGCACCGCCAATAGCAGCACCGGCCAGTGTTTTCACAGGTCCTGCCGAAAGCGCGTTGACACGGATATTGTCACCACCGAGATCAACAGCCAGATATCGGACCGATGCTTCCAGCGCGGCTTTGGCCACACCCATGACATTGTAGTTCGGGGTGATGCGCTGTGCGCCCAGATAGGTAAGGGTGACAAGGGAGCCGCCATTGGTCATCATCGGGCGTGCGGCTTTGGCTATTTCCGTAAACGAGAAGGCCGAGACCAGCATGGAGGAAATAAAGGCCTCGCGCCCGACATTCATATATGCCCCCTGGAGCGCGGCCTTGTCCGCGAATGCCAGCGCATGAACGACGAAATCAAGCTGGCTCCAGTCTTGCCTGAGCGCATCGATGGCGGCGGCGGCGGCGCCCTCTTCGGCAACATCACAGATGATCGTCTTGCTGCTGCCGGTGCTTTCCGCCAGCGGCAGGACACGTTTGGCCAGCGTTTCGTTCTGATAGGTAAAGGCGAGTTCAGCCCCCTGTTCGGCGGCGGCTTTGGCAATTCCCCAGGCGATGGAGCGTTCATTGGCAACGCCCATGATCAGCCCCTTTTTTCCGGCCAGGATCCCGCTCATTCCGTGACCTTCATCAGCGCCAGGGTTGCGTTGGTGCCGCCAAAGCCGAAGGAATTGCTGAGCGCAAGGGTAATATCCTTGTCAATGCTGCTGGTGGGGATGGGAATATCACCGATGCCCGGGTCAGGATCTTCGATATTCGCGCTGCCGGCAATAAAGCCCTCCTGCATCATCAGGAGGGTATAGATCGCCTCCTGTACCCCGGTTGCACCAAGCGAATGCCCGGTCAGGGATTTGGTTGAAGCCACATGCGGCAGATATCCGCGCTTGCCGAACACGTTCTTTACCGCCTCAAGCTCCTTGATATCGCCGACCGGTGTCGATGTGCCATGGGCGTTGATGTAATCCACCGGCACATCAAGGCCATTACCGCTGAACCCGGCCAACGCCAGTTCCATGCAGCGTTCCGCGCCTTCACCCGAAGGGGCAACCATGTCATGGCCATCCGAATTTGCGCCATAGCCTACGATTTCTGCGTAGATCTTGGCGCCGCGGGCTTTGGCCCGGTCCATATCTTCAAGCACCACCATGCCGCCGCCACCGGCAATCACAAAACCGTCGCGATTGGCATCATACGGGCGGGACGCCTTTTCAGGTGTGTCGTTATACTGCGACGACATGGCCCCCATGGCATCGAAAAGCACAGAAAGGGTCCAGTGCAGTTCTTCCCCGCCACCGGCAAAGACAATATCCTGCTGGCCGAAGCGTATGGCATCGGCGCCGCTTGAAATGCAATGTGCGCTGGTTGAACAGGCCGATGAAATGGAAAAGTTCAGTCCCTTGATTTCAAAGAAGGTGGCGATGCACGCCGATACGGTTGACGACATGCATCGCGGCACCATGTAAGGGCCGACGCGTTTTGGCCCCTTTTCCCTGGTGGTGTCGAAAGCGGTGAGCATGTTGGCGGTGGAAGGCCCGCCGGATCCGGCGATCAGCCCTGTTCGGGGGTTTGACACTTCCGCCTGGGTGAGGCCGGAATCAGCAATGGCCTGTTCCATGGCGATGACGGCATAGGCCGCACCTTCACCCATAAAGCGAAGCCGCTTGCGGTCAACATGTTCAGCGACGTCCATCTTGACGGTTCCGTGGATCTGGGAGCGGAAACCGAGTTCGGCGTAATCCGGCGCAAAGACAATGCCAGATTTTCCCGCACGCAACGATGCCGAGACTTCTCCTGCGGAATTACCAATTGATGACGTGATCCCTATACCGGTGATGGCAACGCGTCGCATGTTTGCCTCCTTCTTATGACTTACAATAGGCGGTTCAGATAACCCTTTTGTTTGTTCAGGCGTCGTCCTTGAAAAGCCCTACCCTGATATCTGTTGCCTCAAAAACAGTTTCACCATCGCAAAGTACCGAACCATCGGCAATGCCCATGATCAGTTTGCGCATGATCAGTCTCTTGATGTCGAGTTTGAACGTGACCAGTGATGCCGAAGGCTGGACCTGGCCGGTGAATTTGACCCCGCCCACCGACAGCGCGCGTCCACGGCCGGTGCCGCCTGCCCAGCCGAGGTAAAACCCGACCAGTTGCCACAGGCCATCCATCCCGAGGCAGCCGGGCATAACCGGATCACCGATGAAATGACAGTCGAAAAACCATTTATCAGGGGTGATGTCGAATTCGGCGATGATCTCGCCTTTACCTTCGCTGCCCCCGGTATCGTTGATGGTGGTGATGCGGTCCATCATCAGCATGGGCGGCATGGGCAGTTGCGGGTTGCCCGGGCCAAACATATCCCCTTTAGCGCAGGAAATCAGATCATCATAGCTGTAGCTGTTCTTTTTGGTGAAACCTGTCATGTATCTGTCCACATACTCTGTTTTCCTGACCATAGCAGACTGGGAAGGAAAAGCCATTACTTTGCACCGTCAGCAACGGCTTGCGCCTTTACAAAATAAGCATATCAGCATATAATTATTCCAATTAAAGAGATCTTTTTTAATGAATACACAGAATTACATCGATCTGCTTCGTGCACATAATCTGAGACCAACACGACAGCGTGTTGTTCTTTCCTCTCTTTTATTTGATCAGGGACACCGCCATGTGACGGCAGAACAGCTCAGATGTGAAGTGGCAGCACGTGGAGAAAACATGTCTCTTGCCACGATATACAATACCCTCAATCAGTTTGCTGAAGTTGGCCTCCTGCGTGATATCAAACTTGACGACAGCGTGACTTATTTTGACAGCAACCGTGATCATCACCACCATTTCTTTGATTCTGAAAGCAATGCGCTCATTGATATTCCCGGTGATGCGATTGAGTTCAAGAAAGTCCCGACTGCCCCTGACGGCCAGCAGATTGAGCGCATTGATGTGGTCATCCGGCTGAAGTAATTCCGCCCATCCTGCAACGTTAAAATTCTTTACCAGCCTGATACCGGATCGGAGTGATCATCTTTTCTTTACGGCAGGGATGGTGCGGGCCGGTGGAAATTCAATCGAGAATTTCGTCATCAAGAACACCCCATATCGAGGGGCGGGCAATCCATCCTTTAACATTTCTGGCCGTTATTCTGCACCATTGGGGCTGGCATTGTTCAATCTCAAGCAAGACGCCGCGTTCGGCGACAGCAAGCACCTGCGCCTGATCTTCAGGATTATCATGTATCCTGGCCGTGGTGTCCCTGACCAGGGCTATCCTCTTGATCGAAAGGGTGCTGACATGCATCCAGCCCGTGGTGCCTTCGTGGTCCGTGACCTTCCGCCAGGTGTCAAATTCGGCGATGACCTTGAGCGGCAGCCCGCGTCGTTTGTATTCCCACAGAATGGGGTATTCACGCCCCGGGCCTGTGCGCATGTTCACCGTATTGGTTTTGAGCGTGACAAAGCGGGGAATTTCAAGATTAGAGCCGCGGACAGAGATTCTGTTTTCCTGCGCCAGACCGAGACTGAGCGGCAGAATCATGGCAATCACAACCAAAAGAAAGCGGGACATCATCATGCTGGAAATCTACCATATAATCTGATCAGAAGCCTAGCCCTGGTTGATCTGCCTGAAGTGATAGGCGTCTTGCCCGCGTAAAGGCATTCTGAAGGGCAGAGTTTCATTGTGGACATTTGCGCATGGTGATGGTAGCCGTATGGCATCAAACCAGATGAATTCAGGTTCCTGACAAACAGTCAAGAGAGCAGTGCAATCATGACAAGCAAACCTCATGTTATCCTGACCCGGAAACTTCCCGATTCGGTGGAAACACGTATGCGGGAGCTGTTCAGCGCCGAGCTTAACAGCAGCGATGTGCCGTTCAGCCGTGAGCAGATGAAAGAGGCTGTCGGCCGGGCCGAAGTTCTGGTGCCGACCGTGACGGACCGCATAGACGCAGAAATCATCAAGGCGGCGGGCTCCAGATTAAAGCTTATCGCTTCCTTCGGCACAGGGGTTGACCATATTGATCTCAAAGCGGCGCGTGAGGCGGGTATTACTGTCACCAACACACCCGGCGTCCTCACCGAAGATACCGCCGATGTGGCGCTCGCGCTGATTCTTTCCGTGCCACGCCGGATCGCGGAAGGAAACGCGCTCCTGCGGGAAGGCAACTGGACAGGGTGGGCGCCGACAGGGATGCTCGGCCACCGTATCAACGGCAAAAGGCTTGGCATTATCGGTATGGGACGAATCGGCCAGGCCATCGCAAGGCGGGCCCGCGGTTTTGGCATGTCGATCCATTATCACAACCGCCGTCCGGTTCATGCGGAGATCGAGCAGGAACTTGAGGCAACGCACTGGGATGATCTCGGTCAGATGATGGCCCGGATGGATATCATCTCGGTCAACTGCCCGCATACCGAATCCACCCATCATCTTCTCAGTCGTGAAAAGCTTGAGATGATGCAGCCCCATGCCTATCTGGTGAACACTTCACGTGGTGAAGTGATTGATGAAGCTGCGCTGGCCGAATTGCTCAAGGTGCGCCGCATTGCCGGGGCCGGACTTGATGTTTATGAAAAAGAGCCTCAAATCCATCCGACCTTGCTTGAGCTGAAGAATGTTGTGCTCCTGCCGCATATCGGTTCGGCGACCATCGAAGGCCGGCTCAGCATGGGGGAGAAAGTCATTATCAACGTGCAGACGTTTATCGACGGGCACACCCCGCCTGATCGCGTGATCGAAGTGATGATTTAATCCGGTCTCAGCGCTGTCCGCACAGGGGACAGTCCGGCCTGGGGCTGATCTTGATCGGCATGAAAGTCTGCCCGCGGGCATCATAGAGAAGTAATCTGCCCACCAGTCCTTCCCCCAGCGGGGTCCGGGGCAACAGACATTGTTTCAACACTTCCATGGCCATCATCGTGCCGATCACGCCGGTGACAGGGCCGAGAATGCCGGCCTCACTGCACCGGGGGGCGAGATCGTGGCCGGCAGTCTCCGGAAAAACACAGCGAAAGCAGGGCGAGGAACGGTCGCGGCCGCTGGCAAAGGTAGTGATCTGTCCCTCCATGCGAACGGCACCGCCGAACACCACAGGCACACCTTTCTGATGCGCCATAGCGTTGACCAGATACCGTGTTTCGGGCGTATCGCTGCAATCGGCGATAACATCTGCTCCGGCGATGAGTTCTGCCGCTGTATCGGCAGTGAACCGGCCGATAACAGGCTCAACCAGACATCCCGGGTTGAGCTCTTGGGCCATGGTGGCAGCGGATGCCGCTTTTGCGGTGCCAATCCGTGACGTGGTATGTGTCACCTGCCTGTTAAGATTTGTCAGTTCCACCTCGTCGTCATCGACGATTCGGAGCCGCCCGATACCCGCGGCGGCAAGATACTGAATAAGTGGTGCGCCAAGTCCTCCTGCCCCGATCACGAGCACAGAAGAGGACAGCAATCTTTCCTGAGTGTCTTCCCCGAATTCGGGCAGGATAACCTGGCGGGCGTAACGGGTAAGCTGGTCGTCATCAAGCATGTTTCTGCACCGGATCTTTAGTTACCGGCCGGTTGAGCCGAAACCGCCATCGCCACGTCCGGTCTCATCCAGCGTATGGACCAAGTCTAGCGAGGCCCGGCATACAGGGGCAAGCACCATCTGCGCAATCCGCATGCCGCGTTCGATGCGAACAGGATCAGCACCAAGATTGATCAGCAGAACCTTGATCTCGCCGCGGTAATCGCTGTCGATCGTGCCGGGGGCGTTCAAAATGGTCAGGCCATGCCGGAACGCAAGCCCTGATCTTGGTCGCACCTGAGCTTCGTATCCTTCGGGGATGGCAACGGCAAGTCCGGTCGGGACCGCAGCCCGTTCAGATGGTGCCAGTGTCAGCGTATCGGAAACAGCCGCCATCAGGTCCATTCCGGCGGCACCATCGGTTTCATAGCGGGGGAGGTCCAGCCCTTCGGCATGGGGAAGGCGCTGCACCGGAAGATGGAGATCAGCCATGTTTAAGCTCCTCGATAATCGCTTCGGTCAGTTGGCTTGCCACGTCAGCCTTGCTCATCCGCGGCCAGTGATGAGACCCTTGTTCGGTGATGAAATGGATTTCGTTCTCATCGGCACCAAAAACGGAAGACGCGCCGACGTCATTGGCCAGGATCCAGTCACAGCCTTTTCGGGCGCGTTTGGCGGCGGCGTAATCCACCACCTGATCGGTTTCGGCGGCAAAGCCGATGACAAGACGTGGCCGCGCGGCATGCTGGCTGATCGTGGCCAGAATATCGGGATTCTCCCTGAAGGTGAGGCTTGGTGGTTTGCCGTCGGTCTTCTTGATTTTTTGCATACCTGCGCCATCAACGGACCAGTCCGCCACCGCGGCGGCGCAGACAGCGATATCACAGGGCAGAACAGCAAGCGTGGCGGTGAGCATCTCTCCGGCGGTGGTCACGGCCACGGTATGCACACCCCGGGGGGGCGGTTCCTGCACCGGGCCGGTGATGAGCGTCACCTTTGCGCCCTCTCTTGCCAGCGCTGAGGCTATGGCATGACCCTGCTTGCCTGAGGAATGATTAGCAATGTAGCGCACCCCGTCAATCGGCTCATGGGTGGGGCCTGACGTCACCAGCGCACGACGCCCGGCAAGCCGCCCTTGCCCCGGCAACATGGTTTCGGCCATGTTGAGGATAGCGTCTGTCTCCGCCAGACGTCCGGCACCATCTTCGCCGCAGGCCATATCACCGCTGTCCGGCCCGCAGAAACGAACGCCACGGTTGCGAAGGGTTGCGATATTTGCCTGTGTTGCCGGGTTTGCCCACATAAAAGGGTTCATGGCCGGAGCGAGCAGAACAGGTGCACCGGTCGCCAGAACAGCGGTGGTGGCAAGATCATCAGCCATGCCATGGGCCATCCGGCTGAGAAAATGGGCCGTGGCCGGGGCAACCATCACCAGATCCGCATCACGCGCCAGCCGGATATGCCCCATCTCAGCTTCATCGGTGAGAGAAAACAGATCGGTATAGGTTTTCTCGCCCGACAAAGAGCTGACCGAAAGCGGGGTGATGAACTGGCTCCCCCCTTTGGTCAGAATACAGCGGACCCGCCAGTTGCGGTCACGCATCCGGCGGATCAGCTCCAGCGCCTTATAGGCGGCGATACCGCCGGTGATGATCAGCAGAACCGATGGCCCGTCTGCCAGGGGCACATGGGGAGGCATCCCCGTTATCAAAGCCTCAGGTGACAGGTTTTTTGAGGGCTGTTTTTCAGACGGATCGTTTATCTCAAGGGTTTCTGGGTCGACATGAATACCCTTGGCTTTGAGCGCCTGCCAGATCCTGACCCGGGCATATTCAGGGAAACTGCCCCTGACACGGTAATTGCTGACCGCACTTGGCCCGACCCCAAGCAGTATCTGGACCTGTGAAGTGCCGCCCAGCGCGTCAATGATGCGATCAATATCCATTATCCCGCCAGTTATCCGATAGATTGCCCGGTAGAATAAAATTCCGGGAAAATCAATTTTTCAACTAAATATTCACAAATTGTGAATATGATTAATTTCAACATTCATAATATGTGAAATAATATCACAATGCCAGCAATAATTCCCAGCCAGCCCCAGGGAAGGCCGGGGCGGGGGGACGGATGTATCGAGGAATGTTCCGGCGGGGAGGCGGCAAGCCGGTCAAGGGCCTTTTCCGCTTTGTCCAGGAGGTCCGGAAGGCGCAGACCAAGCAGCAGGGCTTTATCTGCGATCTCGTTCAACTGGCTTGAGAGGCTTTGCTGGCTGCGTGCCCAGTCTTCGGCAAGGTCACGGGCAAGAGGCCACATATTGGCATCAGGGTTGAGCTGGCGGCCCACGCCTTCGGCCATGACCATCGTTTTCTGAAGCAAGGTGAACTGCGGCTGGACCGAAATATCAAACCGGCGGGCCAGGCCGAAGATCTGGCCGAGTACCGTGCCGAGGGAAACGTCCCCCATGGGTTTGTCCATGACAGGTTCGGTGACGGCACGCACCGCCTGGGCGAAACCTTCGCGTGATACCGCCGGGCTGATCATTCCGGCTTCGGCATGGAGGCTGGCCACCTGAGAATAGTCGCGGTCCAGCATGGCATTGAGAAGACGGGCAAGAAACAGCCGGTCCGGAAGGCTGAGATCACCCATGATCCCGAAATCGATGGGAACAAGAACGCCATCATCACGAATGAAGATATTCCCGGGATGCATGTCGGCATGGAAATACCCGTCCCTGAAGACCTGAACGAAAAAGCACCGCGCCGCTGTTCTGGTGATGGTATCGATATCGTGGCCGGCGGCCTTTAAAGCCTCCCGGTCGTCAATCCGGGTGCCCTCGATGCGTTCCATCACCAGCATGTGTTCGGTGGTGAGTTTCCATTCGATCCATGGCACGTGGATGCCGTCATCTTTGTGGTGATTGTCGGCAAGTTTACCAGCCGCCGCCCCTTCGAGCCTAAGATCAAGTTCGATATCAGAGATATAGGCAAACTGATCAACGGCGTGAACAAGCCGGAGCCGGCGCGTGGCAGGGGCGATCAGTTCGACAAACCCGGCCATCGCGCGGAAAAACCGGATATCCTTTTCCACCCGGCGGCGGATACCGGGCCGCAGAATTTTGACCGCCACCTCACGTCCATCCGTGAGCGTGGCAAAATGAACCTGGGCGATGGAGGCCGCCGCCACGGGGGTATCCTCAAAAGTGGCAAAGACGCTCTCAAGAGGCTGATCGAGTTCTTTTGAGATCAACTGTCGTGCCAGCGCCGGGGAGAACGGGGGCAGCCTGTCCTGTAGGGTGGCAAGGTCGGCGGCCGTCTCGGCGCCGATCAGGTCAGCCCGGGTTGAAAGGGCCTGACCGAATTTGATGAAACCCGGACCAAGCCGTGAGAGGGCGCGGGCAAGGGCGATGCCGGGACGATCACGGCGCCCCCAGCTGAAGACACTATCGAGGCTGCGGAAAAACCCGGCAAGCCATCCCGGTAAGATGCCGGTGCGGACAAGGTGGCCGAGAATACCGCCCCGGGCCAGGACCAGAAGAACAACAGGCAGGCGCAGGAGTATCGTCATAGATCAAGCTTCCAGCCGCAGTGGATGGCAGCAATTCCGCCGGAAAGATCGCGGCATTTGACCCGTGAGAAACCGGCAGCGGCAAACTTGGCGGAGATGTCTTCCTGAGGCGGGAAACGGCGGATGGATTCAACCAGATACCGATAACTTTCGGAATCATTGGCAATCACCTGCCCCATGCCCGGCAGAAGGTTGCTCCAGATCTCATAGAGAGAGGACAGAGGGCGTGATCTCACCCGGGAGAATTCAAGACAGAAAAACCGCCCGCCCGGTTTCAGGATGCGAAAAGCTTCGCTAATCGCGGCATCACGGTCGGTGACGTTACGTAGCCCGAAGGCAATGGTGACGACATCGGCGGTATTTTCGGCAATCGGAATAGCCTGGGCATCACCTGCTACCCATGAAAGATGGTTGAGGCGGGCAAGATCAGCCCGTTTGCGTCCGGCGGCCATCATTTCGGTATTGATATCGACAATAGTGGCGGAACCGCCGCCGGCTTTGAGAAAACGCGCGGAAATATCCCCCGTTCCGCCCGCAAGATCGACGAGATGCTGGTCAGCAGTGGGGGAAATAAGCCGGATGAGACTATCTTTCCAGCGGCGGTGGATACCAAGGCTCATGACATCGTTCATGATATCATACGACGACGCCACGCTGTCAAACACAGCCTTGACACGGCCGGCCTTCTCGCTTGGGGGTATCATCTCATCCCCGAAATCGATGGCATCATCAGTGGAAACAACAGGTCTGGATTTTTCGCTCATAGAGGTCTTATATCAGGGGCGGAGGAAAGGGGAAAGCATCATGCCGGAATTACCTGAAGTCGAAACCGTATGCCAGGCACTCCGGGATACAACAACCGGTGAGAAAATAGTATCGGTATGGAATTCGGGCAAGACCATGCGATGGCCGATTCCCGAAAACCTCGGTGAGCAGATCAGCGGGGCTGTGATTACCGGTATCAGGCGTCGCGGCAAATATGTGCTGATGGACCTTGAGGTGACGGAAAGACCTTCGCTGACCATGCTGATCCATCTCGGCATGTCGGGATCAGTTCGAATCACGGCGCTGAACAGGGAGGAAGACAAAAGAGCAGAGGGCGAGAAGCCGCATGATCATCTGGTGCTGATGACAAGGGACGGAACAAAGGGCAAGAGCGGGCATCATGTGGTGCTGAATGATCCGCGACGTTTTGGCGGGATCGCTCTTTGCCGAAAAGGAGACGAGATCCATCACCCGCTCCTGAAAACTATGGGGATTGAGCCATTGGGAAATGCCATGAACGGTCCCTTTGTGCATGAGGCGATGGCGGCGAAGAAAACCTCCATCAAGGCCGCCCTTCTCGATCAGCGGATAATTGCCGGAATAGGAAATATCTATGCGAGCGAGGCTCTCTTCCGGGCAGGAATATCGCCGCGACGTCAGGCCAGAAATATCGGTCCCGAGCGGGCAGGCAGGCTGGCCCATGCAATCGTCGATGTGCTGAAGGATGCGATCGCCGATGGCGGCACGTCGCTGCGGGATCATGTCCAGCCGGGCGGGGAGATCGGGTATTTTGTCCAACGGCTTGACGTATACGGCAGAGATGGCGAGACCTGCCGACGTTGCGGAGGTCAGGTGCGCATGATCCGGCAGGCGGGACGTGCCAGTTTTTATTGCCCTTCCTGTCAACGCTAGAGTAAGATCTGAGCATGAAAACATTACGTGCAACTATCAGTCTTTTTTTTCTGATCTTAGTTCAGGGGCAGACGCTGGCCGAAGATCTTCCCCAGACAAAATGGGTAGGTGATCTTCCCATCATCCCGGCGTTGAAGGTCGAACCTGGCCTGGGCTTTGCCTTTGAAAGCCCGAACGGCCGCATTGTCATGATCTATCTGAGCGGAACAGCCACGAGCCAGACAATCAAAGCCTATTACGATGAGGCGCTGGCACCGCTGGGATGGAATTCGGTCGGCGCATTATCCTGGTCACGTGAGAGCGAAAGGCTGAAGGTGGAAGAGGTGAGCACCGCCGGAGGCAATCTCTGGAAAATCATGTTGCAACCGGAATAATGGCCCCTTGTCCAAAGGTCTTGACACAAGGCCCATGAATGGGGCATAACCCACCCGTCGGACAGCCCTTTGGCTGTCTTATCCGTTTATAAACAAAAGATGAGTCCGCCCGATGGCAAATCATAAGTCTGCAAAAAAGCGCATCCGCCGCAACGAAGCGTTCAGCCTTATCAACAGCAACAGGCGTAGCCGCATCCGGACTTTTGTCAAAAAAGTCGAAGCCGCTATCAGCTCTGGTAACGCCGAGGAGGCTCGTGCCGCTCTCAAAGAAGCCCAGCCTGAAATGCATCGCGGTGTCTCTCGCGGTATCATGCATAAGAACACGGTCGCGCGTAAACTGTCACGCCTGTCGGCACGTATCAAAGCTCTTACCGCCTAGAAGCCAGATTTTTTATCTGACAGGAAGCACCCGCAGGTTATGCGGGTGTTTTTTTATGCGAATCGACAGCACCCGTTTCAGGGGTGCCTTGCAGGGCTGTCTTTTAGTGTCGGGCGAACGAGAGCGATTCACATACTGAAATTGTTTTGTTTTTCAGAATAGCGACATAATTGGCATGGATAAACAGGACCGGGGAAAGACATCTGGAGTGGTGTCGCGCCGAATACTGTCCCGAAAAGAAATTTAATTTATAGTGTAAAAATAGACAGTTAAGAATTTCTTTTTCCGGGATTCACTCTTGACACGATAAAAATGGCCAAAGGCAGCATTTCGATCTTGAATTATGGCACGAGGTCAGTGAAATATCATGGTAACGCTAACGGCCCTTGAACCGGAGAGGTCAGGCATAAAAGACCTCAGATCTGGTAACCCTCACGCGTAGCCTGTAAAGGGCTGTTCATTTTTGTTTCTCGCCTCGGCGCGGTGATCTCATCTCCGCATAAGAGGGAATGATTGTTTTTAATCCGGCCAGGGAGGTGGCATTGAAAGACTCAGATTCAATCAATTCTCCCGCACAAACCCATCAAAACAGCACAGAATCAGAAAATCTGACCACAGCTGCCATAGAGGATGCCTGGGGGCGGGTGCAGCAACGGATGAAAAAAAATCTTGGCGATACGGTCTGGAAATCCTGGATCCGCAATCTCAAGTTCCTAGAAAAGACGGAAAACCGGGTTGTTCTTGGTGCGGAAACCAAACTTGTCCGGACCCGGGTATCAAGCCAGTTCGCGGATCGTCTGCGGGCGAATTTCAAACTGGAATGGCCAGACGTCGATCATGTTGACATCGTTTTGAGCCGGGGGGCCGCGTCATTGCCGGAATCTCCCAAGAGGGCATCGGACCAGCCGGCACGGGTTGAGATATCGGCTCCTCTGGACGGGTATGATGAATTTGGTGGCCGGCTTGATCCACGCATGACGTTTGAAAATTTCATCGTCGGCAAATCCAATCAGCTCGCTTATGCGGCGGCCATGCGGACGGCGGAAAGCGAGAGCCCGGTTTTCAATCCCTTCTTCATCCATGGTGGTGTTGGTCTTGGCAAGACCCATCTGATGCATGCTATTGCCTGGGAGATCAAGAAACGGTTCTCACGGCGCCGGGTTGTCTATCTTTCCGCTGAAGTCTTCATGCACCGGTTCATCAAGGCACTGCGTCACAAGAACACGATGCAGTTCAAGGAAGAGTTTCGTTCGGTTGATGTACTCATGGTCGATGACGTGCAGTTTATCGGCGGCAAGGATTCAACCCAGGAAGAATTTTTCCATACCTTCAACGCGCTGATCGATCAGAACAAGCAGATCATCATCTCAGCCGATAAATCCCCGACCGATCTTTCAGGTATGGAGGAGCGTCTGCGCTCCCGGCTCAACTGGGGCATGGTTGCGGATATCCATCCGACGACCTTTGAGCTCAGAATGGGGATCATTCAGGCCAAGGCTGAACTTGAAGGCCTTGATCTTCCGGACAAGGTTATCGAATTCCTGGCCCATAAGATCACCTCGAACGTGAGAGAACTGGAAGGCGCGATCAATCGTCTTGCCGCCTATGGCATGCTGATCAACGCACCTATCACCATCGACACGGTGCATGAAGTTCTTGCCGATGTACTGAGGGCCAGCAACCGGCAGGTTTCGGTTGGTGAAATCCAGCGCGAAGTCGCCCGCCATTACAATATCAGGCTTGATGAAATGCATTCCAAACGTCGGTCCAGAAATATTGTTCAGCCTCGCCAGGTGGCCATGTACCTCTCCAAAACCCTGACCACCAGTTCATATCCTGAAATCGGCCATCAATTTGGTGGCAGGGACCACACGACGGTGATGCACGCGGTGGGCAAGGTGGAAAAGATGCTAGCCGAGGACCCTGTTCTGGCCGAAGATATGGCGATGCTCAAATCGCTTCTGAACGCAGGTTGATGAGGGATTAATTCCCCTCTAAATTACACAATATTCTGGTTATTCAGGTGCAAAATATGCTATATTTAGTATATTGATCATGTGCCCGGGAAACCCGTTTCTCCCTTTATCACCGCACAGCAATGAGGAAACCATGAAGCTTACCATCGACCGTACGGCACTCCTGAAACCTCTTGGCCATGTCCAGAGCGTCGTTGAGCGTCGCAACACCATTCCTGTTTTGTCGAATGTTGTGTTGCGGGCGGAAAACAGCCAGTTGATGCTGACAGCGACCGACATGGATATGGATATCGTGGAAACGGTGGCGGCCGCGGTTACTGAACCCGGCGTTGTCACCACCCCGGCCCAGCTCCTCTATGATATTGTCCGCAAACTGCCCGATGGGTCAGAGATTGAGATCACGGTCTCCGGCGCATCACAGATCACTATCAGCGCCGGACGCTCCAGCTTTGCCCTGCCGACATTGCCGGTCGAAGATTTCCCGGCCATTTCGGATCAGGCCATGTCGACGGAATTTGTGCTGGCCGCAGCGGAGCTCAAGGCCCTGATCGAAAACACGCGATTTGCTGTTTCAACCGAAGAAACCCGCTATTACCTGAACGGGATCTATCTGCATCATGCCGACGGGCATGTGCTGCGTGCCGTCTCCACCGACGGGCACCGGCTGGCGCGGTCCCAGATGGACCTTCCGGCCGGGGCTGAAACCATGCCTTCGGTGATTGTTCCCCGCAAGGCCGTGGGTGAGATGAGTAAACTGATCGACGAATTTGAGGGCGATGTCCGTATCGGGCTTACCGATACACGGGCCCGGCTCAGTTTTGGCAGTATTCAGCTCAGCACCAAGCTGATTGACGGAACTTTCCCTGATTACCAGCGGGTCATTCCGACAGAGAACGCAAATATCATGCAGGTCCCGGTTGGCGCCTTCAAGGAGGCGGTGGATCGGGTCTCGACAATTTCAGCGGAAAAATCCCGCTCGGTGAAGCTTGCGATCAGCGCATCGGTGCTGGTGCTTTCCGCATCAAGCCCGGATGCCGCCAGCGCGACCGAAACCCTTGAAGTGCAGTATGAAGGCGGAGAGATCGAAATCGGGTTCAATGCCCGTTATCTTATGGATATCGCCAACCAGGTTGAGGGCGAGGTCATGGAATTTGCCCTGTCTGATGCGTCGGCGCCAACCTTGATACGGTCACCCGGGGATGACGCCAATCTCTTTGTTCTGATGCCGATGCGGGTCTGACGAGGGGAGATGGTCAATCCGTCCACGAACTCTGTTCCTTTTGTATCGGCTGAGCTGACCCCATCGGTCTGGTTGCGTGATATTCACCTCACGTCCTTCCGGTCTTATGGGCAGCTCTCGCTAAGTCTTGATCAGGGATCGGTGGTGCTCATCGGTCCGAACGGAGCGGGCAAGACCAATCTTCTTGAGGCTATATCCCTGCTGTCGCCCGGGCGCGGACTTCGGCGCGCCAAAACAATGCAACTGCCGAGGCGCAGTGCCGGATGCGAGGCGCAGGATCAATCGGCGGCATGGTCTGTTGCGGCCCGTGTTGAAACCCCGGACGGACCTCTTGCCGCCGGGACCGGCGTGCCCCCCGGGGCGGAGGGAGACAGTCCGCGAAGGGTGGTCCGCATAGATGGCGAATATGCCTCGCAGATGGCTCTGGCCGAACGTTTTGCCGTCTCATGGCTTACGCCTGATATGGATGCTGTCCTGGGTGCGGCGCCATCGGAACGGCGTCGCTTTCTTGACCGGCTGGTGATCGCTTTTGACCCGGCCCATGCCGGTCGCCTGCAACGATATGAAAAAGCATCACGACAGCGCGGACGCCTGCTGGATGAAGGGGCCGGAGACAATCACTGGTTTGATGCGCTTGAGGCGCAGATGGCGGAAGCCGGCGTTGCTATCATCGCCGCACGTCAGGCGCTGGTGGCGGCGCTGGACAGGGAAGCGGCCGAACCTCTGCCTTCGTTTCCTTCGGCGCGGCTGAAACTAGAGGGGATGGCTGAAACCTGGCTTGAAGACATGCCGGCTGTTGATGTTGAAGACATGATCCGGCGTGAGGCTTCCGCCGCAAGGTGTAACGGAGAGCGCGGTTTGCCGGGCCCGTCGGGAAGTCTGCTGACGGTGACGCATTCCGGCACCGGCCAGACCGCGGAGCTTTCGTCCACCGGTGAGCAGAAAGCGCTGGTGATCTCGGTTATTCTGGCGCATGCCCGGCTTCAGGCGAGGCGACTTCAGCGGCCACCTTTGCTGCTTCTTGATGATATCGCCTCTCATCTTGATGCTGAAAGACGGTCCGCGCTCTATGACCTGACCGCGGAATTGGCAGGTCAGGTCTGGTTCAGCGGGACAGACGAGAACCTTTTTCAGCCGATGTCGTCAACGGCGCAGTTTATTTTCCTGGATGCTGGCGGGGTGATCCGCCCGCCCGCCCCGGATATGAGGAGCGTATCATGAGCAACGATGAACAAGACACCTCTGTTGACAGGACAGATGCCGATCAGTATGACGCGGATTCCATCAAGGTGCTTCGCGGCCTTGATGCGGTGCGCAAACGCCCGGGCATGTATATCGGCGATACCGATGACGGCTCCGGGTTGCATCACATGATCTATGAGGTGGTCGATAACGCGATCGATGAGGCCCTTGCCGGGCATTGTGATCTGGTTGAGGTGATACTCAACGGGAACGGTTCGGTGACGGTGACGGATAACGGCCGCGGGATACCCACCGATATTCATCCCGAAGAAGGGGTGTCAGCCGCCGAAGTGATCATGACCCAGCTCCATGCCGGGGGCAAGTTCGATAATAATTCCTATAAGGTTTCGGGGGGCCTGCACGGCGTCGGCGTATCGGTGGTGAACGCGCTGTCGTCGCGCCTTGATCTGGTGATTTACCGCGGTGGCCAGAAACATGTCATTCATTTTGACCACGGGGAGTCGGACGGCCCGCTTAAGGTGGTGGAGCCATGTGGCGACAAAACCGGTACCGAAATCACCTTCATGCCGTCAACGGACACCTTTTCCAATATTGATTTCGATTTCGGGACACTGGAACACCGGTTGCGTGAGCTGGCTTTCCTTAATAGCGGCGTCAATATTCAGCTCACCGATGATCGCCAGGCGGAACAGAAAGTCAGCCGGTTTCATTACGAAGGTGGTCTGAGGGAGTTCGTCAGCTGGCTTGACCGGTCACGGACAGCCCTGCATGAGACGATCGCAAACTCGATCGAAAAGGATGACGTCGGTGTCGAGCTGGCGATGGAATGGACCGACAGCTATCACGAAACGACGCTCTGTTTCACCAATAATATTCCCCAGCGTGACGGCGGAACACATCTTGCCGGGTTCAGGGCGGCAATGACCAGGGTGATCAATGCGTACGCGCAGGAAAGTGGGATCGCCAAGAAGGAAAAGATCCAGCTCTCTGGTGATGATGCCCGGGAAGGCCTGACGGCGATCATATCGGTGAAGGTTCCCGACCCCAAGTTTTCATCCCAGACCAAGGACAAGCTGGTTTCCTCCGAAGTCCGGCCGATTGTCGATGCGGTGGTGGCGGATGCCCTGTCGCAATGGCTTGAAGAGCATCCGGCTGAAGCACGAAAAATCGTCTCGAAAGCCTATGAGGCGGCGGCCGCACGTGAAGCGGCACGCAAGGCAAGGGAGCTGACACGTCGTAAGGGCGTGATGGATATTGCCAGCCTGCCCGGTAAACTTGCCGATTGTCAGGAAAAGGATCCGGCAAAATCAGAACTTTTCCTCGTTGAGGGTGACTCTGCGGGCGGTTCCGCCAAACAGAGACGTGACCGGGCCAATCAGGCTATCCTGCCTCTGCGCGGGAAGATCCTCAATGTCGAACGCGCCCGGGTGGACAAGATGTTGTCTTCGGCGGAACTCGGCACCCTGATCACGGCCATTGGTGCCGGTGTCGGCAACGCGGATATGAATCCGGATAAGGCCAGATATCACCGGATTATCATCATGACGGATGCTGATGTTGATGGCAGTCATATCCGGACACTGCTGCTGACCTTTTTCTTCCGTCATATGAAGCCGCTGATTGAGCGGGGGTATCTCTACATTGCCCAGCCGCCTTTATTCCGTGCCAAAAGAGGCAGTTCTGAGGTCTATCTCAAGGATCAGCGCAACCTTGACCAGTATCTTCAGGATGCTGGCCTCAAGGATGCGGTTCTCATTCAGGCGGATGGCAGCCAGATCACCGGCGAGGATCTCTCGCAACTGGTGAGCACATCGGCTGCCGCCGGCCGCTGTATTTCCTCGCTCGCCCGGACGGTGGGCAGCAGCATGGTGGTGGAACAGGCTTCGATTGCAGGCCTGCTGACGCCGGAGGCGATCACCAATGCCGAGGCCGCAACCTATCTGGCACGCCGGCTTGAAGGGTTGAGCGATCCGCTGGAACGGGGCTGGGAAGGCAAACTCGTTGAAGATGCCTCAATGCCCGGCGGCAGGGTCATGGAAATCAGCCGGACCTTACGCGGCGTAAAGGAACAGTACCTGCTCTCACAGCGGCTTCTCGGAACCGAAGAAGCACGGCGCCTCGATGAGATGGCACCCATGCTGCAGGATTATTTTGCCCGCCCGCCTGTTCTGAAAGTTCAGGGTGGTGATGTCAGCGTTGGCGGACCTGTTGATCTGGTTGAAACGGTATTCCAGGCCGGCCGCAAAGGTGCGCAGGTCTCGCGGTATAAAGGTCTGGGTGAGATGAATCCCGAGCAATTATGGGAAACCACGCTTGATCCCAATCAGCGGACTCTTCTTCAGGTTCAGATCGACCATGAGGAAGATGCCGAAGATGCCTTCTCAACGCTGATGGGGGAAGCGGTGGAAGAACGCAGGCAGTTCATTCAGGACAATGCGCTCAAAGTGGCCAATCTTGATATCTGAATGCGCTTACCCTGAGGGTTGATAAATGCCGGAGCAGGCTTTTCACACCACGGGCATGACCACGGCAATTACCACCAGCATGCTGGCAAATGTGAGGTGGATTGCCCTGACCGGGCAGATCAGTGCGATTCTGATTGTCCATTTCGGGCTCGGGTTTCCGTTACCGCTGGTGCCATGTCTTGTCGTTATTGCGCTCTCAGCGATAGTTGGCCTGTGGCAGACGCTGACCACGTATCAGGGAGGGCAGATCAGCGGCAGGTGGGTTTTTACCCTGCTTGGATTTGATACGGTACAGCTGGCGGTTCTGATTTATCTGACGGGCGGCCTGGCCAATCCTTTTGCCATCATGTTTCTTGCGCCGATCACGGTTTCGGCAACAATCCTGTCGCCACGCGAGACAGCGGCATTGGTGTTGCTTGTGGGCGGATTGGCGAGTGCTTTGGCGGTATATCATCAGCCTCTCCCATGGCTGTCGGATGAGCTGAACCTGCCGGTTCTCTATATGACGGGCTTGTGGGCAGCGCTGGTGCTGACAACCGTTTTTATCGCGGTTTATGCGGGTATGGTGGCAAGCCAGGCGCGGCGGCTGGCACGGGGGCTTGCCGAGGCGAGATTAACGCTTGAACGTGAACAGCAGATGGTGTCTCTGGGCTCGCTTGCCACCGCGGCGGCACACAAACTCGGCTCACCTCTTAACACCATTACCCTGATCGCGCATGATCTCGGGCAGGATCCGGAAAAACCTGTTGATCCGGAAACGTTCAGAGAAGACATCCAGCTGCTCAAACAGGAAACCGAACGTTGCCGCCAGATTCTCGCTGAACTCAATCAGGATGCCATCAATCTCGGGCAGGAAAGCTGGGATCCGATGACCATATCAGCCCTTGTCCGGGGATTGGTTGATGAAAGATTTGAAGATTCCCACCAGATGATCAGGGTCGTTGTCAACGCATCTGAACATGATCGTGAACCCAGAGTAACCCGGCGGCCTGAAATCCTCCATTCACTTGAAACCCTGATTGATAATGCCGTTCAGTTTGCCCGTCATGCTGTTGTGATCACCCTGTCCTGGGATGACAGCCGGTTTCGTCTTTTAATTGACGATGACGGCCCGGGGTTTCAATCCTCGGTGCTCTCCCGGCTTGGCGATCCCTATATCAGCAGCAGGGGCGGTTCAGGGGGGCATATGGGCCTGGGTATTTTCATCGCCACTACGATGGTGGAGCATATCGAAGGCCGGATCCGGCTGATGAACAGGAAGGAAGGTGGGGCACGGGTGGTGCTGGACTTCCCCCGCAAGGGGATCGATGTGGATATGGCCGCATCCGGGTAAAGAGGGCGGATAAACAGGGCGCTTAAAGAGGGAAATTTGCCTTGGCGCGAAAAACGCATATATAGTGGGTAGCATTGAGGAAAGGGATTACGAATGACAACCGAGACGCGGAGACTTCTGATTGTCGACGATGACGCGCCACTTCGCGGACGGCTCTCTCGGGTGATGGAACGTCGCGGCTTTACGGTATTTGATGCCGATGGTGTCACTGACGCCGTGAAAATCATCAATGAGCAGGCGCTGACCCACGCGGTGCTGGATATGAAGCTCGAGGATGGCAACGGGCTTGAAATTGTCCCGCTTATTCAGGAAAGGCATCCGGAGTGCCGTGTTGTCATGCTGACAGGGTTCGGCAATATCGCAACCGCGGTAGCGGCGGTCAAAGCCGGGGCCGTTGATTATCTGCCCAAACCTGCTGATCCGGATCTTATCGCGGCAACATTACTGCAACAGGGGGATGAGATGCCTCCTCCCCCGGAAGACCCGATGTCGGCGGATCGTGTCCGCTGGGAGCATATTCAGCGTGTATACGAACAATGTGGCCGCAACGTCTCAGAAACAGCCAGACGGCTCAAACTTCACCGCCGGACTTTGCAAAGAATTCTTGCCAAGCACGCGCCAAGGCCGTAATTACGACCTTTAATCTGTTTTACCGGAAAATTATGACAAAAAAGACTTGGCATAAGGACACGTTAAGCGTGCGTGGTGGCCTCAACCGCACCGGACATATGGAAACGGCGGAGGCCATGTTCCTGAATTCGGGCTTTGTGTATCCAAGTGCCGAAGAAGCCGCGCTTGCCTTCGAAGGTGATATTGACCGGTTTCTTTATTCCCGTTTCGGCAACCCGACAGCGACCATGCTTCAGGAAAGGCTCGCGCTTATGGAAGGGGCGGAGGCCTGTCTTGCCATGGGCACGGGAATGGCGGCAATGTTCAGCGGCGTTGCATCGATGCTCAGCCAGGGAGATCGTATCGTTGCCAGCCGGGCTCTTTTCGGGGCCTGTTATTCCGTCATAGATGAGATTCTTCCGCGCTGGGGGATCGAACGTCAGTTTGTTGATGGCACCAGTCTTGAAGAATGGGAAGAAGCGCTCAGCCGTCCGGCCCGGATGGTTTTTCTTGAAAGCCCTTCAAACCCGATGCTTGATCTTGTGGATATCCGAGCGGTTGCGGAACTTGCGCATCGTGCCGGGGCACTGGTGGTGGTTGATAACGTCTTCGGCACACAGACAGGGCAGAAGCCGCTCGAACTCGGCGCGGATATGGTGATGTATTCCATTACCAAGCATCACGACGGGCACGGAAGAGTTCTTGGTGGCGCGCTTCTCGGATCGGAAGAGATGATCCGCGGGGATTTGCTCAAATTTTATCGCCAGACGGGCCCTGCCATCAGTGCCTTTAACGCCTGGGTGGTGCTGAAGTCACTGGAAACACTGTCGCTCAGGGTGGATCGTATGGCCGCCAATGCGTCTCTGGTTGCTGAAGCCCTCGCCGATCATCCTGAGGTGGACTGGCTAAGGTATCCCTATCATCCTTCGCATCCGCAATATGAACTTGCCCGCCGGCAGATGAGTCACGGCGGCACGATTGTCTCTTTTAATCTGAAGGGCGGGAAAAAGTCAGCCTGGCAGGTGCTGGATGCGCTCGAGCTGATCGATATCTCCAACAATCTGGGTGATGCCAAATCCCTGGCCTGTCACCCGGCAACGACCACGCATTCGAGTGTGGCGGAAGAAGACCGGCTGGCCATGGGTATAGGCGACGGTCTGATCCGACTTTCCGTCGGGCTTGAGCATGCCGATGATCTTATCGCGGATTTATGCAGGGCGCTTGATACTCTCCGGTGTGACTAACTGATGACGATTGCGTCATTACTTGCCCTCGGAGCAGCGTTGAGCTGGTGTCTGGCCGGTGTTTTTGGCCATCTGCCGGCAAAACGACTCGGGTCCATGCATTTCAACCGGCTCCGGATGCTGACAAGTTTCCTGATGCTTCTTGTCTATGTTCTTGTTACAGGCACTGGTTTCAAGGTTGCCCAGAGCGACATGTTGCTGATTGTGCTCAGCGGGTTGATTGGCGCCGCAGGCGGTGACTATTTTCTCTTCCAGACCATGCGGCGAATGGGCCCGAGGCGCACGGGTATTCTTTTTGCGGCCAACGCACCGATAGCGGCATTTCTCAGCTGGCTTTTTCTTGGTGAGGCATTGACCCCCCGGATGCTGCTGGCCATTTCACTTGGTTTTGGCGGGATTGTTCTGGCGGTGATCTATGGCAAACGACGGGATCTCATCCATGTCTGGGAAGATCTGACGCCGCCATTATGGCTCGGCATTGTCTTCGGGCTTCTGGCCGCATTGGGGCAGGCGATTGGTGTGCTGCTGATGCGGCCGGTGATGGAAAGCGGCCTTGATCCGGCCACGGCAGGGCTCTGGCGAGTCACGGTGGCCATGTTGATCTTCTGGCTCATCCTGCCGGTGGAGCGCGGGCGCGGAAAAGGTCCGGATAAAATCCTGCCGGACCGTGATCTTATCCCGCATATCCTCGGCAACGGGTTTTTCGGCATGGCATTTGGCATGGCTCTCCTGCTCAAGGCCCTGGAAACAGGCCCGGTCGGCATGGTGTCTATCCTGTCATCAACCGCCCCTCTGATGATGCTTCCTTTTGTCTGGGTAAAGACACGGCTTGTTCCGCCTCTGGGCGCGTGGATTGGTGCGGTTCTGGTGGTGTTATGTTCAGCGCTGCTTATCTAGTTTTCCCATGATGCTCTGGTCACTGTTTCTGTTTGCTGCGTTGATGGTGGGGTCCCCGGGGCCCGCCAATATGGTGCTGATAAGTGCCGGCGCCCGATTCGGCCTGCGTGCATCCCTGCGGTTCATTTCCGGGATGATTGCGGGGAAATTTTTTCTCAATGCGGTTATTGCGCTTGGTCTCTACGATACGCTGCGGTCCACCCCATGGCTGTTTGATGCGCTGACCTATATTTCAGCGATTTTCATGGTCTGGCTGAGTTTTTCCATGATCCGTGCCTCAAGGGATATGAGCACCGTCCATGCACAGCCCGGTTTCAGCAAGGGGTTGATGGTTCATCCGCTCAATCCGAAAGCCTGGGCCATGCTGACCATTTCCTGGTCCGGTTACGGGCCGGTCTTTGATGACCCGTGGCTGAGATTTGCATCCATTGCCGGCACCTTCATGGCAGCTCAGCTGATTTTTCACGTCCTCTGGTGTTACGCCGGGGCCCGGCTGATAGGACTGTTACCATCGGAGCGGAGCCGATATCTCTTTGAGGTGATGCTGGCACTTCTGACAGCCGCTGTTGTTCTTTGGATTGTGCTCTTCTGACCTGCCCTTAAAGGTCATGAATTACCCCACCATCCCGTATCACTTCTCCTTCGGGATAGTTCCCTTACGTTAACCTTTCGTTAACTAATACCCTCTTCTCAGTCAGGAGTGACGGAAATGAGCAGAGGTAGATGGCTGAATTTTAAATTATATAAGTCAATTTTAATAAGCTGTGTGCTGGCAGGTTGTGGTGGCGGCGGTGGTGGCGGATCACAACCGCGGCCTGAAATCACCCGGCCCCCGACAGAAACAGGATCCATCAACAGGGTTGAACAACAAAACAGCCCCGGGCTTTTTCAGGTCGGGGCTAATCAGGTTTTTCTCAATGGCGCAACGGGCCGGTCTGTCACCATCGGCGTTGCGGATAGCGGCGTTGCCGCCGGGCATGAGGAATTCAGTGGCCGGGTGCTGGGCGGTGGTGACTGGCATGGTTCGGAACAGGGTCTGCTCGATGAAAATGGCCATGGGACACATGTGGCCAGTCTGGTTGCTGCAGGCAGTGATGGTGCCGGCATTCAGGGGGTGGCGCCGTCAAGCCGGATTGTTTCCTACAGGATACTTGGCCGTACCGGGACTTTTGAAGGCAGGAGCGGTAATGTCATGGTGCCCGGCCTTCTGGGTGATGCACTGTCTCGTGATCTGCCGGTGGTCAATCATTCCTGGTCGTCCTATTACGAGATCAATGATCTGGCCAAATCCCGAATAGAAGATTTGCTACGTGATGAAATCACGGCTTACCGCCAGATTGCGTCGGAAACCGGGCCGGTCATGGTCTGGGCCGCGGGCAATGGCAGTGACAGTCAGGTTTCAGTTCGCAGCGGCCTTCCCTATCATCTGCCTGAGCTTGAGCCTAACTGGCTGGCGGTGGTTGCGGTGGATACACAAGGAGTGGAGCCTTCCTACACCAACCGATGCGGTGTTGCCGCGGCCTGGTGTCTGACAGCGCCGGGCGGGGGAGATAATCAGCAGGCAGACGGCATTCTCGGCGCCAGCCATGAGGGGGGATATATCAGAAAGTCCGGCACGTCGATGGCGGCCCCGGTGGTTTCAGCTGCCATCGGTCTTCTGGTGGAACAGATCCCGGGTCTGACGCCGCGGATGGCGGCGGCACGACTGAAAGCGACGGCAACATATGACGGGCTGACCACCGCGGCCGGATGCACGGTCAGCAGTTGCGGGGTGGCGGCGATGCGTGACGTTTTCGGCCATGGACTCATTCAGGTGGATCAGGCGATGCAGCCGATTTCGCCTTCGGCCATTTCGCTTGGCAATGGTGAGCAAGGAGATCTGGACAAGAGCGGGCTGCTTCTCCCTTCGATGATCACCATGCCGGTAATCGACCGGCTGGATGGCATAACTGCGGTAGTGATCGATGATTTTGACGGCGCCGTATTCGGCCTTCCGTTAGGGGCGTTGGCGGCAAGGGCCGAAAGAGCGCCAGGTCGCCCCCGTAATGCTACGGTTACCGAGGTGCAGAAATTTGCCGAAGGGCAGAGTTTCCTGATGGCGGGGGCAGGTCATGTGCCCGGGCAGTCCCGGGAAGACAGTCGCATGCTTGATATTCCGGCGACACCGCTCGATCACTGGGCAGGATACACGTTCACCTCGGCCGAAGTGACAACACGCTATCTTGTCGGGCTGGGCAACGAGCGTCAGGTGGTCCATCTTCTCAACGAATGGCAGGGGGAAGATGAAAAATGGATCGGTCTTGGTCTTGACCAGAGCGTAAACTGGCTTGACGGGCAGGGATACGGGGCGTTGAAACTGGGTGGCCATCGATCGGGCTGGATGACGGTGGGCGGCAGCAAAGATCTGGGCGCCGTCTCCATGACAGCAGAAATCCTGACCGGATACACCATTCTTGAGGGAGAGGCATCCAGCCTCATCCGTGGGGGTGAGATCTGGTATGACGCCATGACCATCGGGCTGTCGCATGCTACTCCTGAATTGAAAAGATGGCGTCTTGATTTCATCCAGCCTCCAGCCCTCAGCCGGGGGCATCTGAAGATCATGGCCCCGTCACCGGCAGAGGGAGGATACAAAGCCTTTCATCCGGTTGAGCTTGACCTTTCTCATCAGGTCCGGGAAAGAAGGCTGACAGCAGGGGTGGATATGCCTCTTGCCGGCATTACCGGGCTGGAGCTGAGGGCAGATATCACTCTGTTCCGGAATCGCGATCATCTGCCCGGCGCGGAAGATGGTGAAATACGTCTCTCCCTCGATATGGATTTCTGAGCCGGAGCCTTGTCCGGAAAAGGTATTTTCGATCCGTTAACTCTTCCTTAACCATGACTGTGCCATCAAGGTGGGATGCGGTGCCGTTTCGTTCTTCTGCTTATTTTCGTGGTTGTTCTGGTGAATGTTCATCTTCCCGTTCTTCGGGCTGAGCAGGTTTTGTCGCCAGCACCGGCCGTTACACTTGACATGCTCCTTGAAAGTGAGGACGGAGCGGCGATCCGCCGGTACCTTACCTTGAGAAGGGATGAAATACTTCGCAACTCTGATGATGTCATCAAGGCCCTGATATTATGGCGCAGGCTTGGTGATTTTCCTGCCGCCATGGAATTGGCGGAGGACGCACGGTCACGTGGTCTTGCCGGAGACCGGCGGCTCGATTTTGAAACCGCCATCAGTTTCTGGCTGAACGGGTCCTGCTTGCGGGCGGCGCCGTTGTTTCGCAAACTTCACGCGGCTTCAGGCCCGTCGGCGGACTGGATCAGCCGGGAAAGTGCCCGCTTTCTCGCTGACTGCCGGGCCAGATTATCCTGGCGCCTTTCTACGGAAACACGGCTCGGGTATGACACCAACCTCGGCGGGTCTGTCCCGGAAAGGGTGGTGATACCAGAGCCCGGATCACAGGTGGGCACTTCCCTTGATCGTCTTCAGCTTATTCATGAGGGGGGCAGTGTTGCCCCGGGTTTTACGATCGGCACCCCTGCCCATGAAGGTTTCTGGGCGGAGATTATGCCATATCTGGAATGGCAGCATCCTCTTAAACAGGGGGGGCTGACTTTCCGGATCGGCAGCACCGCACGGCTGACAAGCCGCCGGGAATATCATGGACAGGCCCATCACGCGGCGGCATCGTATCTCTTACGGGCGGGCGGGCATATTCTTTCCGCCTCGGCTGCGGTGCGGCATGATAGGGATTCGCTCGGCCCCATAGCAGGTAACCAGTGGTCCCGGCGCCAGGTCCTCCGCGTATCTTCTGCCATCAGAATAAATCGCACCTTTTCTCTTCTTGCAGGAGCGACAGGCCGGAAACTCAAAGGGATGCACACCACCGGTTTTTCCGCCCGCTATCAGGGATTTGACCTTGGCCTTTCCTATCAGGGAAAAGCCGGATCCCTGAGGCTGGCTGAACCGGCATACAGGCTGTCATTTGCCAGCGGACAGGATACAGCACATCCGAGATGGAGTTCGGGTCACCATAAAGGGATTACGCTCCATCTTGGCCCGTTCAGGACAGGCCAACTTCCGCTGCGTGTTGAGCTGCGGCATGACCGAAAGTCCTACGATCACATCAGGCCCTGGCTGCATGCCGGTCATGACCGCAAACTGGTCTCACTGACGCTGGCAACAACCTATGCTTTTGTTCAGGGTTACCCTGTCCGGATTGATATGGAATGGTACAAAAGCAGATCACGCGACCCGGTTGAACAGAACAAAGGGGTAAAGTTTTCATTGGGTTTCCGCCATTAGAAGGGTGTGCTTTTTGATGCCCGTATATCAGCCTGGCACCTATCCTTAAGGTCAATTTCCGATGAGGGGTTTTGAGTATAATAATACTCAATGTTAAAAAATCGAAGCGTAGTTTGTCTTTGGGCTGTGTGTTCTCCCATGCGCGATTCTATAGGGAGAGATACATGAAAGTCATACTGACTTATGCGAATATTTTTTCACGCGACCTGATTATCGAGCAGGCCGGTCACATCAATACCGATATGACGATTATTCCGTCGACCCGTGTTATGGAAACGGTAGACATGCTCCATCGCGGCATGTTGCCGGATTTGATTTTGCTCGATACCGGTCTTGCGGATATGAAGGGGCTTAGTGGTCTGACCCGCATACTTGACGCCACCCAGCGGAATATTCCGGTTGCCATCATGGGCGCACCGACCAGCCAGTCTGAGATGCGCCTTGTTCTCGAGGCCGGGGCGTCGGGATATGTGCCCAAGAATATCGGTATCAAGGCTTTTTTCAGTGCCATATCACTGATGGCGGAGGGGGAGATTTTTCTGCCTGCCGAGGTTTCAACCCATCACGGGGAAAACAGCTTTCTTCCCAATAACTGGCTGACCGGACGAGAGCAGGACATGCTTGCCGGTCTGCTGGCAGGTAAATCAAACAAAGAGATAGCGCGCATTCACGGCCTGTCGGAAGTGACGGTGAAACATCACCTCAAGAGTCTGCGCGGCAAACTTGGTGCCCGCAACCGTACCCACGCGGTATGCCGGGCGATTGAGCTCGGCATTGTGCCGGAGGCACCCTGACCATTTTTCCCCGGGACCATTTTTCCCCGGGACCAATTTGCC
>Ga0181585_10000324_pt1 | contig 39138 bp, 38 predicted proteins | sample 071ome_29_FD_132469 | JGI IMG/M metagenome (GOLD analysis project Ga0181585, IMG submission 132469) | Coastal salt marsh microbial communities from the Groves Creek Marsh, Skidaway Island, Georgia - 071407BT metaG (megahit assembly) | ecosystem: Environmental > Aquatic > Marine > Intertidal...
CCGACCTGCTTGTGAAAGCTCGAGCCAACGTCTGGGAGCTTGATGCAGTCGTTGACATCAAGAACATTCCAGAACTTATGGATTTGAAGGTTGGCAACGACGGGCTCAGCATTGGTGCTGGAGTCCCTTGTTACCAGGTTTACGAAAACGACACTATTGCTGCTGACTACCCTGGCATCGTCGACGGTGCATCCATCATTGGTGGAATCCAGGTTCAGTCACGAGCCGGACTTGGTGGAAACCTGTGTAACGCAGCTCCATCAGCAGACGGCATTTGCCCGTTGATTGTTCACAACGCTGTAGCTCACGTCGCCGGACCGAACGGCACTCGTGAAGTTGCAGTTGAGGACTTCTGCACTGGTCCAAGCCGAACAGTTCTAGGACAGGGCGAACTGCTCGTAAGCATTTCTGTTCCAAAGCCTGGAGACAACTTCGGCGCTGCTTACACACGATTTATTCCTCGAAACGAAATGGACATCGCTGTTGCTGGTATCGGAGTTTCGGTAACTCTCGACTCATCAGGACAGAATTTCGAGTCCGCACGAATCGCTCTGGCATCGGTTGGACCAACTCCAATCCTCGCTTCAGCAGCTGGTGACAGCCTTGCTGGCAAGCCAGTGAACGAAGAGTCGATCGCTGCAGCTGCAGCTCTTGTAAAGGACGCTGCAACTCCAATCACCGACATGCGTGGAACCGTCGAGCAGCGCAAGCAGCTCGTTGAAGTTCTGACCGCTCGAATGATCAACCAGGCCGTAGAGCGGGCAAGGGGCTAAACCAATGACTACATCATCCCCGAGCAAGGTTCACATTAAGACCACTATCAATGGTCAGGAGCACGAAATACTCGTTCCTCCGTACATGAGCCTTCTCGACACACTCCGAGAACTCATCGGACTTACTGGCACCAAGGAAGGTTGTCTCGACGGCAACTGTGGTGCATGCACGGTAAACCTCGACGGTCGAATCGTTGACTCATGTCTCGTACTCGGCGCTGAAGCAAACGGCAAGGAAATAAACACTGTGGAGGGGCTGGCAACACCGGAAGGTTTGCACCCGCTCCAGCAGGCGTTCCTTGAAGAAGCTGCTCTCCAGTGCGGAATTTGCACACCAGGATTCCTGGTTGCTGCAAAGGGACTGCTCGACAACGAACCGTCACCTAGCGAGGGTCGAATTCGACACTGGCTCGCAGGAAACCTTTGCCGCTGCACCGGTTACGACAAGATTGTTCGAGCTGTACAGAAGGCAGCCAACAGCTAAGAAACCAACCCCGGATTGCTGCCGACAGTGAGTCGGCAGTTTTCGCATCACCACTGGGTCTGGAGATTACGATGGTCCAAACATTTGAACCAAAAACCGACTACAAGGTCGTGGGAACACGACCAATTCGTCACGATGGTTACGACAAGGTAACTGGTCGAGCGATTTACGGTGGAGACACCAAGCTTCCCGGGCTGATTTGGGGAGTTTGTGTACGAAGTCCACATGCTCACGCTCGAATCAAGTCAATCGACACTTCAGCTGCTGAAGCCATGGACGGTGTATTCGCTGTCATCACTGGTGCAGACATGCCGAAGGCTCCAAGCAAGTTGGTTGACCTTGGTGAAGGTAACGTCAACTTCAAATGGGCTTCCAACAAGCTCATGGCACAGGACAAAGTCCTTTACAAAGGACACCCTGTTGCAGCAATCGCAGCTATCGACCGATACGTCGGTGAAGAAGCTGCTCGCAAGGTCGTCGTTGAGTACGAAGTGCTGCCTTCAGTTACTAATGTTGAAGACGCACTCGCTGACGATGCCCCGGTAATTCTCGAAGACTTGGTTGGTGACGACCTCGGTGAGGACGTTGCGAACACCAACATGGCTGAGCACATCCGTCACGAATTTGGTGATGTTCAAGGTGCGATGGCTTCAGCTGCTCACACCATCGAGCGTGAATACAACATGCAGATGGTTCACCAGGGTTACATCGAGCCCCAGAACGCTACCGCTTTCTGGGACGAAGAAGATCGCATCAAGGTGTGGACGAGCACTCAGGGAGCTTTCCCTGCACGAGCCCAGATTGCTGGAATCCTCCAGGTTGATGTTTCACGAGTAAAAGTCACCCCGATGGAAATCGGTGGTGGGTTCGGTGGAAAGATCCCTGTCTATTTCGAACCGATCGCTGCACTGCTTTCCAAGCACTCAGGTCGACCGGTCAAGATGGTTATGGAACGAACGGCTGTGTTCGAAACCACCGGTCCTACACCTGGCGGCAAGATGAAAATCAAGCTGGGTGCAGACGCAAACGGAAAGCTCACCGTTGCTGAGGCTGATATTTGGTTCGAAGCAGGTGCCAACCCTGGTGCCATGATCGGACCGGCAGCTATGTGTGTATATGCTCCATACGAGATTCCAAACACGCGAATCGATGGTTGGGACGTAGTGGTCAACAAGCCAAAGACCGCTCCTTACCGTGCACCGGGTTCACCTCAGGTTGCATTCGCAATGGAATCAGCAGTTGATGAGTTGTGTGAACAGGCTGGCTGGGACTCGATGGAATTCCGAGTCAACAACTCGTCTCGTGAAGGTACTCGACGTGGTGACGGAGTTCTCTTCTCCAAGATCGGAATGGAAGAGGTTCTCGAAGCCGCCAAGGGGTCAGACCACTGGAAGTCACCACTGGGCGACGCCCCAGAAGGAAAGACTCGTGGTCGAGGTATTGCCAGTGGTTACTGGTTCAACATCGGTCTCAAGTCATCGGCAAACCTTGCAGTAAACCCTGACGGCACAGTGACTCTTACTGAAGGTTCTACCGACATTGGTGGATCACGAGCTTCGATGGCAATGCATGTTGCCGAAGTGCTTGGTCTCCAGGCTCACGACGTTCGACCTCAGGTGGTAGACACCGAATCAGTTGGCTACACCGACGTTACTGGTGGCTCCCGAACCACATACGCAACTGGTTACGCATGCTGGATTGCTGCAAACAACCTGGTTGACGTACTGAAAGAGCGAGTTGGTGTTCTCTGGGACATCTCCCCTGAAGATGTAGATTTCAACGACGGAGTTTTCTCGTCAAAGGCGGAAGCTGAAAAGACTATCGGGTTCAAGGACCTGGCTGAAAAGCTCGCAGACCTTGGCGGTCCGGCAACTTCCACCGGAAGTGTTGACCTTGAATCAGCCGGTGATGGCTTCGGGATGCACATCGTCGACGTTGAAATCGACACTGCTACCGGGAAGACCGACGTAATTCGCTACACAGCAATTCAGGACGTTGGAACAGCAATTCACCCTTCATATGTTGAAGGTCAGTTGCAAGGTGGCGCAGTTCAGGGAATCGGATGGGCACTCAACGAAGAGTACTTCATGACCGATGAGGGCTCGATGGCAAACTCGAGCTTCCTGGACTACCGAATGCCAACAATTCTCGACCTTCCAATGATCGAGACAGTGCTGGTTGAAGTTCCAAACCCTCTGCACCCATACGGTGTTCGAGGTGTTGGTGAAACTCCAATTTGCCCACCAATAGCGGCAATTGCTAATGCGATCAAGGAGGCGCTGGGAGTTCGCCTCTACAGCACTCCAATGAATGCAGGCTCAATCCTGGAGGCACTGAAGTAATCAGTACTCCGGTGTTGGACGAACGAACAAACAAGAATTATTGAGCAAGACGGCCGGGGGTTTTAACAACCTTCCGGCCCCATTGCTAACTGAACGATTTAGACTCAACTCAATATTTCGGATCGCAAACCCTGGTCCTATAGAGGAAAACGAATGGTCACAACCTACGACCCAAAATCTGACTACAACGTAGTTGGCGGCAACCCAATCCGACACGATGGTGTCGACAAGGTAACCGGTCGAGCCGTGTACGGCGGAGACGTAAAGGTTCCCGGACTCATCTGGGGTGATGTCGTTCGAAGCCCGCACGCACATGCTCGAATCAAGAGCATCGACACGTCTGCTGCCGAGGCAATTCCAGGCGTATTCGCTGTCCTGACGCACGATGACTTCCCGCAAGCTGAAGAGCGCGAAGTTTCAACTGGTGAAGACGTCGTAAACCTCAAGCGTGACCAGTCGAACATCATGGCAGACGACAAGGTCCACTACCGCGGACACGTTGTTGCTGCAGTTGCTGCGACCGACCGAAACACAGCTCGTGTGGCTGCCGATGCCATCAAGGTCGAGTACGAAGTACTCACGCCAATTAAAAATGTTGATGAAGCAATGGCCGACAACGCTCCGGTAATACTGGAGTCACTCGTTGGTGACCACCTTGGCGAAGACGTTCCTAACACCAACGTTGCGAAAGTCTTCCGACACGAGTTCGGTGACGTAGAAGACGCATTTGCAAACTCCGACACAGTGATCGAACGAACGTTCGAGATGTCGATGATTCACCAGGGTTACATCGAGCCTCACAATGCCACTGCAGTTTGGGGACAAGACGGCAACATCACTTGCTGGTCATCAACTCAGGGTTCATTCGGTGTTCGAGCTCAGACCGCCGGAATGATCGGTGTCCCTGAGTCCCGAGTAAAAGTTAACTACGTAGAAATCGGTGGTGGGTTCGGAGGAAAGACCAAGGTTTACCTCGCTCCTATTGCTGCGCTTCTCTCACGAAAATCAGGTGGTCGACCGGTCAAGCTGGTCATGGACCGACCTTCGATCTTCGAAGCCACGGGTCCTGCTCCTGGTGGCAAAATCCGAATGAAGGTCGGTGCCAACAAAGATGGCAAGATTACTGCCGCGGAGACCGATCTCATGCTCGAGTCAGGTGGATACCCTGGCTCAGCAGTTGGCGCAGCCGCTATTTGTGTATTCGCTTGCTACAACCTGCCAGCATCTCGAATCACCGGCTACGACGTTCTTGTAAACAAACCAAAGTCTGCGGCCTACCGCGCACCTGGCTCTCCTCAAGCTGCATTCGCTATTGAAGGTGTGATCGACGAAATCTGTGAAGAAATGGGCTTCGACAAGCTCCAGTTCCGACTCGACAACGCCGCTAAAGAGGGCACTCGTCGAGGTGACGGTGTTCAGTTCATCAAGATTGGTCTCGAGGAAACTCTCCAGGCCGCTAAAGACTCCGAGCACTGGAACTCACCACTGGGTGACGCCCCTGCCGGTAAAGCACGAGGACGTGGAGTCGCATCCGCTTACTGGATGAACGGTGGCGGTAAGTCGACTTGTGACCTCATGTTGCAGGACGACGGAACCGTCATGATGAACGAAGGTTCAGCCGACATTGGTGGAACCCGAACTTCTATTGCTATGCAGGCTGCTGAGGTTCTCGGAATCCCTGTTGGGGACTTCCACCCAAGCATTCCTGACACCGACTCAATCGGATTTACTGGAGTAACCGGTGGATCTCGAACGACCTACACAACTGGTCTTGCCGCTTACAACGCAGCTCACAAGCTCGTTGACGAGCTGAAGGACCGTGTTGCAAACCTCTGGGAGACCGAGGCGAGCAAGGTTGAGTTCGCGAACGGCACGTTCACTGCTGAAGGTGAGTCCATCGGTATTCAGGAACTGGCTGGAAAGCTCGACCCAACAGGTGGTCCGGCAACTGCAACCGCCTCTGTGAACCTGGCCTCGGCTGGTAACGCATATGGCGTGCAGATTGTTGACCTCGAGGTCGATCTTGCAACCGGAAAAACTGATGTTGTCCGTGCAACTGCATTCCAGGACGTTGGTAAAGCTGTGTACCCGCAATACGCAGAAGGCCAGATCCAGGGCGGTGTTGTACAGGGACTTGGATGGGCGCTCAACGAGGAGTACTTCATCACCGAAGACGGCTCAATGGCGAACAAGTCGTTCCTCGACTACCGAATGCCAACAGCACTCGATCTGCCTATGATCGACGTGGTGATGGTTGAAGTACCAAACCCACTGCACCCTTACGGTGTTCGTGGAGTTGGTGAAGTTCCAATCTGCCCACCGCTTTCAGCAGCAGCTCAGGCCGTCTACGGAGCAACCGGAAAACGTCATTACCAGCTGCCGGTTAAGCCGGGTCGAATCCTCGAAACGCTAAACGACTAAATCAGGCTATGCCTGTTCTACGGAGAGTTAGGGATGGCAAAAGTCTTCCTACCTTACGCATTGCGTAAATACGCAGGCGGCGTAGAACAGGTAGACATGCCCGCCGATACGCTCGGCGAGTTGATAGAAAAACTCGAAGCTGCCTACCCGGGTATGAAGAAGCATCTAATCGAAGATGATGCACTCAAACCGGGACTGGCAGCGGTGGTCGGGCACACCGCAACCCGACGAGGTTTGCTCCAGAAACTCGACTCTGATGATGTCGAGGTCCACTTCGTAACCGCCATCTCCGGCGGATAGCCAGGCTAATCGGTTTCTACACCTGCTTGTTAGCATTGGTGCGTAACTACGTAATATAGTTGTGCATCAGATTGTTTACAAAGAAACAATCTGCTCCAAGGAAGCTTTGGCTTATGAGCACCGAACTCGAAATCCCTGTCACAGACTCAAACCAGTTCGAATTTGAACCCGGAGTGCTATTAGATAGCAGCTGTAAAAGCGTGATCGCAAATGGGGTGTCGACGATGCTCCGAGCGTTAGGTGATGGCGTCGACGCCAAGGGGACTGCTGACACCCCGAAACGCGTCGCAAACATGTACGACGAGCTGCTGTCAGGGTATGCAACAGATCCGGTTGAACTCCTGAACAACGCTATGTTTGACGTCGAATACGACGAGATGGTCGTAGTTAAAGACATCGACTTCTATTCACTCTGCGAGCATCACTTACTGCCGTTTTACGGCAAGGCCCACGTTGGATACCTACCCAATCAGAAAGTGGTCGGTCTATCCAAAATTCCTCGCCTGGTTGAGATGTACGCCCGACGATTGCAGGTCCAGGAGCGCATGACGCAGGAAATTGCGGCGATTATGGACTGCCTGATCGAGCCAGCTGGCGTTGGAGTCGTTGTGGAGGCTCAACACCTCTGTGCGGCTATGAGAGGCGTGCGAAAGCCGAACACTGTAATGACCACGAGCGCACTACGTGGCCTGTTCAAAAAGAATGCTTCAACTCGAGAAGAATTCTTCAGCCACGTTCGACAGTCCTAACCGAGAACAAAAGTGGATCCACGCGGCAAAGTAGCCCTAGTCACAGGTTCAGGCAAACGAGTAGGCAGATCTCTAGCAATAGCCCTCGGCAACGCGGGTTGCAATGTTGCGGTCCACTACGGGAAGTCCCAGTCCGAAGCTGAAGAAACTGCAGCAGCTGTTCGGGAGCTTGGCGGCAGTGCGATCGCCATACAGGCCGATCTACAAGATCCATCAGAAATTGAGCGCGCTATGGGCACTGTCGTTGATCGTCTCGGTCCGGTCGAAATTCTCGTAAACAACGCGTCGATCTTCGACAAAGTCTCACTCGAGGAAACAGATGTTGAACTCTGGGACCGGCACTTCGCAGTAAACACCCGGGCGCCATTCCTTCTTGCTCAAGCGATGAGCCGAGCACTTCCGAACAACACAACGGGCAAAATCATCAACCTGAACGATTGGCGCACGGCGCGGCCAACGCGGTTCGCTTACGGGGTCTCTAAGTCGGCGCTTTCTGGGCTTACGAAATCACTCGCAGTTGCACTGGCACCCAACGTGCAGGTGAACGAAATTTCGCTTGGAGCGATACTTCCGCCTTCGGACATTCCTCTGGGTCGTCCACGAGACCAGATCCAGACAGATCTAGGACCTGCAGACCGAATGGGAACCCTTGAAGAAGTTGCTCAAGCAATGACAATGCTCATAGCTAACGATTTCATCACCGGCGAATCGATATATGTCGACGGCGGCCGTCACATCTACTAGTTCACTTCAAACACAAATGCCCAATCAGAACGACATTGTTCGAATCGACAACCTGGTCCTCGACTGCATCATCGGTATAAATGAGTGGGAACGTCTCACCAAGCAGCGGATATCTGTTGATATCGAGATAGAAGCTGACCTGTCGAATGCTGGCAGTTCTGATCAAATCGAAGATACAGTCAACTACAGGACGATTTCGAAAGCTGTAATAGAGATGGTTGAATCCTCGAGCTTCGGATTAGTCGAAGCGCTCGCCCAGAGCATTGCCGATATATGTCTTTCGGACCCACTCTCATCCGCGGCTCACGTGAAAGTTACGAAGCCGGGAGCCGTGAGGCGCGCCAAATCGGTTGGCGTAGAGATTTACAGGAGTAGGTAGTTAGGCCGACTTCGAAAGGAATCGGCTCAACTCTTCTTTGGCGTCATCGACGCGCGCGGTCAATTCAGAAATTATTCGCTCGTCATCACCGCGCTCCTGAGCTTGACCCAGATGTCCCAGCGCGGTCAGCAAATCTTTGGCTTTCGAAGACCGATCCAGGTGCATTCAAAATTCCCGTTCGCATATGAGGAAGTGCCGTTGAGTGGGTTAATCCTATTCGCGGCGCGGCAATGCGAAAAGGTACTTATGACTCAAACCTACTATTTCTGGTGGATTCATATGGGAATACCACTACATATAGGTGAGCAGTACTCAGGCATGGCGGCGCGCCGTCATGGGAAACAGAACACTCTAAAGCTGCCTCCCGCTGGGAAACATGCGGAGCGCTGCTAAAACCTAATGCGGTTACACGGTCGCTAGTCTGCGTCCTGCATTGTCATGAACACCCGTTCGGGACTCATTGGCAAGTGAGTCATTCTCACTGAGGTCGCGTTGTACACGGCATTTCCGATAGCCGCTGGCGGTGCAATGATTGGCGGCTCGCCCACCCCACGTATACCGAACGCACCATCGTCTGCTGGCGTTTCCAGAATCACGGTATTAATCATTGGGAGGTCGAGAGCCGTTGGCATTCGATAGTCGAGGAACGATGCGTTTCGCATAAGTCCTTGGTCATCGAACACGTACTCCTCCGAAAGCGCCCAACCAATTCCCTGAACCGCTCCACCTTGCATTTGGCTCTCAACCTGAGTCGGGTTCACGCACTTTCCTACGTCCTGGAAGATAGCGAAATCGAGCAGTTGAACTTTGCCGGTATCCGGGTCGACTTCCACATCCGCTACAGACATTGCGTAACCGTTTGCTGAACGCATGTCAGGTTCGTTTGACGCAGTAGCTGTGACGTTCGATCCATTCTTCGTTACAAGCGATCCGGCCTGTTTGAACGAAACCTTGGTGTCCTGGTTGTCTCGTGCGAAGAAATGACCATCCTCGTATTCGACGAATTCCGGGTCGACTCCAAACCTCGCAGCCATCTTTGCCTTCATCTGGTCGATGACTGCAACACCTGCCTTGTAGATAGCCTGACTCAACGTACGAGTGATTCGAGAGCCGGCAGCATTGCCGGTGTAAGGGATGCTCTCGGAGTCACCTGTGTGAACGTAGATTTCATCAACGTCGATGCCAAGAGTCTCGGCGGCAACCTGTGCACTTCCGGTTCGAACTCCATGCAGATCTACTGCACCGATAGTCACATCAACAGCGCCATCGTGCTGCACCGATACCCGGGCTGAAGAAATTTCAACTCCGCAAGGCCACCATCCAATCCCGACACCTCTGCCAACAGGAAAACCGTTTGCACTGACGGGTAGCGGTTTGTTGTACTCATCCGAAGCCTTGACTGCTTCGAGCATGTCAACGATACCGATTCGTGAGTAAACCTCATCGTCAACGTTGCTATCACCTGTCTTCGCTGCATTCTTGATTCGGAAATCCATCGGATCCATGCCGATTTCACGAGCGAGGTCGTCAATCGTCGACTCACCACAGAACGTAGCTACGGTGGCTCCTGGAGCTCGGTACGCCGCTACACGAGGAGCGTTGGTTACAACGTCATATGCGTCGACTTTAGAGTTCTCTGGCTGGTAGCAAGCGAAAATCGTCTGCATGCCCCTCAAAACAGGTGATCCGGGGAATCCGCCCGCACCAAACACAAGTCGTGCCTGGGCAGCCTTCATTACGCCGTCTTTGGTGGCACCCATCTTCACAGTGACTACTGCACCCGAAGCTGGACCTGTTGCCTTCAGGACTTCTTCCCGTGTGAGAACAATCTTGACTGGCTTACCTGATTTCTTGGAAAGAATTGCCGCGATAGGAGTCACCCGCGGAGTGTTCTTGGCGCCGAACGCGCCACCAACCTCGAGCGGAACAACCTTGATTTTGCTAACCGGTACACCGAGCAAGTTCGACATGTTTTGGCGAAGTGGGAATGATCCCTGGGAGTTCGCCCAAACTTCAATCCTGCCGTTGGCATGCCAGTGGACAGTTTCTGCTTCAGGTTCCAGGTAGCCCTGATGAACCAACGAAGTTCGGTAAGTCCTCTCGACTACGGCATCTGACTCAGCGAATCCCTTTTCAACGTCACCCTTGCCACCTTCCATGTGACCGGCAATGTTGCTCGGTGCGTCCGCTGACCCCGAAAGAGAGGTAGCAATAAGCCCTTCATGAAGAAGTGGTGCGTCCGGTGACATGGCTTCAATCGGATCAGTTACGGCCGGAAGCACCTCGTATTCGACTTTTACGAGCCGAGCCGCTTCTTCGGCAATGTGAATATCAGTTGCTGCTACAGCAGCGATTGGGTGGCCTTCGAACAAAGCCTTTCGTCGTCCCATGATGAGGTTGGCGAGGAACTGAATTCCAATCTCAACCTCACCAGTGTCGACATCACCCGTTACATCAGAAGGAAAATCAGCAGCGGTACAAACTGCTTCCACCCCAGGAAGAGCTTCGGCTGCAGACGTGTCAATCGACACAACGCGTGCGTGCGCATGAGGACTTCGAACGATCTTTGCGTGCAGAGATCCCTTTGCAGTGAAGTCAGCTCCGAAAATCGCAGCTCCGGTGACCTTATCGTCACCATCTACTTTGCGAAGGCGCTTGCCAAACTGCTTGAATTCCAGTCCATCTGCATTCGTTCGAATTTCAGTAGTCACGGTCGTTCCTGTAAGTTCAGATTTTGATGTCGGCAACGAGTGTCAATCATTCGAGTCTTAGCCGACCTTGATTTCGATCGCCACTTTACCAGAGGAACAAGTTCAAGAAGTCAGGTCCAGAGCATCACTTTCGAGATCGCTCGGCTTCGAACTGTTCGTGCGGCGGTACATCCTCGCCAACAACATACAACCAGTAGTAGGAACCCATTTCGCCAAGGAACTTGAAATCCTTCCGCAGTTCCTTCACCAGTGACCAGAAATCTGGGTGTGAGCGGAGATAGTTGGTGAAATCACCGTGCTCTTCATCTAACTCAATCATTCGACGGGCGTTGTGACGAATAGCCGCCAGTTTCCTTCGATTTCGAATAACCCGTGAATCATCGGCGAGTGCATCGATTGCACCGTCGTCCATTGAAGCTACTGCTCCGATCTGGAAATCGAGAAACGCTTCTTTTATCCCCGACCACTTTGCTTCAACAACGCTCCAGGAAATACCGCTCTGGAACACGGCTTTTGTCATTATTTCTAGGTAATCATCCAGGCTTTTTGGAGTGATCTTCTTTGGTGCTTGACCCGGGGGCATGGCAAACCTCGCTGTAAGTTCGTTACGTTTATGTACAGTAGGCGTCTCTATGTAGATGCTTTAATCCAACATCCAGGTGCAAGTTATCCGATCACACCCCAATCTCCTATCGCACCATTGCACAACCTGATCGCATACATACCTGCCTGACCGAATGCAGTTCACAGAAACAACAAGAACTTTCAACAAGCAGTTTGAAGACGGCATGCACACAGCGGCCTCGCTAACCGTATTCGTAGACGGCGAGCCAGCTTTCGACACCAGTCGGGGGCATGCCGTAAAAAAGCCCCTCTGGCACGTCTTCTCTATGGGCAAACCGCTCGCTGCGGCTGTTCTATGGCGCTACAAGGCACGCGGACACTTCGACTGGACGATGCCTGTGGCTGAGTTTTGGCCTGAGTTCGGCGTGCGAGGTAAATCTGGAATCACGATTGGTCATGTCCTCACCCATACCGCGGGACTGGCAGACCACTCGACGATTCCAGTCGACGACTACATCGATTGGGGTCGCGTGGTCAGTCATTTGGAAGATATGACTCCCGCAACTGAACCCGGCAGTACGGTTCACTACCACTCACGAACCTTCGGGTGGTTAGTAGCAGAAATTGCTTCTCGTATTTCGGGTCTTCCATTCAACGATTGCTTCAACCGTGAGGTCTGCTACCCGCTCGGCTTGAAAGAAACCGCTTTCACAATCGACCAAGGTGATTTCTGGCGAGTAGTCCCCTTAGAAAATGGCCCAAACTGGGAACAACCTGAAATGGTTGAATCTTCAAGATTGCTCACAACAGCCCAGGTCACATTGCCTGCCGGCTCATTGATGACCACAACAGGAGACGCCGCTCGCTTCTACGCAGCAATCGCAGGTAAAGGCACAACGAACGGTGTAGCTTGGTTGCCTGCTTCGATCATCGAAGAAGTCACGTCCCTTCAAGCTGAAGGACACGATCCCGCAAGCGGAAACTACTCAAGAGTTGGATTCGGAATCAGGTTGCCTTCGGAACCTCCGAATCAATACGCTTCGAACAGTCATGGTGCAGTCGGTCATGGCGGACTCGGGACATGTACCGGATGGGCGAGCACCGACGACAACATTTCCGTTGCATTCGTCACGAATACATTCCAACCAGGCGACGTAAATCGAGAGCGATTGCACGCCATATCAGAAGCCGTGCGAATAGACCTTGGACTAGTACACGAATAGGAACTCTTAGTTGGTTCACAACCCAGACGCTGTATTTCCTGGTGAGGACTGGGAATTAGCCGAGCCCGAAGAAGTCGGGATGGCTCGTTCTATCCTTGCTAAAGCTGGTCAAGCCCAAGCGTTGGAGGCAGGTACAAAGCCCTATCGGATTCTCGTCGCTCGTCACGGGAAGATCGTTGCAGAATGGAACTTTCGATGTGATCCATACAAGAAGGCCCGTCAGGCTTCAGCGTCCAAATCGACTTTCTCCACCGTATTGGGTATTGCGATACATGAAGGTGTAATCAAGTCTGAAGATGACCCGGTAATCGACTACTACCCTGAAATGATGGATGTTCTTCCAGGGCAGGGTCCCAAAGAGGGTCGATACGCATTTCCTGAAAACGAAGGTATTACGTTCAAGCAACTCATCGGGAACACTTCCGGTTATATGAAACCGGGTGAGGCGCCTGGCAAGGTGTTCAACTATCAGACCTTCGGAATGAACATTCTGACGCACGCGGTCGCTTCGGCGTACAACCTGTACAAAACATCCAATCCTGAACGTGGTGCTGGCTTTGGGACTCTCACCGAATGGAAAGTCCGTAATCCAATCGGTGGCACATGGAGTTGGAAGTACAACAACTTCGATATGCACCCCCAAGCCAGGCAGGACATATTCGGGTACTACACCGGATATGAGATGACTCCGCGTGACATGGCGCGCCTTGGTTTGCTTTGGTTGAACAAAGGCAATTGGAACGGGACACAAGTAGTTCCCCAGGCATGGATCGAAAAAGCCACCAGGGTTTCAGACGAGATACTTACCAACCAACCGACGGACCGTCACGTCTATGGCCTCGGATTCTGGTGCAACGACCAGCTTCAAGTTTGGCCTCAGTTACCAGCCGATTGCTTCGCCGCAAGTGGTGCTGGTAACCAGCACATTTTCGTTTGCCCTAGCCTCGATCTGGTAGTGGTTCAATCACCCGGCACATATCCATCCCGCGGAGCCTTCGACTCGCCCGAACAGGTCGAAGACCGCAGAAGCATGCAAGGATTGCTAGGCGGGATCATCGCTTCAATCAGCGATTAGGTACGTAAGAATCGTTCAATTGCACGAATTCAGGCAACTCGAACTAGTGACTGGGTACTGATACCCTCTCTCGGGACTTTCGAAATAAAGGATCTTGATGACTGAAAAATTCTTCGCTCTCAGCATTGCTGGAGGTCGTGGAGAACGCCTCAAACCGCTTACGGACGACCGCCCTAAACCACTCGTCGAAGTGGCAGGTAAACCGATCATTGGCTACCAGGTCGACTGGATGGTCTCACAAGGTGTGACCGACGTCGTATTTCTATGCGGCTACAAGGGCGAAATGATTCAAGATCATTTCGGAGACGGTTCGGATTACGGGATCACAGCCCATTACTCGTTTGAAGAATCACCACTTGGTCGCGGTGGTGCGTTGAAGCAAGGGCTATCACAAGTACCTACCGACTCGTCACCAGTTCTGGTAGCGAACGGTGACGTGATCACCAACCAGCCGGTCGAACCAATCCTCGATCTTCACGCCCAGTCGAATGCGATGGGCACGATGATGTTGGTCCCGTACCCAAGCCAGTACGGAGTTGTTGAATCTGACGATAACAACACAGTCACGCAGTTCATCGAAAAAGGACATTTACCGTACTGGATCAACGCAGGGATTTACCTGTTCGACCGCCAAATCGAACCGCTGCTTCCGGATATTGGAGATCACGAAACAACCACGTTCCAGGACTTGGCGAAGGAACGACGGCTTTCCGCGTTCCATTCGGAAAACATGTGGACCAGCGTCGAAAACCCCAAAGACCTGAGCGATCTCACCAGCGATATCAACGCAGGCAAAATCGCCTTGGCAGGTAACTAACCTTCAGCTGCTGCAAAAAGCTCAAGTAAGTCGTGGCGGGAGATCATCCCCACAGGTTTGTTGTTATCCACGACTGTGAGATGATGTGCCCGTGTGTCGACCATCAACTTCGCAACTTCGGCAAGATGAGCGTCTGGCGAGACCGTTTTAAGGTTCTTCGCCATGACCTCTCCAATCGGTTTGTTTCGGGTTTCTTGAATGACCTCTTCGATGTTTTCCGGGTCACCAAGCTCAGTACCGAACACTCGAAGCACCGTACGCCGCATGTATGGAATGACGTTTTCTTCGGGCAGGTATCTGGACTCCGAGAGCATTCCCTCGTAATTACCGTCTGAATCAACCACCACCAGTGCTCCAACGCTCTCTTCGAGCATAATCGCCGCAGCTTTGGATACAGGTGTATCTGCAGTAACCGTGATAACCGGTGAGGTCATGATTTCTTTGGCAAGCTTAGTCAGCATCTAGGTTCGCAGCCCTCTCAAAATGTTCCAGTACGCCACTAATCACACTATATCTCGCAACTGGAGTCGCAAGTAGTGAAATACGTGAAGTTCAGATGGAGAACTAAGCGGGTTGAAGCGCCAGGTTATGACGGGCAAATCGAGCGACTTTGATCGAAGCTATGTGAATAGCCTCCGCACTCGTGTCGATCGCAATATCGTAGAGGCTGCGGTCTTCAGGGTTCACACCGTGAACGTCACCGAAGTACTCATGCTGGAGCTGTTCTCGATGCTTAATCGCATCTTCAGCCGCAGCATGGTTTTTGAGTCCTTCTCGAGACATCACGCGCTGGATACGGTCTTCCCATGAGGCAAACAGGCCGACTTTCAGCGCCTCTCGGTCACCAGCCTCAACACACCCAGCTCGGTGAACGATTACAGCCTTGCCCTGTTCAAACACCTGCTCAACATTCGGCATGTACTCGGCTGTTGAATGCACAGCGGATGGACCGTCTGAATCCCACGTGAGGGGAATAAGAAGTTCTTGTGGAACGTTGAAATATGGATCGCCCGCTGCGTTGCCCAGTGCGAATCCTGAGACTGCTCGCTCAACGATCGACCAGATCCGGTCTGTGAGCTTTTCTGGCTGTTCTGCCAGACCTTGTGAGTACGACCCGGGCAATGCCAGGCGGTCAACGTATTCAAAACCGAACATGCCGGCGACCTTCTTGCCCAGTTCAGGGGCACCTGCGCCTATTTGGCCATCTACTGTAATTACGGACATATTATTTACCCCCGTTATCACTCGTATGAAGATCAGCGTCTTCGTCAGAGAATTCGAGCGAAGTTCGGAACAAAGCCCACAGTGAAACTGCGTTTTCACTGAGCGGATGTGCCGAAGGATCGAACAACCACCGCGTCACCGCCGACTGAATCATTCCGAAGAAGATCATTGCCGCCGCGCTTGGTGAGACTGTTCTGTCTATTTCATCTCTTTCGATGCCTTGAGAGATCGTTTCGGATACAAGTGAGAGGTATTTCTCAACCAATCGCTTACCAGCGGAACGAACTCTCGGTTCCTCAAATTGAGCAGCCTGGGCGATTACAACGAATGAAATCCCCTGTCGTAACTCAACGTAAGAAACGTGCAACTGGAGCATGTGCTCAAGACGGTCAAGTGCGTGGCGGTCAGACCGCGTGGCTCTCGAGATCGCCTGGAACAGAGATTCTTCTACTTCCTGAATCAGGAGGAGAAGAACTTCCTCTTTACTGGCAACATGTCGGTAAATTGCAGCTTCAGTTACTCCAACCTTAGATGCAATTCCCCTGATAGTGAGCGCGTCCACACCGCCGCTCGCAATCAACTCGCGAGCTGCTTCGACAATCTGGTGTTGCCGTGTCTGATGATCTAAACGTGTTCTTGTTGCCATATACCCTGGTACTCGATTATCAATCGAGTACGCATATGTTAGTCAGTGTTCACATACATAGCAAGCAAGTTCACACGAATCCGTGAACTCTGTGATTAATCTCTGATGACCCTTCGGGCTCGTTATCGGTAATGTGACTTCAAAATCACTCACGATCACAACGCACTCCCGAATGAGAGACAAACAACCGGATTTCGGACAACGATACCCTCGATTACATGCTGCTAGGCATCACCCGCTATTCAGGTGGATTGATGCGAGATTTGTTCACAGGCCAAAGATCTACATCGGTCAGGCAATCCTGGCGGGACTAGCACTGATCGGGGTTTTGATCGCCGAAGACGCGCTCACGAATGGGGCGATCGTCGCGGCAATTGCCAGCTCAGTCGCGATCGTGTTCTTTATTCCACACTCAGTCGCATCTAACCCTGTTCGACTTGTAGGCGGGCATCTCGTCGCCATCGTCGCAGGAGCTTGTACTGTCGGCATCCTCATGCTTGTGCCCGAAGCAGTTGCTGCCAACAAGTACATGATTCACTCCATGCAGGGCATGTCTCTGGCACTGGTGATCCTGTTCATGACAATCACCAACACTGAGCATGCCCCTGCCGCAGGCACAGCACTCGGACTTGCAACCTCAATGCCGATGGATTCAGTGCTGTTCATCGTTTCAGCTTCGCTGCTGGTCGCAATCCTGAGAATTATTCTTAGTAAACATCTCCATAACCTGATTTAAAGAAAAAAACCGACGGTTTCATTGAACCGTCGGTTTTAGTTTTCGTTGTTCTGTACGCTACGGTGTCGGAGCTGGATCCGAAAGGTATTTCAGCAAGTCGCTTTCAGGATCAAGAATGACCGTCGTTTGCGAGTCAAGGAATACCTTGTAGGCCTCAAGTGAACGACGGAAGTCGTAGAACTCCGGGTCTTTCTCAAGCGACTCTGCTAGGATTGCGATTGCTTCCTGTTCTGCCTCACCTCGAAGTCGGGCAGATTCACCTTGTGCGTTCTCGAGAATAATATTCACTTCTCGATCAGTTGCAGCACGAATCTCTGAATCCCGCTGAGTACCTTCGGCTCGAAGACCACTGGCAATTCGCTCACGTTCTGCTTCCATTCGAGAGAACACACTCGTCTCTACGTCTGGCGGGAAGTCAGCTCGCTTGATGCGCACGTCAATAATCTCGATACCCAGGGCTTCTCGAACATCCGCTGTGTAGGTGATTGCAAATCCTTCCAATTCAGGTGGATTAGCGTTCCCTTCCAAGGCTGCAAGTTCTTCGGGTGTTACCGCTCGAGCACGTTCAGTATCTGTAGTGTCTTCATCGACGGTAACCGTTACCGCAGGGTGCGAAAGTGTGCCGTAGTCTCGGAACAAATCTTCTCTTGAAACCTCGATACGGTTACTTGCAATAGTCACACGGTTCATGATGTCTTCACGAGTTTCCGAAATGACTTCTTCCTGCAAGTCCAGCGCTACTTCCTGGCGAAGCTGTGCGTTGACGATGTCACCCACACGAGCATCTGCACCAGACTCATTTCTGAGGTTCTTGAAAAACACCAACGGGTCAATGATCCGGTATCTCGCGTAGGAATCGATAACAAGGTTGCGCTTGTCAGCCGTGAGCAACGATGCCGGAGCAACGTCCACTCGGAGTAAACGCTTGTCGAACTTAGTTACCTGTTCAGCAAACGGTGTTTTCACCTTCAGGCCCGGATCGGTGTAAGCCTCCTGGAACGCACCGAATCTAGTAACGATCGCTACCTGGGTTTCATCAACCACGAACAACGTCTGTGGAATGACGATTATTGCGGCGACTATCAGAACAATTAGTGGAACTGTGAGCTTGCTCATTACTGGGCACCTCCCGTTCCTGTGACCGTTCCGGCTCCTGTGGTAGCACCCTCCAGTGGGAGGAATGGTAGAACGCCAGAATCAGAAAGAATGAACTTCGTGATTCCTGGCAGGATTTCTTCCATCGCTTCTAGGTACAGCCTTTGTCGAGTAATGTCTGGAGAGTCGAGGTAACCCTCAAGGATCGCATCGAATCCGTCAGCTTCACCCTGGGCACGTGCAATACGACCCTGTTTGAAACCTTCTGCTGCTTCAACGATCTTTGCTGCTTCACCAGACGCCTTCGGTATTTCCGCAGCCTCGTAGGCTTGGGCTAGATTGATCAGACGTTCACGGTCTTCACGAGCACGCACAACGTCTTCGAACGCGGGTTGTACTTCCAGTGGTGGGTTCACGTTCTGCAAGAGAACCTGCACAACGTCAATTCCAGTTTCATAGTCAGCGGCGAGTTCTCGCATTTTGAGAAGAACTTCCGTTTGAACACGTTCCTTTTCTGTGGTCAGAACGTCGTCGATGTTTCGTGCACCAACAACCTGTCGCAAAGCAGTTTCTGCCATGTCTCGAAGAGTTCGACCGTCAGGTGATCCTGCCGAAATACCTCGGTCACTATCACCTGGATCATCTACTTTGAAAAGGAAGTTCGGCAGGTCTGAAATTCTGTATTGAACTACTGCCTGAACGTCAACGATATTTTCGTCACCGGTAATCATCAGCGACTCGTTGGTGATCGACTGAGCAACGGTGAACCCGTCAGATCCAGATCGGAATCCCAGTTCCATACGTCGAGTAGTCGTAACAGCAACAACATCACGTTTGCCGATTGGGCTCGGGTAGTGCCAGTGCAAACCGCCGCTTGCTGTTCCGGTGAACCGACCAAAAGTTCGAAGCACCGCTTCCTGGTCAGGACCTACGGTGTAGAAACCAGTTCCTGCCCAGATGATTCCAATAACAATCAGTGCGGCAAGAATAAGCCCTGCCGAACCTGCCCCCCCGATACCAGGAATGTTTGGCATCGAGTTTCTGATTCTTTCTACGAGTTCATCAAATGTGACTTCGGACTCCTCCCGTTGTGGAGGACGATACATCTTGTTATCCGGTACGTGCGTGTCGTCGATCGAGCGCGCCATCGCATCTCCTGCATCGTGCCAAGAGGCACGGTAATGTCGTGTCACCAAATTGAACTGAGAAATCAATTACTCGGAACGAATTCGGCATAGTTGTTATGAGCAACCCTCAAAGTATACCGACAGGTGGCGTAAATTCGCCGTTCTGTCGACAAGGACTCAAACTGAGACGGTTAGAGTCATTCGCCCTCAAGTTCGATTCCCCGCTCTACGAGCAGCTCCTCAAACTGTTCATACGTACGAATCGGTCGAAGTAGCTTTACAAGCTCGCCAACAGTTTCCACTTGCTCACGCAGATCCCACAGGTAACGAGCAATCGGGCTTGTCGAAGAAGGACTCTCAGCGTACGTGCCGTGAAACGCGAAATACGCCTGGTTGATCTTGCGAATGGAATACCCGCGATCGACAAGTTCTACCCGGCGTTCTTCCATGTAGGTTTCTGCGGTTTCAACGGAACCTTCAGCGAGTAGCTCATCGACATGAGTTCGAGTTTCTGCCATGAAACGATTGAAGCTGAATTCGTTTGGATCAGGGACAACCTCAGGTTCATCATTCTCGGTTTCGCTCATTTTCCTCGCCCTTTCGGGACGTACCGGAGCGATAAATTCTTCACCAGTGAGATCGGCGTGGACCCGCCATCCAACCTCCCGACCAAAAATGTCAGCGAGAGTTTCGTTGACCGACTGCATTTGACCGTCACCGAAGTAAGCCTGACCTAGCGGATAAAACGCCAGGTATGAGTGAAGCCACTCGTGAGATCCCACATCCAACAAGCGCTTCAGATGTGTAGTTGGTATTACGTTCGGATAGCTAGCTAGACCACCGGTTTGGAGAACGACAGCTGATGTGTCCGAGTCGGCCGAAAGGCGATCTTCAATCTTCTCCATCTCGGCAATAGCGATATCTGGCTCGATGAGGACATCCTCAAGTCGCAAAATCTCATCACGGGGAGAGGTAACGAGCAGCTTTGGTGGATCCCCAATCCGAAAGTCGACCGGAGGCCATACCCAACTTCCGGTGAGATCGATGTCCTCTGAACGGACCGTCTCAGAAATCTTTTGCTCAAGAAATTCCTCGACGGCTGGACGAATCTGATTCCGTTCATCAAGAAGCTCGTCGACTGAGTTCTGAGCAATGGCCAGCTGTGCACTCGAGCTATCTGGATTCGATGCCAGTGTGCTCAACGAATCCCTGGCAGCTCGTAACTCACCTACCAGATCGACATAGCGCTCAAGATGTGCTCTGCGATCTGCGGTTGATGTGGGCGTCCAGGGAAGCGCAGTCCAGATCCGGTGCGTCCACTTGTCGAAAAAGTTGTCGAATTCCCAGGCAACTAGACCGTAACCGTGATCTAACGAGGCTGCTGCTGCCGGAGTATCGAACCTTCGGTCACCGTCCGGAACAATCCATGAAAACCACAGGACACCCAGGATGATCGGGTACGCGATCCATCTAGATCTGGAACCCAGCGGTAACCGAATCAAAGTTGAAATCGCGTTGAACGCGAGCAAAAGCACAGCGCCAACAAGCCACTGCCACGAAATCACTCTAGGAAGTTGGAACGATCGCATGTAGCGAATCAACCTGTAATAAAGTTTTGACCGTTCCCAGTAGTACGGGTAACGATACTAGTCGGCTCTAACTGAGCCCGAACAGTACCACGATGACCAGGTTAGCTCGTTGGTCGAGTCCAGATGGTTTCGTAGTGTTCTCCGAGAATCAGGTGTGCAAGCTCTTTGCGTTCAAGTCGCTGGAGCTCACCGAATGATTCGTGAATTTGCTTCACAGCTTCGTCAAAACCGGAATGCTCCACGCGTGCCACAACCCGATCCCACAACCCTGACTCTTTCAACACGTCAACGTAACCGATCCACGGAATAGCGATGATGTCCTGTGGTCGTGGAAGCTCTGGGCGTAATCGACGAATCGTCCGAAGTCTTTCGGAAATAGAACGAGCCATTGGCAAGACTTTCACCAACGGAGGAATATCGTCCTTCGGTCGGATGTCTACAACAATGGATTGGCCGAATTTCGGAAAAAACACGGCGAGCACCTCAGCGTTATCAACAAACTTAAAAACGCCGTCAACACCATCTCCGTAACCGAAATCCATTAGTTCATCATCTCGATCTAGGCTCGTAACCTAACCCTTTAGTGCCTTGACCTGCTCAATGAAAGCGGGAAGCACTTTCTCCCAGTCCCCAACCACTCCAAAGCGAGCTTCTTTGAAGATGTTGGAATCACCATCTTTGTTGATGGCGACAATGGCGCGGGAACTCGAACATCCTGCCATATGCTGACTTGCACCAGAAATTCCGACGGCAATGTAAACATCCGGGCTTACAGACTTGCCAGTGAGACCGACCTGGTGTGAATGATCTATCCACCCGGCATCACAAGCTGCACGTGAAGCCCCAACTGCTCCTTCCAAAGAATTCGCCAGGTCTTCCAGAACAGCGAACGGCTCAGGACCACCTAACCCTCGACCACCGCTCACGACAACCGGGGCATCTTCGAGTCGAACACCTTCTCGCGACTCAGCTACGGCATTCAACACCGAGGCTCCTCGTAAGCCCTCACCAGATGATGATGCTTGCTCGGTCGCAGGGGTTCCACCTTCGGATGCTGACGGTTCGAATGCTCCCGCTCTTAATGAAACGATCGCGGGAGTGGATGCGATTGAGAAATCAGCGAGGGCGCTACCTCCGTACACAGGTCGGGTCACACTGATCGCACCAGCTGACCCCGTAATGTCGGTGCAGTCTGCTGCGAACGCTGCTCCAAGTCTGAAAGCAACTCGGGCTGAAACTACGGCTCCCTGATCACTCTTCGAGAACAGTACAAGGTCAGGCGAATTGGACTGGATCAATTCAGAGATATCTGACGTGAGAGAGTCAAATATGCCGTCATCGGACGTCTCGACACCTGGTAAATCGATCACCTTGTCCACAGGAAGCGAATCACTTCCCGAAACTGATCCAGCAGTTACCGCAATCACGTTCGAAGGGCTTACCTTGCTCGCACCTGTGATCGCCTGTAGCGATGCTTGCGACGCGGCACCTGTCTCATCGGCTTCAATGAAAATAAGAACGGAGGTCATTAGATCAACTTCTCCTCTCGAAGCCGCAATGCCAGATTTCGCCCGGCATCTGCCTCGTCTTCTCCATCGATCAGCTCGACCTGTTTGTTCGATTCGGGGATGTACAGCCTTTCGAGCTTCACTTTGGACTCAAGATCAGACTCCGTTAATTCAAGATCGGCAAGAGAATATGTGTCTGGCTGCTTTCTGCTCGCCTGCATGATTCCTCGGAGATTCGGGTATCTGGCTTCTCCAAGTTCATTTGTGACGGTCAAAACAGCCGGTGTCGGACACGTGACTTCCTGATAACCATCGGGGATCACCCGTTGGATGTTGAGAGATTCACCATCTACTTCGAGTTTCTGAACGAGTGTGACAAGCGGGATGCCAAGCGATTCAGCGACGCCTAGAACAACGTGCGCCTGATCCCAATCAGAGGCCTGACGACCGCCAAGAACCAGGTCAAAAGGTCCGTCTTTTTCAAGGAGAGCGGTCAAAACCTTCACTGTTGCAGCTGCGTCGATTCTGTCCAAACCGGCTTCATCGACAAGTACCAAGCGGTCTGCGCCCATGGCCAGCGTTTTCTTCAATGCATCAAGTGCAAAGTCTGTCCCAACCGACAAAACTGAAATTTCGACATCAATCCCGGCGTCCTTAAGAAGCAGCGCTGCCTCGACAGCGTTCAGATCAAATCCGTTGACTACCGGTGGTACACCGCTGGGCGGGACCACCGAATTGGTCGATTCGTCGATTTTGAACTGTGACGGAGGTGTCTCTGGATCGGGTACCTGCTTGGCAAGTACTGCTATTCGCAAGGGCAACTGTCTGTCCATTTCTGAACTGCCATCGAACGATGGATTTTGCTATTCAATCGGACGCCATCCCTGAATGCGCCCATTCGTTTTCGACCTATAACATTACCGCTCAATTCTCTATTCGGGTCGCGTTCGGGCGCAAAAAGGCATCATTTGGATCAACTCATAAAGGCCGCCAACAAGCTTGGTCGCGAACTTACAGAAACCCAGATCGATCATTTCAAACGCTATGGCGAATTAATCGAACTCCGGAGCAAGCAGTTCAACCTCACCGGTGCTAAGTCCTGGGAGCGAATTCGTGAAGAGCTGTTTATTCGATCACTCAGGATTCTCTCTCCGGCCGGTGGCAACGTACCAACCATTGAGTGGTTTGCGGGCAGAAAAGCGATAGATGTTGGGACAGGTGCAGGAATCCCCGGACTCGTACTCAAGCTGGCAGTACCCGAGCTCGAAATCACTCTTCTGGATTCCATTGGAAAGCGTACAAACTTTCTCAGTGAAGTCGTTTCTGAACTCGAATTAACCGGTGTCGAGGTCGTGAACGGGCGAGCCGAAGAATTCGGGCAGGACGGTGCTTACCGAGAGCAGTACGATCTGGTCGTAGCTAGAGCAGTCGCTTCGTTACCCGAACTTGCTGAACTCACACTGCCATTCTTGAACATTGGCGGTGTTGCCGTCCTTCCTAAATCAGCGGGAATCGAACAAGAATTGCGAGAAGCTGAATTCGCTGCTGAAGAACTCGGTGCTTCTCCTGCGATAACCTTGACCGTCGACAGCCCGGGATCTTCACCCGCAGATCAAATCGTCTACTGGATGAAGATTTCATCCACACCTAACCAATACCCACGGCGCGTAGGAGTGCCCCACCAGGCACCGTTGCTCAGCAACTAACTCCATACTCATCCATCACATGAGCAGCGAAAATCCTCAACCAAGCAAGCCTGAGACGCGCAACGGAATGCCGGACGCGTCCACGTTGCGTCGACGCGTCCTATCTCTGCCGACGCTTATAGCGATCGTCGTAGGAGCAAGCTTGCTCGGATTTGCTCTCTGGAGAATCTTCGATTTTGAGTGGGACGAGGTCTGGACCAATATCCGTAATGTCGACCCCGCAAAGTATCTGCTCGCACTTGTTCTCTACTACTTGAGCTTCTGGTTCAGGGGTTTGCGTTGGAGGCAGCTCGCGAAAACCGCGAATATCGGTGGTTCAAACGGCGACAAAGTACCAGGCACTCTTGCGTTATCAGGCATCATCCTGATGGGATGGTTCGCCAACTCAGTGGCATTTCTACGCCTCGGTGACGCCTACCGAGGTTGGGCGTTGGCGAGAGAGTCAGGAAGCGACTTCCCTTCGAGCCTGGGCACGGTTCTTGCAGAACGAGTTCAGGACATGGCGGCGGTACTCCTGCTCGTCCTTTTTGCCGCAATTTGGCTGTCCCTCGAGGGCGATTCTGAAGTTCCAGGATGGGTGGTCTTCGCCGCGTTTGTTCTGGTCGGGGTCTTGATTCTCGGACTCCTGGTCATGCGGGTAGCAGGCGAACGAATCTCAAGCAGACTTCCCGGACGGTTGGCGAACGCCTACACAAACTTCCAGAAAGGGACTCTTGGAAGTTTTTCCGGGCGAGGCATTCCTCCGCAGATAGCCCTCGGAATAATTGGCTGGCTCCTCGAAGTGGCAAGATTCTATTTTGTTGCCGAATCTATGGGATTCGACATTTCATTCGGAATCGTTTTGTTCGCAGCTCTTGCAAACGCAATGCTCACCACAATTCCGACCCCGGGCGGATTCGGGTTCGTCGAAGGCGGACTTACCGGACTACTGATCCTGTTCGGGATGAGCGATGCCGATTCGATCAGTCTCGTAGCCATCGACCGAACCATCAGCTGGCTTAGCGTGATCTTATTCGGTGGAATCCTCTTCGTTGTATGGCACGCCGCCAAGGCTCGAAACAACTCTGCTGAGACACGAGCTCATAGCTGAGCTAACATCGTCGCCCTGCCAAAAAGCTAAATCGACGAATATCTCAGGTGAGTTGAATGTCCGACAAAAAACGCGTGCTCGTCACAGGCCTTAGCGGACTTGTGGGGTCGGCACTGCGTCCCGAATTCGAAGCGCGATACGAACTTTCATCGTTGTCCCGATACGGCACGGAAGGACTTGATGACGCTCACAACTTCCGCGGAAACATTGCCGAGCTCGACACGATTCTTCCGGCATTTGAAGGGCAGGACACTGTGGTCCACCTCGCCGCAGATAGAAGCGCAAGCGCAAACTGGGAATCGGCTCTGCGCAACAACGCGGTTGGCGTCTACAACGTCTACGAAGCTGCGAAACAAATGGGAGTGAAACGAGTTGTATTCGGTAGCTCTCAGCACGCAATTGGTGGTTTTTACAGGGATGAACCGTACCGTTCGATCCTCGCCGGTGAGTACGAGAACGTAAAACGACCGTACAAACTCATCGACGAAACCGTCCCGATTCGCCCAGATGGCTATTACGGTGCAGCCAAGGCATATGCAGAAGGACTGGGAAGCTACTACAGCGAGTGGTTCGGAATTTCTTCGATAAACATCCGTATTGGCTGGACGCTTTCAGACAACGACCCGACTCATTCCGCTGCAGCACTGTCGATGTGGCTCTCTCACCGTGACACAGCTCAAGTCCACGTTAAAGCTGTCGATGCGCCAGATGATCTGATGTACACGGTCGTGTTCGCAATGAGCGACAACCACTGGAACATCTTTTCGCTCGACAAAGCTCGAAAGGTTCTCGGATATGAACCCGTCGACGACGCCGGTACAGAACTAAATCCCGATAAAGAACTGCCGATGCGCGACCGTACCGAGTACAAAGAACACGAAGAAGACCCCGATTCGTACGACTAGAGGCCTGATCTCAATCGTAGGAATCTAGAACCAACCGCCATAGATAGGAATCCTCATGAGACCGGTCCTGGTCCTCATTCGACGCGCCCCGACCAGAGCGGAGGGACCCTGTGCCGCGGATTACTTGAACTTCCGCTCTAAAACTTCCCGACTGAATTGGAGGGATCTAAATCGGTGAGACCGTAAAAAATACTCAACCCTGTGCTACGATTTTTTGGTTAGGCGTTTGACCTTCGAGGTCCGCCGAACACACCTCGAAATCGGGGCTGTAGCTCAATTGGGAGAGCGCTTCAATGGCATTGAAGAGGTAGCGGGTTCGAATCCCGCCAGCTCCACCATTTTCAGTTGGATTTATCCTTCCGGGGCAATAGATGGAACCAGCTTAATTTTCCGTCGGTTCGCTCGGTGCGACGTACCCCAAATTGACACTTGAAGCTCGATAGAGCAGCTGATTGGCTGAGAATTCCATCAGACGTCAACTGGCTCAACAACCGCTGATTCGGTCCGATTTATCACCTAAATAACCGTCTATCGAACTGGGCTGCAAATGCGGAAGAACTGCTGACTGTTAAGTATCCCCATCTACAGCGCTAAGCCCCCAATATCGCGATATCAAGCGGAAACACACGAATCAGCTGCTGTAAAATTCGCCACCGGTTGCCGCCCAGCTGTTCCTAAATGCCTGGCCCCCATTCTTGGTAGTCGCCTATCTGCTGGAGCCCTACGAGACTCGCGCCCGCTGCCTCCTGCTTGTAAAGTATGTGTGGGATATACGCTGTGCGACGAACTATGGTGACTTTATCGGGTTCGCGTTCTCGGTCAGGCTCGTACACCGGCGCTTCCTTCGACTAACCACTCAGAGTCGTCGTTCTTGAATCACAATAAGCTCCCGCAACGACCTGAATATCTCGTTCCGCCATCCAAACCGTGCCGGAAACCACACACGGCAGGATTCCCAAGCTTAAAACCTCGGCATGGGGGAAGTGGTGTCGAAATAATCCAGCTGTGTTACCCCCCTCCACGTTCTAGTGCTGATCACATATCAGCCGCTCTTTCTAGCAACTGTTCTGACTCCGAATGGTATGCAACGCAAATTGATAGGAGAAGGGCGGGGTGTTGGAATATCTGCACCAAGCCAACACAAACAGCTAACTATTTTCTTACCCGGCAGATGACCGTGTTCAGGAACTGATGTTCCAATATAAAACTACTTGATGCACGGGCGGTGTTATGAAACTTCAGCGCAGGCTCTACCGAGAGGGTAAAAAACAAGTTTTTTCGGGGAGCCATTAAGGGCCACATGGACACCCCCACAGGATATGTTTTGTTGGGGCATATTCACCGACAATTTGCCTACTGCCCAACCAACGGAATAACTCGAATGAACTCTTGGCGCCCGACTAATTATATCTCGCTTATATGACACTAGATCCAATAGGCATAACTTCCAAGCTTGCCGCCATAAGAGCTAAAAATGTAATTGGCGATCGTGATTCACTGCCTAACGCATCCAGTGAATTTTCAGTGATGCTCGACTTGGTACTTGAGGCAACTGAAAGCCAATTCGGATTTCTTGGGTACGTGCTAGATGATCCGGAAAATGCTTACCCGTTCTTGCGGACTTTGGCCATTTCAAATATCGCTTGGGACAAAGACAGCACGAGACTGTACACCGATTCGGTTTCGGAGGGGGGAATGGAATTCCGAGCTCTCGACAACCTCTTTGGCTACTCAATTCGCACAAAATCCAGAGTTATTTCCAACTGTACGAACCGAGACCCACGATCTGGAGGTCTCCCGCCAGGACACCCGGAAATCAATGCGTTTTCAGGAATTCCATTGATGATTGGAGAGCAAATGATTGGAATGATTGGGATTGCAAATCGGCCATCCGGTTATGACGATGATTTTTTGGATTCCTTGGAACCATTATGGGATTTGCTGGCATTGAACGTTCACGCCGCGCGAGCGGAAGTTTTGATAGACCAGGCAAACCTGGCGCAACGTGAGCTCAATCGACTGAATATTGAAAAGACGTCCCTAATCGAATCTCTTTTAGGCGCTCAAGAAAAACATCGCTATCTGACCTCTCTAGATTTACATGATGGCCCTGCCCAAACTCTGGCAAGCGCGTCGATGTTCCTTTCAGCTTTATACACGGAGATCGAAGAGCATATAGACCCAAAGTCCTTGGTGAATTTGACCTTGGTAGAGTCGCTTGTCAATCGGGCGTTGAACGACGTCCAACGGATAATGGTCCATTTCAGACCTCCTGACCTAGACGGCCTTGGATTCGTCGATGCCGTCAAACGTTTTTTGTCTGAATCCACAGGACGAAGCGAAATCGACTTCAACTACACAACTGAGGAAAACATCGAAGAAGTCATTAGCGGCCAAAAAGGCATCGTTTTATTCCGGGTAATACAGGAATCAGTCAACAACAGTCTGAAACATTCCGGTGGGTCAGAAGTTAGTGTGACTCTTTCCAGGTCGGCTGACAGGAGAAGAATTAAGGTGTTGGTAGAAGACAACGGAAAAGGGTTCAACTTGGATGACTCGGTTGCACATGGAAATGGAATACAGGGAATGAGAGAGCGGTTGCGTCTCATCTCAGGATCAATGGTCATCACCAGTCCTTGTCTGGAATCTGGCAAAGGCACAAGAGTAGAAGTAGAGGTCGAAGCAGAAGAGCTTTCGACTGACACAGCTGAGTTCTGAGATGCAACGCGAGCTCAGAAAAACAGATCACAACGATGTTCGAGAAAAACTGAACCCGGAGTCACCAGTGACCAGTGCAACCAAATCGACAAAGGTCATCGTAGTCGACGACCACCCGCTAATACGTGCAGGTTTACGTGCAATGCTCGCCGGCAGCAGCATCGAAATCGTTGCCGAAGCTTCCTCGGCGAGTGAAGCTATAGCAGCGATACAGAGTGTTCACGCAGAAGTTGTTCTAATGGACGTACGTCTGGGTCAGGATGATGGCATCAAGACCGCACAGATAATCAAAAACATTTCGCCTGAACTTGCAGTGTTGATGCTTTCGAGTTTTGAGTCTGATGGCTATCTGCGTGAAGCGATCAGGGCCGGTGCTTCGGGTTACTTACTAAAAGGAGCAAGTCGCTCGACCCTCGAAGATGTAATTCGAAGAATAGGATCGGGAGAAAGTTTATTCGATGAAATGGCGCTTTTGCGAATCGTCCGATTAAGGCAGGACGAATCGATGGTTGGAGTAACACTAAATGCAAGAGAACAACAGATTCTCCAGCTTATATGTTCAGGTTGCACTAATACCGAAATCTCGGATCACCTCGTGTTATCGCAGGGCACGATCAAGAAGAATATCCAATCATTATTCTCAAAACTCGGGGTTCAGAATCGCACTGAAGCTGCGATGGCGGGAGTACGACTGGGAATAGAGTTGTCAACGAACTCAGAATGTTCGACTCGATCCTAGGATCTTCATCCGAAATCAGGAAAGTCTTACCCCCCGCCCAAACAATTGCGTTGCCAGATGCGCCGACTGCCCCCCACTTTTGACCACCAAATGTCGGGCCATACTGAGGCAGTGCCAAAGGCCCATGCCGTACATCATCGACGCTCTAATCCAATGTTGGGCAGAGACGGTTCTGATCGTCTCACTGAAGGAGCATCGAAGGAGCATCGAGTGATGGTGGGAACAGCTGGTCGTGGGGTCACGAAAATTAAAGTCGTTGCTGTAGATGACGACCCGCTGATCAGAGAGCTCTTGTCAATTGGGCTCCGCACCAAATCTGATTCATTAGCCGTGGATTGTGTGGGTGACGGATTTGAAGCACTCGAATTAATTAGCACACAGCAACCGGATGTCGTTATTACAGATTTGGATATGCCGAGATTTAGCGGTGCTGACTTTGCAAAAGAATTGGAGAGGTTGCATCCAGGTACTCCGCTGGTGATTTTTTCAGGATGCCCGCCAGAAACCGCAATTCGAACCGTGCCCACAGCCGTTGCAGCGGTGGACAAAATCGGTTCACCGAATTGTCTACAGTCCTTGGTCCATGCAGTGAACTTCGCCGCAAAAAAAAATCAGGAGTCTCCTGCTTGAACTCTCTCACAATTGGCTTAGGGTACTTAGCAATTGTCGGGGTGACTATTGCCGTATGGATTGCGACATGTCCTGATTGTGTACTCAGGGATTTCATGGTTCTTCCCGTGTCATTCAGTTTGTTCGCCATTACTGCGGCTCTAGCTACAAGTACCTATCGCGCCGGTTCCTCTGAGGATCAGTCATAGCAGTAGATAAAGACGTGGATCACATCCACCGGAGTTACCCCGAAGCCATATCACAGTGGCTGGTACTGCCTAATAAACAAAAGCCCCCCCAGTTGATGACGGGGGGGGTTCATTGTTGATTTGGTTTGGTGGAGCTAACGGGACGGTAGGTCGAACCCTATCCGATCGGTTTCAACTGATCACTAACCGGTACTGAGTTCTGACAGAACCGAATCATTGACGGATACACAGAAACGGACGGCTGGGAATTTTAACCGTTACCCATGACTCCGTTTGAACATCCGGCTCTCGGACAGCATTCGACACGCCCAAACCCTCGCGTATCGTCATGTAAGTCTCATTTTTCCTATGCATGACCTCACGTTCACCTCAGCAGTTTGTGATCAAAATCACTAAATACCAAGATGACGGGACGGAACCCGTCGTTCGCTGAAAGCGGCTGGGACGGGTTTTCATTCCGGTCAGGAGTCGCTGGAAGGAGGAACCCAATGGCATTATTCCGATTACTTGGTGCTAGTGGTAGGGCTGGACTGGTGCTGGGTTTATCCGCTGTTCTTATGGTGGCAATGGCATGTAGCAGCGATGGCATAGATCAGGAAGACTACGACGCTGTGACCGCCGAATTGAACGCCGCGCAGGCGGAACTTAATTCCGCACAAGCTGAGATAGCGAGTTTGCAGTCTCAAGCAGGTGAAAGTTCAGACCCGGTCGTTTCCGAACACCAGGTTGTACAGGTGGGGCAGGCTCAACCTGCACCGGTCGAAGCGGTTTTGCAGGACTGGCAAACCAAGGAAGCTTCACATGCGGGCGTTTTGCTTCTTGAGACTTTTGACTCGAGTGGTGACGATGCCTGGAGCGCTGCAGAACACCCAATAGTGTTTGTGACCTCTGAAGGTGAGGGCTACGCCGGATTCATTTCTGAGGTTTACAAGGGCACCGGGCTGCACATCATCGATGCTGCAACGAAAGAGCATGTTGCTTCTGCGGAGTTCAACCTCGGATTCGAGCAACACGGTGAACCCCACGGAATGGGAGTTTCCCCCGATGGTCAATGGATTTACGTCCCAACTGCCGACGGTGATGCACCTTGGCGTGCCGGTTCTACCGGTGGCCGACTTCTCATCGTGAACGCCAGGACTCTGAAGATTGACAAGATTCTCCAGACAAGAGGTGGACCTCACCACGTCAAGGCGTTTACCGATTACGAAGGAAATGACCGAATTATCGTCGAGCTGCAAGGCAATGGAATCGTCCTGCTTGATCCGCACGACGAACACAAGGTTGTGAAGGCGTGGACGGTCGAGGACTTTGGAGCCGAGACTTACCAGGCTGACGCAAATCCTGCTGGAACGCACATTTACGTCAACACACACCTTGGAAGTCGAGGAATCGCACCTCAGTTGCAGGCGGCGGTTGCGAAGGTTGATATCGAAACTGGACGTATGACCTACATCACCGATGTTGGTTCGTACACCAACGGTTTCGCATTCACTTCAGACGGCAAATACACCTACGTTGCCGACTCGGTTACCGACCACGTATTCAAGATTGATAACGCTACTGACAAGGTCATCGCCAAATCCATGGCGGCTGTACCTGGTCCGTACATGATTGAGCTCAATGACGATGAAACCCAACTTTGGATCATCGGTAAGGGCGAAATGACCTTCAATCTTGGTGGTTCGCTCGGTCTCGTTGACACACGAAGCATGCGTGCAGTCAACGCATACGACATTGGCGGCCAGACTATCGACCACAACATCTTCAATCCTGCGGATTCGACAGAGATGTGGGTGACAAGTTCTGGTACTGCCGAGACCATCGTGTTCGACGTTGAAACTCGAACGGTGAAGGCGAGAATCCCGACACCGAACGGTGGAGATACACACTCAGGAGCTTTCGTTCAGTACGAAGCCGACTGGACTGGCGACTTGCTCGCTGACAACACCGGTCGACGATCGTGGTTCCTCGAGCAACAAAAAGAAGCAGTGGCAGCACTGGCTTCGAGGTAAAGACCAATGCCTGCGTCGAGATTGTTTCGGCGCAGGCATCCACCTCAATGGCCGCGTGGCTGGGTCCAACCTGGGTGAGATGGAAGCTGGCATGAAGTTATTCACACTCAAAATTATTCTATTAGCGGCAGTGATTGTTGCGCTGTTCGGCGCCTGTGGTGGTGACAGTTCATCTGGCAGTTCCCGAACTGCGACTCCAGCTTTCACTCCTACTCCACCACAAAACATCGTTCAGCCGAGCCCCACAGCTACGAACGTGCCGACCGTCGCAACACGACCTCCGGTAACTGTGCCTGCAGAGCTTTCTGGCGAGGAACAAATTGCCAGGGGTGAGGAGCTGTTCCAGAAGACTGCCGGCGGAGTTGGGTGCGCGCTGTGCCACGGTGTAGACGCGATGGGAGATCCCGCACAAGGAGCTCCATCAAATTTTGGAGCATCGGCAGAGTCGATTGAGCAAGCTCTTTACGACAGGCCGCAAATGTCGTTTATCCAATTGAGCCGAGACGAAATTAAGTCGATTGCGGCGTATTTGCAGTATTTGAAGGAGCAGCAGTAGAGAGGATGCTGGGGTGGTCGGTTCCAGGTCACAATCGAACTTGTTGTTAATTGCAACCGCGGTGATCGCGGTCGCAGGTCTTGTGTCGTGTTCAACCACCTCCGAAGTTGATTCCGCACAGACGATCGATCAACCACCTGTGATGGTCTCTTCGTCAGCCAAAGACGCGGTCACCGAACTGTTGGGTGACATCGAGTCCAATGACCAGGACCCCGCCCCAACTCGTGAACCATTGCAAGGAGTTGCCTATTCCGACGATGAACTCGGGGTTCTCGAGGGAAGCGTCGATCACGAATCGAACCTTCTCCAGATTCGACTTCAGGGTCTTGAAGGTAAACGTGTCAACATGAAGAACGGCGGTGCGATCAGGCTTACTGAAGACCTGGTAGCTGAGATCTTCGTCGATCCATTCCCTGTTCACACCCTTACGGCCTGGATCGACTTGTTTCTGCACAACGGTGACGGAGAACCGGTCACTGGGTCCAAAGTTGTTATCGATTACGACATGTACTCGATGGGGCACGGACCGTTCTTCAGCCTGGCTGACAAAAGTCCCAACGGGCACTACACGTTCCGGCTTGACTACGTGATGTTCGGTCCGTGGATGCAGCTTCTTGAAGTTCGAAATCCTGATACCGACGAAACTTTCCACCTTGAAGTGGTGATTGTGGCGGTACCGTGATGTCTATCACCTGGACTCGAACCATCCCTGTGATCACGGTCGCTGTTTTGGGGGTGGCATTACTTGGTTCTAGCGGCACCGTTTCGGCTCACGGAAAAGAACTAAGTATCACCGTGTCTACTCACGTGCCCGACCAGCTCGAACCGTTGCGGAGACTCTACAGAATTGAGGCCGTCTATACAGGCGACCTCGATATGGTCGAAGGAGCGAAGGTAACTGTTTCAGGTACACGTTTGGAAGGTGGAGAGTCACTTGCACCTGTCCGACTCCAGGAACTCGTTGGTCAACCTGGTGTATACGTTGCAGAAATAGTGTTCACACGGTTCGGTGATTGGAACCTTGTGGTCGCCGTCGAAGCTGAACTAGCTCAGGGCGCAGGGTCTGTGCCATTTACTGAGTCAGTAACACCTGCTGTTCTGAGCGAAAGCGACCGTCTGTCACTTTTGAGCGAGGCTGATCGCGTAAGGCGGCTCCAGGTCTTTTTCTCGTTCGAGTGGTGGCCCGACATCGTCACGCTGCTAGTTCGTATTTTCCATACAGCGTCCGCCGTGATGTACGTAGCGGTGGTTGGGTCTGTGCTGCTCTCGGCCTGGATAGGTGGTACAGCTTCGACCGTATTATCAGGTCGGTTGGGCGAGAATTTCATGACTTTGGCGACCATCAGTCTCGCAGGAATTCTTTTCACTGGTCTTTATAGCGCAGCCTTTGACGCACCGAACGCCGCTCCAGGTATCTACGAGTACCTTGATCTGATTGCTCTGCCATACGGAGAAGCTTACCTGGTTGCCTTCTTGTTGAAGCCTGTGGGTTGGCTTGCCATGTTGTACTTCACAATCCGTGTCGACAACGTCGTAGTAAAGCCTGCCATATTTGCCGTTCCTGCCGGTGCATCAACGGACGCGATCGATGAAGCCGGCACTCGTGCTTCTCTACGTCGGTTGATTCAGTCCGGAGCGATACTCGCTGTCGTTGCCATTGCCGACCTGGCGACCGTTATTTACCTGCATTACTTGAGTCATCTTGGTGTGTTCCTACCGGAGGGTTAATTTGGAGAATCGAGCGACATATTCCGGCACGAAAACTCCAGCTGACCGCTGGTTGCAGCGCATGCATCCTGGTCGACTTAACCTTTGGATTCTGGTCGGTACGGTGCTTTTCGTCGGGCTCGTTCTCGCCGCATTGATGTATGTGCTAAACCCTGGCACTCCGGTCAGTACTGTCGAACCCCGTGACCCATTGCTGGACAGTTCTGACGCTGTGCGGAGCGACCTTGTTGACCAGGCTGACACTCCCGTGATCGACGATCGCTACGTACGTAAACTCATTCTCGACCTAACACGGGTTGGTTTTGCCCCTGGAGAAGTCGAAATCGATGGTGTTTACGGTCATTCGGTGCTTCTCGCGGCCGCGTCAGGCGCAAAAACGAGCTCGGGCAGCATCACGTTCTTTGTCACCGAAAACATTCATGACGATGAACTCATTGGTGAAATACCAGAGGTTTGGCTAACTGTTGATGGCGGCGTTCCGATTGCTCACTCAGACTCTCGAGTTACAAAGAGTGATTTGCATCACCGCACGACCCGTTTCGATTTCTCTCTGCCGCAGGAAATTAGATCGAGTTCGTTTGAATCGGAAGCACACCGACTAAGACTCGTGGTGGGAACGAGTCCTTCGACTGCCAGCAGCTCAAATATGTTGGTGTGGGATCTTCCGGTCGATCTAAGTTCGATCGAACAGGGGTTGGCTTCAGGAACTGGCGGACTCGTTGACGAAAGTTTGGCTGAGCCGGTTGAGATTCTTCCGATGAAGAGCCTAACCGGTGTTCTCAGAAAGAATGTCGGAAAAGTCGGCTATGGGTCGGTGAATGAATCGGAGATTACAGCGACGTTCGCAACTCCTGAGTATTTCGCAGCAGCATTTCCAAGTGGCGCGATCCAAACTTATATGCCACAAGGTCAACCGGTGTTCGTGATCTCGGAAAGCACACACACCGAAAGTCTGAACGACAACCTTCCCGGTATAACCCTCGAAGTAGGATCACGTGCATATTCAGTCGATTTCACTGAAGTAAAAGTTTCGTCCGCTCATCACCGAGTCACCTTGTACAGGTTCGATGTCAGCGAATTAGAAATCAAATCTGCCGAGTCGCTGGAACTGATCATGCCTGACGGTAAGTCCGTCAGTTGGGATCTACCGGTCGAATACGATGTTGCAAATACCCCTTTTGGTATTGGGTGGGCGACCATAATTGCATTGTTGGCCGGAATGTTGGCATCAATGTGGCCTTGCCTGTTTCAGCTAACCGCCTACTTTATTCCCGCACTTGCAGGACTGAATATGCAAGACGCCGAAGACCAGGTAAGACTCGGGCAGCGAGTGCGAGTGTTCAAAGCCGCTCTTTACTTTGTGCTTGGGTTCACCATTGTTTACACGGCAGCTGGAGCGTTGATCGGGTTTGCCGCCGGGCAGCTTGGTGAATCGAGCTTCTACGATTCCGCCCAACGATGGGTGGCGTTTGGAGCGGGCGTTGTCGTGATTGGACTCGGACTGCGAGTAGCTGCCAAGGCAAGGGCGCCTCTGGTGTGCAAAATGCCGGTCCTTTCACGTATGGCACACGAAGGTTCAGGAAATGCTAAGCCCTGGGAGATGATGGTCGCCGGACTTGCTTTCGCCACGGGTTGCATGACCTGTTTCGGCTCTGCCCTGGTTATCGGGATGGTGGTTTACGTCGGCATGGCGCAATCGGCGATTTACGGCGCAGCGATCCTGTTTCTGTTCTCACTCGGCATGGGAATCCCATTGGTGATCGCCGGGGTAATGATGGCAAAAGTTCTGCCACTGTTGTTCAGACTCGAAAAGATGGTCCGCTGGATGGGAATTGCGAGCGCGGCACTGATGCTCTCGTTCGGAATCTTGCTCATCAGCGGAAACTACATGGCATTCGCCGAATGGATCTACAGACTTACTGGAACCGAGGCAACGTTCTAACTGTCACCGGGCAAACTGGGTTCTGTCAGTTTTCAATGCTCGATACGGAAACTGGATGCACCAAAAAAACGGTGTGAAGGTCAAATTACACGGATAACGGGGTCATTTTAGTAGGCCAATTTTCCTCGAAAATCAGTCGTACTGAAGCAGCAATTTGAGGATCGTCGGCGCTCTTGATTCTCAGATAATTCCGCTAACCATCGAAAGCTTTGCGCAAAAAAGCTGATTTGTCAGCGCGTTCTAGCTACCGTCCCGAAAGGATAAATCCAACTGAAAATGGTGGAGCTTGTGGGACTCGAACCTACGACTTGTGGAAATAATATGGTTTTCAACGGTACTTCGCTGTTACAGCCGCTGATTCGACAAAAATCTACGCAGAATTGACCGCCGATCCAGATGCAGTTGCTGAAGATTAGACCTGCTGATTCCCACGTCTCAGTACAAATCAAAACGGTGGACTCGTGTTCTACCTATCGTCCCGTTACCTCCACCACCTAATGTTCAATTCAATCGTGATTTGGAACTTCAGAATATTTTCTGAACGGAATCCCGCTGAGAGCAGCTGCGTCACGCATTAAGTTGTTCGAAAGTTCAGTCGGACGCGCGTTCGCAACGTGAGTCGGCTCACCGAACCGAACAGTAATCTTCGTTCCTCGCGCTGGTGCAGTCCACGATGGAAAGAGCGGAACGTACTTAGACAACCAGTTTGCAAACTTAGACTGAACTAATCCGCCTTCAGGAGACTCATAAGAAATGCCCACTGGAATGATGGGAGTTGGGTGGTAGCTCGCGTCGAGTTTTGTTTTTCTATTCTCGTATCGCTTGACTAGACCGACCAAACCTTCTTCGACGGTTTCTACCGAATCGGGTTGGTATTCACCCTGAACAAAGATTCCGAGTATCAGCCCTGAGTCGAGGCGTCGATCAACATCCCGCGCCAATGTAACGGCTTTCGCTCTGGCCGACACTTTGTGACTCTCAGGCCAAACTATTGAACCCAGCAAAGTTGTAAGCAAGTGCTGAACCCGATTCGCTATACGTCCATGCCCGAACGCATCGGTCGACACAAATGCAATGAACTCTCCTGCCACAGCCGCCACTGCATACATGTCCACAGCTGAACGGTGAACAGGAGCCAAAACAAGCGGACGTTGCCTCGGCAATTTCCCCTCGAACTCTACGGTGTAGTTCATTAAAAGCCGAATCGTCGGCACGATGAACAAGCGAAGGAAATGGAAATTGAATTTCCAAAGGACGGTAGCCAATTTCAATCGGCCAGTGCTTCTATAAACACCGACGCTGTCTTACCGTCTCGGAGTAGGCCAAATACGGTGAACTTGAACTTGCCGCCAGCGTTGTCTACCAACACCATTCCACCGGGGCGACGATCGAACAGTCTTGAAACGCTTCGCCCACGCATGAGGCCAGCCCCGATCCGGAACCTCATGAATTCTGCATTGGTGCTCAGACCTCGAATCCTGTACTCAACCTCTCCGAGTCTGGTGCCATGAACGAACACGGTACCTTTGTCGAACTCGACGGATTCAACCAAACGGTCACTCCTCACGTTTCGATAGCTGGTTGAGTAGGTCAAAGTGGAATCGGTAATTTGGGCTTACATGCGCGCGCCCAGCTTCGTTCGATGAACATGACCACACGCAAGTGGCTCAACCTCGCCAAATCTCCCGTGCACCCTACTCGGCGCGCCATTGCAATAGACGATTCTTGACTATCGACGGACTACCAACGCTTGCTCGAACTGGATCTGAATCCGTCCCGACCACGTTGGTTCTTTGGTCGGTCGTTCGCCACGTTCACCACGATCTGGCGTCCATCCAGGGTTGACCCGTTCAATTCCGCAACCGCTTCATCCGCGTGTTGTGCCTCGGTGAAAGTAACAAACCCAAATCCTCGTGAACGATCGGTGTCGCGCTCGGTAACTACAACCGCTTCTGTCACTTCGCCGTATTTGCCGAACACGGTTTGGAGGCTGGATGATTCGGTCGCCCAAGCGAGTCCACCGACGAATAATTTCTTGCTCATATTTGGTCCTTACGCGCAGACACGTATAGAGAGCCGTATTTTGCGACTAGCTTCTACATGAAGCTGGTTGTGGTCTGCGCGGATATCCGCCCTGCAAGGTCACAAACAGAACAACCAAAACAGGTCTAGAAATGAAGGCGAGAAATTGGGGAGGGACTTTAAGTTTACTCCTATCATCCGAAAATGGGTTGGTCTGTTCCGATTTGTGTAGCCCTGTAACCCGCATCACGACGATTTCAGGTACAGTGGCTACGTCATAGCCAACTCGTCAGAGGTGCGGGCCGCACCGTCCTAGAAATCTCAAAATTTCGTAAGAGGACGAAACGTTTCTTCGCAGAGTACCTGTTAGTTCCACCATGGCCGATATTTCGGTC
>Ga0181585_10000331_pt1 | contig 38771 bp, 30 predicted proteins | sample 071ome_29_FD_132469 | JGI IMG/M metagenome (GOLD analysis project Ga0181585, IMG submission 132469) | Coastal salt marsh microbial communities from the Groves Creek Marsh, Skidaway Island, Georgia - 071407BT metaG (megahit assembly) | ecosystem: Environmental > Aquatic > Marine > Intertidal...
AATTATTCTGAATGGGCCAGCTGGTGTGTTCGAAAATCCTGATTTCGCTTTTGGGACAATTGAGATGTTGAATGCATGCGCCGAAAGCGAGGGCTATGCAGTTATGGGAGGAGGACACACCGCCACACTAGTTTCCTCTCATAACCTGACCTCGAAAATGGGGCACGTTTCCACAGGTGGTGGAGCCTGCTTAGAATTACTTGCTGGAAGAAAACTACCTGGAATTGTATCTCTCAAAGAGTCTGCAAAACAATTCAAATTCTCTATCTCAAAACCTATTGACCACCAATAAAACCGGATTCAAAATCCATGGTTTTTTTAATTCCCTACAAAAAATATGTGATGTTGGGAAATCATGGTGAGCATTTATCTCTTACCAATTGACAAAATAAGTGCAATGGCTTTTAGAGACTACGAATGTTTTGATGGTTTAAGTAGATTTGATTTTGTTGATGGAGTAAATACCATAGTTGGAAGAAACAAGGGTGAGAAATTTGCCATAATCAGTTGTTTAATGGATGCATTAACATTCGATAGTGAAAAACGGAATTTTTCTCGTTGGCATTCACATTATAATCAAGGAGAATCTCTCATAGAACTTATATTCTATTTCTCAGGACAAAAGCATTACTTGCGAAGGGTCTTTTCAAATGGTAGCTCAACAGATTTTCATTTATACATAGGTGAGGGGGATGAGAGAAGATTTCTTAGGGACGGCCAAGTTCAATCTTATTTTGAACAAAACAAGATTAATAACATAGATAAAATATTCAGACAAGAACTAAATTACTCCACAGACTATACTGATAGGTTAGGTTTGAACGCAGTCTTTGATGAAATTAAAATCGCAAGTAATGAAGTGGAATCAACGGTTAATCACATACTCGGAAAATTCCCATGCCATATCGCAAAATTGTATAAAAGGAATGAAGGTGTAATTATCCATTTCAAAGATGGCTGGGTGGCTTCACCAATGGATAGATTAGGAAATCGGGACTCGTTATTCATATCACTACTAATATTGGTAATAAATAGGATTTTATCGAATGCGGAATCAAATCATGGGGTCTTTATTATCGATGATTTCGATGGAGGTTTAGATAAAATGGACATTCATTTTTTTGATGATGTATTCAATTATCTTGCAAAGGAATACAATATTCAATTTTTCATTACCTCTCGCTACAAGAATAGTCGTAATCACGTGATCAATATAAAAAATTTAACACGGACTAATAATTCCACATATAGAAATTATTTCCGGAAAGTTATCAACAATTTCAAGTCAAACATAGTAATCAAAAGTCCCCCTTACAATAAGAAGTTCAAATGGTGATAGTGTGGAATATGTAATGAAGATAAATAGTATATCACACAATGGTTATGGTAAGATGTGGTATCCATTCTCATTTGAAAACCAATCTAGATTTGGTCTAATTAGAACAGAATCCTATGATGAAATTTACAGTTTCATTCATCTGTTAAGAATGATGTTTGGTGTTTTAAATCAAAATTCAGTCTATTTAACTCACCCTCTCAGGGGTAAAATTGACACTAGAAAAGGAACCCAATGTACAATAAAATTTGAAACTAACAAACACAAATATTGTTTAGAAAGATACATCGTTTCAAATTTTTCTACAGAGACAAGATTAACAAAAGAAGAATCAGGTATTGTGTATAATAACGATGATGCGATTAGTATTTTGAAAAAAATAATCAGGCCTAAGATAATCACAAATGAGACTTCGTATTATCAGAAATCATCGATTTACAAATCCGCATCATACAATGAAATGAAAAACATGGAAAAACTAGCCAATTCGATTTCAACTTCACTAGGGATAAAGGCAAAATTGAGATTAAATTATGAGGGCAGATGGACGGTTTTCGGTGACGATTTGGTTGAAGAATTTAATTCGAAAACAATGATATTTCCATCATTTTTGCAATTGATAACAAATTTGTCGCAAGCAATAATGAAAAAAAGAGTACATGGCTACTGTGAAACGATATTGACTTGTTTAGAATCAGTTATTCTTAATCGATTAGAGACATCGACTCTACTTTATCAAGCGAAATCCATCGCAAATACAGAGCAAATCGATTTACTGATTTGTTTCGATTGTGATAAAACGGAATCAGTAATAGATGCGATTGAAACACCTCGATTAAAGTGCTACGAATATTAATTCCTTACTTTATATACTAATCACGCCATCTAACAATATGGCAATGCAATATGAATGCCCCGAATGCAATAAATCATTCGAGAAAGAGCATAGCTTAGATCAACATATGAGTGCTACTGGTCACGAGTATGTTGATGAGGAATATTGTGATGACGATTGTGAATGTAACGATTGTCAATCTGACGATTGGGATGACGACACCCCTTCGGTCGATTTATCAATTTTCAAGCCTAAAAAGCAGGCGTCCAAAAAAACCCTTAGAGTAGCAGGTAAGTGTTTGACAGACCCAGATAGTTGCACTATTCCTGAGGTGAAACGAATGGCTGCATCTCATCTCTCAATAGGCAGGAGTTGCTCTTACGGTATCTGTGGTAATTCAGCTAAAATTGATTGTGAGCATGATTGCTGTGCAGAACACTGTCCAGGTTGTAGCGTACATTGAGGAGGTTGATTGTGAAATTTAAAAAATAAAATGTTCATTTCAAAACTTGTGTATTATCCCACCCTAAAAAATGATGATTCGCAATGTATATAGTGACAAAGTTGTTAGTACATCTATGCCTTCTTTTCCTGTTCGCGACCGCGAATACAGGAGAGAAGATATTGAGCATAAAGCATGCCCAGAATGCGGTTGTAAAAACTTCACTGAAGACGATGAACGAGGTGAAAAGGTCTGTGACGACTGCGGACTTGTTGAACCGATACCAAGCCAAGACCAAAAACTAACAAATTCAAATAAGCAGGGTAATAATTCTGATGCATTAATTGATATTAAGAAATATACCAAAGATAAGAATCTAGCGAAGTTGTTAAGATTTGAACATTTAAACAAAGGAAGGGCCTATAAAAAAGAAAAGCATCCAAATGAAACAATTGAAAGATCAGAACACATGATATCAATTATATTTCCATTAAATATAAAAATTAAAGAAAGACAAGATGGTGAAAGTCCAAATACCGTGCGGAAGAGGGAAAATTCTATGATGAAAAAGTTTCGAAATATTAGTACTCACGACACGGCGAGAATGCAGAAAGGACTATTTCAGGGACATTCTGTGAATCTTAACGCACTTGTAATGGCTTGGTTTGTGCATAATTTTTTGAGAGAATTGAATTACTCTGATTCCCAATTGAGATCTGAAATTAAAAAATCGATGAAACATGAATTACTCAAAGATTTTTTTGAGGAAAGGGATAGAAATGAAGTAGATGCTTGTTTCAAAAAATTTCTAAAAGCGTCAAAGAAAATTAAGATATCTAAGGCCAAGCAAATTTTCACCCGAAGTGATATTACGTCAGCAAAATTACAAGCAGAGACTGATTTATTAGAAATGGTTAGAAAACTAAAATCACATGAATTAATTGAGAAAGAGTTCGAAATTCCAAATATCATACTCAAAACGCTTTTTGACATAGAAAATTATCCCCCTCCCGGAATGCATAGAAAAATCCTCCACTCGGAGTTGATCTATAGGCTACATAAGCGAGCTTCTTCCTCAAAGACTAAAATTACTATGAAAAATATAACTGATATTTTAGAGGTAGGGAACAAAGGTAATCACAAGAAGAAAATTACCACATATTTAAATCAAAAATTAGGAGAGGAATAAACGTGCCAATGAAAATAGACCAAACCATACTTGATGAAATTGAAAGTTGTATCAAAGGTAGCAAAATAGAACGAATAGAACTGATTGATCTACTTGCACCTCCGAAGAGAAGTGCGGACGATATAGCTGATTTGTTTAAATTAAAAATCAGAGGCAATACAACAATGAAAGAATTAGATAAACAAAAGAAAGAAATTCTGGCCAATGACAATTCAACTTTTATGAATGCGTTTGGAATTAGTAAGACTGGTTTAGTTGACATGATAGAGAAATATAGTTTTGATAAATCTATCTTTAACAGAATCCCTAAACGCTCGCTTTCCTTTGGCCTAAAGTCTGGATTAAGTGGTTTTTGGGCACCGAATGGGTATGGAAAGACGTATGCTATCAAGAATATACTTTCAAAATTAAAAGATAGTTCTGGAAGTTCAACCTTCAAATCATTTGAAAATTTTATCATTAGCACACATTCAGAGTTAATAATTGAATCCAACCAAGATGGTTTGTTTCGTGATATTCGGGCTAATCGCAAGCGCCCCTTAAAATCTAAATCTGAGATTACTTCTTCTCTAATACCATTTAGACAAATAAATTACATCACAGATACAAATGTAATTGTGAGTATATCTCTAAATCATCTTCAAGGCAGGTACAATGATTTTTCAATAAAAATTTCAAAGGTTGACAATAATTTTGAAGATTGTTTTGTATATGAAGATGTAAAATTTCCTATATGGTTACATGATAAGGGCGAGAAAATATTCTTTTCAAATAACGTTTCAGAAAACGATAGAATAGATAACGAGGTAATCAAACCGATTCTGGACCAACTACTAAATCTGTCATTTGAATATGTTGAAATCCCAAAAATGTCTTATTCCGATGATATATTCAGAAAAATTTCGGATGATTTCATAGAGTTGATTGGTCCAGATGCACTTTTCGTCCAATCGTTCCCCTCGTTGACATTGTTAGAAGGCATTTACGGAACTGAAGATATTCCATATTTGAAATCTAGGATATTACCACGTATAAATCACTTTATGGTGGATTCAAAAAAGTTCTCATCCGGTGACTTCAGTGCAACGATTAGCAAGGAACTCTTCAACCAAATGAAGCAACTAAATACTGTATATAACGATTCCAAACATGGTGGTGACACTAGCCTTTCGGATAAATATATAGAAAAATCAGTGAATGAATTATTGGATGCTTTTGATAAGATAGATCCAACAATGTTAAAGGAAAAACTCTACAATTACGAGAAGGCAGATTTTGATATCTTATCCGACAAAGACTATAGGAAAATGCAAGAAGATTTAGCAATAGAATCTAGATCTCTGCAACTTATAAGCGATATGAAGAGGTTCAACAAGAGGGCAACCCACAGAGAGGATAGAGATAGGAAAGTTTATGATTTTATTTCATCAATCGAAGAAAGGTTCAATGCGGTAATTAAGGGTACTGGAAGCCCATGGGATATAGAAGTAAAGTTGATTAACTGGAAAGCTGAAAAAAATAGAAACGTATTCATGTTCAGATACAGAGGTTCCAATGAGTCTAACCAACATAGAGCGTCATGGGACACATTGTCCTTTGGACAAAAAAGTAATTTCATACTCCATAGTGCATTGATTTTAGAAGAATTTCTCAATGATGAAGAGGCAGAATGGCCAGTTCAAAGATGTACTGTGATTGATGAACCTGAGGCTGGAAAAGCAGAATCATGGATCAGTGAATTAATTAACAACCTAAATGAGAGTCATAATAGACTTCATAACAGGAAGAGATCTTCTGTTATGATTTTGTCTCATCGAGGTATAATTCTCGATAGCATTTCAGAAGATGGCACATATTCATTATTACATCATCCAGAACTCGATGAAGAAGAATAGGCTGGCTGTGTGATAATTTTGAATCTCAATAAATCACCGATTAGAAAGGGTCCTTCTACTATTGTGTTCGAGGACGGAGATTTAATTCATAAAGCAAAATCAGAAGGAATTATTTCAGAAAACAATCTTGTATACTTACACAAATCAAGTGTAAGAAACGTCGAATCAATCAATTCCCTTGAATCATTGGCAGTAAATCACTGCTTCAAGTGTTTCAAATTCGATGATGGTTTTTATGATGTTAGAACTGTTGCAAGATTCCTATCCAAAAATAACATAGCGTTGGAAAGAAGAAGAAACGTAGACGCAATTTACATCGATAGCGATGGTTTGGATATATCTTTGCTACATAACTTAGAATTCCAATTTGGTGAAGAAGATAGTATACATACAACGTTACAACCATTTACGAATTTGTTAAATGAAATTGAAAGTAACATACGGCTTTACAGAGGTAAAAATTTGAAAATTTGTTTTATTCAACCTAATATGGAAGCATTAGAATACAAAGGTATGAAGGAGGGCAGCATTTTCACAAAAACAGAAAAGATGCGACACATAAAATTCAATTCATTTATCCTGGGGGAGAGAGATGAATCAACAAAGGAACTTGTTTGCCGTGCAAATCCAAAAGAGTGTAATCCTAAAAAATATCTTAAAAGAAAATTTAATCAGTCTGATTATGAAAAATTAGTGGATAATTTGATCAAAAAAATGGGAAATGATAATTTCATTAGGTACAATAGTAGCGATTTCAAGAAAATAATACAATCACAAACAAATTCTGTAATTTCATTTAGTGCATATGTGGCGAAAGATAATCGTGGTCGACCAAACCGTAATAATTTCAAATCTGATGGTGAATTTCAATTAGCATTTAAGGAATGGAAATTGAATCAAAAGAAGGTAATGGATGAAAAGTTAAAATTATCCACTAACGAGCAAAAAGTATCATTGTTTAGAGATTTTTTCTTATATCGTCCATTGATCTTTCACATACACGAACAATCAATTATTATCAAAAAATCGGAACCTGAAAAAGATCTGAGTGATAATTACAAAAACCTAATTTCCAGAATATGCAACATTTGATTACTCTTCTTCATCAAATCTTTCTAATCGTTCTAATTGCTCGGTCAATCTTTTAATTTCTTTTTCCGCGTTTTCGGCTCTTTGAAGTGCTATTTCAAGTGGATTTTCTTCTTCAAATACATCAACTTCTTCGTTCTGTTCTTCGACTTCATTGTGATTTAAAGTAGGTAAATTATGGGAGTCCATTTCTAGTAGTAGTTCTTTATTAGCTGAATCTCCATTTAATCCTAAAACTTCTATGATAGAATTCTTGGAAAAATATTTCTTTAACAGTAAATCTCTCTCATCAGCAGATACTTGCTCTCGATCTGTAACAAGTTGTAAAATATCTTTTAACAGACTGAAATACTCAGTAAACCTCTTGCTGGAAAAATCAACAAATGTTTTCTTTGTTAGCCCAGTAAAAAACACTTCATTTTTAGCATTCAAGTATATATTATGATCTTCTTCTAATGGATTTTTGCCTTGCATAAACAACTCGGTCTCATGTTTACTTGATATCAATTCTTCAAACCAATTTTGGAAATCTTGAATTGATTTAATATCGTCTAATTTAGATGCTTGGGATAACAACTTTGACAATAAAATTAATTCTTGGAAATATTTTGCATTTTCAAAGTGTTTCCTTAGACTTTGTCCAACTTCTTTTTTCATACGTGTAATTCTTTCGACTTCCAAAATACCATCATCATTGAGGTAGCGTCCGTTTGAATCAAATCTAAAGTAATCATAAATTGATAGTGCATCATCCCAGATTCTGCTTACGGCTGAATGGCTTAATACAGATTGCATTTCAGACACACTGCATCGGTAACTATCTAGAATTTCACTACTCAGTATTGAGTTAGGTATAAGGAAAGCATTGTTGGAAATTGATCTGTAACCCCTTATTGAAGAAGGCTGACTCAAATTAGATTCCTCTGATGTTTTTTGAACGTGTGGAAAATATATTGCGGGTAAGACCAATATATATTTGGAAAACAATTGCAAAATATTTGAAATTGATTTATCTCCAGTTAGAAGTATTTCGATCAATATTGTCTGTTTAGCACTTTTTGCGTCACCCCCAGTAACAAATAATGAAGTTATTTCATCTAGTGAATTATCTGAATAATCTTCATCTTCTAGGAATTTGTATAATTGAATAAATCCATTTAACGTTTTATTATTTACATAAAATTGTGGGTCAACATCTCTCATGGGTTTGAATCGGTCAACAGGTTCTAAGGCTGCATAACCACGTTTTAATGTTGTAGTGTTCCAGAAATTATGACCTGAATTTCTCCAACCCCATGTGTTTGAAGGCTTGTTATACCATTTTTCTCTTCCAAATCCTAGTTGTATCATTTGGGATAAAATTGACTTGGGGTCAAACACTAACTTTGCGAGGTTTTTCATTGGTTTTTTCCTAAAAACAAGGGGGCTAGTAAGCCGATCTAACGCAGCATCTCTAATATTCCCATTTATTTGTTCTAATACCGGATATGTGAGTGCATTGCCAAACGGTATGTTTCCAAACAACCAACTTAATATAGAAATCAATGGCTTAGCATCACTAAAATCTAGTTGACCCTTTTTGTTACTATCGAATGAAGTTTGGTAAATACTTTCGATTAGTTCATCAGAATAAGGTTGACCAACTAACATTTGATGTAAATTAATATCCAGAATATCTAATTGAATTCGACGGAAATCTTTGGCTAATTTAGTGTCGTTTATCGGTAAGAAATAACTTGTTTCAATGCTAATAATGTTCTCCAATACATTATTTCCTGAAATCACATTCATATTTGTATCCTGTTCATTTAGTTTAAGAACGTCTTCGAAAGCCTCTCTTTTTTGAGCTTTAGGTCTTCTGTTGTTCTTTTTGACTGTTATCAACGAGTTAATTTCTCTAAAAGCATCAGAATATATCGAGTTGTAAATACCCATGAAATTAATTACATTAGTTGATATTTTGTTTAGTTTTGTCCTTTTTCTTTTGTACATATCTGACCAGGTTTTGGCGATTTCATATTGATCAAATACATCTTTGACTTTATTATTTGAAATGTTCATCTCATAGATTAGACCCATTACTGCTTCTAGTTCATCAATGGTTCTGTATCCAGAAATTAATTTTCTAAAGTTAGCGTATGATATTTCATTATCTACAATATGGTGAGTAGTTTCTTGCAAGAGTTGAGATCCGAAACTGAATTGATTTTTCAGACTTCCAATTTCCTTGAATTGGCAAAGTATACAAATTAGCCAGTTAAGAGCGACCAAGTCATTTTCCTCGGCTTTTTCAAACGTAAATTTAACCAACGCTTTGACATCTCTATGTATTACTCTAGCTAACCATTCATATTTTTTAGTTGTAGTATTATCTAAGTTATGATTTGACTTAATCAATCTAACAACCAACTCGGGTGGTACAGTCCAAAACGTTTGCTCAGTCATCCATGGTTCAATTTTTATGAAATCTTCGTTTTTTGGTTTTGGAAAATACCATGGGCTAATTTTAATCCTCGGGAATGTTCCAGCACTTGGGTATTCTATATTTCTAAGTTCTAATCTATTGGAATCCCAAGGGTTTTTGTCAAAATCTTGAATTGCTAAATGTTCATGATTCTTATTGCTATAAATCAATTTCAACCATGAATATGTGTTAAAATTAGATGACATAATATCTTCTGCAAAACTAATTTCGGTATCTTCTTGTGTGTTGTCAAAATTGCTTACTTCAGGAAAAATGTCCAATTCCTTATCAAATATCTGCTTGATTTGTTCCAGATTATGAGTGAAAAGTTCTTCCATTTCTATTTCATCGAGTGTTTCATCATCGTCCATGTATAGCGTCCTAGAAATCAAATTATTTCGAATAAAGAATTCCAGTAGTTTAATGTAATTTTTTTCGCCATCAATCAAGAATTCGCCATTCAATTGGAACTCTATCTCATCTTTGCTGTTATCTCGAAATTCTATTAATGATTCAAATTTGTTATCCAGTATACTCGTATCTGAGTTAATTCTCTCTCTTGCACTCGTGGCTATTTCCGAAAGTTTCTGTACAAAGTTAAGGAAGTCATCGGTTGTATCACCCTCTTCCTTGAACCTCCTCAATCTTGTACGTAGTCTATTCCAGTTAGCCTTACTATATGGGGACTTTATGGCTTGTAGTAATAATACTGATTCGGGTATTTCAGCTGTAGTCATGTGTATAAGTAAATCTCGAAATGAGGAAGCATCATCATCTTCTTCTTCTTTAGATAAGGTATTTTTTATTACATCTTCTTGGTTAGTTATTTTGATGAAATCATCAAAAGTGTCCGTGATGATAAATAGGCCAAATTGAGCTCTGCTAACTGCAACTAGAATATGAGAAAGTCCTTGCATCTGATCCCAAGCGTTCTCTCTTTTTTCAACATCTTCGTAAAATGTAATTACTACTGGAACTGTTAAACCCTTTATGGATTCAACATCAAAGATTCCAAAATCTGAAAGAGTTTTATTGTCAGTATCATTTTCAAAATAATAATTTATTTTGGATTTAATTTTATTAATCGTATCTGCCAAATTCTCAGATGATGAGCAGACTTCGGTGTTTAATATCTTATCAAGATAGTGATTAATACTTTCATTTCGGATTTCATTTCCAACCGTTGGAAGGATTAATGCAACTTTTGTAGGCTCTTTTTCGTTCTCTATCTGCTTAAGAAGAGTTCTTGTAACATCTTCCCAAGCAGAAATAGAAGAGGAATTTATTTCAGACTCATTTGACATAAAAGATGACGCCAGAAACCCTTTTCTTTCTACGTCTGCAACATTTGATTTCACGCCTCTTTTCAGATTTGGCATGACTAATTCTCCTATAGAATACATTTTTTTTACTATACAATTGATTACCTCGACCGCTGTATCGAAATTTCTGTAGTTTGCTATTAAGCTTGCTTTGAATGGTTTTCTGAGGCCATCAGCTAATGTCCATGTTGCATCGTTTGATCGATGTATTAACATTTCAAGCCAATCGTTGTACATGTTATTTATGTGTAACATATTTCCTTGGAACAAATTTCCTCTGACGGTTTGATATTCATCTCCTGTACATATGAAAACAAACGGCCTTCTATTATTTTCATAATCGTCTTTTCTATTTGAAAATTTTTCCAGCAATATAGACAGGGTAACGGCAGAAAAATCTTGTGACTCATCTACAAATATACAATCAAATCCTGTTTGGTTTGCAATTTTCCAAGCCCCTTTATGCTCTTCATTATTTTCTTCAACTAATTTTGCAGATGTATAAATCATGCCAGATGGAGACCAAATCCCTTGTTGATTATTTTCACAATCTTGTAAATGAGGTTTTAGACCTTCATTGTCAGACAAAAATGATATCAGTGATTTGATTAGATGGTTTCCTTTTTCTTCTTCTTCTTTTGTTAGATTTTGAATCTTGTTGTCCCAAGGATTCCAAAAGTAAAGGGGAGTAATATGGGCTGAAGATTTGTTATTTGGATTTACTAAATTTATGTTTTCACTAGCGAATAATGTTTTATAATCGCCAGCGGACTCATTTGTCCAATTTAAGAAATTGGTAATAGACCCAAATACTCCGTAAACAAAAGTTTCAATTATCCTGAATAACTCTTGGGTATTGTTGATATCTAGCCAGTGTTTCCAGCGTTTGATGAAATTCTGTTTACGTTTCCCCCTCTTGCTGATTTCTTGATTTATAGACCTAATCAGAGTAGTCAGGGATTCTTTAGTCAATTTTTCATGGAAACTAGGTGGCCGCAAGAATAAATCTTCTTCTATAACGAAATTAACTCTCTTTAATAGCATATTTACATCTTTTCTTTTCATCAGGTAGACGTGGGCAAGAATTGATCTAATCTCATCTCTAGCTTCATCAATAAGTGAGGTAGTGGTCGCTAAATACAATATTTTCCGCGAACTTCTATATTCCCCTGGTTGCAGGAGATATTCACAAACCAAGATATGTTGTATTGTAGATTTTCCAGTTCCAGGCCTGCCACTAAGGTTTTGCATTGGTGATTCGTTTATTGTATATCGGTTGAGCGCGGAAACCTGTTCGAAGTTTACTTTATTGCTGTCATCGATTAATCTGATTTCATTGAATTGTTGTGATACAAGTTTCCTAATGTTATTATGATTGATATTCTGAAGTAAATATGATGTTGGTAGCAATCTAGCAGCATTCAAGTCAAATGCTAATTGTTCAAAATACGTATTATCTCCTAGACACCTCTTTACTAGGGATTCGTAAATGCTTGCGTATTCATCACTAAATTGGCCTAGTTGATATATTGGGTTCTGGTTAAGATATCTATGCAATTTTATTGGATTGTCAATTGCATCCTCATTGAATTTAAGTTCAATCTCTCCATCGTAAATATCGATTAAAATAGCGCTTGAACAATTTGACATTTCGCTCTCAACATTATACGGGCCGGATACAATTATGTGTCGACTTGAATCAGTATCAGGTCTATGGAATCCTACCACAAAATCAGAGTCTGTTGCTCCTTTCCAGTTAATGTCGCGTGAAATACCTTCACTCTTTGGTAGTTCGACATCATTCCCAAACCTATCAATAACTACAGGGTTTAAATCATGAAGTGTTCTTCTAATTAGATCAATGGTTTCCCTACATTTGTTTGAACTTCTAATTTTCTCAAACGTGGGTCGAGTGATAAATACACTTAGCCATTTTTGATTTTCATTTTTGACGAGGTCAAATAAAACATTCCTATGAAATCTATCCTTCCAGCGGCCTGTTGTGTTTGTTGGACGCTTTCCTCTGGATGACTTCAAAAATCCCGCCTCATCATTTGTTAATGGATTTAGTATTTAAAGGAAAGATTTCAATCAAATCTCGGCATTCATTACTTTGATCCATGCTGCGTAAAATCTGAGACAAACTTGTCCTTGCTATCATCTTGTGCACAAAGTTCAGCGATTGCACATAGTTGTGAATTGTTAACGAATACTAAGTTGTAGGAATAGCTTCCAGTTGGAGTCCACTTGACAGTCATGGCCATCAATATGTTAGACCATTCATTGGATACCGCAAAAATTGGTGAATAAAATGCAATCAAAGAGAACTTGCTAGAGCAACGACTGCTTCGTAATCTGGCTCAACACCAGGACTTTCAGCATCCCATCTGTGTTGAACAACGCCATCTTTGTCTATCACAACAACAACTCTGTTTGCTGAGACATAGCCTTCTATTCCACCAAGTCCTGTGAAAGTAGCATCATACGCATTTACAACTTGTCTTTCAACATCAGAAAGCAGGGTAAATTCGAGTTCATATTTTCGCGCAAATTCTGCATTTGCCCAAGGCGAATCAACACTTATTCCCAAAACAATAGCATTGGCATTACCTAGTTTTCCCATATTATCCTGGAAGGCACACATCTCTTTGTCACATACTCCTGTGAATGCACCTGGATAAAATGCTAGAATTACCGTTTGTCCAGAATAATCAGATAGTGCAAATCTTCTTTGCTAGTGTTTTTCAGTGTAAAGTTAGGCGCAGAGTCTCCAGTTTTGACTATGCTTTGGCTAATAGCCACCTGTGTACATCGTTTTCGATATTTTCGACTTCAAGCAACATCGAATCTGTCTGCATTCATGACCTTATTCCATGCGGAAATGAAGTCTGAAACATTCTTGTCTTTCTTAGAGTAGCTAAAGTGGTGTATATTTTCAATTGTGTCCTAAGTAATATGCGGGTAATTTCACTCAAGGACTGTTTGGAAGCAATTCCTTATCCAACAGGCCTTTCAAAATTTTTAATATTCAGTATTTGGACTCTACTCACCCATTTAACACACTTTTCCCTATCAGCAAAAAAAGTAAAAATGTTGCATAGAAAGGCTACAATTGAATTGTTATTGAACAACTTAACAATTTTAGATTACTTTGAATAATTCCTTTCTTTATATTCCAACTCGCACTTGTTAGTGCATGCCCTCGCGTGAAGAGCAGTATAATTCAATGCTGGAATCTGCACACAATTTTCTATTCCGTAAGGCTAAGCCGTTGAAGGGATCAGCACTCAACTCCGCACAACACAATTACATTGTGATTAGTGGTGGAAAGTGCCTGCATTGCGGAGTCGATCTTACTTTGAATAACTCGAATACAGAACACATTCATGACCTTGCACTCGGAGGTTCAAACTATGTTGAAAATAAGATAATCATATGCAGGAATTGTAATGAGGCTAGAAATCTAACTATGCAAAGATACCTAGGTGCTCCAAGTTACTGGAGAGGTTTTCCAGGAAACTGGGATCGTGTAAAGAAGTATCTAATTTGGAATGCAATAACTGTGGATGAAGGACATGATTGTGGCAAGGAAATATCAGATGTTCATCAAATATTTGAGTCAATAATCTCTGACGGACGTTCTAAGAGACCCCCCGAAAATTGGTTTGGCAGAGGAGGAATTACTAGGATAACATCTAATCATCGTAGATATGGGTTTTTTATCAGATTCTTTGACAAGCTCTTTGGTTTTAGGCCAACAAATATTCAAATTCCTCAAGTAGAAAATAATACCAAAGTTGAGGAGGAAGTAAATGAAAATCAAATTAATGAAGATCGTGGTCTTGGCGATGAATTTTATTCACCCATCAATGATGTAATCTCAAATCTCGAAGAGGAAGTTAGACTGACTCAATTTTCAACATTCTTGAAGGACTATTTGGAAGTAAATGGAAAGGAACGATTGTCTTTGAGGGAATTTTCTAGATCATTTGGTATACCAAAGTCATGGTCTTGTGTAAAGGTCTTGGAACTTTACTTTAGCGATAACGTAGATTTCCGCAGAGAAGGTAGTAAAATTTACGTTCGCCCGAAGGGGATGCTATTGTAATTATTTTTTAGAGGTGGTTTTTTGGATAGAGAAGTAATTCTGGTAGAATTTCCTTGGGGTCGAGACAAAGACCCTAGAGTTCCACTAGGGCATGCTTCTCTCATTGCTATGCTTAACAAAGTTCCAAACTTGATATGCCATTCAATCATAAGTCCAATAAATCGCAACTTCGACATTATATCAATCGAAAATCAAATTTTGGCTATTCAACAAAATTCTCACTGTAGAGTAGATTTGGCAATAGGGGTCTATGTTTGGTGTGAGGATGTCATCAAGCACCTAATTTCATCAGCAAGGAAAGGTGGCTTCAAGGGGCAAATAATTCTTGGTGGCCCTCAAATTAGTTACTCCATGGATGGTTTAGAACAAATATATCCAGAAGCCGATGTGTTCATTCGCGGTTACGGGGAATTTGCAATTGCAGAGCTTATGAGTAATGAATCGAAAATCGATATGAAAGGAGTACACTATGCAGGAGATGATGATCTTTGTGAACAGACAATTGTTGACCTTGACTTGTGCCCATCACCATGGCTGGAAGGTATAATTGGATTGGAAAATCAGGATTTTATTCGATGGGAAACACAAAGAGGATGTCAGTTTAGTTGTGGTTTTTGTCAGCATAAAGAGGCTGGATCGAAACTACCAAAACACAACTTTTGTCTAAATCGAATCGAGCAAGAAATTGATTTGTTTTGTAATGCCGATGTAAAGGATATCGCCGTATTAGACCCTATTTTCAATTCAAGCAGCAAGTCTATTGAAATTTTGAAGCGATTTGCTGAAAACAAATTTTCTGGAAGACTATCGCTGCAATGTAGGGCTGAGATGGTTACGGATGAATTCATAGAGGTAGCATCTCAATTGAATGTGCGCCTGGAATTCGGTCTGCAGACAATTCACCTAGAGGAGGGAAGGGCGATTAACCGTAAAAACAACATGACAACGGTCGGACAAACCATTGACAAGATTAACAAGGCTGGTATTGAATACGAAATTTCCATAATTTACGGGTTGCCTACACAGACGTTGCAAAGTTTCTCTGAGACAGTCGATTGGTGTCTAGAAAAATCTGTTCCTGCCATTAAGGCATTCCCACTGATGTTACTAAGAGGTACTGATACTGAAAAGAGGAGAGACGAATGGGGCTTGAAATCATCAGAAGATTCTATGCCTGTAGTAATTGAGTCTGATACTTTTACATTCAAGGAATGGGAAGTGATGGGTAGTATTTCTCAAGCTCTGAAAGATACAGAGTATAATCATCCAAACAGAATAGATGATCTGCTGGAAATATCTAGAAGCTACACTGCAGACATTAGTAGGTTTATTCCAAACAGAATTAATCTTCCATCAACTACTGCATAGATGGATTTTTGAGATCTACAATTTGTGATTTCCTTTCATTAAATACCAATCAAGACATTAGATATTATGGCGGGGGGAATCTATGCAATTTTTCCTAAGGCGGAGCAATATTTTACTCTTTTTTCCTTAGGTTTATACCAACCCCTGTGGAAGTATACTAATGTGGCCGGAGGTGAAGAAATATGAGTTCGACAATATACAAAGCAACCCCTGGAGATACAAGGTTTTGTATCGATGAAATTAAACAGGATACTCACTTCCTAGGCCACGATGTAAAAAGTCTAGAGATTGATACAAAATCATTCGGAACACTACATCTTCGAGAAGTAGACTCATTGAAAGAGATTACAGTCAAGAATATCGGTTTGACTCTGGTTTTCAGTTGTTTCCCAAAACATTCCATCATTGTCAATGGGCCAATTGAAGAGGTACGTATTCAACACAATAACAAACAATATTCACTACATAGATATGCATCGAATCCAACATTACCTTTTGATGAAATTAATAGTCTACAAATTTCGAATACAAAGGATTTCATTAGTCAGGAAGCCGATGCATTAATTCTATTCACAGATGAGACTGATGATATTTCTATTAGGGGATCTCACTCACATATCGTCGTAATTGGCGACTCTACAGCAAAAAATTTGCAAATTGGAGGCCTAGGTGTAATTAGATCGCTAAACATCTATGATTGTACAAATATAAATTCGATTAGAATCGATAAAAGAGTTCTTTCCTGCAGAATAAATCAGTGCAATGGTCTGATATCTTTGAAAGGTTTTGGTGACAGATTATCTATCAAACCTAAGCCAAAAGATGTTTCTGCAATCGGAATCGGTGGATTTTGGCATGAAGCTCCAGCGTGGTATGAGCTTAAAGTTGCAATGCTTCAAATAAAGCACTTTGAGGCCGATGTTTCTCCGAGTGAAATAAGAAGTTGCTCAGATATGGGAGGGATTAAACTCACTCCGCATTCATATGATGGCCCTGGTGGATTGTGTAATTTTTCTGAAAAACTCGGTTTATCGATAGATGAAGTATCACAGGGCGTGTGTGTGAGAAAAATGATTGATTTGATTCTACAAGAAAACAAACGATATTCTGTATTTCAAGAATGGTGTGATTTTCAATTATCTCATTTCCAACAATATATCGCTATGCGAATCCTCTCTTCTCTAATTAGTCAAGGCTTTGAGGAAAAATTAATTCTTCAAACAAGGAAAAATATTATGAGATTAAATATTAACATGCCAAAGTTGGTTACTGAATCTGTAAATGACGGTTATTTGGGGGGAAAATGGAACCAATTGACCAGTTCTAATAAGGACGAATGGGAAGTACCTAACAATGCAATAATGCCATTTGGAAGACTCGATCTAGAAATTTGGTTGAACTGTGAAATGGGGTTAGATTTCATTACTGAGCAGATGGAAGAGGAATCAAATAAGTACTCAAAAGGCTATAATACACACCTTGGAAAAAGCGAGTTCGTAAGAAATCTGATTGTTTCAATATTGAGTGCGGCTAACAAGTCCGGACGTAGTGAAAAGGCTGAGCGTAAAATCAATCACCTTGTAAAAATGCTCTATACTAATTCAATCATAAATCAAGATCCATATTGTTGCGAATTTACTATTTTACACCTAGGGGTGTCAAAAATAGTCGATTCAAATATTGTTGGGGAGTTAATCAAAGGAATATCGTCGATGCATGTTGAATCTTGGGTCAAAGCTGCTCTTTTGATTGGAATAATCCACCAAATTGACTCCCCTAAAGCCAGATTGGCTTTGCGAAGAATTTCTTCAGATAAAGAGTTCACAGTTTCACAATCCAATGCTATTAACGCTGTTGCGGTAGCTGGTAGGCGTGCCTTCCAGACTGGTAAAGTACCATACCCAAAATGGCCTTATGTTAGTAATTGGAATTTAAGAATGAGGTATTGAGATGAATAAGACAAGTATTGAGAAAGCAAAACAACTATTAGAACACCAACTAAAGATACTTTGGGAAAATCCAAGCCTATCTGGTGGTATTCCTCCTCTAATGATTTGGGGGCCACCAGGTATTGGAAAGTCGACTTTTATCAAAGATATCTGCAAGAAACATAACATCGGTTTCATTGATGTTAGATTAGCACAAAGAGAGCCTGTAGATATCAGAGGATTGCCGGTTCCTAGAGATGACAAACAGGGTATTGATTGGATAGTTTCTTCTGATTGGCCAAGAGAGGAAGTAGACGGCACTCCAAAACGTGGCATCATTCTATTCGATGAAATTACAGCTGCGGACAGCACCCTACAGGTTGCTGCATACGAATTTATTCTCGATAGAAGGTTGGGTCAGTTGTATGAAGTCCCAGAAGGCTGGTATATCGTTGCAGCAGGAAACAGAACTAGTGATAGTGCTGTATCAAGAACAATGTCAAGCGCTTTAGCAAATCGATTCTGTCACATAGAAATCGGCTCAAACACAAAGAGTTGGTTAGATTGGGGTCTCCTTCAAAACCTTGACCCCAGTGTCCTTGGATTCATACGATATATGCCACAAAAATTGTTTGACATGAGTGGAAATAAGGAACGTGGATGGCCAAGCCCTAGAAGTTGGGAAAGAGTCTCTATGGAAGTTAAATTGGCGAAAGAGTACAATCTTTCAGACGATATTATTCAGATCATTGTTGAAGGTTTGATTGGAGAGCCTACGGCAATAGAATTCATGGCATTCTTGCAATGGAGTGAGAATATTCCTGACATAAGAAAAATGTTAGAAGGTCATATCAAACCAAAAATTCCTGGAAGAGCTGATAGAAGATATGCTATGCTTTCAGCATTGATACACACGATGCGTCAACATGAAGACCCTATTTCCATGTTAAACGGATTTATCGACATTTTACTGTCTTTCCCTAATGATTGGATTCAGTTGATTTATCATGATATTACACTAGTTATGGACAGTGAAAACAAAGATGATTTCCTGATGGCGTTATTTGACCATCCAAAGCATGAAATTATTGAATCAAAAATAATAATTTGAGGTGATAATGGTGACAAAAATTTCTGATAAATCGGTAAGCTTCAAACCCCCTACAAAAGCGGATGAGGAACTTAAAGTGAAGTCTCTTGAAGATTGGTCTAATGATAGAATGAAATTACTCAATTGGAGACCTTTTATAGGCACATTAGCAATGAATCTGGAGCTTATCCCAGTTGTAGACTACCGATGCCCAACCGCTGCAACAGATGGGAAAAGAATTTTTTTCAACCCGCACTTTTTGGAAGAACTAACTATTGATGAAAGATTAACAATTTTAGCTCATGAGATATGGCATTGTGGCATGTCTCATTTCACAAGAGAACATGGGCGAATTGAAGACCATGAGATGTGGAATCATGCCATAGACCACGAAGTAAATTCTCTGTTAGAAGATGATGGATTTGCTATACCAAGCCATGCTGTACTTTACCGCCAATATAAGGGTGAATCTGCTGAAACTGTTTTTGAAAAAATAAAAGACGGAACAATCCAGATGCGTGGTCAATGTTTAGACCAGCATGATGTAGTGCAAAAAGAGGACCAAGAAAATGATCCAGGAGAAGGTACAGATGGATGGTCTACAGTTGAGGTCGAGAGTAATGGTGACATAACTGCGAAGGTTGACTCGGATTTTACCCCAAATCGTACAGATGATGTATGGAAGGATTGGAAGAACAAGATGATGTCAGCAGCACAACAATGTGCTTCAAAAGGAGTAGATATGGGTGTGTATCAAAAAAGACTTGATGATCTGTTCCGGTCAGAAATGGATTGGAAAGAAATTCTCAGACAATTTTTAACGCCAATGTTTGATAGCACTAGGAAATGGCTACCCCCTAATAGACGCCATGTATACAAGAAAATGTACTTGCCATCCTTGAGAAAGGACAAGCAATTAAACATCGTGATAGCAATCGATACAAGTGGTTCTACAACAGGAGATATTGTCAAAACATTTGTGAGCGAAGTACAAGCTATTTTGAACAGTTTTGGAGGATATGAACTAAGATTAATCCAATGTGACAGGAGTATCCACGAAGATACAATTTATGATCTGCAAAATCCGTTTTTGCCAGACAACTTTAAACTTAAAGGAGGCGGTGGTACAGATTTCATCCCAGTCTTCAAGTTAATTTCACAAGATAACCAAGAGCCAGAAGTACTATTATTCCTGACAGACGGTTTTGGCTCTGCTCCAAAACATTCTCCGAATTATCCAGTAATATGGGGCGTTATAGAAGGAGGTGTTCAACCTGCCCCGTGGGGAAAATCTATTTCCTTAGGCATAGGAAATAAATGATTTCATTGGGTTTAAAAGGGTCGAAATGTAATTATAATTGTAAGAATGATGCAAGAAGTGTTGTTTACTTGTTTCAGTATCTTAGCAACAAAAATTGATTTAGGTGATATTATGAATGATTGTAGTGAAGAAAAGATTTGGAGAATCATAGCCAGAGTTGATGATGAGATTATCATCAAAGAATCAAAGAGAAAAGAACGTGCTATTCGTTCTGCAAGAAATGCGGTTGTTCAGAAACTGTGCACTTCTGTTAATATTGATTATGAATATGGTTGGTGGAAGGGAAGGGCTCGTCTTCCAAGATTATCATTTGTTGATTTATTTTTAGGAGATGCATTGTTAGTAATGAAAGATGATGATGTAGACATAGCGGTTCACAATGTTCCAAACCAATTTTATTTGGTCGATGATGTAAGAGCTATTTTCTTTTCAGGAGATTCAATGGTTGCAGAGAATTTTGATTCGTTTGGATATTACCATTATGGAGAAGGAGATTTTGAAAAATTTGCTTTGCTTGGGAGAAACATTTCTGTTCCTTCTAACATAACCGGAACTAAAGAGAATGAAAAAGAAGAAGTTATTGCAATCTGTGATGCTGAAGAAATGCTTGATTGCTGTCCCAAGTGCCAGGGAGATATGCCATTTGGAACAATTATGATTGTCACAGAAAACTACCGTTTATTGCCTGTAAATTGTTGTAATAGAATGCATTGGTTTAGAGCATCTGATGGATTTGGAGAGGAATGGGCGTGATATTGTGCAAGGCAGACGAAATCCAGAAATTGAAAATGAATTGCAATCATGTTTAGACAATGGTGGAAATGTATGGGCTGTAGGCGATGTTCATGGGCATGCAGATACATTAGAAATGTTATTTGAAAAACTAAATTTAGACACTCTAGACAGAGTTGTTTTACTTGGGGATCTTGTAGATAGAGGCCCTAAATCTAGTACAGTTATTTCGATTGTGAAAAACAACCCACATATATTTGCAGTCATGGGCAATCATGAAGACATGATGCTGAGAAACTTCGACCCTTCTGATTTTGAAAACCTTAGTACTGACCAACATGCTTGGATGTATAATGGGGGCAGGGCAACTGTAAATTCTTACATAGAAGAATTCGAGGATGATAATGGCGAAATTAACAAATTTATGCTGAAGAAAAGAGGGGCAAAAGATCTTGCTTGGCTAGATTCATTGCCCCATCACATTGTTCTAGATGAGTTCAGACTGGTGCATGCAGGATATATGCCTCATGATTTAGCCCCTGACCTTCAATCAAAAGAAACGCTGATGTGGGTAAGGAAAGATTTCCATGAAACAATATTTCCGATTGATAACAAAAGAACTGTTATTTTTGGCCATTCCCCAATGCCGATGTTTGGATTATGTCAAACTGAGGTTTGGGAGTCAGACGCTGAACTGCCAAACGGAAGAGCCGCGGCTATAGGAATAGATTCCTGTTGTTACGGAGGTACCGATCCTCAATTAACAGCAATAAATTTACAAACAGGAGAAATAATTAAACAAAAAAGGAGAGATTAATATGAAAGATAAGGACGAACAAAATGAAATGAATACAATACTAGCGACAGATCAAAGTTTGATGATAGAAAATGATGTCCATCCATTTGACCAAGATTTACCAAAAACGGTTAATTTTGAAGAACAAATGCACTCAGTTTTGGTTGACGGAATCAAAGGCAAAGCTTGCACAGGAACCCTTGGAGGATACAGTGACAGGATTAGAATAATTTTGGAAGAAGAGCATCCAGACTTAGGGGTCGATTTTCAAACCAAGTACTTCATGTTCCTAGAACCAGGAAAGGTACTCTGGGGCCACAGTAAAAAAACGTTCGAGATATTGAAAATTGTCGAGGAAGAGTGAAGAAATATTGACAACTGGTTGATGACACTACAAGTTCCTTTCTTTATATGTCAGTTAATCCATTATTAACTGTAGCAAAGGCGATTGTATATGTTAAATAAACTAAATCAACGATGGAATTGGTATCAAAACACGATAACTGCGAGGAATGCTGAAGCAGCTCCTAGAGAAGTCAAAGCATTCTCTGCTGAGGATGATGTTGCAGAGTTTGCGAAATGTCACCCTAACGTAATCAAAGTATTTCAAGGAATTAGAATCTTGGACCCAGACCGACGCCGAGGTGCAGGTGAGATTGATTGCATAATCGTAACTACTCGCGGTGTGATTGGTGTAGAAACCAAAAATTGGGGGTGGGAGATAATCAAACATAATGATGATGTTGCCCAAAAGAAACTCGTAAATTCTAACAGTCACAAACCAGTACTATCTCACATACAAACCAAAGTCAAACATTTGTCACGATGGTTACGATCACTCACTGGAAATGCTGAACTAGACATTTTTCCAATTGTCGTTCTTGCACACCCAAAATGTACCCCTTCGCAAGAAGTCAAAACCATGCGCCATGTATGCAAAACAGAAGAATTACATCAAACAATAGATATGTTACAAGCAGGGTCAGAGGAATTACCTGAAGAGCAGTTGTCTCAAATAACAAAAACAATTGAGATTTTTGGGACTTATGACAAAATAATATATGATGGTGGGCGATTTGTTGCTGGAGACTTCGTTTCCATTCCATTGGAATTAACAAGAGAAAAGGTTCAATCCATCGATATTTCAATTGTCGGTGGGAAAATACTCTCATTCATCAGAGGGCCAAGGCTCTTACTAAAAATTACCAGTTGGGATGGCGAGGTTGAAACTCGCATAATCAGACCCAATGGCCTCTCATTAACTATTAATGAGCCATGGGGTGGTAAATCTTCAATTAGGCTAGAACATTTGAAAGAAATTCGTTTTGGTAATCAAGGTAGGGAAATGGAAATGCAATTGAATCCTATCAACAGACTAGATGATAACAATACCACCTTCATCAAAGAGACTGATCTTGATAGTTGTGAACAGAATTCTTGTACCAATTTCACAGTTGGTATGATTTTGCAGAACCGTACCGTTCTAAGTCACTTACAAAACGATGGAAGAACCCATAGCCTTCTTGTGGAAATAGTTCCAAAAGCACAGAAAGGTTTGCTGTCAACTACTCATCTTTCAGATATTAATCCTGAGTTTTTCAATGCACTATATGCTGTTGGGCAGGGCATTGATGTCAAAATACTCAAGATAAAGGATGACGGAAGAATCGTACTCGGGCTACCATGATAAGGAGATGATTGAATGGATATAATAGAAAATTGTAGATATCACAGAGATGGATTAGAACACATTTGTAAGTTGGAAGATACCCACATAATGCCAAAGGTACTAGCAGACTTCGGCATTATTAGCAAAGCGTTACAATCTAATCCAACGGAAGAAGACAAAGAAAAATCATATTGGGCATCAAGTCATGAATATGATGTAACAAAAGATGACTGGGGTAGACACGAAATTATAGTGACCGAGTTCAATCAATCGGGATATACACATTATTTTGGTGTAATTTCACTCGGTATCGCAGATGCTATTTGTCGTGTTCCGGCTTTACCTGCTGCAACAAATTCTCTCGAGATTGCTAAGAGAACTATCAATGATGATGTGACTGACGTCTATCAAAGAGCCTTAGAATTTGAAAGGATTGAGAACATCGAACAATTTCTGTCAAGTAATCCAACAATAGTAAATCCCGTAATCCTGGCTCTGTCCAAGGATTCGCAGGAAAACGGCTCTGTTATGATTGAGAAAGAACAAGATTTCAGTAAATTAGTAATTGATTTACAAAAGATTGATTTCATTAAGAAGACTCATACAGACGTTAATTTCTCTAAAGGTATTGATTACAGGCCAATCGATCTAGTTGATGGACAGCACAGAATACGCTCTACAAGACTAAATCCTGAGGCTAACGCACTGCTAATCCCATTTGTAGTTGTAGATTCAAATTATAGAGGTGGCGGAGGGAGACTTTTCGCTGAGATAAATGTGCAAAGTAATGAAATCATGAAATTACATAAGTTGCACCTCAGATACGTATTAAGACTTGCAAGTCATATTGAGAAAGATGATTTTGGAGAAGTGCCAGAATCATTTGCCGATAACATCGAAGAATACGATGAGAAATGGCAGAATATCTATTCAAGAAGGAATGCAAACAGAATCGCATACAGAGTAGGAGCTTTGCTAAATCTAAATAGAAATGGACCTATGCATGACAAAATCTTGTTTTTCGGAAAGAAAAAGGACGAAGTAAACAAAAAAGCAATTGATGCTTACGATTGGATTGCTCATTGTGCCCCTTGGGTTTCCCAATTTCCTAAACTAGCTGCTTCAGAAAGAGACTTTGTAAGGGTGTTGCATAATTATTTCCAAGCCTGGAAAATCACATCAAATACTGATCCTAAAACAGGAGTTTCTTACAAAGATTCAGATGTAAATGATAGGTGGGGTAAGGGAGGCAATAAGGGGAAAAAGAAGGATTCTAGAATTTTCAATGCTGTAATGTTCAAGCAAATATTATCTCTTTTCCCATTAACATACAGACTTTCAAAATCAAATATCGAAACCGATGATAGTGATATGGTTAGCCGGTTTTTAGAAATTCTAAAGCCTTGTAGACCAATAGATGGCCTAGATATTGAAGCATGGAACACAATCATGAAAGCTGGAAAATCCACTCTCATTGAAGAACACATCTATTCATGGATGTCTTGGGCTATACATGATTACAGTAGAACAGGTAACTTAGTTGAGCCTGAACTTGCCTGGAATTTCAAAAATGGTGAAACTACTGACGTAGTTTCTGCTCCTGGACAAGGTTTCTTTTCACCTATAAATCCGGAATTCTTTTCAGGATCAATTGAGATTTCAGACATTTCCACCGATAATTTGGAAGGATTAAACCAAGCATCGATTGTAATTAATGCAGATTCGATTCCTAATGAAGCAAAGCCTAAGTCAATTTCAATTATGTACCGTGATTCAAACGGAAAACTAAGACCTGAAAGAAGGAGCAAACATACGAAAGGACCTAGAAATGGAATTGGTTTTAATTACCTTAAACAACTATTCCAAACATCAACTAAGACCCATGGCATAACTTCTATCGAGATAACAATCACATCTGGAAACTTGTTTAGCGTGGGTGATGATGAACTATTCAAACAATCCTACACAATGGAAGAGTTGAGAGAACTGAATAACCAGACGTTGATTTTGTCTAACAAACCAACTCAATTAGACTTGAAAAATTCTAAAATTGATATTGATGAGTTTGAATTAACTACACCCAGTTCTGTAAATCATTATGTCTTCAAGTATGATGAAGACGAAATCTCATTGGAATCTGAAGAACAAATTGATGCTGAAAATATGGAAGAAGAAATAATACTAAGAGGGCCTCCACCGAAAAATCAAGGATTTTTCCCCAAGAATATTCTCAAATTAAAATATAAATATAGGACAAATATAAATCAATGTCAGGCATGTTTCCATGGTATTCATGATCCCGCAAATTGCGGACATAACAAGTGGTGGTTATAATGAAATTAGATGAAGGACACTTATACATATTGAATGATGTTGATGACATTACAGGACCAAGCGATTATTACAAAATCGGTATGGTCTCAAAAGAGAGAACTGTAAAGGATAGAATTGAGAGAGATCATCAAGTTGGTAACCCTAGATTGGTAGTTGATATTCATTCGTTCCACTCTGAAGCGCCCTTCTTTGTTGAAAGACATCTTCACAAGCACTTTGCCCAATATAGAGTCAGAAGAGAATGGTTTAGACTAACTGATGCTCAACTGGAAGAAGTGAAAAAAGAAGCTGCCAGATATGACAACATAATTGGACCAATGCTTGGAGACGTTAGAGAATTTGCTAAATCTCCATCAAATGGAAATATGACCAAATTAGAGGCAAAGGACAAGACTAGGATTGAATTGCTTCACTCTGAATTGAAAGAACTGCGTTATCAAATCTACGAAATTGATTTCAAAACCAACACGATAAAAGAATTCTTGAAGTTTGAAACTGCCAAACACAAGGGTGGAATTGATGGAATCACAAAAGTAACTGTCAGAGGTGGAGGTTCGCCATCGTTCTCAGCTACAGTTTTCAGAGATAGTAGTCCTGCGAACAAAGCAATTTATGATTCATTTTGTACAAAAAAATCGATAACTGGTGCGTTCAAAACCGAGGATCTAGATACGAAAGCCAAGAAATTCCCCCAGTTGCATCTAGCAGAAAAGGCAGCAAAGGAGAAATACGCAGCAGACAAGGCTACTCATGACAATATAGTTGATGGAGTAATTCCTAGAACTAAGACCTTGGAAGATAAGCACAAAGAGTACATAGAACTAGTAATGAAAAAGGAAGATGTGAATGTAGAAATAATCCTTAGAGAATTAGAAATTAAGAAACTCTGTGGAGATAACGATGGAATTGAAGGAATCTGTACGTGGAAAAGGAAAGAGAGCCTTGCATTCGATGCTACGGCATTCAAGAATCAGCATCCTGAAATTGTTGAGGACCCGCAATACCATTCTGTATCACAAAAGACTGTTGCAATAGGCGTTAATTCATCAAGAGACTACGTCTAATCACTCGGTGTAAGCGAGCCACAGATCTTCAAGAGCTTCTGCATCTTCAAGAGTCAAGCGTCGCTTGGCCTGGAGGGCTTGTCCGTTATACCCTTCTGATAATTTGTTTCCAGATTCAAATTCAAAGGTCATGAAGAGATCACGGCATGGTATTTCTTGCAGTTTTAACCATGGCTTTTCACCGATCCAATATTGGTCGAAATCGGCAGATGCAAGTGACCTGCCGATGATTTTCTCAGCCTCTTCTCTAGAACTCGCAAATTGGTCGAGAATCAGTTTACCAAACAACCAATGGTTACCTGTATGATCGATGTTGGTAAAATAGACAACATCTCCTTTCTTCCACCGAGTAGAGAAATCACTCATTTTAGATCCCCAGCAGGACATAGACCAGCCAGGAGTGTTCTCACAGAGGTTGATGTCGTCCTGAGTCCAATACACCGAGTAAACAGACATGAACAACCTGAGGCGATTATAGAACTTCATTTTTTTGTTAACCCAACTTAACACAAGGGGTTTATGTACAGAGATTTTAACGGATTAGCAACCAACGGAGAGTATTTGCTTTGGAGGGTCTGAAAAATCTGGAAATACCAAACTCAGCCCGGTCCGACGAGTTAGATGATGACGGAAATCCCATTCCGATTGTTGATATCTTTGAAAACAAAGCATTGGGGTCAAGTGTTAGACATGATCGAATTTCTGGTTTCTGGGATATTAACTGGCTAGGACAAGTCAAAAATGGTCTTGAAAAATTCCTGATAAAAGGGAATATGAGACTATTGATCGGAGTTCCAATTAAGAATTCGCTCAAGAAGCTATTGAATGCTGACGAACAGGTCAGAGAGGCAGGTAAGGAACTCCTTGAAAGACTAGGGGAAAGTCCCATTTTGAATAAATGGGAAAACTTCGATATCCTTCTTTGGATGCTCAAACAAGAACGATTGGAAGTGAAAATTCTCCTGATGGGGCACGGGAAATCACACCCCAAACCCGAACATGCTAAAATTCAGATTTATGAGGACAGTTTTGGCAATCGAATTGGTTCTAGTGGTTCAAAGAATGATACGTTCAGAGGAAACCAGGGAGGAGTTGATTTTGTTGTAATTAGCAAATCCTGGGCAAGCCAAGAAAATGTTCAGCAAATTGAGGGTATGCAACACTACTTTGAGGACCATTGGAAGCACAGTGATGCAAAATCTTTGGAAGAAATACACAAGGATGACTCATTTAGAAGCGAACTAGAAAACCTTGCTCAGAAAGAGGATACAAATCTGAAACCTCACTTCAAGTGGATTAGAGAAATTGGAAGGATTCCTGAGGATGCAAAGGGCGTAATTGTGGAGACAACGGGTTCAAAAGTAGATAAAAAAATGTTCAATGATTACGATATTTTTAAACTAAAATTGCCTAAAGATTTACCGCTTTCCGCAATCAGAAGTATTCTTGATCAACGCCCAGATTTGAAGATATTTATTGCATCCACAAGGAATATTCTATCTGATGAATTACCCATTTCTCCCGGTATATGGGCACATTCTTGGAAAGTAAAGGGATGGAATTATTCCGATGAAAGACGTACAATTCCAAATATCAGCACAGATAATCTTGAGGCAGTAGTGTACAAATTTTTAGGATATATTCAAATCGAAAGTAAACCGAAAGAACAGCCCACTGAAGACAACTTAGTTCCTGAAACCACAGAAGAAGATAATGAGGATAATACTGAAAATGGGGAGGATATTGTATGGAATCCAAAGTATTTCAACAAACCAAAATATCCACTTCGGGAATGTCAGATTGAGGGAGTGAAACATTGGCTAGAACATCCTGGATGTTTACTTGAACATGCCACTGGATCGGGTAAAACTCTCACAGGGCAAATGATTGCATCAAGAATGTTCGAAGAGTGTGATGTTGTTATTATAACCACTCCGTTTATTGACATAGCAAATCAATGGGAAGACGACGTCAAGAGAAATTTCAATCAAGATTTAGTTCACATTGCTTGTCTTCACTCTAGGAAACTCACACCAATCAACAAGTCAATTTTTGAAATTTATGAAAGCATAGAAAAAGGCATGAAAGTAATAATTATCACAGTAAATCCTACGCTGGTAAAAAATTGGAATAGGATTGATACTATGGGAATTTTCCAGAATTTTTCAATAATATATGATGAAGCACATAGGTGGTCCTCAGCAAATAAAATCGAATTTATTGAATCAAACATTTACCCTTATATGAAAAATAGTTTGTCTATTACTGCAAAATTACACTCTGTTGGAAATGGTTCTGAGCGGCAGCAAAAAATGCTACAGAACAATATGCCGAAACACGTTTTTAGTCTCAGACAAGCAATCAAAACCAGGCCACGTATTTTATCTGATTACAGATATATTATCAATACAATAGAGATTGATCCCGAGTTGGAATTGAAAGACGCAAAGGAAATCTTTGAAGAATTAGCTACCTCAGAATGTATCGGAAATATAGTATCCACAGATATAATTCCTACAATAGTTTACACAAAGACAGTATCTGATATTGATGAGGATGATGCAGAAGGCAAAATCAATAGTGATGAAAATATGGGTGCACAAGCGGTAGCAAGGAGAATTACTGATGAAAGTAAGACCAGTGGTTCAAACAAGAACGTACATGCTCAAAGCTATATCGGTTTACATGGTTCTGATGAAAAATTAAACAAAAAGAAACAATATGAAAGTGGAAATATTCACTGTTTGGTTGCAGTCAGGTGCTTAGATGAGGGAGTAGACATTCCAACAATAAAGCGATTATATCTTGTCCACGGAGCACTATCTGACAGAAGGCAGTGGATTCAACGAAGAGGAAGAGCACTAAGACTGAATCGTGATGAAAATGGAAACATCTTAGATAAAGATTCTATCGCAATTATCCATGATTATTATCCAATACCTGTGGTAAATTTCGACTCAAATTCCGTGTGCAGAGAAACCGTTGAGTGGATGAAAAGCCAAATAGGAAAAATTAGGGAGTTGGCACTAAATTCCAAAGAAAATACATCTGATTATGATAAATATCTAAATCACATACATAGGCTGGGATAGATATGTCTGCCAAGGAAGATTTAGCGAGTGAAATTATCTCAAACATCCAATGGCCTAAAAATTGGAGTGATGAAACAAAGGAAGATTTCGCCGTGTGGATAAAAAATGTAATCTACAGCACTCCTGGTTTTGCCTACAACAAGAAATTGCAAGAATTAATCGATTCTCTGATTACATTTGAAGAAAAAACTACCAAGGCCGCAAATAAGGGTGATTAAATGTCAAAATTGATAATTACAAAAATTAAGGCTAATTATTTTCACACTTGGAAGGAAATTGAAATTGACCTTCCTGCCGAAAACGGAGTTGTTGTTATTGGAGGCGAAGCAGGCTCAGGCAAGACTACAATAGCGTGCATCATTAGATGGTGCCTTTTGGGTGAGCAAGCACAAGATGTTGATCCTACACCAAAATGGGCCAGTGATTGGAAAACGACTACTGCTTCTTTGTTGATGACACAAACAAGATTTGACGGTTCGAAACAAATTATATCCATAGAGCGTAAAAAACAAAAAGATTCTGATGAATCAATACTTGAATTAAAAGTTGGAGAAAATCCGATTGAGGTAGACCAGAAAAAAATAATTACACAGCTAAAAGAAATTACGAACATTAAGCTCAAAGATTCAATATCATCTTGGCAAGGCTCTCAGGATAAGCTTTGGTGGTTTTTTGGAAGCGGACTCCAAAAACAAGTATTAGAAGATTTCCAAAAAGACTGTAACGCAAACTCCTGGGCCGTTCGTACTGGAGCAGATAGTTTAACTAAACGTTTGTTAGTAGCAAATAAGGAAGCGAATAAGAACTATGATGCTTCAGTTGAATGGTCAACAGAAGAGCAAACACAACTTGACGAATTTAATAATCATATAAAAAGTGAAGAAATAATTGAAAAAAGATTAGATGAAGAGTGGCAAGGTCTTGAGAATGAACTTACGGATTTCCGTAAAACATATCCAAACTGGAAAGAAGAGGACAAAGGTGAGAAATTAACAGAAGCTTTTGAAAAAATGGCCGAGGCTACCAGTAATATTGCTGACGGTAAACCATCATTTGAAACACTGAGGGATTGGTTTGTTGCAGGAATTAACTCTGCACTGAGTGCAAAAGGATGGGATAATAACATCCCGGAACAAGAATCGCATGAAGTCTTAGAAGCTCTCAAGGTTGTCCGTAGTGATTGGACTGAGTTCGATAAACTTCCAGAAGAAGTTCAAGATACTATAATGAAGTCATCTAAAGGAGAAGGCTTACATTGTGTAAATCCCGATAGAGGAATCTCGCTGGGGATTGTTAACGAAGGAAACCTACAATCTTTTGAACAAAATCTGCGCCAAATCCAAACGGGAATAAAAGATTTGAGATCTGCAACAACAGAAAAAGATAATGAAGATATTGGCGCAAAAGGTACAAGATTAACTGTTACTCATACACAAAAAAAGAAAGCGCTTGACGATGTACGAAGCCGCTTAGCCGGATGGAGGGGGCAGGCTAAAATTTTGCGAGATAAAAAACAGAAGCAGTTGGGCTTGGACAAATCTGCTTTACAAAGAAATGTGATAGAGAAATTACTCAGAATAACTAACGATGCGATAAATGCTACATCTTCCGATATTGCAGATAAAAGAGTAATCAGAGCAAACAAAATCCTCAAATTGATGGGTTCAAAAATGCGGATAGAGGTAGTGCAAAATGAGGAATCTAATCTGAAAGAACTTTACAGAATAAGCTCAACCAACCATAAGGCTCCGCTGGTCTCTGATACTGGAGAAGTAAACCCGGGGCACAAAGGAGTAATTTTCTCAGCTTTGGTCGCTGCAGAGTTAGCTAATTCTTCTTTGACAATACCTCCAATCTGGGACGATTCTATTGCTGTTTCTGACGAAGGTCAAATTCTGACTGTTATTTCGGGACTCCACAAATGGGCTGTAGAAAGTGAAAGACAAGCGTTCGTGATTAGTAATCGGCCGGATTTAAATCAATGTAGTAAAGTAGTAACTAAGGTGATTTTCATGACTAGTCCGGATGAAGATTTTAGAAAAAGAGACAACAACGACTGGAGGTAAATCAATGATCAATGAGTTAACCAGACATAATGTATCCTTTGGCAAACCTGAACTAAATGGCGGAGTATTGACCTTTTGTGGACTGTTGAATAATGAACCTTCTGATGGTGTTAAAATAATCTCAATTCATCTTCTCCATGGCCTTTTTCATCTTTTAACCGACCAGAATAAGGTTTGGGAAAAAATACAACAAACCGAATATACTTCTATTTTTGACTCAACCGATGGTATTACCGCAAATAGCCATCAACCAAATCTACAACCGTTTGTGGACAGTGCGCAATATATAATATACAAAATTGCAGATTCAAGAAATGAATCTCTAAAAAAAGATCGAATCATTTCAATGATAAGAGGGATTGCAGGCTATTCCGTTTTCCTACTAAGAGAGTGGTTAGAGAATGCTGAAAATTCACAATATCATACCGCAGCATTAGATTTAATGGTGACATTAAGTCTTCAAAGACTAACAAAGTTGAGACAAATGCACAAAAAATCTTCTAAAAACTAAAGAAGCTGCTTTGAAATCTTATTTACAATCCCTGTAACTAGTGCATTGCCCATAAGGAAAGCACGTTTCGTATCACTAACTCCGATGGTATGATTATCTGGGAAACCGTTTAGCCTCTCCAACTCGATTGGCATTAGTCTTCTTAGCCACTGGTTCCTTTCAAGATTCATTTTCTCCCTTACTTCATTGCATTGTGTTGAATCCAAGTCTAATCTTTCTACGGTAGATTCATCTGGTTCAAAAACAATTACGTGTTTAAATCTTGATGCTCCTTTCCCACCTTCGCCCGTAATTATTGTCCGTGATGGTTTATCGAGATTATCAGGAAAAGTTACAGGTCCCTCATTGTAAGGATATGTGTGGCCAGATGGTGAAGTCCTCTGTTCTCTTTTCGCACCTTTTTGATAAATCCATCCTTTTTCGCGGAGTAATTGATATGCATCTATGATGAAATCGTCATCGATAGATGAATTCGAGATGGTAATGTCTCCAAGTGTTTGAGTTATGCCTTTAAATTTAGAGCTGACTTTGCATGTCCAGAACTTCCCATCAATCATAATTCCAGCATTGGAAAATGGGCTACTTGCACCTTTTTTATCTGAGTTAAAATCATCACTAATTTTTGCAAGCCTATCCCAGTCACCTTTCCAATTTAATCCGTGTTCTGGAACGAATAGTACTCCTAAAGGATTTATTGGAAACGCTTTCGCAAAAACTCCATCTGATTGTAAATATTCCATAGGTGGCTTGGCCGCCATAATATCATAATGAGATGTGCCACCCTTGTATGCCAAAATGAAAACTCTCTTTCTTCGTTGAGGGAAACCGTAGTCGGAAGCGTCAATCATTCGCCATTCTAGGCTGTAACCCAAATCATCTAATGATGCAAGCATTACAGCAAAATCTCTTCCTCTTTGGTTGGATGGCGATTTTAACAATCTGTCAACGTTTTCCAAAAGTACAAAATCTGGAAGTTTAGATTTTACAATACGATGTATTTCCCACCATAGGACTCCTTTTTTCCCTTCCAATCCCTTAGATTTGTCGAGTGTTTTTGCAACAGAATAGTCCTGACAAGGAAACCCTCCACACAAAAGGTCGTGGTCTGGAATATCATCCTCCAGGATTGTTGAGATGTCTTTGTTGACATGAATTTCCTCTTTCCCAGTAAATATCTCCAAATCCTCATGGTTTCTTTCGAGATTCCAGCGCTCGACATAAATATCACTAGCGTGTTGTGTCTTTGTGGAAGGCTCCCACTGATTTGACCAAATCACTGAATGACCATTTTTTGCCTCCCCGGGGTTTCCTTCAAAGCCAATCCTGAAGCCTCCCACGCCAGCGAAAAGTTCGACGATGCGGAGTCCCATGGGACTCATGCAGGTGAGGTCATACTTGAATTCTTCGATCGACAAATATTAGTCCCAAGTATGTATGGTACTACGTGGATTTGACCCTGAGCCATTATCGGTGACTCTAAAATTACCCGGGTCGTTTATACAAATCAAAAGTAAGGGGGCAGACCATTGGTTCTTGAACAATTTCATGTATTCTACTGCCTGCTGCCAAGTACACACCGATGGATCAAAATTACCAGATCTCTTTAATTCCTCATCAACTAATATCAATACCCCAACTTTTTGTTCTGTTAGTTTTTCTAAATCATTCTCTTCAACAGCCAGACTTAATCTTGCTATTTTCCACAACAGGGTGTTGTAATGTCCAGATGCCACATCGATAGCCAAATTCCTGATTTTATACTCCATTAAGTAAGGTGCTTTGCGATATTCTTCATGTGCGAAAATCGGAACACGATAATCAGAAATTCGTAACAATTTATTGTTAATTACATGATTAAGCGCTTTTGAAATTCCTTTAGATTTCTCTGAGTAATATTTTTCATGAACCGAAAAAATTTCACCCCAGCCTATATCCTCCAGTACTCTAAATAATAATGCACAGTCTTCATTTATCCAAGCACCTTGTATTACATCTTTGATGTTGTTGTGATTCCATGATTCTTCAATCGGCCAGCGAATTTTAATTTTATTGTCCCAAGGGTCCGACATCTGTATCAATCCTGCTAAAATTAAGATGTTGTTGATCTTTACTCAAAGAATTGGTTAGGCTTTTATGCCTCCCCATGAATCGGTTTGTATGGTCGACCTTGCAGCACTCTACAAGGAGACCGGTGATGTCCCCTGGGTCGTGGGCCTAAGTGGCGGCAAAGACAGTACTGCTCTCACGATGCTTCTCTTGGAAACCATGGAGCAACTACCTCCTCGAATTCGTAATCGCAAGAAGGTGTACGTAACCTGTGTTAACACTCTAGTTGAAGCACCACCAGTAATCGACCATGTGCTGAAGTTCATTGAAAGATTGAAGATTTATGTTGAAGATATGGAGATGCCTATTGAGGTTGTGGAATTGCACCCAGAGGTTGACCAAACCTTCTGGGTTAACCTAATCGGGAGAGGGTACCCTACGCCTGTAAGAGAATTCAGATGGTGCACAGATAGGATGAAAATTCGACCTTCTTCGAACTTCATTACTGAGAAAATCGGCAAGGAGCCTGTTGTTCATTTCCTTCTCGGAACTAGATTTGACGAGAGTAGTGCTAGGAAGCAAACCATGGATTCTCACACCCGTAGAGATACAGATTTGCATGCACACGGACTCATTCCAACTGCATCAACAATCAGACCAATCGAGAACTGGACTACTGAAGATGTATGGGAATACTTATTGAAAATGGACTGGGTTAATGGGATGCCAAATCCTTTCGCTGACATAAACCAAGACCTCTCGATTCTATATCGTGATGCTGCAGGAGGGGAATGTCCTGTTATTCATGATGCTAGCCAACAAACATGTGCTGGAAGCAGGTTTGGATGCTGGACTTGTACAGTTGTAGCTGAAGATAAATCTCTCAATCAAATGATAAACACTGACAAAGAAGTCTATGATGTAAAGACGCTGATTGAATTAGCAAATTTCAGAGATCAACTACTGGCAGAAAGAAATCTCAAAGAAAACCGAGTTCAAGGCAGAAACCGCAAAGGACGCATTCAGATAAAGAGAGACGGAACTACTGGTGTAGGACCTTATACCCACCAATATCGTCAAAACCTATTGACGAGGTTGAAAGATGTTCAGGAAAGGGTTGGGTTGAATTTGATCACAGAAGCAGAGGTTCACAGAATTGAAGAATTATGGGCAGAGGAGATTGCTGATTTGGCACTACTAGATGCGGGGGTTGAGATATGAGTCAAAACATAGACATGGAACTACTTCGCAAAGTCATTACACAAAGTGGAATTGATATGCCGGTTGAAGAGACTGCACAGTTAATCCACGACCTCCTTCTAGAGGAGCTAAATGTCCAGCATTTGATGCGCCCACACAAGATTTTGAACAAGATAACTCAGCATCTTGATACACACATTGGAGAGTGATTCGAATGTTCTACAGAGAATTGAGAATTACAAATTTCAAGAGGTTTGCTGGAACTAATATTTTTCCGCTCAAGGGAGATGGAAATGTAACCATAATTGCAGCAAAAAATGGCGTTGGGAAAACTACGGTTCTCGATGCATTTAACCTGACTTTACACGGGGCAATGGGAATCAAGAAGCGATACCATAAGCCTGGTTTCAAATTTGATGACTGGTTAAAGAAAACACACAATACAACAGTTACCGGTGAAGATTGTAATGTCGGCGTCCAACTTACTTTAGAGGATCCCGGTGTTGGCGTCGTTATGATCAAACGAGATTATTGGTTTGAAAGAGCAGGTGGCTCAGTAGACATGGAATTAACTGTGCGAATTAATGGTAAGCCTCTTCCCTTAGAGGATGGTGAATCCAAGCACAATATGGCACAGAAATGGATTGAGGCTTTCATTCCTCTAGCTGTTTCACAAAGATTCCTATTCGATGGAGAAAAACTTCCTGAGCTCAATGTCTCAGAAATGAATCAAGAGTTTAGTAGTGGCTTGGATGACATACTTGGACAACAAGCGATTCAACAACTAAATTATCACCTTAATTCGGTAATGAAAGCAACTACCAAAGAAATGACTCCTGAAGAAGATCAGAACGCTCTGGATGATTGGTTTACTGAATTAGAAGAGGCGAGAACATCAGAAATACAACTTAAGTCAGAAATTGAGGATTTGAAGAAAGAGTTCGGAGTTCTAAATTCTAGATCTACCGAACTTCACAATATGATTATCTCAAAAGGACAGGAAGAAGGTCAAAATCTGGGTAATGTACGGGCCGTACAAGCTGTTGCAGCATCTCACCTCGCCGGTAGAAGAAAAGAGTTAATTCGAGTGCTTTCGGACTCGCTACCATTCATGATTGCTGGCCTGCCAACAAATATCAAAGATTGGAACATAGAGAATACTATTGAATTGATTCAAACTAATCTAGTTTCAAATTCAGCAAGAGATATTTTGGATAAAATTCTCAAGAACCTTGACCCTGGGCTGGCTAAAACAGAGGAAAAAAGAGTGAGGGCTGCACTTGATGATGAACTAATCAAGGACGAATTAGGTATTCCAGATATGTTCCAATTCTTAAGTAAAAGCGACCTTGACAGTGTACTTACTAATCATGCTGTGATGTTTAATGATCTAACTGGGGATGCAAAACAGGTCATAGATGAGAGTGTTTTAGCATTATCAGATTACAAAAAAGCAACTGCTGCAATGATTGCTGAATCCGAAAAACTTGGCCTAGCTAAAGTTGCGAAAGAGTACAAAGAAATCTCTCTCAAGATTGGAGAAAGTAGGGGAGAAATCCGAAGTAAAGAAGGTGAAGTTGCCAAGTTACAAGCGTTCATCACTGAAACTGAAGAGCGAATCTCAACCATGCAGAGTCTGACTAAAGCCGATTCAAAATTAAACAAGCGACTGGAATTGATTCTTATGATTAGAAAAATCATACTAGAATATGCAGCAAAGCGTAGAGATTCATTGGCCAAGCCATTGGAAGAAGGATTTGCTGAAGGATTCAAATTACTCAGTCGTAAATCTGAAGCAGTAAAGGATGTGCAAATTTCTACAACAGATTACTCACCATTTATCGAGATGGATGGTTACGATGGAAATTGGTTGGACAGAGATTTATCTGCAACAGAAAAGCAGCACGTCGGATTATCGATGTTATATGCAATTAGCAAGTTGTCTAGAATTCCTCTACCAATCGTTGTTGATACTCCTGTGTCAAGGATGGACAAAGAGCACAAAGGATGGTCTGTAACGAGATTCTACCCCAAGCTATCTCACCAAGTGATAGTGCTAACAACAAGTGATGACCTTGGGGATGGCCTATTTGATGAATTAAAAGAATCGGATTGTATCGGTTCACAAATACTGCTTGAGGAAACCGGGCCTGCAACCGCTAAAGCGATTCAGAAAGAATTGGAAGAGTTCTTTTGAGGTGAGAAAATGACATTGAGTAAACTGCAAAATACGACAATTGTTAGTACTGAATTAACTCATTCTCGCATCAAGAAATTAGCTGCAAAAATCGGAGTGTCTGAAGACATTATCTCTAGGCTGGCTCTCGGAATATCGATTAGAGAAGGTTCTGTTTCAGAGAAATGGGTGCCCACAAAAATCAATGACGAGACTATTTCAGAAAATATTAATTCAGGTAAATCCCTAAAAGGAAAGACTCTATTCAAAAATGAGTTGGCATTGTGGATGATTCTTCTATCAAATGTTGAAGGTAAAATGGATTCGATTGAAGCAGCTAGAAGAAAATTTATACTTCATTGGGAAAGAGGCGTTGAGTTAATCACAAAAGAAGATGATGGGGAAGATTGGATACACCTAATCGCTTCACTCTATTCTCCCCAAGATTCACAGTAAATGGCTTCGTGGGTCAAACATGGGCGAGGCTACTGCACGCTACACAAACGCAGTACTTATCGACGATGAGCAGCGCACACATCTCGGTGATTTCCTAATTCATGCAGACGGTACCTGGTCCCAATCAAACGGAGATGAAGATGTTGTTCACAACATTGACGGGACGAAGAAATTGATTACTCGTTCTTTCCAGAATTGGCATACTCACTTGCCTATGCAGTTGAATGCCCGTGATTTTTCTG
>Ga0181585_10000346_pt1 | contig 37956 bp, 38 predicted proteins | sample 071ome_29_FD_132469 | JGI IMG/M metagenome (GOLD analysis project Ga0181585, IMG submission 132469) | Coastal salt marsh microbial communities from the Groves Creek Marsh, Skidaway Island, Georgia - 071407BT metaG (megahit assembly) | ecosystem: Environmental > Aquatic > Marine > Intertidal...
TAATATTAATGTAATATTAGAACAATCTAAAAATATTATTGTGGTATTTGTGGTATTATATATAATTTGCGGTTTTTTTTCAGCTATACCATCTATACCATATGTATCAAAAATAGACGGAATTAATTACTTTTACTTTGCGATGGCGTATATATTTATAGTGTTATTATGCTTTTACATGATGGTTAATATTATTAATATTATAATGACATTTACTGATAATGATAAGCCTAATCTAGAATACATAAATATACCAGAGATATTAAAATCAGAAGTAAAAGAATTAAATGTGTTAAGCGATGATCAAATGCGATATGATATTGAATATATTGATATTATTGATTTTTTTAATAAAAATATAAGAAAAATAAAAATAAGTGATAGTGCTTTTAGAGAAATTGCAAATTATTTTGAAATAAATTTTGCAAAATTTAAAGGTAATATTAATATTACATTTCCTAATATTGCATCTCCTGATATTGCATTTCCTGATATTGGCATTGGAATTACTGATATTGATAATTTTTTTAAAAATAACGCAAATAGAGTAAAAGAATCTACTGGAAGTGCTATAACTACTATTGATGATTTTTTTAAAGAAAACGCAAATAAAGTAAGAGATTTGGCTGATAGTGGTCTTGATGAAGCTGCTATTAAATTTTACGAAGCAAGGCATCCCGAACGTTTTACCATAAAAGAGAAAACAATAGACGGTGATTTTACAACATTATTAAATGACGAACTTGATATATTAGAAAAAGGAAGTGTAACGAATTATATATCTACTGAAATGTTAGTAAAATTAAGAGATATAGTAAAAAAAGACGATTACTTCAATAACTTAAATAGAATAGTGATGATATGTAATTTGACAAATTTTCTTATTTATAAGAACCTTGTAAATGTATTAAATAAAGATTTATATAACGAATATAATATTAATAAAAGTGATGTAAATAAATTTAAAGAATTATATGAAGACTATTTAAAACAAAAACAAAAAATAAATTTGTTTAATGATATTGCCCATATGAAAAAAGAATATAGTAATATAAAAGAATTATCAGATGGAATAGCCAAAGGTTTTGTTGATAAATATAAAGCATTATTAACAAATTACATAGAATTATTAGAAAAGGATGATGAACTAACTAATAACTTATTGTATTTACAAGAATATTCAATATTTAAAAATCCTAGTGAAAGAGAAGATAGTTATACAGTAGATATATCATATAATAGTAAAAATAAGTATTATGAAAATTATTTTAAAATATCAAATGGTGAAAATATACAATTAGAATACAATATTGGTAATTATCAAATTAAAAATATGGAGGGGCTACTATCATACATAATTATGTTTATTGTTATTAGTCTTGTATTATTATTAATTGTTTATAATATTACAACATCAACAATAACATTTGATTCTTATAATATTTTTACATCAGAAGTAATATCACCATTATTTATACTATTTATATTCATACTATTTATATATATATTCATTAATTATAGTACAAAATATAATTTATACTTTATCAATGGTATTTTTGATAGCTCTTATAAAAGAGATTTAACTCATTTAAATAATAAAATTATACCATTTATTAGTTTACATGATAAAAATGCCGGTGATTTATCAACCGATTACTTAGACCATTATATTATAACGAATATATTTACATCGATAATTAATGGTAATTTAATTTTATATAAAGATAATCTCACTATATCAGTAAATAATGATCCACTAAAAATTAAAGATAATTTTGAAGATTATGCTAATATATCCAATAGAAAAATACAATATAAATTATATAATGAAGTAGATACAAGTAATAAGGTAGAATTTGATAGTTATTATAGGAAATTATTTGATAATACATATTATTATTTTGAAGAAGATAACAAGGAATATAACAATAATACCGATTCATATTACATATATAATTTGGTGAAGAATATTAAAGCAGATAAAATAAATAATATATTAAATAAAAATGGTGTTACAGCTAGTTCAATTAACGATTACATAAAAGAAGTTATTTATAATTATAGAGATGCTATAATTGATATAATATATATTTGTAAGCATATATTTGATCCTAATAACTTTAAAAAGAAGATTGCTACATATAATGATAATATTAATGATGGTCATGAAAACAAATTAATGTCCTTTTTTAGTTTTGAATTAACTGAAAATAAAATGGAAGCTTTACCATATAAATTCTTATTGAATTTAAATACAAAGCCTAAATATAATGAATTTTTAAAATATAAGGATATTTTCAAAATAAGTGATAAAATCGAAAATAGAGCTTGTATTTTTGATAATTTAGAATATTTAAAACTTAGTACTAGTGATCAGGAAAAATATATTCAATGCAATGATATCAAAGAAACTAATATAGCTACTATTGTGGATAATTTCTTATTAATTAATTCTCACATGAAATACAATTATGAAATTATAAAAGAATATATTGATAAATTTGCTATTAGAACAGATTTAACTAATGTTTACAAAAATGTTAATGATGAAGACACATTTAAAGAAAAAATAAATAAATTACATAACTATGAGAATAAGAGATTATTTGGATTATTAAAAGAGTCTTTATATAAAAATGATGAAAAAATTATTAGAATTAATGATACATTTAGACCAACTTATCCTTTACATAAAGATGATAGTGATGCAAAAGATTTAAATCCAGAAATTGATGTAATATATCAAACATTTAAATATAATTATAATATGTTAAATAGTTATAATTCAAATACAATGAATGTTACAAATAATTACTTGAAAAATGTTATTAAAACAATATACAAAGAAATTAATAATGAAGATATTAATTTTATAAATGATAGTAGTAATGACAAATATAAATTAAATATTAGTAAAAGTGACTTAGCTAAACCTGTTGATACTATATTACATAAGGCAAATAATGTTGTATCAGAAAGTTTATTTATTAATTATATTACTAATATTATAATTATTATTATCATGTATAATATTGGTAATAATATATAATTAAAAATATTATAAAATAGTAAAGAGACTTTTATAATATAATGTCTGAATCTAAAAATATTATAGATAATAAATTAAAAGAGTTTCAAAAACCTTATTTATATAGACTAAAAAAAAATGATAAATATAATGAAGATGAAGAATATCGTTATAGATTATTGAGCAATTTATTATTTACACCTTATAATGAAAGAGACCCTGAATATTTACATTTTTTTGGCATGTTACCTTGTGATTTATTACCTTCTGCTTATATTCCTCTTAATTATAAAAATCATGTAAGAAATTTTAATAGATTAAGTAAAAATGATAAATTCCCTGAATCTAATTATAAAGAAATATTTGATGATAAATTTAACATGAATGATAAAAATCTTATAAAAGAAGAACTAAAAAAGTATTTAGTTAATTTTGAAAGCGAACATTCGCTACATAATTTTAATTATTTACCACTTATTATTAATTTGATAATATTATGGACAATAGTAATATTTATGATTATGTATATATCATTATATTATTATGCAGAATTATTTAACTACATTCTCGCTTTAATATTAACAATATTATTGGTAGGTTCTATTATATGGAAAATGATATACACGTTACAAAATTAATAATTATTTTTATCTATAATACGAATAAGGAAGTATTAAATTTTTAATCATGGTTAAAAAAGATGATATAATGAAATTCATTACATTATTTAACAAATTACAATATGAAAAACAGATTGATGATAATATATCTACTAATTCATTTGCAGATTATTTAATTGATGATATTAATTTAAAAAAAATGGCACCTGAACGTTTTAATTATTATAAAGATTTAATTGCTATTTTCAATAAACGCCCGCAGTTATTATATAATATTCTTAAAAAATATTATCGTTTTCAAGATATTAAAGAAAAAGAAAAAAAATACCTTAATAAACTTTCTTACTACCGTGAAGGTGACAATGAATTGAATACAAGAGAGTTTCAAGAACTTTTAGGTAAAGGAAATGAACAAAGTAAAGTTGGAGATATAGCAAATAAACTTTTTAAAAGAATAAAAGAAGAAGTTGATAAAAATATTATGCAAACGAAAGCAAAAGGAGGTAGCGGAGAAAAAAAAGTTGGCGGAGAAGGAGAAGGAGAAGTTGATAAAAAAAGAGAAGAAGATGGAAAAAAAGGAAAAGGAGAAGGAGAAGTTGATAAAAAAGGAAAAGGTGAAGGTGAAAACTATAAGGAATCTAAATTTAGAAATGTTTTAAAAAGAGATTATGGTATTACAAATCTTGATAATTTAAGACAGCCGATCTATGTGCCGCCAGATGCAATAGGTGATGAAAAAGGAAGAAATGAAGATATGGAAAAACGCTATAAAACTCAAAACAAATTAGTTGATATTGATGAAAGGATTGATATGTTCTATGATGGCGATTTAGATAAAACAATTATTAAATCAGATATAAAAAGATTTGAGAATGATCCAGATAATCCATTGAAAGAGCTTGAAATAACATTTGATGATAGATTAGTTTTTATATTTTCAACTTTTTTTATAAGATATATTACATTAGTATTGGTTAAATGGTCAATAGATATAAATATTATTAAAACATTTGAAGAAGGATTTTATTACTATGCTGCTATATATTTAACTATTTTTTGGTTTATTGTATTATTTGTAAATATTGATAATTCAACACAAGTTGATTATATGAATTTTGATGATTTTATGAATAGTATTCGCTCGGTATTTTACTATTACTATATGGGAACAAATGGTATAACAAGATTATTTATACATTCAGCTTTAATAGTAATACTTTTAATGATACCAGTTATATTAAACATTAGAAAGAAAAATGACTTTGATGAAGATGAGGAAAATACTAGTAACATATTAAATTATGAAGAAAGAAAGAAACTCATAAAATCATTATCATTATTTACAATATATATATGGATATTAACAAGTATCATCGCTACTAAATTTTAATAAAAGATATATCTATTTAGTTTAGAGAGCATATAATATATGAAAGAAGAAGACAAAAGAGCTGTTGCATTAAATAGTTTAACATCAATTGGTAAGGAATATGTCACTCTTTCTGATAGTACTACCATTGGAAAAGATGTTTTAAAAGATTTAAAAAAGTTAATGGAGCTTGAATTACGTGAAAAATATAAAGTTAATAAAACTAAATGGAGAGTGATAACAGATCCTAAACCAGATCCTAATAAGAATCAAGATGGAGATAAACCACCACTATCAGCAGCTTATGATGTTATAAAAGAAGATAAAAGCGATAAAAAATTTATAACAGAACTTAAAAATAAATTTGATGAAAATAATAATAAAAAAAAAGAAAAAATTTATAAGATAAAAGAACTAATAAATGATAATAAGACAGATACAGATAAATATAAAAGGGTTCAAAAAGAATTAAAAGAATTGGAAAAATATTTTGTTATTGATATGGTTCCAGATATACCAATATCTTTCAATACAATTGTTGAATTGAGAAATAAAAAAGCAATAGTATTTGATGGCGAAGAAAAAAATGAAAAAGCTGCTTATTGTGTTCCATATATTGAACTAAATAAAGACTCAAAAGAAATTGCCGCTATTTTAAATGATAAAAAAGAGCTTGATAAGATTTTTAGAGAAAAACAATTTAAATCATTTGATGATATGGTAATATTAGATTTTTATAATGAAATTACTAAAAAATTATCAGATACCAAAGATTATCTTAGGAAAAATGACCCAGATATAAGAGAAGATATTATTGATGATTTATATAAAAAATTATTTGCATTGTATGATATTAAAGAATATTATTTTAAAAATAAAGAAACAGATAAAAAGGAGATAAAAGAAAAATATATTAAAGAAAAAATTAGAAAAAATAATAATTTGTCTATTGGTGGTGGTGATTATACGGATGTGAATGATGAACTTGTAGGTGGGGCACTTGGAATTTCAAAAAAGTTATATGATAGTCTTGAAGCAAAATCAGATGATAATATGGTAAATAAAGTAGGAAAACATTTAGTAAAAAAATTTGCACCTGTAGTAGCTGTACCTGTTGAATCAGCAATTAATGTTGGTATTGGTGCTTTAAAAAGTGCTACCGAAGCCGCCGGTAAAACAGCTGTTGGTACATATAAAGGCGTAAGAGCGGCTGCAAAAGCAGTAGATAAATTAACTGATATTCCTAGTAACGTAGGTAAATATGTTGTTGAGAAAGTAAAAAAAAGAGAAAGATCAAATAAACAAAAAGCCGAAGAATTTTCAGAAGCAGATAAGTTTTTTCATATTGTATCTAATCTTAAAGATAAAAGCACCGATGAAATTGATGATGTATTAAATATAAAAACATTAAAAGAACTATCAGATGTTCTAAATGAAAAAAGCATTTATAAGAAGAGTATTGAAGAATTAATTAATATTCATGATTCGTTATTAAGTAGTAATAGAGATACTTTATTAAAAGAACAAGAAAAAGAAGCTAGTGAATATGTTATAAAGAAAAAAGATGCGTTGGGCGAATTTGTTTTGGAAGCAGTTGATAAATATAAAAAATTGAAAAAGAGTTTTGTTGATAAGGTTAACAAGGATATAGATGACATCGAAAAAATGTTAGAAGAAGAAGCCAGTGGTAATTTTGTAGATGATATAAATTTTGAGACCATCGTTAATAATAATAGTGGTACATATATAAAAAAATTAAAAAATTTAAATAATTATTTAAATATGCTTAATAAAAAAAATAAAAAAATAGGTGGTGCTGCACCTATATTTGCTGTACAAAAATTAAAAAAAGATGATGGTGAACAAGAAGTATCAGAAAATACACCATTTGATTATTATAAAAAATTAAAAGATATTTATATTGAAATTGTTAATCAATATTATAAATTAGTAGACGAAGTAGGTGAAGAAGAAAAGCATTATAATTTTTTATATGTGTATGACTATTTAAATAATCCTATTATTTCAGAATCAGATCAATCTAAAAGTGGAACAAAAGAAAAATTAAAAGAAGCATATAATTTTATACTAGATAAAATAAATAATTTACAACCGAATGATAAATTATTTGTTAATGATGCTGATGGAAGTATTACAAAAAAATTAAAAAAACATTTAATGGATGATTATCAAAAACCGAATGAAAAAAATACGTTAATATTAAAAAATGAAATTAATAATAATCTACATAAACATAAAGAACAAATAATTAGATGGCATCCATATGGTACTAATCTAAAAATATATAAATATTTTAATTTTTTAGATAAATCACTAAATTTAATAGAAAAATGTTATGACCCTACTAATGATAGTATTATTGAATCTAGATGTCAAAATATATTAGAAAAATTAACAAAAATATTTAATGATACTGTAAAAAGTTCAGGTGATAATGAAAATAAACTAAATGAATTAAATGCAAAAATTCAATTAATTGAAAATAGAATTAAATTATTAGAAGAATTAATTCAAAAATTACCAAGGGAATTAGAGAAATTGTATAAAATTATAAAAAGTATGAAAGGTTTACCACAAGCAACAGAATATGAAGATCATATATTAAATATATTAAAAGTTCATAAAATAGAATTTTTTGAAAAGGATAAAGATAAACATCCTATCATTAAAGCATTAAATAATGAAAAAATAAAAAGAGAAGAACAACTAAAAAAAATAAAAAGTAAACGTGAAGAGGCAAAGAAAGCAATAGAAGATGAAAATGCAATTAAAAAAGCAACTAAAAATAATCAAGCACCAATTTTAATTGATAGAGCATATCATAGCGAAACTAAAAAAGATAGCGAAACTAAAAAAGGTGGTAGTGGTGATATTACAGATGAAGATTATAAAAAAGATTTAGAATTAGATAATACTTATTTAAAAGATAAATTATATCTTAATTTTAATAAATTAATACAAAAAAGTGATAATGAATCTTCAACTTATAATTTAGATAAATTTATGCGTGAATTAAAAAAAGATGTTGAATATTTAGAAAATAATGATGATGCTAATCAAAATTCAACTAAGTTACAAGATATTGGTCGCGATAGAGGTATTTATGAAGATATATGGCATGATTATAATTTAGCTGTTAATAAAAAAGATAATAAAGAAGAAAAATGGAAAAATTATTTGTTATATTTAACTGAGGGAGAAAAGGTACATGATCGTGTTATACAAAATAACTTAGATCCTGAAATAGTATTAAAACTTACCTTTCGCGATAAAGCAATATATATATTTTTAATGTTTTTAATAAGAACCATTAATATTATTGCATTAGAATTTTTAATTGAATATAATCTTATTAAATCATTACAATATACCATAATGCTTTATGGATTTATGTATTTATTTATAATTTCATTACTAGTAATATTAGTAAATTATGATTCATACAAATTACGTATTTTATTTAATTATTTAAATTTTCATATTAATTCATCAAATCTTATATTGCAAAATGTATTATTTATAATATTTATTATTTTAGTTTACATTCTAGTAAAATCTGATGATTTCTTAAAATACTTTGGGGACATATTTGATTTCACAAATATATATAATAATATTTATAAATTCAATGAGTCTCTCAATGAAGATTCTGATATAAATCTAACACAAAATGAAAAATTAAAATTATTATATAGAATTGATATTATTTCAATGATAATATTTATATTCTCAGCATTCTTAGTATTAATATTATAATTTTTGATGATAAGACATTATAATACTATACTGCCCTTTATAATTTAATAATGAGGCATTCATCAACTCTTTTTTCTCTATATTTTCTATATAAACTGTTAAGACATTATCTTGAACATTTAATATATTACCTTGAATATTATCACCATTATTTGTTTTAATTAGTAAATTATCATATATATAACATGTACCAAAATCATAATATTGCTTTTTATTTCCATTATCAATTGTTAAATCAAATATATTATCATTATCGTTATATTTATTAACTTCAATTATATTTATACCATCAGCACCCATATTTAATTCGTTATTAATAAAGTCTGTAAAACTTATATGCCAATTTTTTGTATTAATTAATAATAAATTGTCATTATCCGTATTAGAATTTTCCCAAGTATCCCATATATTTTCATTATTACTATTTTTTAATATAAATATAAGCTTTTGTGTAAACTTATTGTCGCTAATAGACATTGTTATGTAAGGTGTTTTATTTTTAATAAATTTTGGTAATAGAAGCTTATCTATTTTTATATTATGTTTTTGTAAATCAATATTAATAGTAAATGATAATTTATTTCTATTTTTCTTATTAATCCAATCGCGATTATAGCTATTTATTACAATACTTTTACTATTTATTTTTGTTTTTTCTTTGGATAATAATTCTATTTTTTCAATAATTTTAAGATTGATATCTGTATTACTAGGTTGTGATACAATAATTGGTTCAGGTCTCTTTTCTTGTGTTTCTTTTTGTAAAAATGCAAATGAATTTACGGCATTGCGCTTTTCTTCGAGTTCTAAAACTTTTAGCAATAATTGTTCACTATCATATTTAACATTATTTATTTGTTCATCATCTTCTTCTTTTTCTATAATATCAGGTTCTTTTTCTTTTGTTTTATTTATTAAATTATCATAATGTTCTTTAACTTTTGATAATGATATTTTATTTAGTTCCATAAGTCTTACAATTTTTTTTATTAAAACCGCGTCAGAACATATAGTTAATATAATATTATTTATAATATTAAGTAACTCACTATCTGTCGTTTCAACATTACTATATTTATCTTTTATCATTTTGTTAGCAGCAGTAAATATTAAATTAATGTTTTTTTCTGATTTAAAATCATCTATTACACCCATTACAACTTTAATAAATAGTAATAGAAAATAGATGATAAAAATAACACAATTTATACTATTATAATATAACATTTCTTTTTTTAAGATGCATTTTTAAGTTGGGGCGATAAAGATATTTTCTGTTTTCTTCCATTTTTTTATCATTTATATTATTATCATTTACAATATATAATCTAAAATTAGAATATTCATATGGAGATTTTAGCTTTAATTGTTTATATTTTAAAAGAGCGTTTATCCATCTAATTTGATAAGCCATTGAGAACATACCACATTCTGTATTTTTCATTTGATGGCGTTTAGTATTTGATGTTATTGCAAAAGGTACATTAGGATATCTTTCTGATAATTGTTTTTTTATATTTAATATGAATTTTTTAACATAATATGGCATTGATATTGCATTACTATCATAATAATGGGCACCATATGATTTATTTTTTGGGTCTATTATAATAAATGTAGATGTCCAATGGGAACCACTTTCATCATGCTTGTCTAAATTTGTTATTAAACCCAAATATTTGATACCTTTACTTATATATTTTTTTAAATCCAATGAACAAATGTGACTATATAAACATCTACCAAACTTATCTTCCTCTGAAAAATCTATTGGAAAAACTCCTAAAAATGAATAGCAATATTTCTTTTCATTATTATATTGTACCATAACATCGTCTATATCATAATTAGATAACCATTCTATTGGATTTTTATACCATTGCGCCGGCATTTCTGGACGTAACTCGGTTTTTTCTATAAGTTTAATATTTTGCTGCATTTTTGGATTTTTTGTTAGGCGTCCAATAACACCGGGCCAACACCAATATTCTTTATCATCACAAATAGATTTAATGCGCTCATTCAATAATTCGGATAATTTTTTAGCACTATATGTTTTATTGTATTTAATTTTATTATCACGACAGCTATTCCACGCATCAATTAATTTAATAAGTGAAGCTTTTTTAAATAGAGTTGGGTTCTTTGCGTTTTTTGGGCTATTATAATTTTCTTTTTTTGTAAGCATAATTTATATATTTTAATAAATATTCCTACCATATATAAACATAAATAATATTTTTAACCTGTAATTAAATATGTATAAAAATAAAAATTGATATATATATAAAGCAAATTTAAATTTAAAATAATGGGTATAAATGAAGATTTACGTTCATTCATTAATAAACATAAAGTTGAAAAGGGAAAACCCTACACCAATACAAGCATAGGATCTCCAAAAGTAAGTCTTTATATTCCCGAAGAATCCTATGAAAAATTTATAAATTTATATAGTCTTGCTCTTACCAGTGGTATGGCATTACATTTTACAGAAAAACCTACTGAACCGAGTCCATTGCGCGTTGATCTTGATTTCCGCTTTACTATACCCGATGATAAATCAGGTATTTATAGTTCCCATAATTCCAACTCATCTTTAAATGATAAGCGAGTATATGATAGAGTATATACTAGTGAGAATATCTTTAGAATAGTTGATGCTTACTTTAAAATAATCAGTAGTTTTTTAGATGTAAAAGAAAAAAATGCAGTTGCTTATGTTATGGAAAAGCCAAACCCAGTTGAATTTAGAAATAAGCTTAAAGATGGAATACATATAGTATTTCCACATATTATTATTGAAAACAATACACAACATTTTATTAGAAGAAAAATACTTGATATGGCACCAGATATTTTTAAAAATTTGCCAATATGCAATGATTATGAATCAATAGTAGATAAAGCTATTATTGATGTTAATTGTTGGCAGATGTATGGTAGTCGTAAACCTGATTGTGATGTATATCGTGTTTCAAGTATTTATAATTTTAAAAATAACACAACTAATCGCGTCAAATACGAATCAAATGCCAGTGATGAAATAGAATATATCAAATTATTCTCTATGATTAAACGTGGTAATAATTATCCGGATATTGTAAAAGAAGAATTTAAAACAGAAATTAGTCAATATAGTAAACATATTTTACCAGCAATTGATCAAAAGCTTAAAAGCAAGGTTCAAAATAATATCTTTGGTAAATCTCTTAATGTTAATAGAGCTTATGTATCAGATGACGAATTAGTATTTATTAAAAGATTAGTAACAGAATGTCTTGCACCTAGTAGAGCAGATAATTATACTGACTGGATTAATCTTGGATGGGTATTGCGTAATATTGATTACAGATTGCTAGAAACTTGGATTGAATTCTCTAAAATTAGCAGTGCATATATTGAAGGAGAATGTCAACTATTATGGGACAAAATGCGAAAAGATAATATGGGTCTAGGTACTTTAAGATGGTGGGCTAAACAAGATAATCCTATAAAATATGTAAATGTAATTAATACTGCTATTATTAAGCTAATAGATATTGCTCTAAATAGTGACGGCTCTCATTTTGATATCGCATGTGTTGTTCATGCTATTTTCAAAGATGAATTTAAAGCAATTTCTAAGGATGTATGGTATAAATATGATAAACAACGTCATAGATGGGTAAAAGGGCGCGAGGGCTTAGAATTAAGAAAGATTTTAAGTATTGATATTTGCAAGAAGTTTATGGAACGTAGCAACTATTATAATGAATATTGCGATGACCCTATACAACGCGCTATTAATGAAGAAAAAAGCAAGAAATGTTTAAAGATTGCAACACAACTAAAAAATTCTAGCTTTAAAGATTCAATTATGAAGGAATGCCGCACATTATTTATTGATGAGAAATTTGAAGAATTACTTGATAGTCGTTCGCATTTAATCGGCTTTGATAATGGTGTTTATGATCTTAAAATGCATATATTTCGCGATGGTATGCCCGATGATTATATCTATTTATCTACAAAAATCAATTATACAAACTATAATCCTGAATGTCCTGAAATTAGTGAAATAAATGATTTCTTTGCTAAAATATTTACAAACAAAAATCTAAGAACTTATGTAATGGATGTTTTAGCTTGTATTATTGACGGCAGTATTGCACAAGAAAGATTTTACATATTCACAGGGCATGGTAGTAATGGTAAGTCACGTTTATTAGATCTTATCCAAAAAGCCATTGGTGAATATTATTGTATATTACCTGTTGCACTTTTGACACAAAAACGTGCTGCAAGTAATGCTGCACAGAGTGAACTCGAAAGAACAAAAGGTAAGAGATTTGCTGTAATGCAAGAACCTAGTGAAAATGAAAAGCTAAATATTGGGCTCATGAAGGAATTATCTGGTCAAGACAGAATTTTAGTAAGAGCACTTTATAAAGAGCCTTATGAATTTAAACCACAATTTAAAATGATATTAACTTGTAATGAATTGCCAGAAGTACCTAGCGATGATGGTGGTACATGGCGTCGTATTAAAGTATGTAACTTTTCAAGTCGTTTCTGTGAAAATCCTAATCCAGAAAAAAATGAATTTCATATGGATTTAGAATTAACCGATAAGTTTGATCGTTGGAAAGAAGTATTTATTAGCATGCTTATTGAAAGACATAAAACTATTAATCCATCTGCTATTGTTGAACCAAGTGAAGTTAGAATCGCAACTGAAAGTTATAAACAAAATAATGATATTATTGGTCAATTTATCAATGAAAAGATTATCATTGACCCTGAAATTAAAGAACCACGGGTTACTATTGCTAAACTTTATAATGATTTTAGAATCTGGACTGTATCAAATGTAATAAAAGGTAAAAAATGCCCAGATAGAAATCAGCTTAAAGCATATTTCGAGAAAATACTTGCTACTCCTTATGATGTCAAAGGTTGGCGTGGTATTGGATATCGCCTTGATGATGAAGATGAAGATGATTGATTAAAAATCATAAGACTTTCCAATTCGTTTTTAACATCTTTATCACTATATTTATTTTTTTTCGCAGTAATAGGTTTAATTATATAATTGTCTTTTGCAGGAATAATTATAGTATTTTTTTCATTCGTATTATTACAACAAGAATAGCATGAATAGCATGAATCATTATTAAATAGATCGTTAATTAGTTCTTTGAAATCAAACATTTTAATATTAATTAAATATATATTATGTCATTTTTTATAAAAAAATGATTATATAAAATTTATAATTTTCTTATAACTAATATAAAATGGAATTCTGTGAAGTGTGTGACAATATGCTATATGTAAAAACAAATGAAAATAAACAGTTAGTTAAGTATTGTAAGCATTGTGAATTTGAAAAAATAGAAACTACTAATTCTGCTATTAGAATATCGCAAACAATATATAGCGAAGACGATTTATTATATAATCAAAATGTAAATAAATATCTGCGTTTTGATCCTACTTTAAGAAGAATCAAGGATCCTCATATTGCTTGTCCCAATACTGAATGCACAGCTACACCAGAAAACAATCAAGTAATTTATATTAAATATGATTCAAAGAATATGAAATATTTATATGTTTGTGAAACTTGTGGAGAAACTTGGAAACAAAATTAAAAATTGATTTAAGTTTATATTATTTTGTTTAACAAATTAAAATGAAACAATGTTTTATTAAGCTAGCTATTATTATAAATAGTATTATTAATATAAATTGTTATATATTATCTATGTCAATAGCAGATAAATCTTATAATATAAAAAAAAATCCTTTATTTGCTGATTCATATTTAGATTTAAAACCTATGAAGATGGTATTGTCAGATACCAGAGATACCAAGGTTTGTGAAATATGTAAAGAAAGAATTAATGTCAATAGAGAAATCCCATATAATTGTACTATTCCATTAGGGTGTCCATTTAATAGAAATACAAAAAAAATCATTGAAGATAGTTTTAAAGGATAATTAATATGTCATTATTAGTGTAGAAAATGGAAAATAATATTTATGCAGAAATAATTGCTACAATAGCAGGTATATTATCTACTATGGCTTTTATACCACAAGCTTATAAAATATTTATTACAGATAAAACAGAAGATTTAGATTTTTTTACGTTTGTATTATTATCTATAATATTTTTCTTATGGATTGTATGGGGAATCTTAATTAATAGTCATAGTATTATCATTTTTAGTTTTATACAGCTATTTTTTATATTATATATAACTATTAAAATTTATAAAAACTTAAAAGGTGATATTAAAAATAATTATAATTTTTTTATTAAATTATAATTTCTTCAATATTAAATATATTATAAGTATATCTAGCTAACATATAGAAATAGTCTGAAAGTATATTAATATATTCAAGACATTTTTGAATACTATTCACGTCACTTTGTGATAATAATATAGAATTAAAATAATAATAATTCATAGATACAAGTCTTCTTTCAGCTGTTCTACATTTTGCTCTTGCTTTAAAAATAGATGCTATTGTTATATTACCACCTGATAAAACGAAATTATGCTGTGTTGGTAATTTTTCATTAATTTCATTAAGATAATCCTTTATTTTTTTAGTACTTAATTCTTTATAACTATCTTTAAATAATATATTACTTTCAATAGCATTAATATCTTTTTGAAATTCATATAGTATTTCATAATATTTTGGTATTAAATTTGGATATAAATTATCTTTAATAATATATTTATATACTAATGTATTAATGTATCCTATTTCTGCACTGAGCTCATCAAGTTCTCCAAAAAATTTAATAATTATATTATTTTTTGATACCTTAGTTCCATTACTTAAAAATGTTGTTCCTTCTAGGATTCTTGTATTCATTTTTTAATATTGTTAATTTATTTTTATATAAAAATAAAAAAAATGATATTAATATATTAGAATTATATTAACTAATGTCTTTATCTTATAAAGCAAATCATATTGAAGATGTTTCTAAAACAAACGAGTCACTTAGTAAAAATAAAATATCTAAACCAATTATGACTGTTTATGAATTTGATAAAATCATTGGAATGCGAACTCAACAATTATCATCAGGTGCTACACCTTTTATAAATGGTGTTAAAAATGTATCTAGTAATATGGAGTTGAGACAAGTTGCACTTGAAGAATTAAAGCAGGGGAGATTACCTTTTATAATTGAAAGAGATTTACCAAATAAAAAAAAAGAATATTATAGGGTAAAAGATTTAGATTTAGTAGCTGTTAGAGATCGTATGAGATAATATTATAAAATAATACTTAATAGCATTAATTTTGAGTACATAATTTTGAAAATCTTTTAAATTTTAAATTTTTATAAAAGTTTATAGAAAATTAAAATTATGTACTCATACTTAAATTATTAATTTAAGTAATCTTGTAATATTAAAGATAAAGTACAGGTTGATGTTAGGCCATTTATTAGAGCCATTAATCCAAATATCATTAAAACAACTAATGGTATAACATTAGCATTCTTATACTTATTCATTTCCATATATGTTAAACCGCCAAGTATTAGTATTAATAGTCCTAAGAATGTTTGAACTATACGCATTATGCTATAAAAATTAATTCCCGGCGTCCCTTCTACTTTTATGCGAAGTGTATCATTATTAATTTTAATTAGATTATCTTCATAATTTAAATTATTAAATTGCAAATCTTTACTTATTTTTATATTTGCATCATCAGCAAAATATTTATCTTTTATATATTGAGAACGGCTTGCTGATCTACATACTATATAGATTTCATTGGCATATTCTAGATGTTTACGTATAGTATGTTCATTGAAACGAATCATATCCATTGGTATATTATAATATCCATAATATCTTGATGGAGCAAAATGCTTATTATATACCTCGTCACTCTTACGAATATCTATAAATATATATTTCATAATATTCCACTAATTATTATTAATATTTTTAATATAATTAAAACATTTTTCATTAGTTAATATAATACCAATAACTTTATTATTTATAATTCTATTGTATTTGAACCTACATGTGATTCAATTGATGTTATATCAAATAGTTGCTTATTACCTAATATGGCTATCGGGGAATGGGTATATATTGAAATTTTTGGTGCTTATACAATAGCAGAAGCAACTAATTTTAACGGATTTCAGCAAACTAGATGTGTATATTGTTACATATAATTTATAAAAATAAATTGGTTTACTCTCAGTGGGGCTCGAACCCACGACCACATGGTTAAAAGCCATGCGCTCTACCGACTGAGCTATGAGAGCTTGTGGAAGTAATTTACCTTCCGTATGTATTATATTAACTTAGTCTTTATATGTTTTATTAGTTATAAAAATTGATAAATAAAATGGAGTATATAATTTATACCAATGATAAATAACAATCGCCTCATTAATCTGATGATTATAATTTCAATGTTATATATTAATAACTACTTTATCATAGATATATTTAATTATTATATAGAAAGTATTGATATTGCTAAATTTATCATTAATAAAAAGAGTACATAATTTGATTTTTCTTAGAGATTTTATAAACTTTTTATAATTTTAACTTTTTAATTAATTATGTACTCATTTTTTAGACTTGGTTTTTTTGACTTTTTTGGGTTTACTACTTTTTTATATCTTCTATTATATGTATTTATTTTATTAGCATTTCAAACTCTGGAATATCTAAGATTTTTACACCTAATTCTGTCGCTTTATCTATTTTACTTGACTTCTCCGTCTTATTTTTAACTATTAAATAATCAGTTGATTTAGATATTGTTGTAACTACTTTACCACCATTTTCTACTATTATTTTTTCATATTCTTTATTTCTAAATCCAGAGAATATAAACTTTTTATCTTTGATATTAGCCTTTTCAGTCTTTTCAACAGATTTATCAACCTTTTCTTCAATACTCTTGCATTTAACACCAAGACTATCATAGAACTCATAAAATCTTGGTAGATTTTCTATAAATAATTTGGCACTTATTTCTGCAATTCCCTCTACTTTCATAAGGTCTTCAACAGATATTTTAAGGCTTTTCTCGCGATTTTCAGCATTATCTATTAATATACTAGGATATACATCTGTTATCATTTTAATCTTTTTATAACTAAATCCCCTTCCTAACATATTTGACGCATCCATTAAAACAAGACAATCTAACTCTTTAACTTTTTCAAGAGATTTCAAGATATTATCTGCACTTTTATCTTTGAAGCCCTCTATTTTTAACAAATCCTCTTTTTTGATTTTCAATATACTTTTGATATCATGAAATCCTGCATTATATATCTTGGTAATATTACCTGGCCCCATATTATCAACGTCTGCTGTTTTCATAAAATACACTATATTTTTGATATCAAAATCCGCATTTGTACCCTCGCCAATTTTAATAATATCTACATGCGTATCATTCCATTTATAATCCTTATTTAATTCACCTGGCATACTAGGTTTCCCATTTGCAGATGCTGTTAGTACAGATTGTATATGTGGAATAACATTTCCAGAACGTATAATAACAATTCTTGAACCGGGGCCAATATTATGCTTTTCAATGTATCCTGCATTGAAACCAGTAGCCTGTTTGATTTTAACATCATCTAATAAGATTTCATCAAACTTAACAATTGGTTTCATATATTTATCCTTAGATATATTCCATTCAACTTCTTTTACAATAACTTCAACTTGATCTAATGTATGTATTGATTTGAATGCAAATGAATGTTCAGGATTTTTTCCAAGTGCTATTTCATATACCTTACTTATATCAGAAATTACAATACCATCTATGACATAATTATTTTTTCTAGAATCTTCTAAGTTCTTAGATAAAATATCTAGATTGATATCATCCATGACAATATTATTTACAACATTGAACTTCATCTTGACTAACTCGGGAAGTCCATTAGATAAATTAGGATAAACCATAGTATATGCTACGAAATCTATCATTTTCAATAAATCTTTATTTAAAATTTTAGAATTAATAGCACCACAAACAGTATTACGAGGATTTGATAAGGTTTCATCTTGTTTCTTTAATATTTCCCAATTTTCTTTTGATATAATAAATTCACCACGCACAGCTAAATTATCTTGTATTTTAGGAAATCCACTAATATATTTATATAAATGAGATATATCTTGTCCTTCGCGACCATTACCACGTGTATATAATTTTATATTATCACCATTATAAACTATCATACCACTGACACCATCTAGTTTGTCACTAATTAAATAAGGACCTGGATATTTTTTCTTGTATTTTGTTATTTCACTTTCGCTATCTTTGATTTTGTTTTGAGATCCCATGTAATAAGGCAATTCAACCTTATTGTCAACATCAGCACCAACTCTTTGTAGATAAGGATCTTTTGGATATTTTTTACGAATATAATCTTTTATAATATCATAAATATCGTCAGTTAATTTAGGTTGCCCAATGTTAAAGAAAGCATTATCTGCTTCTTTAAGAATATTTATGATATCTTTTTTTTTATTTGTTTTAATAAAATCCTGCGGTTTAGCATTTATAAAACTATAATCATAATCCATAATCCACTTTACTATTATATGTATATCATTTTTTATATAAAAAATGTATAATTTAATAGGAACGCGAAATGGCACACTTTAAGTATTTAATTCTATTTTTAATAAGATAAATACATCTTTTAATGTGTTTTGTCATATTACTATAATATTCGTCTGACCTATTTTTTTTTACTTTAATTTTTTCATTTATATCAATATTACACATGGCATCTTCACAACAAAGACCTTTATGTTCATAAGAACTATAAATTATATAATACTTATTATGTTTTTTCTGCAACTTTCTATATTTATTTAAAACAATTTTGCAGTTATCCATAATACCTGTAATAAAGGGTACTAATAATTTCTATCAATTTTTATATAAAATAATATTACATATATAATAGTATAAAAAAAATAATGTATACCTTCCTAGATATGTTTGAATATATCTACGCCATTGAAAAAAATGAAACCCAAGTAGTCAAACCTAAGCTAACGCGCGTAGATGTTGATTAAAATCATATGATATAATTATGATTTACATTTGAAAATCTCATAATTTTTATCCCAATATTCAGAATATGCAGAATTGACTAATCCATTTCCTCTATGATATTTTGTTGATGCATGAGTATTTGAAGGAACTTTCCAATCACCATATAATTGTGTTAAATATAATTCGCTATTAAATGGTATATTATATTTTTTTCCATTTAAAGTTTTATTATCTAATAATGGAAATGCAGGATTTGTATAGATATCACAATATAAATTACTATATTTAGTTTTAACACTAATCATGTTACCATCAATATTTTTCGGGTAACCATTTAGTGTTCTAGTTCTTTTTAACTCGTACTTATTAAAATCTATGGAGTTCAATTTATCCCAATATGACAAATGTATTGTAACATCAACATCTGTATCTTTTTTCATTAATTCATTATTTCTTATACAACCTAATAATGTCCCACAATCTAAATAATAAGGTATATCATGTTCATCTAATATATCAACAACTTTTTGCAAAATATAATTCATTAAACCAACTTTATCGTTTTTATAATCTCTTATTTTTGTAGCAGATATATCTTTTGAATATGGTAAAAATTTTATTGGCATAATGCTTTTAACATAATTTATTGATGGAAACTTACGATTATCATCAGCTCTCATATAACACCAATTTTTTTTATATCCAATTAACTTTTGCCCCCATCCATTTTTATTATCAATTCTAGTTATTTTTATATTATTATCTTTAAAAATATATTCAAATCTATCTTTATAGTCATGTATAAAAAATAATTCACCTAAATAATTACTTTTTATTACCTTACTATTTGACGATGAGGAACCAATATTTATTGGTATTATATCTTCATTGAAATTTTTTGATATATATTCTTTTATAGCTTTTGTTGGATCTACATCATCTATCATAAAAATATCGTAAGCGTATTTTTCTAAATTACTTTTACGATTATCATAAGTATCAATATCAGTAATATTTTTAAGTTGTTTTATACTATTATTATCATGTAATCCAATTATGATTTTTTTACCTTCTTTTTGCATACTTTCTAATAATTTTATATGACCTTTATGAAACTTATCAAAACACCCAATAGTAAAAATATATTCAAACATTAATTATATATATATTTTTTTATTATTATAGGCATATATAAAATATTCATATAAAAACTTAACTCTTAAATAATATAAAAAGCATTTTAATGCTATCAAGTAATATCAACATTGATAATACTATATTACTAAAAGAATTATGCAATAATATTAATTCCAATTATAATTTTAATAAAAAAAATTTGGATAATGATAATATAACACAATATGATTATATCATTAAGAGTGTTGCAGAATTAAAAGAAGATTATAAAAAAAATATACTCGAAGAATATTCAGATAAATGTATTAATAAAAATATACTATATAAATTAAATAATAAGTTTGATGGTGATAAAGTTGCTATTATTTGTTATAGTGTATTAAAAGATTATTAACATACACAACACTTATTTTTTTTTTCTATAATTTTGATTTCTTCTATCATTTTTAATATATGTTCAATATCTGGTCTGTTATCAGGATTTGTACTCCACATTTGTTTAATAAGATCTTGCAATTTAATTATTTGAATTTCATTTATATCAGGTCTATAATCTAATTGAATAAGATGTATTACATGTGGATTTATATCTAATTCAGAATATGGTACTTTTCCACTAAATATAAACCAGAAATTGAGAGCTAATGAATAGATATCTATTTTTAGATCATAGTCTTCTCCATTATTAAATATTACTTCTGGTGCCATATATCTTAATGTACCGGTACATCCACTCATTATATATTTTTCATGTTTTTTCTTTATAGTTCGTGATAAACCAAAATCTGTTAATTTAATATGTAAATCTTCATTTAGTAATATATTAGATGGTTTTAAATCACGATGCATAATAGGATAATAGCAATGATGAAGAAAATATATTGCTTGTGTTAGTTCATATATCCATTTATATGCTAATTGTGTTTTAGGTTTCCATAATTTATTTTTTTCATTAGATTTATTTAAATAATATACATCTAATGATCCATTTTTCATATATTCATATAATAATAACAAAGGGTCTGTCATAGTACATGCCCCAAGAAATAAAACTAAATTTGGATGTCTTAAATGTGATATTACAGAGATTTCATTTATCAAATCTTGATATTCATCATCATTATTATTATGTTTTAAACATTTAACAATACATTTTAAACCTCTCCATGAAGCTCTATTTATAATACCATTGCTACCTTCGGCTATTTTTTCATATAATAAAATTTCATTATGTTTTAATTCCCACCACTCTGTACGTCCTCTAATGTGAAATGGTACAGGTTCCATATATAGTGAATTACTTGATGAATTGGATTTAATATCATCGCTTGTATCGTTTACTTGTGTTATATAAGCCATAAGTAATTAATACTATAATTTTTATATATCATTTTTTATAAAATGTAATAAACCAATTTTGCATTTCCCACTTAATATCATAATCTGTTTTTATTTTATTAGCTAAATTTTTTATACTTTCATAATCATGTATATAATAAAATCTTTTTATTACATTATCTTTGCTTAATTTCCAATCAACATAGTTAGGTCCAGTAATAAAATCCCTACTATCGCTTTTATTATTGTTCTTATTATTAAAATGTTTTTCTTTTGACCAAAAAGATACTAGCAATTTGCCACCACTATTTAAGCACTCTAATAATTTGTTAATAGCAAGTATTTGTTCATTTGCAGTTTCTAGATGATGTAAAACGGCAATAGAAATAATTTTATCATATTTTTTATCAGTATTTATGTTTAAAACATCATTATAAAAAACATTTAGCTTTTTATTATAACATATATCAAGTAATTTATGAGATATATCAAAACCTTCACATACATATCCTAATTCTGATGCATATATCATATTTTTTCCATTACCACATCCGCAGTCTAATAGTGTTTCATTATAATTACCATTATTTAAAAAGACTTTTACATTATTCCATATTCTAACGCGCGAAGTATCAAATGCTTTATATATAATATCATATTGATTAGCAACGCTCATGTTATGAAAATTCATTGCTTATTTGCACGATTTTATACAATATTATAACTTGATATATATTTATATATAATCAGCTGAGCGACTTAAATCAGCCTTAGGAACTTCAACAACATCATAAGGTTCTTTATTAAGAAGTGGTGAATTAAATGTTATTTGTTGTGGTATATCATAAACATCGCGTAATCTGTTACCTATGACATTGTCGTTATTAACACTTATTTTTATATCATTTGTATTATCAGTAGGAATCATATAAAATTCAGATAAATGTCTATCTTTTTGTCTTGCAAATAATTTCCAATTATTGTTACCTGAATCTTTTTCATCAGATGTGCTCGTAACATATGCAACTAATCTAAATGTATCACCTGTTTCTTGTGTATTAACATACATGCGACGTCTATTAATATTATTAGTTAAATTTGTATGAGAACGTGTATCACCGCGGTTAAGAGGTGGATATAAATCATCTTCTAATACTTTTCTATCACGCGCTATCGTATCAGCTTCGCTTTTGGTTTGTGGAATAGTTGCCGCCTTCAACTTATTAAATTCATCTACTGACATACATATTTTATCTGATACAGATTTCGCAGCTTCTTTATTATCTTTGTTATCTATATAATTCCAAAATAAATACCCGAAAATTATTAAAAATAACAAAAATATGACAATAAGAATATATGGTAAATATTTTGTAAATGTCATATAAATATATCTACTATATTGTAATATAAATATGTTAAATTATGCAATTGAAAATACTACTTCTTTAAAATTTAGTATTAGTTTTTCATTGGGATATTTATATAGTATAATTGTATTACTTAACTATATGAAAAAACAAGATTATAAATATGAATTGAAAAATGTTTTGATGTATTATAATTTAGTACAAATTTTACTAAATATTTATATCATTTATGGGACTTATTATATTATATCAATACCAAATATTTTTGCAATTAATATGCCTTATAATGATAGTTTAAAATATTACGTTTATTTACATTATTTATCAAAATACTTAGATTATCTAGATACATTTTTTATAATACTTAAAAAAAAGGAAAAAGAACAATTATCATTTTTACATGTTTATCATCATAGTACTATTAGTTTATTATGGGCATTTTTAGTTAATAATGGGCATGGTAATGGTACAGTAACATATTGTGCATTTATTAATAGTTTAATTCATTTTATAATGTATAGTCACTATTTAGTAACATCATTGGGTTATAAAAATCCTTTAAAAAAAATTGTTACAATATCTCAAATTGCTCAATTTTATAGTTGCATTACACATTCTGTATTAGTAATATTATATGAAAATATAGTTCCAAAAAGTTATGCTTTATTAGAGTTTTCGTATCATACTAGTTTAATAATGCTTTTTACAAATTTTTATAAAAAAACATATAATATAAATAAACTAAAATGATATAAAAACAAAGTGCATTATACATATAGCTTACAGGCACGACACAAACCAATAACAAAATGCAATCCCGATACAACAAACGATCCAACTTTGATGAACTTCGTAAAAACGAACTAACATCGCGTGCAGGATTTGGTTGGGAAGATGGGGAAGAAGAACGTCTACTTGCTATGAGAGTAGAAAAATCTTCATATGAAGATATTGCAGCTGAACTTAAACGCACAGTTCGCAGCATTCAAACACGCCTTTATCAACATATTTGCAAACAAGTAGAAACAGAATCTGTTGATGAACAAAGTCTTCTTGAAAAATATGATGTGACAACAGAAGATATTGGTGAGTTTAAAAAGAAGCGCGAAGAGCATCAAAATAAGATGGCTTCTCGCAAACGCAATAATGGTAGATATCAACGTGATTCTTCGCGTCCATATATTCCATATGAAAATCGCAATGTTAATTATGACATTCGCAATGAGTTAAACGTGCTACGTCATGAAGTTCGCGAACTACGTCAAGAACTTCGAGATCTTCGCAGTACATAAAATATGTATTAATTATTCATTAATGAAGTAATAATAGATGCAACATTAAGAAGGGCATCTATCTTACCTAATTCATATCTAACCATATCATTATTTTGTATATTATTTTTATCTAAATTTACTATGATAGTATCATTCTTAGTAGAAATATGAATTTGTTTAATATTTGAAACATCAATATGGATATTAGATAATACTAGATTTTTAGCAACTAATTCACTATTATCAATCAAAGTCTCATTTTTTTTAAGATATATTATTGCTTCATTATTTTTAGTAGAATTAGTGTTAATATTACTGAGTATATTATCAATAATACCATTAATGTCTACAACTGAATTACTGTGTCGCATGCTCTTTTTTACTTTTCTGACACTGAGCAAATAGTTTTTATAAATAAATTTTTGATTATCATCCATTATTTTTCTATTGCTCATTTTAAGAAAAGTGGTTTTGTCTTTTCTTAAAATAGGAAAAGGTACATTAATATAAGACTCTGTGATTCCAATAAAAGTAAGTGCAAGAAGAATGTAATACTTCATAGTTAAACAATTATAATAAAAAGAGTCATCAATTTTTTATATAACTTGTACCTTTTATTATGCTATGTATTAATTTTTTTATTTCTAAATTTATATATTCTTCCTTTATTTGCTTTTATTTTTTTTGCTTTTTCTAATTCATATTTTGTTAATTCATTAAATGTTAGTGGTGTTTTTGATGTTACACGTTTAGTCGGTCTATATACATCATTTGCATTACGATATCCTACTTCACCTCTTTGATTTTTCCATTCTTCTTTAAACCATCTTGATAAACCTTTTTTACTAGGTTTTTTACCATGATATGCAATATTTGATTTATACTTTTTTAAATATGCTTTTTTATATTCTTGTACCAATATGCCACTTCTATATGCTGAATGCTTAGGATATTTATTATAAACCTTCTTTTTAATAGTCTCATATAGCTTGGTATCTTTTGGTATATTAGACATTATTCTATATAATTAAAATTATTTAAAAATTGATTATATTTATTTATATATTGTTTATACCATTTTCAAAATAATGAATGAGGAAGAACTTTGGAATCTTTTTGATGAGATTAAAAAAGAGGAGCATATTGATAATGGTATAAATGATACGGATGTAATAAAATGTTCTTGTGGATGTGAAGAATTTATTACAGAAGATAATATGAATATATGTACAAAATGTAGTTCCATAGTTTCAAAAGTAATTGAAAGTGGGGCTGAGTGGAGATTTTATGGAAATGATGATAATAGAGATGGTGATCCATCACGATGTGGTATGCCAACAAATAATCTATTACCTAAATCTTCAATAGGTTCCATGATTGGTTGTGGTTATAAAGATAATATAGATATCCGGCGAATACGTATGTTTCAAATGTGGAATAGTATGCCATATGATGAAAGAACATTATGGAATGTATTTGATAAAATGACTGCAAATACTATAAATAATGGAATACCACAAAAAGTTATAGATAATGCTAAGGTATTATATAAAAAAGCTTCTGAAAAAAAAATATCACGAGGAGACAATAAGGATGGACTTATTGCATCATGTATTTATCACGCTTGTTTATTAAATAAAATTCCTAAAAGTTCAAAAGATATTGCTGCTATGTTTAATATTTCACATGTTACATTAAATAAAGGCAATTCACGATTTCAAACTTTGTTACAAATTAATGTTTCATCACCTGATCCAATAGATTTTATTTCACAATATGGTAATAACCTAAGTATGTCAATTAATGATATTAATAAATGCAAAGAATTAGTTAAATTAATTGAAGATAATGAAATAATGAATGACAATTCACCAACATCTTCTGCTGCTGGTATTTTATATTATTACTCTACTGTTAAAAACTTAGGATATACTAAAAAGAAATTTGCAAAAGCTTGTAATGTATCAGAAGTTACTATTGTTAAATGTTATAAAATAATCAACAATTACCATGATTTTATTATAAATAATAGTAATATATTCGTTTAATATATATTAATATTTATAACATTATATTATAAATGTACTATGAATAATGAACTATTTACATCAATTTGTAATGGTGATATACAAAATAGTCTATTATTAGCGACAAAAATAATTTTTTTACATGATTCATATGAGCTTATAGAAAACGTTTATATAGATATTTGTTCATATATAGGTACTTACATATCATTATCTGATATTAGCAAACTAATAGATGTTATTAATCAAACTAATGACATTATAAATTCAGAAAAAATTATTATAAAAGATAATTATAATTTAATAACAAAATTATGTATAATTTGCGATATATATAATAAACATCCAACAGCAAAATGTACTAATATGTCAATAACAGTTATAAAAAGCAAGATTGCTCATATTATCAATGATAATGAAATGAAATTATCTCATAATGGTATTATGCGTTTTGAAGGTATATTACCACCACATGACCATGAAAATTATATGACGGCATTAAAAATAATAGCAATAATTATTAAAACTATTAAATTAACTGATAATATATCTGTTGATAGTCATGATATATTAAAAGATATTTCTAATAATTTAAGATTAGTAACTGAGTATATTTTAAGAAAAAAATTAAAATTTGAAACTAAATTTAATTCGAATGATGATGATATAGTTTGGTTTTTATGGGGTGTATATTGTATTCTTTATAAAGAAACCATAATTGATAATACATATGCTTTGTATAATTATGAATATAAAAAAAAACATAGAAATACTAGAAGTGGTTTATTACACGCATTAGCTTTAATTTCTATATATACACATAAAAAAGATATATCACGAGGATGGAATAGTCGTGAAAAAATAGTAATTCAAAAGATTAACGAAGTAGCAATTAAATTATATAATGAAATTAAAAGAGATATTATTAAAGAAAATCCAGATAAATTTGAAAAGCAAGAAAGAAAACAAAATATTGCTGAATATGATGGCTTAGATTATATTATTAATTTTATACCTGAAATAGATACTGCCAAACAGAACGCAATAAATACTGCTCAAAATATGTACCCAAAAAGTACTAGTGCTAAATCTGTTGAGTATAATAATGCCAAAATTATTACATATTAATTTTATTATATTTTTTTATAATATCTTGTTTTGATATACTGTATGCACCAACATTATTTTTCATATTATATTTAATCTTATTTAGCTTCGCAATTAATTTATTATTTGTTTTATTAGTATTATTAGTTTTTATAAACCAGTTTGTATTTGTATTATCATATTTATCACATTTTTTTGTTTTTCCTGTGCTAAACCCAACTCTTTTTATTGCAATGCTACAATCCGGTTTCTTTACAAACTTATACCATTTATTAGGTTGTTTTTTAATTGTTTTTTTTCTTTTATAAATTCTTTTTTCCCATATTTGAAATACTGTTTTAATATCAACTACTTTATTTTTATTTGTATATGAATTTTTTGGTAAAAATTTATTATATTTTAAATGATAATTACTGGGAAAAGCTTTTTTGAAACTAGGTTTATTAAAACTAATTGGTAATATAAAAGCTATTGTTTTTGCATTTAAGTAAGCAGCATGTTTTATAAATTTTATAGCTATTGATGATTTTTTTCCAAATGGTGGATTTCCAATTATATGTAAATTATTATTAGTTGTTTTAAGTTTTAAAAAGTTTTTCTTAATTATCTCTTTATGCTCTGGTTTAATATCGTAAAACTTATAATTATTTGATAATTTCTTAATATACTTTATAAACGATCCATTACCTGCACTAGGCTCTATTATAGTGTCTGACTTTTTGATTTTTATATTATTTTTAATAGAATTATAACATATTTTTGCTGTTTTATCAACAGTATAATATTTATAATAATTGATAGGCATTATTTATATTATAATGATATAAAGTTTTTCTCTATCATAATATTAAAAATGATCAATGAAAATTATTTTGAAACCATCAATACTATGGAAAACTCTTACATTTTAGGTTTAATATTATTTAATCTAATTGACATATATGATGGTAAATATTTAAAATGCAATTTTAAAACATCAGATATTAAAACTAATAACAGGTATTTAACATATAATTATTATAACAAATTTGAATCTTACGATAAAATAAATTATCCTTATTTCAAAAATATTGATATGATTATTGAAAAACTATCACAAATTGGAGATGTATATGTCAGTGAATATAATAATATAGAACTATGTATATCTTCAAAAAAAATAATAGAAGATATACAAAAAATAATTAATAATAATAATTTAGAATTATTAATTGATCTTGATTTATCTAATATTGTAAATAATTTAGATTGTTTTGATTTAAAAAATCAATTTATTAAAGCATATTTAGAACAATTTGCTAAAATAGTAGATACTACTCTGCAAGTAACTATATATAATAATAAAAATTATGAATTACTATCTGAACTTTACAAAGTGCCTTTTACAATTCAAAAAGAAGCCATTGGATATACCATTAAATATAAAGACTCGGATATGTTAGATTTTCTTGGAATAGTTTATGATGTAAAGTACCATTATATTAATTATAATTTATATAATTTTAACAATTGTGATATTTTACCAATTATTAAAGTATATATGGCAAATGAAAATGCTATTATTCCTATAAAAGCATCTTATAGTGATGCGGGATATGATTTGACAATTATTAAAGAACATAAAGTATTAAATAGTGATACCGTTTTATATGATACGGGTATTAAGTTAAATATTCCAAATGGATATTATGTAGAAATTGTTCCAAGAAGTTCTATTAGTAAATCAGGATATATGCTCGCAAATAGTGTTGGTATTATAGATCAAAGCTATCGTGGCAATTTATTAGTTGCATTAAGAAAAATTAATAAAGATTGTCCCAATTTAGAGTTACCATGGAAATGTTGTCAACTAATTGTTAAAAAACAAATATATTCTAATTTTCAATTAGCATTAGAAGATTTAAATAAGACAAAGCGAGGTGATGGTGGATTTGGAAGTACAGGCTAAAACATTTTAGAACAATAATATCTATTATTTTTATATGAATTATCAATTAATGGTTTAATAATCAATACTAAAATAATACATAATATATAATTTATGATAAATACAGGAATAATTACATATAAAACATTATTAGAATCATTTACATTAAAATAGTCTAAATATTTAAACCACAATTCACGTGTATATTCTGTTTGTTTAAAGAAGAAATATAGATAGTTTTTGCATTCATAAATTATAACATTATTAATTTCACTGATATCCATATTAATATTTGTTTTATATTTTAATAAATGACACTAATCAATTTTTATACATTTTATTAGTAATCTTATTATGAATATCATCATATGTTTCTAATGAATAATTAATAAAAAATGGATTTTTAGAATAAGAATCACTGCATATGTAAATATGATTAAATAATTGCTTTATTTTATCTTTTATTAATATATCATTAATACCTACATTCCAAAGATATATGCTATGTTTTTTTATTGGACATACTATATGTATATTATTTAGTAAATGTTCTTTAATATCGCTTTTATTTTCAAGTGATTTATCACTAAAAATTTTCTCTGCATTTATATTATATTTTGTTACATTATTTAATAATTTTTTTTGTTCCTTATTGAAAAATTTTAATTTTAGTAAATTATCTTTTGATAAAGTTAATATTATCAAGTTAGTTATAAATGTTTTATAATGAGTTATTATATATATATTAGATTTATATATTATATCAATTATATTAGTATTATAAATAATATTACCATTATTTTCTACAATATAATTAATCATTTTATTTATTAATATATACTTATCATCCTCCATAATAAAATATTCATTATCGTTATTGATATCATTTGTAAATAATGTTATTGCAAACATAGCTGAAACATTATCATATATATATTCAAAATCCTCAATATTTGTTTTAAGTATATTATAATCATTAGCAGATAAAATAGAACGGCAAAATTTAACAAAGTTTTGACTATTTAATATTTTTTTAGATATTAATTTAGACTTATTAATGATATTATATATTATTTTATATGTATTATCATTATATTTTAATTTATATTTATTGTAATTTATTGAAAATTTATTTAATAGATTTATGTAATTATTATGATTTTTATTGAAAATTCTGTAATTATTTTTTTTGTCATTAAATGAATTACTTTTTTCAATTATAGTTACTTTATATCCATTATCAAGACATTTAATTGCTGAATATAATCCTATAAAATTGCACCCTGCTATAACTAAGTTATTATTCATATATTAATTAATTTAATTATCTAATATGTTTTTATATGCGTATTATAAAATTTAATAATTAAATATATATTTATTAAAGATACTTTTTATGATATGGGAAATACATCATCAAGACAAAATACTTATCAACAATATCATAGATATTTAAACACTCCTGAAAAAAAAGCTAAAATGGAAGACGCAGAATTAAAAAAAATAGATATGAAAACTTTAAATCATTATGAAGTTTTAAATGTAAGTAAGAATTTTACTTGGGAAGAACTTAAAGAAACGTATAGAAAGCTTGCTATTAATGTACATCCAGATAAGCCTAATGGTAATAAAGAGCTATTTAATATTATAACATATTCTTTTAAACAATTGGCAAAAGAATATAAAAATCGCACAAGTAATTTGGACCATTATGATTTAAAAAAACAATCTAGTGAGTTCTTTCATAAAATGACTAGTGAAACCATGCCACATCCTAGCGATGCGTTGCAAAATCCAGACGAAACCTTTTCTACTAAGTTTAATCGTAATTTTGAAAAATGTAAAGTTATGGATGATGATATTGATTTTGGTTATGGTGAAAAAATGTATGAATCTTCACAAGTACGCGAAGACATTAATATTGAAAAACTAATTAAAAAGGATAAAATAGATAATGAAAGTTTTAATAAGATTTTTAATAAAAAAGTCCCTGTAAACAAACAGCTTGTAAAGTACAAGGAACCAGAGCCATTATTATTAGCTAAATCTCTGAACTTTACAGAATTAGGTAGTAAAAAATCAGATGACTATACAAGCAGTATGGAAAAGACAAATAATTTATCATATACGGATTATATGAGAGCACATGATGGTACGCGCCTTGTTGATCCATCATTAATAAAGTCGGGAAAACAATTTAAATCAGTAGAAGAGTATAAAGCATATAGTGATAACAAAGCTGAAAGAAAATTGAGTGAAAAAGAGCTTAAATTACAAGAATTAAAAAAAATAAAAGCAGAAAAAGAAGAAAATATGCGTTTAAATAGATTAAAGAATTATGACGAACGCGTTGAAAAGTCTTTTAATAAAGCTAATAAACTATTTTTGAAATAATTTTATCCTTATTTTTTTCAGTATCATTCCATCCTTGTTCAAACAATTCTCTTGACTTATCCTTATCAATATATACACAGCTTTCGGGTGAAAATTTTCTATTCCACATATTTCTATGTATAATTATTTTATTATTTTCGTCAATATTTTTATAATCATATTTTATATCACCATCAATATATCTACTACCCTTATATTTTTTAGAAAAAGTACTACCTGATAAATATGGTAGATACGAACTACATAAACAGAAATCTATAACATCATTTATATTAGTAAAATCATTTTTCTCTTCTGTTTTCATTTTAAATAAAGCTCCATCTAATTTAGTTGATATTATTGATATTTTATCAAGATTTTTCGGCTCTCTATTTTTGTATCGTAATTTAAGATTATCTTCTACGTTTTTTTGGAATTTTTTCATATCACTTTGTAATTTTATTTTTGTTGTATTATTACCAACAGTATAGCTCCATATTTTATCATGATCTGATAAATCTTCCTCCTGAGTATATAATAAAGAACACCAAGCACCACCAGATATTCCAGTTATTTTAAAGTCAGGTATAACGATATTTTTCTTTATATATCCAATAACACCCATACTATAAGGTAAAAACAATCCCGTGCCATAAACATTAATGTTGGTAAATGCTTTCGCTATACTTATCATATTAACAATTAATATTGTTAATGATAAATATTTCATTCTTAGTTTAATATATATACTATTTTATTTTTTATACTTTTTTTTTCCATTTTGCCTTTTCATCCGTTAAATCACGTGTTCTCATATAATTGAAAAATTTAATAACTTCTTCTTCATTTCCTTCTCTAAAAAATTTAGATAATTCATCTATTGAATTTTTTTTATTTTGTATAGATGCAAAAATAATATTATTCATATGTTTTTTAAATTTATCGGATATAAATGGGGGTTGATCAATTAGCCATGTACTTCTCATTTTTTTATATGAATCGGTATTTAAAGGTATGATTTCTTGATTATTATTATCGTATGATACTACAACATTATTATCAGTTATTGATACAGATGTAATAGTATTATTTATATTTTCCATTTTAATATATAATTATATTTATTTTTTTTTATATGCATATTATAGGTAAAGTATAGTTAATTATAATGGCGAGAGTAGAAAGAGGTATAGAAATGGTATTACATTCCGTAATAATTGGTTTATTATTATACATATTAATGGTTTTTGTATTAAAACAAAAAGAAGAAGTTGCTGAAAATAGAAGTATTTTAATATCTGCATTTTTATTAATATATATGGTTTTGTTTGGTCATAGTCTTCCAAATAAAATAAATAAGGATTTATAATTATACTTGATTATATATTATCATATAAGCTGAATTATTATTATTTTTAAAATTATTTATTTCTTTAATATCCATATCATTATATAATAAATAATTATCAGTATCGTTATTACATATTGCCATATAATGTCCGCTATTTAAATTACCTACATGGAGCGCCATTGATGACAATTTGTAAATTTTTTTTACATCAGGATTACTTAATTCTGTACCTTCGTTAAAATGCAATTGCTCGTTGATATTAATTGGTTCTGTATTTTTTCTAAACATATCTGCAAATCTTGTAACAACTATAAATAATACCTTTGGAATACTCCATAATTTTGTTTGTTTTATATATTTTGTTTTTAATTTACATTTTTCACATTCCCAAACATCACAATTAATATCTTCATTATATAATTGTTTAATCATATCAACAATAGAAAGATTTTTATCCGTAATATTAAGATTTAATGTTACAAATGGTTCAAAATTGTACAATGTATTATTACATTTAGTGCATTTTATTATATTAAGATAAAATCCCTGTATTAATGATTGCCATTTTGATATTTTATTATTATTATGTTTAATATTATAATATTCAAATTTGTCTTTTAATTTACTACTATTTAATAATACTCTATTGAATTCTCTATCATCTTCTATAATAATACCTTCTTTAATTTTATCATTTATACAATGTTCATTTATAATTTTATAATAACTTGGATTTTGATTAATTTCATTAATAATTGCTTCTGATAAGTAAAGCCATAATTCATATATATCAAGTTGTTCACCAAATCTAAATGTACCTTCGAATGTGTTAAATACCTTTTTAACAAATTTTCTAGGAATTAGTGAATTTTTTTTCTCATGCATTAATACTAATATCTCTTTTAGGTTATTTGTAAATGTATCATCGGATAATTCATAGCTAAGTATAGCATCTCGTAAATATGTATTTCTACAAATTATTTGTATTAAACTATTTATAGCACATGTTGCACCAACATTCTCTAAACCTTGCATGAGTTTATTTATATATATATTTAATAATATATTTATATCATAATAAAAATAATTATATTATATAGATAAATATGCCAAGAAAAAGTCCTAAAAGTCCTAAAAGTCCTAAGAGTCCTAAGAGTCCTAAGAAATTAGTGAGAAAATCGTCAAAAAAGAGTTTAGAAGAATTTATGCCAATAAGTAGCAAATTTACTACTCAAATTTTAGAACCTCAAAAACAATGTAATCATGGTAGCAACAAAAGTATATTAATTACTGCTATTGTGGTTGGTATAATTGGTTTATTAATTAATATTGGTGCACTATTATGGTTACAAAAATTAGAAAAAATTAATTGTGCTTGTAGCGAACACTGGATGCGTAATTACATTAAATATTATTTATTTATTATTGTACCAATTTTCTTTATAAATTTAATTATTAATGTATATGTGTATTTATCAAATATGAGTATTAATGAATTAAATAATAATAATTTATTTATATTTTATAAAACTTTTTCGAATATAGTTTCATTATTTGGAATTGCTAATATATTTATTGTTATAATATTTATTAACAAATTAAAAGAAATAAATTGCGAATGTAGTGAAGATATTAAACGAGAAGTATATTGGATTTATAATATTATATTAGCTGCTTTTATATGCTTGACTATATTATTAATATTAGTAGGATTACCATTATCTCTCATGAGTATGAAAAGATAATTTAATCTACTTCATCAATAGTTGGTTCAGTTGTCCCAGGCATACCACCGGGCATACCACCGGGCATACCACTAGGCATACCACCAGGAGGAACTTGACTACTATAAAGCTTTTGCATTAATGGATTAACTATTTCTTCAAGTTCTTTTTGTTTGTTTTTATATGTGTCAATATCCTCATTGTCATTATCTTCAAGCCATTTTAGTCCTTCTTCGATAATTGGATCAAGTTCTTCTTTTACTTCATCGAGTGTTGGTGGCGAATTTTCATTTTTAGTCATTGAATTTTTTAGATTATACAAATAGTTTTCAAGTCCATTTTTAGTTTCAATTAATTCTCTTTGTTTATTATCTTCTTCCTTAAATTCTTCAGCTTTTTTAATCATTTCATCAATTTGCTCTTTTGAAAGACGACCTTTATCATTTGTAATAGTAATATTATTAGTCTTTTTAGTTGATTTTTCTTCCGCTGTAATATTCATGATTCCGTTTGCATCAACATCAAAAGAAACTTCAATTTGCGCTTGACCTCTAGGCATTGGTGGAATACCATCTAAATGAAAACTTCCTAAAAGATTATTATCTTTTGTAAATCCACGTTCTCCCTCATAAATCTTAATATCTACACCTGGCTGATTATCAGCATATGTTGAAAATACTTGTGATTTCTTTGTTGGAATCGTTGTATTACGTTCAATAATTTTAGTCATTACACCTCCTGCTGTTTCAATACCAAGAGAAAGAGGTGCCACATCAAGTAGAAGCAATTCATTTGTTTTACTGTTACCTTGTCCCGTCAAGATAGATGCCTGAACAGCAGCACCATAAGCAACCGCTTCATCTGGATTCAATGATTTATTTAGTTGTTTTCCATTAAAATATGATGAAAGTAGCTCTTGTAGTTTTGGAATACGTGTAGTACCACCTACAAGCACAATTTCATGAATATCACTTTTACCCATCTTAGCATCTTTAAGAAGTTGTTCAAGTGGTTTCAATGTTCTTTGAAATACAGCATCCGCAAGTGATTCAAATTTAGCACGTGATAAGTTAGTATTATAATCAACACCATCCATTAAAGAATCAACTTCAATACTTGTTGTAGATGCAGCAGATAAATTCTTTTTAGCTTTTTCTGCTGCAATATTAAGACGTTTAAGAGCTCTTGCATTTTCCCGCACATTCATTTTATGCTTCTTTTTAATATCATCACATAGATAGTCAACAATAAGATTATCAATATCAGAGCCACCCAAATGTGTATCACCACCAGTAGCTTTTACTTCAAAAATACCACCATCAAGAGTTAAAATTGAAACATCGTGTGTACCGCCACCACAATCAAATACAAGGATATTTTTCTCTTTCTTATCTTCTGTTTTATCTAGACCATATGCAATAGCAGCAGCAGTTGGTTCATTAATAATTCTCAGAACTTCAAGTCCAGCAATTGCACCTGCATCCTTTGTAGCTTGACGCTGTGAATCATTAAAATAAGCAGGCACTGTAATTACAACCTTTTTCAATGGATGTCCAAGATATGATTCAGTTGTTTCTTTAAGACGTTGAATTACCATTGCTGAAATCTCTTCTGGATGAAAAGTTTTTTCTTCATTTTTATATTTAACATTAATTAATGGCTTATTATCTTTATCGCCAGATACAGCAAATGACCATAATTTAACATCTTTTTGAACAACATCATCTGTATATTTACGTCCAATTAAGCGTTTTGTATCATAAATAGTATTTTTTGGATTCATAGTAGATTGATTTTTTGCTGCATCACCTACAAGTTTTTCCGTATCACCAAATGATACATATGATGGTATAATACGAGATCCAGTTTGCGTATCTGGAATAATTTCTACACGATCATTAATCCAAATAGCCGCACAACTGGTTGTAGTTCCAATGTCAAAGCCAGCTGCAATTTCATCTTCTTTACCCATAATTCCTGATTTTCTAATACTTATTTAATGTAAAATATCTTTATATATTTTAATACTATATAAGAGGGCTAAACTAATATAAATTTAATAATTTTTATATATAAATAATTCTTTAATTAAATAAATATATACTTTAAATATAAAGGCAAAAATATAAATGGAAGTAAATTTAAATAATAATTTCGAGTATGATAAAATTATTATTAATTTAGATTCAAGAAATGGTATCAATAGTAATGGTAATGATTTTGGATGCTTATTTAAATTTGATGATACAATTAAAAATCCTATCGCAATACAAATAATAAATGCTACAATTATATCATCCGAATCTGCAACATATCAATCATACGATGATTGTTTCTATATAATATTAAATAATATTGAAAGATCAACATCATATATAAAATATATGGACAATACATATAATACTTATAATTTTAATATAATTAAATATTTTGAAA
>Ga0181585_10000354_pt1 | contig 37734 bp, 36 predicted proteins | sample 071ome_29_FD_132469 | JGI IMG/M metagenome (GOLD analysis project Ga0181585, IMG submission 132469) | Coastal salt marsh microbial communities from the Groves Creek Marsh, Skidaway Island, Georgia - 071407BT metaG (megahit assembly) | ecosystem: Environmental > Aquatic > Marine > Intertidal...
TCGGCCTATCCGGCGCTGATCCGGCATGTTTTTGATGGCCTCGGGGCGGCTGACCCAAACCTGATCTGGCAGATCCCCCCGCTTATCATCGCGATTACCCTGATCAAAGGGGTGGCCATCTATTTTCAGGTCCGTCAGGTAACGCGACTGGCGCTCCGGATAACGACATCCATCCAGAAGAAAATGGCGGCACATCTGATCGGTGCTGATCTTGCCCTGATACAGGCGGCACCTGCGGGGGAATATGTCAGCCGGGTGATGAACGATATTCTGGTCATCCGCGAAGCCCTGACGCGGCTCGCGAATAATCTGGTCCGGGATACGCTGATGATAGTGGCCATGGTCGGGATGATGATCTGGTTTGACTGGCTGCTGACCGCGGTGGTGCTGGTGGTGTATCCTCTCGCCATGCAGCCGATCCTTGCCATTGGCCGTCGCCAGCGGAAAGAGACAGGCGCCTTGCAGGAACATATGGCTGATGTCACGGCGCTGATGAACGAAACCCTGCAGGGCGGGCGGATGGTCCGGGCCTACTCGCTGGAAGATCACGAAGAACGCCGGACGTCTCTTGCCTTTGACCGTCTCTTTGAAAAACTGTTCCGGCTGGCGCTCGGGCGGGCGCGGATTGATCCTATCCTTGAAGTGCTGGGCGGTGTCGCTGTTGCCGGGGTGATAGCGCTTGCCGGCTGGCGGGTTGCAAACGGCGATATGCAGGTCGGTGATGTGGCGGGATTTATCACGGCGCTCCTGATGCTGGTTCAGCCCATCAGGGGGCTGGGCACGCTCAACGCCGTGGTGCAGGAAGCGGTGGCGGCGGCGAGCCGCATTTTCGGCCTGCTTGATATCCGGCCTGAAATTTCAAGCCCTGAAGGGGCCGTTGCGCTGACTGAAATCAGGGGCGAGATCACTTTTGACAAGGTGTCTTTTCACTACGGGGATACGCCCGCTGTCCGGGACGTGAGCTTCACGGCCCGACCCGGTGAGGTGGTGGCACTGGTGGGGCCGAGCGGGGCAGGCAAAACAACCATCATCAATCTCTTGCCCCGTTTCTATGACGGCTCAGCAGGAAAGATTACGATGGACGGCCAGCCTGTTGCCGGGATGCGACTTGAAGATGTAAGGGCGGCTGTTGCCCTGGTTAGTCAGGATCAGGTTCTGTTCAACGACACGATCCGCAACAATATACGTCTTGGCCGTCTGGATGCCGATGATGCGGCGATTGAGGCGGCGGCCCGGATGGCGGCGGCTGATACCTTTATTCTTGCCCAGCCCGAAGGGTATGAAACGGTGGTGGGTGAGGGGGGCGGCCGTCTTTCCGGTGGCCAGCGTCAGCGGATCGCCATTGCCCGTGCCATCCTGAAAGATGCGCCCATCCTGCTTCTGGATGAGGCGACCAGCGCCCTTGATGCCGAAGCCGAAAGCCAGATACAGGACGCGCTGGATCAACTGGCCAGGGGGCGGACAACCCTTGTCGTTGCGCATCGCCTTTCCACGGTGCAGAAAGCCGACACAATCCTTGTCATGGATAAGGGCCGGATAGTGGAAACAGGCACCCATGCTGATCTGATCCGGCAGAACGGGCTTTACGCACGGCTCTGCGCGCTTCAGCATTTTGCCGAATGATCACTCCCGCCTGAGCACGGTATCCACCAGACGTTCCGCCCATGACGTGGAATGAAAATCCGCGGCGATGGCATCGGGGTCAAGCTCGTTTCTCGCCCAGTCGATGAAAGAGGTTCCTCTGCCGGCGGCCGGGGCATAGGCTTCGATAAATGCGTCGAGCAGGCCGGTCTTGGCCTGGCGGACATGAAGATATTTCAGCGACAGCATTTCCGCCGCATCCGAAGGCTTTCCGTTGTCCATCAGCAGAATATAAAGAGCCGACATGATGCCGGCGCGATCCGCCCCGGATTTGCAATGCATAAGGACCGGGTATTCAACCGACTGAAACAGCTTCTCAGCGGCAAGAACAACATCCCGGTCCGGCACGGCACGTGACCGGATGGTGAAATCGACAAGCGAGATACCGGCGGCATCACAGGCTTCTTTTTCAAGCCGCCAGCCGCCATCGTCACGAGGCCCCCTGAGGTTGATGATCGTCCTGATCCCCCGGGTCGCCGCGTCATGAACCCGCCCCGGGCTGGGTTGGTTGCTTCGCCATACCCCCGGGCGGATTTCATCGAGGTTATGCCACCACAGCCGCAGAAAACCATGATCTTTCAGCATCAGGTCCATCCAGTCCCGGAATCCGCGGCGTGGATGGTGGGGTGTCATGGGCTCAGGCTCCTGCCACGGTCATGCCGTCGATGCGAAGACTTGGCGCGGCAGTGGATTTGGTCAGGTCCAGATCATCGGCAAGGGTCATATGCATCAGCATATCCTTGAGGTTTCCGGCAATGGTCGCCTCCGTGACCGGGTGGCTGATCTTGCCATCCCTGATCCAGAAACCGGCCGCGCCCCTGCTGTAATCCCCGGTGATCAGGCTGACCGAAGAGCCGATCATTTCCGTGACCAGAAACCCTTCCTCAACCCCGGCGATAAGTTCATCCCGGGTCAGTTGCCCCGGTTCCATGATCCAGTTGGACGGGCCGGCAGAAGGCGGACCACCCACCCCGCGTCCGGCATTTCCTGTAGGGTCAAGCCCGAGTTGACGCGCTGAGGCCAGATCAAGAAACCAGCCCTTGAGCACGCCGTCTTCCACCATGATCCGGCGACGCCGGGGCAGGCCTTCCCCGTCAAAAGGTGAGGATCCCATGCCGCGGGGCCGCAGCGGATCATCGACAAGGGAAATGCCGTCCGCGGCTATTTTCTGGTCCATCTTGTCTTTAAGAAAGCTTGTCCCGCGGGCGATGGCACTGCCATTGATGGCTGAGGCAACATGGCCGGCGATGGAACGTGATATCCGGGCATCGTAAATCACCGGATAACTGCCGGTGGGCGGGCGTGTTGCGCCAAGGCGGCTGAGGGTGCGTTCGGCGGCGCGGCGGCCGATATCGGCCGGTTTTTCGAGATCAGACCGCCAGACAGCAGAAGTGTAATCGTAATCCCGTTCCATCACGCCGTTTTTTTCAGCCAGGACCATGGCGGAAATACCGCTTGAGCTGCGCTGATAACGGCCGGAAAATCCGGCTGAGGTTGCGATCATGACATCAACCATGCCATGGGATGAACTGCCGCCTTCGGAATTGGAGATGCCGGGCATCGACCTTGCGGCGTCTTCCGCTTCCATCGCTTCGGCCTTCAGTGTTTCGGCATCCGGCTCATCCGGGTCACAGATATCGAGATCAGGGATATCGGTGGCCAGCAATGCTGTGTCAGCAAGGCCGGCGAACGGGTCTTCGGGCGCGCATCTGGCCATGGCAACAGCACGTTCAGCCAGTTCAGCGATACTGTCCTCATCAAGGCGGCTGGTGGAGATGCTGGCGTTGCGCTTGCCGACAAAAACCCTGAGGCCGATATCATGATCTTCGGAACGTTCTATCGATTCCACCTCACCAAGCCGGACCGAGACAGAATGACCAAAGCCGCCCGCAACCACCGCATCAGCCGCATCAGCGCCAGCCTTCTGCGCCCGGTCGAGCAGCATATCCATTAATTTTGGCAACATATCAGACATGGCTTTCACATAGCGTTTTGAGCGGCAAAGTACAACCTCAACCCAAAGAAAAGATGGGCCCGGGATAAAAAAACTGTTTGCCCGTTGCCTTGGCGCGGGAGTAAAACCCCAAGAATGACCTATCACGTATTCATTGATGGCGAGGCTGGCACGACAGGATTGCAGGTTCACGCCAGGCTTCAGCAACGCGATGAGATCAGCCTCATCCGTCTTGATGATTCCCGTCGCAAAGATACATCGGCCCGACGTGAGGCGATGGCGGCATCGGATGCGGTGATACTCTGCCTGCCTGATGACACCGCGGTTGAGGCGGTCGGTCTCGCCGACGGGCTGGATTGCACCATCATTGATGCATCCACCGCGCATCGTGTTGCGGATGGCTGGGTCTACGGCTTTCCTGAACTTGCACCGGGCCAGCGTGACCGAATCAGATCCGCAAAACGGATTGCCAATGTGGGCTGTTATGCCACCGCCATGATTGCGCTCATCCGGCCTCTTGTCGATGCCGGCCTGCTTGATCCGGAACAGGTGCTGACCATTCCGGCGATCAGCGGGTATACCGGCGGCGGCAAGGCCCTGATTGAATATATGGAAACAGATGCCGGGCCGAAACATTTCGGTTACGCGCTTGATCTGGCCCATAAGCATATTCCCGAAGTGATGCACCATACCGGGCTTTCCCGCAAACCTCTTTTCATGCCGATGGTGGGGAATTTCCCCTGCGGGATGCTGGTTGAACTTCCGCTCATCCCGGATCAGTTGAAGGGCGGGGCGAGTGCCGCTGATCTCCACGCTGTCTATTCCCGGCATTATCAGGGCGAGATATTTATCAATGTCCATGCGCCGTTTTCCCCGCAGGGCCTGACCGGCAAGGGATATCTCGCCGCCGACGCGCTCCGCGGAACAAATATGCTGGAGATTTTCATCCTCGGCCATGAAGGGACAAAAGGGGATGCGGGCCAGTATCTCTGTGTTGCCCGGCTGGATAATCTCGGCAAGGGCGCGTCGGGTGCGGCGGTGCAGAATCTCAATCTCTGTCTCGGTCTTGATGAAGCGGCTGGTCTTACCGCTGAGCCGGAGGCCTGATCGTGCTGCCACCGCGCTGGTTCCCGGACCATGTTGATGGCGTCATTGCGCCATTGTCTCAGGCCAAACTCTACCCCTACCCGGCACCGGAAGGTGATTTTTTCATGCGCGATGGCCTGCCTCATCTGGTGGAAGAGGGGATTCCGGCCAGTGACCTTAAAGGCCGCCTGCCGGTTCTTTCCGTCGGATCAAACCGGGCGCCACTTCAGTTGCGCCGTAAATTCGGGACGGACGCACTCGTTCCGGTGACCTCATGTGTCCTGAAGGACTGTGATATTGTTTTTGCCGCCGCGCTTTCCTATTACGGGGCGGTGCCTGCCACCGCCTGTCCTTCACCCGGGACCATGGTCCGGCTCAATATAGCATGGCTTGATCCGGCCCAGCTCCGTCATATGCATGATACCGAAGCCCTTGGCATCGCCTATGATTTCATCTGCCTTGAAGAGGGGCAGGTGGACCATGGACCGCGGCCGGATGCGGATGATGCGGTCTTTGCCGCCCCGGTTTACGGGTATCAGTCACGGGCAGGGCTTGTCCGGGGGCAGTCCGGGCCGGTAGCCCATGCCGATATTCCGGCCACCGGCCGCAGGTTTGAAGCCATGAGTGAAGAAACCATGCTGAAAGAAGTCATGAAACTCGATGGCGCAGAAGGTGATCTTGATGCGTGGATATTGCGCCTGTCAGCCGAGCGTACGGCCCGGGAAGACGCGGCACGCAAACTGGCAAGGACATCACTCAACGTGCCGGAAGGGCCATGGCAACAGGTGGAAGCGGTGGCGGAAAACGCCGAAACTTACCTCTAGGCGCTGAAGATCCTATAGCATTGTTTTTTCGAAATAAAAGGCCATCGCAGCGCCGGTAAGGATCAGCCCGGTATCCCGGTTTGACCGGAAAATTCGTCCGGCAAGTGCAGGGTTTTCAGGATCAAGCCGGGTTATCTGCCAGCGGCAGTGAAGCGCGGCTGCGGCAACCCCTGCCATCCATCCCCATCCGGCACCGATCACCCCCCCAAGCGCCAGCAGAATAAGGATCATGACCGCATATACAAACGCGACGGTCGGCCTGACCTTCCCGCCAAGGGTGAGGGCAGATGAACCTATCCCCAGTTTCGCGTCATCGGCCATATCCTGCACCGCGTAGATCGTATCGTAGCCAAAAACCCATAAGGCCGCGGCAATGTAAAGCAGGCAGGCCTCAAGGCCGGGCCAGACCCCGACGGCGGCCCAGCCAAGCAGGGCGCCCCAGCTGAAAGTAAGGCTGAGAATAAGCTGCGGCAGTCCCATCACCCGTTTGGCCAGTGGATAGACCACAATGAGCGGCAGCGACAGAAGGCCGGTGACAATCGCCGTGAGGGGAAGAAGCCAGAGCACAACGGCCCCGGTCAATCCAAGGACGAGGAGAAATATCAGCGCGCCGTGCACCGTTACCTGCCCGGAGGCAAGGGGGCGGTTGCGGGTCCGTTCCACGGATTTGTCCAGCTCACGGTCCCATAAATCATTGATCACGCATCCCGCCGCCCGCATGACCACGGCACCGATGAGGAACAGCAGCATCAGGTGTATAATCCGTAAAAGGCTGATCTGGTGCATCGTGCCCGCAAGCACAATAGCCTGCCATCCCGGCAGCAGAAGCAGCCACCAGCCGACAGAACGATCAAGCCTGGCCAGGGTGATGTATGGATGCCAGCGTGACGGCAGGGCAGCCCAGAAACCATCAAGGCCGATGTCATCAAGATCGGATTTGCGCGTCTTTGCCATGCCCAAGCGATACCGTGTTGCCCGGCCGCGTGCAAGTCCCTTGGCCTCTGTCAATTTCGCTGATCGGGGCGGTTTTCGGGTTTTACCTTGCGAAGGATGATCCCGGGGAGTATGGAGAATGAATGAATACCCGTGCCCGCCATCGCCTTTTTGTTCCCGATGATCTGAATTCAGGTGCCGCGCTGTCTCTTTCCCCGGAACAGGCGCATTACCTCGTGAATGTTCTGCGGCTCACATCTGGTGATACGGTGCTTCTTTTCAACGGACGTGACGGGGAATGGCAGGCCGAAATTGCCGAAACCGGCCGCAAGCGGGCGGTTCTCAGTGTCGGGGCGCTTTCGCGGGAGCAGGATAATCAGCCTGATCTGATGCTGGCATTTGCCCCGATAAAAAAGGCACGCATCGATTATCTTGCTGAAAAGGCGGCAGAACTCGGCGTCGGGATTTTACAGCCCGTGATTACAAACTACACCCAGGTGACCCGGGTCAACAGCCATCGGCTAAAGGCAAACACGATTGAGGCCGCCGAACAGACCGGGCGGACAACACTGGTGGATGTGCGTGAGCCGGTGCCGTTCAACAGATTGCTTGATGAATGGCCCGGGATGCGTCATATCATTTTCTGTGACGAAAGCTGTGCCGGCCTTCCCGGTTATGCCATCACCGAACGAGTGGCAGAGCTTAAGGGACCGGCGGCGATCTTCATTGGCCCTGAAGGGGGTTTCTCGCCGGCTGAGCGGGATCGTCTTCTCGGCATGCCCGGGGCCGTTGCTGTTTCGCTCGGCCCGAATGTGTTGCGGGCGGATACCGCAATGGTGGCGGCACTGGCTGTATGGCAGGCCGTGGCCGGTGAATGGAAAGGAATTCAGGATGGCGCATGATCACTCCCCGATGATCAACGGCAAGGAAGATCTGGTCGCCTGGTTTGAAGCCGGTGAAACACCGGCAGATCAATGGCGTATCGGCACGGAACACGAAAAGCTCCTTTTCGCGCAGAAAACCCACCAGCGCCCCTCCTATGAGGAAGAGCACGGTGTCGGCGCTCTCTTGAAAGGGCTTGCCGAAAGCCACCACTGGACCCCGATTACCGAAGGTGAGTTCATTATCGGCCTGAAAGACAGCCATGGCGGTTCGATCACCCTTGAGCCCGGTGGCCAGTTCGAGCTTTCCGGGGCGCCGCTGGAAAACCTGCACCAGACCTGTCAGGAAACCAACCGGCATCTCAAAGATATGCGTAAAGCCACCAGCGAGATTGGGCTGGGCATGCTGGGGGTCGGGTTTGATCCGGTCTGGCGGCGTGAAGATATCCCCTGGATGCCAAAAGGCCGCTACGCCATCATGCGCCGCCACATGCCCAAAGTCGGCAGTCTTGGCCTTGATATGATGCAGCGGACCACCACTATTCAGGTCAATCTCGATTATGCCTCCGAACGTGACATGGCGCGCAAGTTCCGTGTTTCGCTGGCGCTTCAGCCTGTTGCGACGGCGCTTTTCGCCAATTCCCCTTTCCGGGAGGGCAGGCCGACAGGGCTCCTTTCCACGAGGGCTGAGGCATGGACCGACACCGATGATGCCAGATGCGGTATTCCGGCCTGCGTCTTTGATCCGGATTTCGGCTATGAGCAATGGGTGGATTACATTCTTGATGTGCCGATGTATTTCCTCCACCGCGGTGAAAGCTATATTGATGTGGCCGGTTTGTCTTTCCGGGATTTCATGGCAGGCCGTCTGCCCGGGCATGAGGGCGAGTTGCCGACCATGGCCGACTGGGAAGATCACGTCACGACCGCCTTCCCCGAAGTCCGGCTCAAACAATATCTGGAAATGCGCGGCGCCGATGGCGGACCATGGAACATGATCTGTGCCCTGCCGGCCTTATGGACAGGTCTTCTCTATGATGCCGATGCGCTTGAAGCAGCAGAGGAGCTCGCCGCTGATCTCGGAGCTGAAGATATAGCTGCGGCGCGGATGTCGGTTGCCCGGCACGGGTTGAAAGGCAGGCTTGGCGACAGGGATGTCGGCGAAATTGCAAGATCGATGGTGGATATCGCGCGCCGTGGTCTGCATCGCCGCCAGATAACAGACAGCGCGGGAAATGATGAAACCGGCTTCCTTGACCCGCTTCATGCCATTGCCGAAAGCGGAACCACCCGGGCAGAAACCCTGCTTGAATTGTTTCATGGCAAATGGGATGAAGATATTCATCGGATTTACACCGAATTTCAGTTTTAACTTGTTCTTTTGTCAGGATCCCGGATGAAGGGCCTACTTTTAGTTGTTTTCGTGAATTTTGTCGGTGTCGGCGCCCTGATACCTGTCCTGCCTTATGCGGTGATTGATGAAGCAGGCGGCAGCGAATTCAGCATGGCCATGCTGATGGCATCCTTCGCGCTGGCCATGTTCATAGGCTCACCCGTCCTTGGCAGCCTGTCAGACCGGATCGGCCGCAAGAAAGTGCTGATCACGTCGATCCTGATCACCACCCTTGGGTATCTTGTTTTCGCGCTCACCACAAATCTTGCCCTGATGTTTGTCTCCCGGATCGTCTCCGGTCTTGCCTCGGGAAATATCAGCGTTGTCCATGCGATTATCACGGACAACACCAAACCCGATCAGCGCGCCCGGTGGATGGGGCTCATGGGGGCATGCGTCGGGCTCGGATTTGTCGCAGGACCGGCCCTCGGAGGGCTCCTTTCCGGGCTGGGCGGCGCGGTGCATATGGCGCCATTTCTGGTTGCGGCGACGCTTTCCTTCCTCGGCATGGTGCTCTGCCAGTTTTTTGTTGATGAGAGCATCAGGCCGGATCCGAAGATGCGTCTTCCCTTCAAGGAAAGATGGGGCGACTTTATGGCGAGCGGGCTCGGCGGCTTTGCCGTGGCGGTCTTTCTGCTCAACCTTGCTTTTGCTCAGGTGGAGGTCTCCTTTGTACTGGTCATGAAGGACGTGCTCGGCTTTACCAGCATGAACACCGGCTGGGTCTTCACCTGGATCGGGGTGCTGATCGTCATTGTCCAGGGCGGGCTCATCGGCCCCATAACCGGCCGGATCGGGGATATGGGCGCGGCACTGGCAGGTTCGGTTTTTCTCGGTGCCGGCCAGCTGATGACCATGTTCCTCATCCCCTTCGGGTTTATGGTGGCGGGGTCATCGGTTGCCGGTGTTATTCTCTCGACAACCTTTGTCTGTGTCGGTTTTGCGCTGACAAACCCGACGCTGGCCTCGGCCTCCAGCAAGCGGGCACGGACGGGCAAGATAGGCGGCAGTATAGGCCTTGTGCAGGGTTTCGGCTCCCTCGGCCAGGTCAGCGGGCTGATCCTTGCCGGGCCTCTCTACCAATTCGGAGGGGGCGGGCTGACCTTCGGGACAGGTGGGGTGATCTGTTTTGGTCTGGCGCTCACCAACCTTTGGATTATCATGCGGGCAAAAACCACCCGTCCGGACCGGTGATCACGCGAAAAGTTTCAGGCAAAAGGATGAGATATTTGTCTCATCGATGAAACTATATAATTAGAATTTAGTAATATAATATCCAGTCAGTTCTGATTGCCGGTCCCGGGAGATGTGTCATGTTAAGGTTTTGCGTCATGCTTGCAGGCGTGATTTTGCTTTTTTCCCGAAACGAACCCATTGCGGGTGAAACATATCTTCTTGTCAGCGAACAAATTCGCATCGTGGATGGTGATACGATAGCTCTTGATGGCCGGAAGATCAGGTTGCTCGGGATTGACGCGCCTGAATTAAAGCAGCTCTGTGAAGACGATAAGGGCAATCCCTGGCATTGCGGGGCACGATCACGTGATATCCTTCTCGGCATGCTGGCCGCGGCCCCATCACCGGTGTCCTGCCGGATTACGGGACAGGACCGGTATAAACGTCTTCTTGGCCGGTGCTTTGCCGGCAGCGAAGATGCCGGTCTTGATGTTCAGCGGGCGCTGGTGCGTTCAGGTCTTGCGGTCGCGGAATATACCGATGACTATCTCATCGAAGAAGATCTGGCCCGGGCAGCCACTCTCGGTCTCTGGGCCGGCAGGTTTGACCGGCCGAAAGACTGGCGCAGGCAAAAGCGTGTGAACAAGACCAGCGGCAATTAGGCTGTTCAGGCCGCTTCGGTGCCGCCTATGGTGATGCCGCCCATTTTCAGGGTTGGCTGGCCGACCCCCACCGGCACGCCCTGGCCTGCCTTGCCGCAGGTGCCGATGCCGTTATCGAGCGCCAGGTCATCTCCGATCATGGTGATCTTGCCCATGGCATCGGGGCCGTTTCCGATCAGTGTGGCGCCTTTGACCGGCGCACCGAGACGTCCGTTTTCGACCATATAGGCTTCGGAGGCGGAAAAAACAAACTTGCCGCTGGTGATATCCACCTGCCCGCCACCGAAATTGACGGCATAGATGCCCTTCTTGACGCTGGCCAGAATTTCTTCGTTGCTGTAGGAGCCGTTGAGCATGAACGTGTTGGTCATCCTCGGCATTGGTGTATGGGCATAGGATTCACGGCGGCCATTCCCGGTGGGATCAACACCCATCAGACGGGCGTTCTGCCGGTCCTGCATATAGCCCTTGAGAATACCGTCTTCGATCAGCACATTTCGCCGTGATGGCGTGCCTTCATCATCGATGGTGATGGATCCCCGCCGGTCATCCATGGTCCCGTCATCGACCACGGTAACGCCTTTTGCCGCAACCTGCTCACCGACCTGTCCTGAAAACAATGAGGTTCCCTTGCGGTTGAAATCACCTTCAAGGCCGTGGCCCACCGCTTCGTGGAGCATGACCCCCGGCCATCCCGGGCCAAGCACAACCTCAAGCTCGCCGGCAGGAGCCGGGATTGACTCGAGATTGACGCGGGCAACCCGGATCGCCTCGATGACTTCAGCCTTCCAGATTTGCGGATCAAGCCATTTATCGAGCATCACCCGCCCGCCGGCACCGCTGGACCCGGATTCCATCCGTCCGTCCTTTTCCATCACAACAGAAACATTTAGACGCACAAGAGGCCGGATATCGGCAACCTGATAGCCGTCAGGACGCATGATATGGATGGCCTGCCAGGATGCCGCCAGCGACACGCTGACCTGTGCGACGGCGGGATCAGCTGCCCTCGCATAGGCATCGATTTCCTGCATCAGCGTCACTTTATCGGCAAAAGCGGTGGCTTCAAGCGGATTGGCAGAGGTATAGAGCGCCCTGTTGTTGCCGGCGCTTGGCGGGAGTGCAAGGCTCCCGTTATGCCCTGATGTGACCGCACGAACAGTATTGCCGGCGCGGCGGATGGCATCAATGCTCAGCTCACCGGAATGGGCGTAACCATGGGCTTCACCGGCAATCGCACGCAGACCGAAACCGCTGGAATTATCATAACTTGCGGATTTCATGCGGCCATCGTCGAAAACCATCATCTCGCTGTGGCGTTCTTCCAGATACAGCTCGCCATCATCGCTTCCGGCAAGGGAATCGCTGATGGTGGATAAGACCGTGTCTTCATCAAGACCGGTCCGGGCGAAGAAAAGATCGCGGGTGATATCCAGTGGATCCGACATGGGCTTGCTCCGAAGGGTATATGACATTGCTGGTGGATGTTTCCTATAAGACATGGCATAGCAAGCCCGTGACTTCAAGCCCGTGACGTCCACGTTATCGCGCAATATGGAAATATCGGCGCCATGTTCCTGCGACCACCTGCCGCAAGATTTGCCCAAGAGGTCTGGTTCAGGTCTCAGATCTTTGTGGTATAAGGAATATGCAGTGATTCTGCGTAAAGTTTGCTTCGCCCCGGAGGTTCAGCCCTGGGGGGAAGCCAAATCGACTCTTTAAGGGGGAGTTATTTATGAAGTCGTCCCGACTGGCCGATAAAGCCTACAGACTCTTTGCCGCCCTGGGAATTTCCACATTTGGATCCCTGCCTCTTCTGGCCCGGGTGAACACCGCTTCTGCCGCTGAGCCTGCTCCCTGGCAGATGGGATTACAGCCTGCAGCCGGCACCATTGCTGAAAAAGCAACGGATCTGCACAATCTTCTGCTGGTGATCATTACCGCGATCTCACTTTTTGTGCTGGCGCTGCTGATCTACACCTGCATCCGGTTCCGCGCATCGCGCAACCCCAACCCGTCACGGACAACACACAACACCATCATTGAGGTGCTGTGGACAGTTATTCCGGTGGTTATTCTGGTGGTTATCGCCGTGCCTTCCTTCAAACTGCTCTATTACATGGACCGCACCGACGACACCGACATGGTGATCAAGGTGACCGGTGCCCAGTGGTACTGGAGCTATGAATATCCCGACGAAGAGATCGCGTTCGACAGTTACATGATAGCAACGGAAGATCTGCAGCCCGGCCAGAAGCGCCTGCTCGATGTCGATAATCCGCTGGTCGTGCCGGAAGGCACCCGGATCAAATTGCTGGTTCAGGCCAATGATGTGATGCATTCTTTCTTCATCCCGTCGCTGGCCGTGCAGATATACACGGTTGCCGGGCGCACCAACGAAGCCTGGATTGACGTGCCTGAAGGTGAGCAGACCTATTATGGCCAGTGCAACCAGATCTGCGGGATCAACCATTCCTTTATGCCGATTGTCATCAAGGCGGTATCAAAGGAAAATTATCAAGAATGGCTGAAAACTGCGCGTGAGAATTTTGCCAGTGCAGACCAGCCGCAATCCATCAAGCTGGCGCAAGCACAGTAAGCCTAAGTCAATACGTGAGGAGCGATAAGATGTCGGCACAAGCAACGGATCATCACGATCACCACGGCGCCCCCAGCGGGTTTGTCAAACGGTGGCTGTATTCGACCAACCATAAGGACATTGGTACGATGTACCTTGTCTTTGCTATTCTTGCGGCGTTCATTGGTGGCGGCATGTCCGTCTTCATGCGCATGGAATTGATGGAGCCCGGCGTTCAGTATATGGCTGACGGGCATGTCTGGAACGTGTTCACCACCGCCCATGGCCTTATCATGGTCTTCTTCGTGGTGATGCCGGGGCTTATCGGCGGGTTTGGCAACTGGTTTGTCCCGATTATGATCGGTGCACCGGATATGGCGTTCCCGCGGATGAACAATATCAGTTTCTGGCTCCTGCCTCCGGCGTTTCTCCTGCTTTTGCTGTCTGCTGTATCTGATGGCGGCGCCGGTGTCGGCTGGACGATTTACCCGCCGCTATCCGGCAAGGAAGGCACACCGGGTATGTCCATGGATCTGGCTATTTTCTCGCTTCACCTCGCAGGTGTCTCCTCCATCCTCGGGGCGGCGAATTTCATCACCACGATCTTCAATATGCGGACCCCTGGCATGACCTTGCATAAAATGCCGCTTTTTGCCTGGGCTATGCTGATTACGGCATTCCTTCTGCTTCTGGCTGTGCCGGTTCTTGCCGGTGCGATCACCATGCTTCTGACGGACCGTAATTTTGACACCGCCTTCTTTGTTGCGGCTGAGGGCGGAGACCCGATCCTCTTCCTGCATCTGTTCTGGTTCTTCGGACATCCGGAAGTGTATATCATGATCCTCCCGGCCTTCGGCATTGTCAGCCACATCATCTCCACCTTCAGCCGTAAGCCGATCTTCGGCTATCTCGGGATGGTTTATGCGATGGTGGCGATCGGTTTCGTCGGCTTTATCGTCTGGGCGCACCATATGTACACCGTCGGTATGGACGTCGATACGCGTGCGTATTTCACCGCGGCCACCATGGTTATTGCCGTTCCGACCGGGGTGAAGATCTTCTCCTGGATCGCCACCATGTGGGGCGGCTCCATCAGGTTTGAAGTGCCGATGCTCTGGGCGATCGGGTTCATCTTCCTCTTCACCGTCGGGGGCGTGACCGGGGTTGTTCTTTCAAATGCCGGGCTTGATCAGGTTCTGCACAACACCTATTACGTGATTGCGCATTTCCATTACGTGCTCTCACTTGGTGCGGTCTTCGGTCTTTTTGCCGGTTTCTACTACTGGTTCTCCAAAATGACCGGATTTGAATATAACCGCGGTCTGGCCTATCTGCATTTCTGGATCACCTTCATCGGCGTCAACCTGACTTTCTTCCCGATGCATTTCCTTGGTCTTGCGGGTATGCCGCGCCGTTACATCGACTATCCGGATGCTTTTGCCGGCTGGAACATGGTCGCGTCGATTGGCTCCTATATCGGTGCTCTCGGTGCGGTGCTGTTCCTCGTTGCGATCCTTGAAGCGTTCATTGCCCGTCGTCGTGCGGCCATGAACCCCTGGGGTGAAGGCGCGAATACCCTGGAATGGACAGTGGCCTCACCGCCTCCGTACCATACGTTTGAAGAACTGCCCAAAGTCAAGCTTTAGGCCGTTGGAAGGGGTGCAAAACTGATGGCTCAGACACTGGTGACATCACCGCCGATGGCGGCGCCGGGAGATTTTATCGCCCTGATGAAACCACGTGTTATGAGTCTGGTGATTTTCACCAGTCTGATCGGCATGGCGTTGGTTCCAACCCCGCCCCATCCTCTTCTGGCCATGATAGCGCTGATCGCCATTGCGGCCGGCGCCGGGGCTTCCGGTGCGATCAACCAGTGGTATGACCGTGATATCGACGCGGTGATGAAAAGAACCGCTGACCGGCCAATTCCCGCCGGCAAGGTACTTGCCGAAGAGGCGCTCAGCCTTGGTGTGGTGATTTCCGTCCTGTCGGTGCTGGTGCTGTGGTTTGCGGGGGGGATGCAAGCCGCGTTGCTGCTCGCGTTCACGATTTTCTTCTATGCCGTGATCTACACCATCTGGCTCAAGCGCTCGACACCGCAGAATATCGTGATCGGCGGTGCGGCCGGGGCATTTCCCCCGGCAATAGGCTGGCTTGCCGCCGGCGGTAGCCTGACGATCGAGCCAATGTTACTTTTCGCGATTATCTTCATGTGGACCCCGCCGCATTTCTGGGCGCTGGCTCTGGTCAAGAACCAGGACTACACCAAAGCAGGTGTCCCGATGCTCCCCGTTGTGGCTGGCCGTACTTCCACCCGCAATCAGATCCTTGTCTATAGTGTCCTGCTTGCCCCTCTGGGCGTTGTGCCCGGTCTTATCGGGATGGCAAGCCCTGTTTATGCCTTTGTTGCAGGTGTTCTCGGCCTGATCTTTGTTCGCTATGCCTTTTGTTTATGGCGCGACGACAGCGACGCTACAGCCATGCAGTTGTTCCGCTACTCAATCCTCTATCTGTTTCTGATCTTCCTTGCCCTCGGGCTGGATGCGCTGGCCGGACCTTTCCTGGCATCGATGGGGGCGGGCTGATGGCACAGGATAACAACAAGACCGAACAGCCAACACCTGAGCAGTTCATCGCCCTGAGGCGGAGCCGTAATTTTGCTGTCTTTGGCGGAATTGTGCTCTTGTGCGTGATCTTCTATCTCATCACTATCATCCGGCTGGGAGGCGCATCATGAGCACCGCCCCGCAGATGATGGATGTGTCTCTTGGTCAGAAAAACCGTCGCGTTGGTCTGGTGGCGGCGCTGGTTGTCGCTGGTATGGTCGGGCTTGCCTATGCTTCAGTGCCGCTCTATCAGCTTTTCTGTCAGGTCACAGGGTTTGGCGGGACGACACAGGTAAGTGAAGCTGCCCCGGGGGCTGCCCCCGGTGCGAGTGCAAGGGAAGTGCGCTTCAACGGGCATGTGGTGCCCGGCCTTGACTGGAAATTCTCACCTCCGGCAAAGCCGGTGGAAATTCGTCCTGGTGAAGAGGTTCGAGTGGTCTATACCGCCACCAATCTGTCGGATAAACCCACCACCGGTACATCAAGTTTCAATGTGACGCCGAATAAGATCGGCCCGTATTTCATGAAAATCGACTGTTTCTGCTTTGTTGAGCAGACACTGGAGCCCGGGCAGACCGTGGAGATGCCTGTGCTGTTTTATCTTGATCCGGAGATTGACGAAGACATTAACACAAGGGCAACGCCGGAAATCACGTTGTCCTACACATTTTTCCCCGTTAATACAAATGGGGGATAAGACGGCCGATACCCTCGGCCTACCGGATGGGAGATCAGGGAGAAGATTATGAGTGGGGAACAAAAACATCCGTTTCATCTCGTTGAGCCAAGCCCTTGGCCAGCCTTGGGTTCGCTGAGTGCCTTTGTGCTGACCGTCGGCGCGGTTCTTTTTATGCACGATCATCAGTATGGAAGCGCATCCATGATGGTGGGGCTCACCCTTGTGCTTGTGACCATGTTTTTCTGGTGGCGTGATGTTATTCGCGAAGCCGAATATCAGGGCCATCATACACCGGTCGTCCAGATCGGCATGCGCTACGGGATGATGCTTTTCATCAGTTCGGAAGTCATGTTCTTTGTGGCGTTCTTCTGGGCTTTCTTTGACCGGGCACTCTTTCCGGCTGGTGGTATCTGGCCGCCTGAAGGCATAGTGACCTTCAACCCGTTTGATCTGCCCTTGATCAACACGCTTGTTCTGCTGCTTTCCGGTTGTACCGTGACCTGGGCACACCACGCGCTTGTGCATGGTAATCGCCGTGATTTCATGCTTGGTCTCGCGATCACCATCGGGCTTGGGGCGCTGTTTACCGTATTGCAGGCGATTGAATACAGCCACGCACCTTTCGGGTTCACCGATGGCATTTACCCTTCGGTTTTCTTCATGGCAACAGGCTTCCATGGCTTCCATGTGATCATCGGAACCTTGTTCCTGGCGGTTTGCCTGTGGCGCGGATCAAAGGGTCACTTCACCCCGCAGCAGCATTTCGGTTTTGAAGCCGCCGCGTGGTACTGGCATTTTGTTGACGTTGTCTGGCTGTTCCTTTTTGTCGCCGTCTATATCTGGGGGCGTTAAAAGAATATGGGGCCATCCCGGTCAGAACCCGGCCCGCTCAGGCGTGCCTTGAATAACACTTGCCCTGGCTGCGGTCAGGGCAAGCTTTTTCGGGACCGGATTGCGCTGGTGCCGGAATGTGAGCATTGCGGCCTTGATATCGGCCGGTACAATGCAGGTGACGGCCCCGCTACTCTCCTGATCTTTGTCTATGGGGCGTTGATTGTCCCCATGGCTTTTGTTTTTGAATCGTTTTTATCGCCGCCTTTATGGGTCCATGCTGTTTTATGGGGGCTTGTCATGCTGGGGGCGACCTTGCTATCACTCAGGCCAGCAAAGGCGGTCATGGTGGCACTGCAATATCGCTTCCAGACACCAGAAATCTGATCACGGCCACGCAAATTATAGGAAAAGAAAATGACGTTTCGCCCGGCTTTATGGATGACAGTTGCAGCTGTTCCGGCGCTCTGCATTCTTTTGTGGCTTGGGACATGGCAGGTGATGCGTATGCAGTGGAAAGATGCGCTGATCGCAGATTTCACGTCCCGCGCCATGGCTGAGGCGATAGCACCGCCCGGGGGTGAATCGGCGGCGTCACATCAGTTCCGGCGTATCGTTGCACAAGGAAACTGGATGCATGACGCCGAAGTTCAGCTCATTGGCCGGACGTTCGAGGGAACCGCAGGGTATCATGTCATCACACCTATGCAGTTACGCGATGGCCGTATCCTCCTGATCAACAGAGGTTGGGTCGCTGAAGATTACCGCACCCCCTCGTCGCGTCCGTCAACGCTGACCGAAGGGGAAGTCAGGGTTGAGGCGATACTTCGCCTGCCGGTGCAAAAAGGCCGTTTTGTGCCGGATAATGCACCGGAAAAAGATGACTGGTTCACGCTTTCCATTCCGGATATCGCGGCGCACCATCAGCTTGGTGATACACTGATCACCACCTATACAGCTGATGCGCTGCGTCCCGATGGCCCCTATGTGTTGCCTATCGGTGCGGCGGTTGAAATCAATATCCCCAACGATCACTGGCATTATGCCCTGACCTGGTATGGTCTTGCTTTGGGGTTGATCGGGGTTTATGCCTCCTGGCATCATCAGGCTGGCCGTCTCAGGTTCGGCGCGGGACGTGAAGGGGATGTGTCATGAAATATATCAGCACCCGGGGCAAGGATGGCCCCATCGGTTTTGAGGATGCCCTTCTTTCCGGTTTGGCGCGGGATGGCGGGCTTTATCTCCCCGTGGACTGGCCCCGACTTGATGACGACGAATGGCGGCAGTTGAAGGGCAGGCCCTATGCCGAGGTTGCCGCTCGCATCATGTCGGTATTCACCGACGGTGAAATTACGCTTGAGGAAATGACTTCGCTGGCGCGGGACACCTATGCAGATTTTGCCCATCCGGATGTGGCACCGCTGGTTGAGATTGAAGACAATATCCATGTCTGTGAGCTGTTTCACGGCCCGACCATCGCGTTTAAGGATTACGCCATGCAGTTCCTGTCCCGGGCGTTTGACCGCGCTCTGGAGGCGAGAGGCAAACGTGCCGTTATTCTGGGCGCGACCAGTGGCGATACGGGATCAGCTGCCCTTGAAGCCTTTCAGGGCAGGGATTTCGTTGATATCTTCATTCTTTTCCCTGAAGGTCGTGTGTCCCCGATCCAGCAGCGCCAGATGACCTCGGTCATTGCCGACGGTGCGCATGCCATCGCTGTTGATGGTGATTTCGATGCGTGTCAGGACGCGGTCAAGGCTCTGTTTCGTGATCTTGAATTCAGGGACAGGGTGGGGCTGTCGGCGATCAATTCGATCAACTGGGCAAGGTTGCTGCCGCAGATTGTATATTACGCCACGAGCGCGCTTGCGCTGGGTGCGCCGGAACGTGAAGTCGCGTTCTCGGTTCCGACGGGGAATTTCGGCAATATCTTTGCCGGATACGTGGCCCGAAAAATGGGCTTGCCCATAAAAACACTTATCTGCGCGTCCAATCGCAACGATATCCTCACCCGTTTTTTCACCTCCGGCCGGATGGAGCGGCGCCGGGTCGAGCCGTCATTCAGCCCGTCCATGGATATCCAGATCTCAAGTAATTTTGAACGTCTTCTCTTTGAATTGCTTGATCGTGATGGCGAGGCGGTGCGATCCCAGATGCAGAAGTTCAGCGAAACGGGGGAGTTTGACGTCAGCCCCGATATTCTTGACCGGGCCCGTGTGTTGTTCCAACCCTTCCGGCTTGATGATGCAGGTACAGTTGAGGAAATCAAACACAGCTACGCCTCAGCCGGGATTACACTTGATCCGCATTCCGCCATCGGTGTTGCGGCGGCGCGCAACGCCCGAGCCGAAGGAAGCATTGAGGCGAGCGTGCCCATTGTGGCACTGGCCTGTGCGCATCCGGCCAAATTCCCGTCAGTGGTTGAAAAAGCCATTGGCATAGCGCCGGCATTACCGCCGCATCTCAGTGATCTCATGGAACGTGAAGAGCGGATGCACCATTGCACAAGCCAGCCTGAGGCCATCGCGGCACTCCTTGAAGCGGAGCGACGTCAGTAAGCCATGGCAGGCCCTCTCATCCAGCAGACAGACCTGCCCGGAGGACTCCGGGTTGTTTCAGCACAGATGCCGGGGGTGGAAAGCGTCTCTGTCGGCACGTGGGTCAATGCCGGTGCAAGGGATGAACTCGCCCGTGAGCACGGCATGGCGCATATGCTTGAACATATGGCCTTCAAGGGCACAACCACACGGACTGCGGCGGATATCGCGCGTGAAGTGGAAGATATAGGCGGCTATATCAATGCCCATACAAGCTCAGAAGAAACCGCTTATTATCTGCGCATTCTGCCTGAAGATCTTGCTTTTGGTGTTGAGTTGCTGGCGGATATCGTGATCCGCTCAACCTTCCCTGACGAAGAGATTGCGCGTGAGAAAGGTGTCATTATTCAGGAAATCGGCCAGGCCAACGACACGCCGGATGACATTGTGTTTGATCTTTCACGTGAGGTCAGTTTTCCGGATCATACACTGGGCCGGCCAATTCTCGGGACAGTGGACAGCGTCAACAGTTTTGAGCAGGCTGATATTCATGGCTTCCGAAAAAGGCACTATCACAAGCCGAATATCATCATTTCCGCGGCTGGTGCGCTTGATCATGAACAGCTTGTCCGGAAGATTGAAGCGAATTTTTCTGATCTTGGTGATGCACCTCAATCCTGCCCGCGCGAAAAGCCGTCCTGGCCGGTTTCTTCAAAAGCACGGTGCCGGACGATTACACGTGATCTTGAGCAGACTCACCTTGTCATCGGTTTTGCCGGATTACCTGCCGCCCATGAGGATATGCATATCCTCTCGGCCTTGTCCGTGCTCTATGGCGGGGGCATGTCGTCACGTCTTTTTCAGGAGGCACGTGAAAAACAGGGGCTCTGCTACAGTGTCTTTTCTTTTCCGCAGGGGTTCAGCGACAGCGGCTATTTCGGTATCTATGCTGGCACGTCCCGGCAAGACGCCGCGCGGATGGTACGGCTTGCCGGTGATCAGCTGAACGCCGTGGCGGATGGTGCAACGGATGATGAAACACATCGTGCTATTGCCCAGATCAGCGCAAATCTGCGTATGCGGCAGGAAAGTGTGGTGGCCGTGGGTGAAATACTGCCAAGGCATCTTCGGCTTTATGGCGAGGTGAGGTCAACATCCTCAATTCTTGAGCAGATACAGCGGATTTCATCAGCCGATATTCGCCATATGGCAAGAACGCTGTTGCAACAACCACCAACGCTTGCGGCGATAGGGCCGGATGGTGTTGCTGAACTCGAAGACCCGGCGTTGCTGGATCAGGCTTTCGGCGAATGATTTAATGGGACACAGGCCTGATGACTGTCAGGCATGGCCGGCGGTGGTGGATATATGTGCCGCCGAAATGCCGAGACGTGAAAAACAACTGTCCCAGACCGTATCGATGGACTCGCTGAACACAAGGTCTTTCTGAAACGGCATCGTGAGCCAGACATTGCTGCGGATTTCACGTTCCAGCTGTCCGGCTGACCAGCTGGCATGGCCTAGCGTGACAATATATTCGCCCGGGCCATACCCATTGGCAATTTCGGTGATGATCTTGATATTTGATGTCATGGCCATGGAATGGGTGATGGAAATACTGTCGGGGAGCATATGTTCGGAGGAATGGACCACCATCCCGCGGGATTGTTCCATCGGCCCGCCATTATAAACAGGCGTATTGCCGGCAAATAGCGGTGTTCCTATGCCGATTTGTTCAGCAAGCCCTTCAAGGCAGAGGTTTTCAACAGGTTGATTGACAATCACGCCCATGGCCGCTTCGCTGTCATGACTGCATATCAGAATGACGGTATTACGGAACCGTTTATCATCCATTTGCGGCATTGCGATGAGCAACTGGCCTGTCAGGTAATTTGCCAAGGCAAAACACCCCTTTCTTGTACCCAGATTAAAAGCCTAAACTCAATTCACCAACTTGACCAGATAAAATATCATTGCCCTGAAAATGCCTTAACGACATGCTTGGATTAAAGACAAGGTAAGGTATAGTGCGGCCATGGCAACGCAACCCGACATCAGATCGCTGATCAGCAGAAATTTATCCGGTTTTATTCCGGGAATTTTCCTTTGCGCCCTTGTTCTCTGGGCTGGGCTTTTCTGGACGGCAGACGCAAGGGCGGCGGCCGGTCCCTGGCAGGGAAATGAGGTTATGAAAGCCCGGATTGTCACCGCAACTGATGCCGCCGGATCTTCAGGGAGTATCGACGCAGGGCTTGAATTCAGGCTTGAACCGGGCTGGAAAGTCTATTGGCGCAGCCCCGGTGATGCTGGCTTGCCACCGGTGCTTGATTTTTCCGCCTCTCCGGCTGTCCGGGGACACAGGCTGGATTTTCCGGCTCCTGTTCGTTTCAGCATCCTGGGCTTTGACAGTTTCGGATACGGTGAGCACGTTATCCTGCCCCTGACGCTTGATCTTGAAAACCCGGGAAAGGGTTTTGCCGTAAGTGCCTTGCTTGAAGGGCTTGTCTGCAGTGATATCTGCATTCCTGTTCGGGAAACCCTGTCTGTCTCCCTGCCTTCGGGGCAGGCCACGGCTTCGGCCGAAGCCAGAAAAATGGCGGAATTCAGATCACGGGTGCCGGGTCCGGGTACTGCGGCCGGGGTTGATCTGGTGGCCGCTGAGCTCCGGGATGGCGGTCTTGAGGTGCAGCTGGAACGTAATGGCAAGGCTGTGCCATTGCATGAAGGTGATATCCTGATCGAAACTGTTTCGGGGTTCAGTTTCGCGAAACCGAAATTTGCTCAGGGATTTTCAAGGCTTGAGATCAGCGGCAGGCCGCCAACGGAACTTCTTGGTGAAGCCATTATGGTCACGGTCATTTCCCCTGCGTTTTTGCTGGAAGCCGCAACCACGGTAACTGAGGCCAAAGGCGGCGCACCGACCTTCGGGGCAGGATTTGGTGATGGTCTTTTTGCCATGCTTATGGTTGCGTTTCTGGGCGGTGTTATTCTGAATGTCATGCCATGCGTGCTTCCGGTCCTTTCGCTGAAACTGGCGTCTGTGCTTGGCCATGGTGGTGAGGAAAAAAGAAAGATCAGGTGGTCTTTTCTCGCCACCGCCGCCGGGGTGGTGACGTCATTTGTCCTTCTTGGCCTTTCGGTCTATGCGCTTCGCAGCGCCGGTATTGCCATTGGCTGGGGGATCCAGTTCCAGCAACCTGTTTTTCTTATCTTCGCCGCGCTGGCAATCGGTTTTTTCGGGTTGATGATGCTTGATATAACCATTCTTCCCGTCCCGGGTTTTATTCAGAATTGGGGGCGGGCACTGCCGTCAGGTCTGGTTGGTGATTTTTTCTCAGGTGCATTGGCAACACTTCTTGCAACCCCTTGTTCCGCGCCTTTTGTTGGTACGGCTGTAGCCTTCGCGCTGACGGCACCTGGAGATGTGCTGATGCTGATCTTTGTCGTGATGGGGGCAGGGCTTGCCTCGCCATGGATAGCCGTGGCGGCCCGGCCGTCGCTTGTTGGATTCCTGCCGCGCCCGGGCCGTTGGCTTATCGGCCTGAAACGGGTGCTGGCGGCCGGTCTTTTTGCAACATCCTTCTGGCTTGTCACGGTGCTGGCAACACATCTTTCAGCCAGCACTTCACCTGACGGGCTGTGGCAGACATGGTCACCGGGCCTTGCCGAAGAAAAAGCATCCATCGGGCAGGTTGTTTTTGTCGATGTTACGGCCGATTGGTGCATCACATGCCAGACAAACAAGGTCTTTGTGCTTAACACCGAACAGGTCATGGAAGAATTTCGCGCCCGTGAGGTAAAGCTTTTGCGCGCAGACTGGACAAAACCGGATTATGAGATCAGCCGGTATCTTGCCTTGAACGGACGTTACGGTATCCCGTTCAATATGGTTTACGGCCCTGCAGCGCCGCAGGGCATTCCCCTTGGAGAGATCCTGACAACATCCATGGTGCTGGATGCCATCAGACGTGCCAGCGGCAACTGATCCGCCCTTGTAAGCGCATCATTCTGTCCTAATTTGATGCAAGTAAACAAATCCTGACTGGAGTCCCCGCATGCCTATAACAACTGGTGAAACACTCCCCGATACACTTATACATATCAAGACCGATGACGGTATTGAGGAAACCTCGCTGAAAGACTGGTCACGGGGGCGTAAAGTTGTTCTCATTGCTGTTCCCGGGGCGTTCACGCCTACATGCTCGGCGCGGCATCTTCCAGGCTTTGTTGAAATGGCGGCGTCTTTTCACAACAAGGGTGTTGATGCCATCGGTTGCCTTGCAGTGAACGATGCGCATGTCATGCACGCATGGGGACGTGACAGTGGTGCTGACGGCAAAATTGACATGCTGGCGGACCCGGAAGGAAACGCCGCTGATGCCATGGGGGTTCTGGTGGTCAAAACGCCTGTTCTGGGCAATACAAGGGCAGGGCGTCTGGCGCTAATTGCCGAAGATGGTGTCACCACCCATGTTTTTATCGAAGAACCCGGAGCGTTTGAAATATCATCCGCCGAACATGTGCTGAAGCACCTTTAGGCCTTGATACGTTCGGCTTCAGCCCTGGCAAGATCATCACAGCGCTCGTTCATCGGGTGACCGGCATGGCCTTTGACCCACTCCCAGCTGACATTATGCCGGCCGAGGGCTGTATCCAGCCGTTCCCAGAGATCCTTGTTCTTGACCGGCTTCTTTGCCGCTGTCTTCCAGCCGTTCTTTTTCCAGCCATGGATCCACCTGGTAATGCCGTCCTTAAGATAGACGCTGTCTGAGGTGATGGTGCAGGCCACGGGCCGCGTCAGGGCCTCAAGCGCGGCAATAGCGGCCATCAGCTCCATCCGGTTATTCGTTGTATCCGCTTCGCCGCCGCTCAGTTCTTTTTCGACATCGCCATAGACGAGAATAGCGGCCCAGCCACCCGGTCCCGGATTGCCTAGGCAGGATCCGTCGGTATAGATCATCACCGGCCGTGCCATTATCTCACTCCGTATCCTTCCGGTGTTTTCACCTGATGATGAAAGTTGAGCCGCTTCCAGTAGGCCATCGGATCATGTGGCCTGACCTGAGCATCCGGAGGGGTATGTATCCAGTCGTAGAGCCGGGTCAGAAAAAACCGCATGGCTGATCCCCTGCATAAAACCGGTATTGAGGCGATTTCTTCCTCGTTTAAGGGCCGGACAGACTGATAGCCGTCAATCAGTTGCCGGGATTTGGTGATATTGAAACTGCCATCGGGCTCAAAACACCATGCGTTGAGCATTATACCAAGATCGTAGGCGAGCATGTCATTGCAGGCGAAATAGAAATCTATCACCCCGGTGACGTCATTGCCTACAAAAAGAACATTATCGGGGAAGAGATCGGCATGAAGGACTCCGGAAGGCAGGTTCTCAGGCCAGTCAGCCAGGATGGAATCAAGCCTTTCGCCGGCTTCTTCATAGAGTCCGGCCCTGAGGGTGTTGATATCATCCCGGCCAGCAGAATTGAGAAGCGGACGCCAGGCGTCGGCATCAAGGGCATTCTTCCGTCTTAGTGAAAAGTCCTGCCCCGCCAGATGCATTTGGGCAAGTGTTTGTCCTGCGGCCCGGCAACGCGCCGGTGACGGGGTTGCATTCCATGTTCCTTCAAGAAAGGTGACGATGGCCGCGGCTTTCCCGTTGAGCTCTTTGAGCACATTTCCGTTCTTGTCAGCCACGGGTTCGGGGCAGGTGATCCCGGCCTTTGCCATATGCGCCATCAGCCCGATGAAAAAGGGCAGATCTTCCACCCGAACACGTTTTTCATAAAGGGTAAGGATATAGGCGCCTTTGGTGGTGTTCAGCCGGTAGTTCGAATTTTCAACCCCTTCGGTAATACCGGAAAAACTGGTGGCCTCGCCGATATCATAGGTTTGGAGAAAAGATGTAAGATCATTTTCTTCAACGCGGGTATATACGGCCATGGATCAATCCCGGAGTGCGGCTGGCAGGTTAAAGCTGATGTCTTCGGAAACGGTTTCAACCTCTTCTACCGATGCACCATAGGTGTCTTTCAAGGTTTGAATCACGTCCTGAACAAGGACTTCGGGTGCAGAAGCTCCGGCGGAAAGGCCGATAATGCCGGCACCCGCCAGTCGCTTATGGTCAATATCAGCGGCTGAGGCAATGAGCATGGCATCTTTTGCGCCGGCTTTCAGGGCAACTTCAACCAGACGCCTGGAATTCGATGAATTCGATGCGCCGACGACGAGCACCATATCCGCGCCATCGGCAATGGCTTTAACCGCCTGCTGACGGTTGGTGGTTGCGTAGCAGATATCTTCACCACGCGGCCCCCGGATATCAGGAAAACGGCGTTTGAGAACAGCGATGACTTCTGCCGTATCGTCTACGGAAAGTGTTGTCTGGGTGGCGAATGCAGGGAAACTACCTTTGGGAATGGAAACGTCTTCAGCATCTTCAGGTGTTTCGATCAAGGTCATAGTGCCTTCCGGAACCTGACCCATCGTTCCTTCGACTTCAGGATGGCCCCGATGTCCTATCAGCAGGATGTGGGCGCCTTCACGTTCATGGCGATGCGCTTCGATATGAACCTTGGTTACAAGCGGGCAGGTGGCATCAACAGCAATCATCTTACGGCGTTCGGCCTCAGAAACGACTGTTTTGGCTACGCCATGGGCGGAAAAAACAACCGGGGCACCTTCGGGAACTTCATCGAGTTCCTGAACAAATACAGCCCCCATTCCGGCAAGACGATCCACGACGTGCCGGTTATGCACGATCTCGTGGCGGACGTAGACCGGCGCGCCGAATTTCTCAAGTGCGACTTCAACTATACGAACAGCACGATCAACGCCGGCACAGAAACCGCGTGGCGTGGCAAGGCGGATCCGGACAGGGGAGGGTGATATATCAGCCATAGAACTAACCATGCCCTGTTCTGCTTCAAGTTTGCGATAAGGTCAACTTGAAACCGATTTTAAAACCGTCTAGTGTCATATCCACCACGAATTTTTGAGTAGCAGAACCCATGACAGAGAATTTCAGCCTACCTTCTCGTCGATCCCTGTCTTTTGCCCCTCTGACAATGTGTCTTGTGGCCGGATTACTGGCAGGCTGTTCCACTTTTGAGCCTGAAGTCGTCGCCTGCCCGGATATATCAGTCGCGGAAGGGGCGGAACAAGTAATGACCATCGGCGCGGAACTTGAGCATGTTGTCAGCATCAGGTTTAACGGTGTGGCCGCCGAATGCACGCCCCGAAGTGACGGCTACGCCATGAAGATGGATATCGGGCTGATGCTGAAACGACTTCAGAATGACCGGAACAAGACAGAACGTGTTCCTTTTGACATCACCCTGGCATTTGTTGACAGCAAGGATGAAGTTGTCTCACGTTATATCTTCAGCGAAGAGGCATTCATTGGTGATCTGGAGGCCAAATCTCGCCCGATTTTTATTCTTCGGACGAATGTTCCAGCCGAAACCCGCATCGTCATGGGGCTGGGCCGCGCCGTTACCGCTGAGGAATAGTCCTATCTCATGGATCCCTCTGGTGAAATTTACTGAGAATTGGCAGTGCACATAAAAAAACCCGCCGGAAGGCGGGTTTGTTCAAGGTGGAGTTCACCTCATCAGCCAAGCTTTTTGATGCGATCAATATCAGCTGAAACCAGTTTTACTGAGGTCTCTTTATCCATCTTGCTGGTGATAAGATCTGTTGCCGCGCGGGTTGCAAGTTCAGCAGCACGGCTGCGCAGGCTTGCCACCACCTCAGCTTCCATGGCCTTGATTTTTGCGGTGGCCTGTTCTTCCTTACGCTTGATAGCGGCTTCGGCAGCTTTTTCAGCATTGGCACGAATGGTGTTCGCGGCCGCAACCGCATTAGCCGTTATTTTTTCGGCTTCTTCCGCGGCTTCTCTGTTCATCCGCTGATATTTCTTCAGCTCAGCCTGAGCTTCCTCACGAAGACGCTGGGCTTCTTCGAGATTACTGCGGATTTCGCCGGAACGCTTGTCAAACATCTCTGCCATGGCTGATCCGGCACGTTTCCAGATCAGGGCCACGAAAACGATAAAGGATATGGCTACCCATACACCTTCGTTGATGAGGGGGGCGTGCGAGGCATCCATGTTATTGCTCCATCATGGCTGGCATGGATTTGGCGGCAGCTTTGACAGCTTTTTTGGCGTCGGTTTTCGTCACCTTTATTCCCGTCAGGCTGGCGGCGGCATCTATTGCACCTTCAGCGGCAATGTCATCCAGTTCCTTCAGCGCGGCATCCCGGGCTTCCATGATCTTGGCTTCAGCCTTGCTGATTTTCGACGCCAGCTTTTTGGAAACTTCAGCATTTTTCTTATCCGCTTCAGCTTGCGCTTCCGCTAATGTGCTGCGTGTCTTATCGCTGGCTTCAGTGCGTGCGTCGGCCAGTTTTTTCTCGTAAGAAAGGCGCATCTCTTCGGCTTCATCTGCGGCGGAACGTGCCCGCTGCATATCACCATCAAGACGAGCATGTCTTTCTTCAAGGACCGATGCAATGCGGGGGGTTACAATCCGCCACATCAGAATATAGGCAAAAGCAAAGCTTACGATGAGCCAGAAAATCTGGGTTGGCCAGGTAGTCAGGTCAAGCTGTGGCAGACCACCACTACCTCCGCTTTCCGCAGCCCAGCCAGGTGTTGCCGCAACCACAATGCCAAGGGTCACACCAAACGGCACAAGCCGGGTTTCAGATTTTGCTGATCTTGCCATATCAAGCATCCTGTTCATGCGATTGTTCATCGTTCAACCCCATAAAAGGGGAACTGAGGGCGCAGGGTTAAATCTGCGCCCATCAGTAATTTAGAATACGAACAGAAGAAGCAGTGCAACAACAAGAGCGAACAGTGCGATCGCTTCGGTCAGGGCAAAGCCCAGAATGCCGATCCCGAACACGTCGTTACGTGCGGACGGGTTGCGGGCAATTGAGTTCACCAGCGAGGAGAAGATATTCCCGATACCGATACCAACCCCAAGCAGTGGGAGTACGGCAATGCCAGCACCAATCAGTTTTGCAGCTTCAGCTTCCATGATACAGATCCTTCCTAGATTGTCATGTTGGTTCAATTTCCGCCTTCCGGCGGTAGCAGATACGCCCCCTAGTGCAGGTGCAGCGCGTCGTTCAGATACATACAGGTCAAAATGGTGAATACATAGGCTTGCAGCCCGGCGACAAGCACTTCAAGCCCGGTAAGGCCGATAAGCGCGAGAAAAGGAAGTACAGACCCGGCCATGGCAACACCGCCGGCACCGGTGATCATCACGGCAAGTCCGGCAAAGACTTTGAGCATCGTGTGACCAGCAAGCATGTTGGCGAAAAGTCGGACCGAAAGGCTGACCGGGCGAACAAAATACGAAATAACCTCAATAATGATGAGGAAAGGCACCAGCGCCTTCGGCGCACCCGGCGGTATGAAGAAGGAGAAGAAATGTGTGCCGTGCTTTATGAGAGCGACGAGCGTTACGCCGACAAAAACAAATGCCGCCATAACAAAGGTCACCACAATCTGGCTTGTGAACGTGTAGGAATACGGGATAAGTCCCAGCATGTTTCCAAACAGCAGAAACACAAACAGGGTGAAGATGAAAGGAAAGTAAGGCCGTCCTTCATTGCCCACGTTACTGCGCACCATTTCAGAAATGAATTCATACAGCATTTCCGCAGATGCCTGCAGCCTTCCGGGCACCATTTCCCGGCGGCGCATGGCAAAAGTCAGGTAAATGACGCTGACAAGAACAGCCAGCAGCATGAACATTGCCGAATTGGTGAAGGAAACGTCATAGCCGAAAAGCTGGAGATGAAGAAGTGCCTTGATTGTAAACTGTTCAACCGGTGAATGCATCAGTCTGTTTTCCTGTCTTCATCCGTATCCGGGGGTGTCGCCCCGCTCAGATCCCCTGATTGATCCGTCGTTTTTTCAGAACGGTCAACCTGGTCAAAATACCCAACTTTAAGCCCATGGCCTGTGGCCATACGCCAGATATTCAGCATACCGGCCCCGGCTCCGAGAAAGAACAGGACGATCATAAAGATCGGCGATGTTCCAAGCCAGGCATCCAGCATCCACCCGAGAAATCCACCTACCGCAACACCCGCAACAATTTCCGTTGCGATCCTGCCAACCAAAGCCATGGCTTCAGCGGGCAATGCGGCCCGATTGCGCTTGGTATCCGAGGAGGCTTTCCTGGATTTTTCAGCCTGGTCAAGACGCAATCGCAAATCATCGAGATCTGCTGTTGACCGTTTGCCAAAACGATCGTCTTTGGCGTCTGGCTGTTTACTCCTGGAAATTTCGTGCCACCCCTTTCAAGCACCACATCAAGGTTTGTCTCGGGCTTGCCAAAACGCCGTCAAATTAGGGTTAGTGGTCCACCCTGTCAAGCCTTAGGTGCCTCCATTATGGGGCATAGTGTCTCACATCTTCAGGGTCAGGCTGATTTGTCAAATTTTTCAGCGCTTTGCAGGTCTACCGAAACAACTCTGCTCACCCCCTTCTGTTCCATGGTGACACCATAAAGGCGGTCCATTCGTGCCATGGTCAGACGATGGTGGGTTACGATGATGAATCGGGTGCCTGTTTTATCGGAAATCTGTTCCAGAATATCGCAGAAGCGTGCCACGTTACTGTCGTCCAGCGGCGCATCAACCTCGTCAAGAATACAGATGGGAGAAGGGTTAGTCATAAAGACCGCAAATATCAATGCAATCGCCGTCAGTGCTTTTTCTCCGCCTGAAAGCAGGGAGAGGGATTGTAGCTTTTTCCCCGGCGGGCTCGCCAATATCTCCAGTCCGGCATCAAGTGGGTCATCTTCCTCAGTCAGGCTGAGTTCAGCTGTGCCGCCGTTAAACAGGGAATTGAAAAGCGTGCCAAAATATCGATTAACGTCGGCAAAGCTTTTCAGAAGCCGTTCCCTGCCTTCACGATTCAGCTGATTGATGGCCGTGCGAAGTTTGGCTATGGCTGCGATCAGATCATCACGTTCGGCTTCTATGCCGGTGATGCGTTCTTCGACCTCTTTCATCTCTTCTTCAGCGCGGAGATTGACCGGCCCGACATTTTCCCGCTCACGAACGAGCCGCTCGTAACGTTGTTCAAGGACGGCAATAGCCTCATCAGAGGTGTCGATCATCTCATCTGGTTTAAGTTCGGCTATCTCAGACAGTGATTCCGGGCTGGTGTTGAGCCTTTCCCTGATCCGGTCAACCAGGGTTGCCTGTTCCTGAAGGTGAAGGTTGCGCTGGGATTCGCAGCGAATATTTTCTTCTCTTAAATGGGCATGGGCCTGTTCAGCGTCTCTGAGCGCTTCTTCCGAAAGGCGCAGTCCTGTTTCCGCTTCGGCCAGTTTATCTGCGGCCAGCCTGCGGCTTTCTTCTGCTTGTTCGATGAGATGGGCCAGATCATCACGTTTGCGCCGTATTTCCTCTGGCATCCCGGCCAGTTGTTCCGCTTCTGCTGCTGCGCTGGATTGACGGCTTGCAAGTTCATCAAGCTGAAGCCGCGCCCCTTTCTGGCGTTCGGTCCAGGAGGTGACCTCGCGTGTGATTTCGCCCCGCCTTGCCTCTCGCATGGATCGTGCGTTGCGGATCGTGCGTTCAGCCCCCATGGCGTCAGCAAGCTGCTGGCGTTTTTCTTCAGCCGTGCGAGTGGTTTCGGTCACCGCCTCGGCAAGGGCGGCCACATCACGGATATCCAGTGCTTCCTTTTCTGCTTCGCTCAGCGCGTCTGTTACTTCGCGGTGGGATTCATCAAGCTCGGCAATTCGTGACCGGGCTGCGGCAAGGGAGGAACCGGCCTTTTCGTCATCCCGGGCGGCCATGAGCATGTCCTGATCGATGCGGCGCTCTTCCTCCCGGAGTTTCTGGCTTTCCACTTCGCTTGAATTGCGCATTTCAAGGGCGTCATCGACCTTGCGCTGGGCGATTTCAGCTTTCTTTTCCATTTCCGGCAGAAGATTTTCCAGTTCACGAAGCCTGGCTTCCTGACGAAGGCGCTGGGCGGCGGCGGTTTCCGATCCGACCGGTTGTACAAACCCATCCCAACGCCAGAGACCACCATCTCTTGTGGTCAGGGCCTGACCGGGTCTGAGTTCGGATTGAAGAGATTCAGCCCGGGCGGCATTCTCAACGATACCCACCCCGGACAGGGCTGAATGCAACGCCTTTGGCACAGTAAGATGTCTGATCAGCGGAGATGCGTCTTCAGGGCATCCGGCGTCCTGTGATGAGCCCTCCCGGAGCCAGTATCCGTTCCGATCCTGGCCCTGGGGGGCCGCAAGACCGTCACCAAGGGCGGCGGCGAGAGCATCTTCAAACCCCTTTTCGACCTTGACGTCCTGGGATACCGGTTTCTTTTCCGACACCTCACCCACGGCAAGAAGAGACCGGAGCGCTTCGGCTTCGGCTCTGGTGCGGGCCAGTTCTTCGGCATCGTTGCTGCGGCTGTCCATAGTGGTGGTGGCAGTTGTGCGTGCCGCCTCGGCTCTGGCTTCGGCTTCTGCGCGTCTGGTTTTGATATCCTCTGCGGCTTCTTCCGCCTGCCGCCGTGTTTCCGCCGCGCCGGAGGCGTTGCGTTCCAGTTGGGGAATATCGATCTCAGCCCGGCTTTTTTCCAGCTGATTGAGACGGCGGGCCAATTCTTCAATCCTTCGGTTGATGTTGAGTGTCTCACGTTCAACCGCGCGATTTTTAGCCGAGGCATCAGCAAGTTCACGTTCAGCTTCATCAGCCTCAGCTCTGGCCTTGTTGAGTATTTCCGCCGCTTCGGCGAGACGGGGTGCGTCGGTTTCGTCATCAGCGGTAATGCGATCAGCTTCTGCGTTAAGTGAAGTAAGTGCATCTTCGGCATCGGCAAGAAGTTGTTTTTCACGGCTGATGTCGGTATTGATCTGAGCTTGCCTTCGTTCAACATCGTCGAGCGCACGAATCGCACGGGCTTCTTCGTTATCAAGCTCGGTGCGGGCAAGTGTCAGACGTTGCAGCTCGGCGGCCTTTTCGGCTTCGGTCTGTCGCAGGGGCGGTAAGGCATCTGCCGCCTCGTTTCGCTGTCGGCTTTTGGCCGCGGCATCTTGAGCGGCGGCGGCGGTCAGGCGCTCTGCTTCACGGAGCAGGGTTTCGGTCTCATCCACACGGTTTAGCGTGGCGGTGAAACGTGCCAGCAGAAGATGTGCATCGGCTTTTCGGATCCTGTCGGCAACAGAACGATATCGTGCCGCCTGTCTTGCCTGCTTGACCAGTGATGCCTTCTGCTCATCAAGTTGAATAAGGATATCTTCAAGACGATCCAAATTAGTTTCAGCTGTATTCAGCCGCAATTCCGCTTCATGGCGGCGCTGGTGCAATCCCCGGATATTGGCGGCTTCTTCAAGCAGGCTTCTACGGTCTTTGGGTTTGGCGTTGATCAGCGCATCCACCTTGCCCTGGCTGACGATCCCGCTTGACCGCGGGCCGGTTGCCATATCAGCAAAGAGCAGCTGCACATCCTTGGCCCGGGCAATCTTGCCGTTGATCCGGAACTGGGAGCCCTTACCTCGCTCAATCCTTCTTGTGACCTCTATCTCGTCACTATCGTTCAGCGATGCGGGTGCTGTCCTGGAGGCGTTGTCAATCGTGAGCGTGACTTCGGCAAAGTTTCGTGAAGGGCGGCTGCTTGTGCCATCAAAAATCACATCTTCAAGTTCACCCCCACGCATGGATTTGGCCGAACTTTCACCCATCAGCCAGCGCAGACTTTCGACAATATTTGATTTGCCGCACCCGTTCGGACCAACCACTCCTGTCAGCCCGTCTTCGATGCTGATATGTTCTGGTTCAGCAAAAGACTTGAACCCGGTCATTTTCAGGTGGGTGAATATCAACGTTGAAATCCTGATTTATGTAGACAGACCGTTGAGGGTGGAAACGAAGGTATCATACCCCTGATCGCCACGTATCACGTCCTTATCGTTGATGACGAAGCTTGGCGTCGAATTGATTTCCCAAGTTTCATATCCTTCCTTGGCAATGGCGACAATGCCCTCAAGAAAGGGTCTGTTCTGGATGATTTCGACGAACGCATCGTTCCCGATGCCGGCAATCCGGGCAATTCGTGCCAGAGCAGAAACCGGATCATCTGCTCCGGCCCATGTCTGCTGCTGTTTTAAAAGGATATCCAGCATATTTTCATAGGCATCCGCAGGAACTGCACGGGCGAGAGCATGGGCATAAATCGCCGGCCCACGTAAAGGAAAGTCTCTGTATTCAAACCTGATTTTGCCGGTATCAATCCATTCCGCCTTCAGTTTCGGATAGGTGTTGAGATGAAAATTTGCACAATGACCGCAAGACATTGAAAAATATTCAGCGATATGGATCGGCGCATCCGGGCTGCCAACGATGCGCGGGGCCAGCGCCGTATCAAGATCAACCGCGGCATGAGCCAAATCTGTGCCTGTCAGAACAAGTGCTGCCCCTCCCATGGCGAGAACATGTCGGCGCGATAATAAAGAGCGGGGAGCGCACAGGCCTGCCGCTGAATTTCTATATGCAGTATATTTTTTCATCATGCCCACATCATAATGTATGGTGATCTGCCCTGTCCATGAATTTGATGGATCTCGTTGCCCGCTTTTTCACATCATGTCAACGTCAATGCCTTATTGGTGTCCTTCCGGTGCGTCACCGGTAAGCGACTTGCCAAGGTTATCAAGGGCTTTGCGTAATCTGTCATCCTTTATTTCCATAACAGCTGAAGCCGTCCCGGCCACGTGCGCCGCCTCATTTGGCATAAACCTGCGGGGGAGGGTTGCCGGTGCGCTATTATTTCTTGTGTCAGGGGTCCCCTGCGTGAGGGTGATTCGCGTCAATGCGGCATATCCGAAGACAGCGTTGCAGTTCCGGATGATCATCGGTGTCTGCATCTGGATTTCTGGACCACGGCCCGGTATCACCGAAAGTGTGAGTGTGCCATTGACAGACTGGCCCTTGGGGAACTGGATTGTCAGCGGATCGCACCAATCCGCATAAGGACCAGCGATCTTCTTCCATTCGGTAACGATGCGGCCCATGGTAATGCCGCGTGACCTGAGGGCAGGGCTGAGCAGGCGTGACGTGATGGTATTCAGCCGCTCCGATTTGTTTCGTCTCCTGATCTTTTTGTGGTCTTTTTCCATATTGAGGTTTTATTCCATCTGTGTGAAATCATCCGGAGTGCGCGCTTGCTTCCGATGCCTGTTGTCCTGCCTGAAAGAGAACTGTAGCATGAAAGCCCAGCAGTAATGATCACAAAATTTCCGCCCCGGAAACCCCGTGCCGATGCCGTCATCTCCTGAAAAACGAAACCGTGATACGACAAGGCGTCTCCTTGACTGGTATGATAAGGAGCGCCGGGATCTGCCCTGGCGCGCCTTGCCGGGAATGAAGGCAGATCCTTATAAGGTCTGGCTTTCGGAAACCATGTTACAGCAGACAACAGTGGCTGCGGTAAAAGGCTATTTCCGTCGTTTCACTGAATGCTGGCCTGATGTTCATGCGCTGGCCGCAGCGTCACGGGAGGAGGTCATGGCGGCATGGGCAGGCTTGGGCTATTACGCAAGGGCGCGAAATCTCCATAAAACGGCAATTATTGTCTCGCGTGATCGGGGCGGCAGTTTCCCGGATACCGAGGAGGGCTTAAGAGAACTTCCCGGGATAGGGCCCTATACGGCCGCAGCTATCGCCGCCATCGCCTTTGCCCGACGTGCTGTGGTCGTGGATGCCAATATTGAGCGGGTGGTGGCACGCTGGCAGGCGATTTCAACGCCCCTGCCCGGGGCAAGAAAAAAAATCGCTTTGGTCATGGACAGCCTCACCCCTCAGCAAAGGGCAGGAGATTTTGCCCAGGCCATGATGGATCTTGGTTCTGTGATCTGCTCGCCGTCGCGCAGGAAAGCGGGGGTATTGTCTCTCCCTGACTGTGATGTTTGTCCGATTTCCTCAACATGTCTCGGGCGGGATCAGCATCCTCAATTTTATCCGGTCAGGAAAGCTAAAACCCCGAGACCGACAAGATATGGATTGGCGTTGCTGGTCTTTGACGAAAAGGGACAGGTGCTGGTGGAAACAAGGCCGGATAAAGGCCTGCTCGGCGGTATGGATATCTTCCCCGGTACCGGGTGGCCGGATGGTAAAGCGGCGCAGGACAATTACCCGGCCGGTCCGGAAAATTCAGCGGGCCAGCTCATGGAAGCCCATGGTGGAGGGGCTGTTTTGAACACCGTGGTTGAACATGTGTTCAGCCATTTTCGTATCATCCTGACAATACACCGCCTCGATGTATCCTCCGGAACAGTTGCCCTGAACCCGTCGCAACGCTGGGTGCCTCTGGCTGAGATTGACGATATTGCTTTGCCGACGGTGATGCGCAAAGTCGCCCGTTCAGGGGGAATGCTAAAGAGTTGAGACCTGCCCCTTTATGCTTAATGCCGGAAGTGGCGCATACCGGTGAACACCATGGCAAGCCCGGCCTCATCGGCGGCGGCAATAACCTCTTCGTCCTTCACAGACCCGCCCGGCTGAATAACAGCCGTGGCTCCGGCGCTGGCGGCGGCAAGCAGCCCGTCAGGAAAGGGAAAGAAGGCGTCTGACGCTACGACGGAACCAATGATGGGGGAGGTCTCATGTCCTGCCTGTTTTGCAATATCCAGGGCTTTCTGTGCTGCGATCCGGCTTGAATCCAACCGCGACATCTGACCAGCCCCGACCGCAACCGTCGCGCCGTCTTTGGCATAGACGATGGCGTTGGACTTGACATGTTTGGCCACGCGCATGGCAAAAATCATATCCGTTATCTGTTGAGGGCTTGGCTTCAGTCTGGTCACGCATTTGAGGTCAGCCTCACTGATGCGTCCTGTATCCACGCTCTGGGTGAGAAACCCGCCGCTTACTGAACGTATCATCAGTCTTGGTTCTGCCGGATCAGGCATATTTTCTGTCACCAGCAGGCGGAGATTGGGTTTGGCGGCCATGATGGTTCTGGCGTCTTCGCTTGCCCCGGGGGCAATCACGACTTCGGTAAACAGGCCGGATATTTCCCTCGCAAGATCTGCCTCAAGGGGTCGGTTTAGCGCAATGATACCACCAAAAGCGCTGACCGGATCACAGGAAAGGGCCTTTTTCCATGCGATCAGGATATCATCATGGCTGGCCACGCCGCAGGGATTGGCATGTTTGATGATCGCCACGCTGGGGGATGTGAATTCCGCGACCAGTTCAAAAGCTGCATCGGTATCGTTGATGTTGTTGTAGCTCAGCGGTTTGCCCTGAATTTGTGTTGCGGTCAGCACTCCGGTCCGAGTCGTGCGTTCCGGCAGGTGGTAAAGTGCGGCGTCCTGATGCGGGTTTTCACCATAACGCAAGGTCTCTCTTCGCAAACCGCCCATGGCGAGAGATGCCGGCAGGGCGTCGTCATGACCATCGGAACGCATCCAGGCGGCGATGGTGGCATCATAGCAGGCGGTATGGGCATAGGCCTGTGCGGCGAGGCGACGCCGGGTTACAAGAGTAACACCTCCGGCTTGCAACTCATCAAGTACAGTCTCATACGCGCCGGCATCAGTTACCACCGTCACGAAATCATGATTCTTGGCGGCGGCACGTATCATGGCAGGGCCACCAATATCGATATTTTCAACCAGTTCATCCCGGTCGGCATCCTGCTGGGTCAGGACAGCACCGAACGGGTAAAGATTGACGACGACAAGGTCAATGCCCGGAATGTGATGTGTTTCCATCGCTTTCAGATGATCATTGGTATCACGACGTGCCAGAATACCGCCATGAATGATGGGGTTAAGTGTCTTGACACGTCCATCCATCATTTCAGGCGCGCCGGTCACCTGGCTTACCGGTGTGACGGGTATCCCCTCTTTTTCAAGCAGTGCCGCTGTCCCGCCGGTTGAAATTATGCGCACACCCATATCATGCA